>Ga0066388_100001057_pt1 | contig 14802 bp, 11 predicted proteins | sample PanSoiMetaGPlot6_FD_64539 | JGI IMG/M metagenome (GOLD analysis project Ga0066388, IMG submission 64539) | Tropical forest soil microbial communities from Panama analyzed to predict greenhouse gas emissions - Panama Soil - Plot 6 (Hybrid Assembly) | ecosystem: Environmental > Terrestrial >... | reverse complement strand
GTGGACGTGAATGGCAATCGGTTTGTCCGACGCAAAAAATCTAAAGTTCAAAGGAGTACACCCTTCAGTGTCTGAGCAACAACAGCAGCAGTTACAGGAAAACTCGAGATCGGAGTTTGAGCGTCTTTTGAGCGAGACGTTCAGCTACAAATTCGAGCAGGGCGACATCATCACCGGCAACGTCGTCAGAATCGAGCGGGACGGCATTCTGGTCGACGTCGGCGGCAAGTCCGAGGGCTTCGTCCCATTCAAGGAGATCTCCAACATTCCGATCGACAGCATCGAAGATGTAATCAAGGTCGGAGACCGGATGGAGTTCTATATCCTGCGCGAGGAGAATGAGAACGGCCAGTTAACGTTGTCGTTGAAGCGCGTCGCCCAAGCCCGCGGCTGGACACAGCTCGAAGAGCAGAAGAAGCACGACGAGACCATTCGCGCCAAGATCTCCGCCGTCGTCAAGGGCGGCGTCGTAGTAGATGTCTACGGTCTGCGCGGCTTCGTGCCGGCCAGCCAACTGCGCGTCAAAGGCACGACACCGGAAGAGCTGATCGGCATGGAGATTCCCATGAAGATCCTCGAAACCGACACCAAGCGCAACAAGTTGATCTTGAGCCAACGGCTGGCTGTGCAGGAAGAGAAAGCAGCCCAGCGCGAAAAGATTCTGGGAACGCTGGAAGCCGGACAGGTCGTCACCGGCGAAGTTGTGCGCATCGCCGACTTCGGAGCCTTCATCGACCTCGGCGGACTCGACGGTCTGTTGCCGATTTCCGAGATTTCCTGGGAGCGCGTCTCGCACCCGTCAGATGTCCTTAAGGTCGGTCAGATCATCACGACCAAAGTCCTCAAGGTCGACAAAGACAAGGGCCACATCAGTCTCAGCCTCAAGCAAATGCAGCCGGACCCCTGGAAAGAGATCGAAGACAAGTTCCAGGAAGGACAGGTTGTCAACGGAAAGGTGCGGAAGATTCAGAGCTTCGGAGCTTTCGTCCAAATCTATCCTGGCGTCGACGCCCTGTTGCCGACCGTCGAGATGTCCGAACAACCGAACATCAAGCCGGACGAAGTGGTTCAAGTCGGACAGGAGCTCAAGGCGATCATCAAGAAGTTTGCCCCCAAAGAGCACAAGATCAGCTTGAGCCTGCGCGGCATGGACGTCAGCGACCTTTTGGGCGGCTAGTCCACAAGCGAAAACGAGGATCCACAGGCGGCGTCCGTTGCGATGCCGCCTCTTCTGCGGGGAATGCGGCGCTCCAGCCAGAAGGCAGGCTGCCTGCCTCAATCAGCCGGCCAAGCCAACCGCGACCGCGAGTTTTTATCGACCGGCAGAGTCTCCCTAGTCGAATTGCGCCGGCACTTTCGCTTGCATCAAACAAAGAATTAACGCTTCAACCAGGCGCGGATCCCACTGTTTGCCGGCTCCTTTCGTGAGCTCTTGCTGCGCCACCTGCGGGTCGACGCCGCCTCGTGTGCGCAGGGGGCTGGTGAAGAGGTGATAACTGTCGGCAACGTGGATTATGCGTGCAGCCAGTGGAATCTCCTCACCCTTAAGCCCAGCCGGATAGCCGTTGCCATCGTACTCTTCGTGGTGCGAGCGCACAATCGGAGCAAGATGCTTCAGTTCTGGGAACGACTCCAGCAACTCCGCCCCGTCGAGCGGGTGCCTCATCATCAGCAGAAGCTCGTTGTCCGCCAGCTCTTCGTCGGGCTTCTGTAGGACCTGCGGTGCTGCTCCCAACTTGCCCACGTCGTGCACGAGCGCCGCCAACCTGATCGTGTTCACCTCTTCCTCGGACATGCCGACCTGGCGCGCAATTGCGCACGCATACTCGGCAACCTGGCGCGCGTGCCCGTTGAGATACTTGTCCTTCTGCTCGATCTGAGAGACCCAGCCGTCGATGCGTCCGAGCATCCTGGCGTCGAGACCCGCTGTGGCAAAAATGTAGTCGCTGGTCGGATTGCTCGTAGACAAGATCTGCTGCAGTTTGGCTTGTGCTGCAACTTCATCGATCTGGATCGGAGGCCCTTCCACGTACTCGACCGGTTCTGTTCCCAACTCCGGGGTGTAGCGGCTCTTATCCTTGTGAAACGAGGCCATGAGCGGACTGGCCGGGGGCGGACCCTTCGGCTTGGTCAGAATGGCGCCTCCCAGCCCGGCTTTGGCCGGACCGGCAGCCGGCGTGGGGATGGCGTCGAGATTGCCCCATGGCGATGCCGCTTGAGCAGCGGCCGGCGTGCCAATGGCATCTAAATTGCCCCACGGGGCCCCGCCCGCTGCTGGTGGCGCAGCCCCCTGCTCGGCGGCAGCCGGCTGCGAGCCGCCAGCATCCAGATTGCCCCATTGCGGGGCCGCGTCAGCGGCCGGCGGTTGCATGGCCGGTTGCTCTACCGTTCCCGTACCCCAGGCTGATTGTGCAGGGGCAGCCGGCTGCTGCCAACCGCTTTCGGCCGCGGCCGGCGCCTGGCTCCAGCCCGAACCGGGGGTAGCGGCCGGCTCTTCCCATGCAGACTGGGCCGGCGCTGCCGGCTGACCGGGCGCAGCAGGTTGACCCCATGTCGCGTCGGCTTGCGGTGATTGCGTCCAACCCTGATCGGCGGCCGGCTCCGCTGGCGGTGGCACCGGCGGTGGCACCGCCGGCGGCATGTCAGGCTGACCGGGCGCGCCGAAGTCGATGGCTGCCCCGGCTTGTGAGGGGCCGCCCTTCTGAATTCCGCCCAGTATGCTGCCGATTGATTTGCCTGCCGGCGGCGCAGCTTGTTCGGACGCTACCCCCCAGGCACCCTGGTCGGCCGGCGCCGCGAAGCTCTCCTGGACCGGAGGCTCAGGCGGTGGCTGCCCTAGCGGAGGAGCAGCAGGCTCAGGCGCTAGCGGAGGAGCGGCAGGCTCAGGCGCTAGCGGAGGAACGGCAGGCTCAGGCGCTGGCGGTGCTGCGGCTGGGGCCGGCGGCGCTGCTGGCACGGAAGTCTTTTGCGCATTGGGAATCACCTGCTGCCCGAGCGCGCCCTTGAGCTTGCGCCTGACCGACTGGATAGATTCTTGCTCGCCGCCCTCAGGCGCTGCAATCGTGCGCTGATGGAGCTGCATGATCGGCTCGCGCGCACGCTTTTCGGCAGGCAGCTTCGCGAGCGCTTCGGCGACTTTGTCGGCGACGTTTTGCACCATGTCGATTTCACCGCGAGTCCAGGCGCGCCTGTGATCGCACTGCTGAAGGATGACGCAGCCGTGCGTTGCCTCGCTGGACCTCAGCGCCACAGCGAGGATCGACTTGGTGCCGATGAACTGCAACTCTTCTTGGACGGGCGTGACGTACGAGTTCTGCTGTCCTTCATAGACGATCAGTGGCGTGTCGGAAAGCAGCACCTGGGCAACCAGCGGTGAATCCGTGGTCGGCCAGCGATAGTCCTGGCAACTCTGCACTTGTTGCTGTTGCCAGAACTCGTAGCACTTCCAGCCGGCCTGGGTGTCATCGGTGCAGATGAAGATGCAGCGGCTGGCCTGCAGCACCTTGCCCAAGATGTTTACGACCATGAACAGCGCATCGCCTATACCCAGCGAATAGGCCATCACGTTGCCGATTTCAACCAGGAACGTGTCCCTAAACGTGTCCCGCTGCACGACGTCGTTAATTTGGGCGTGCCGAATGATGTCGACCAATTCGGCAAGGTTGACGCGCAGGGCGTTGACCTCATCGACGCTCACCTGCTGCTGGCGCGCTACTGAGAGATGCCCGAATGCTTTCCCCTGCAAGGTCAGCGGTAACAGCACCGTGGGAACGCCGGCGAGCTCCTCTTTGCTCGGGCGATACTCGCAAATGGCTGTGACATTCGGGTCGAGCGGGTTACTCAACACCAACTGGCAGGATTCGGCGCTGTAGCTCTCTCCCAACTCCTTGACGGTAGTCTCCAGGATCTTCTTTAGATCCCGGACCCCTGTTAACTTCTGGACAAGCGCGCTTGTCATTTGTCGAACATCCTCTCGTGAAATAGTGTGGTTCACTCACGACATACTAAGTATGCCTCATTTCCCCATCGGCTATAACTTTTCAACTGGTAGTCACAAGAGTTGTACCCGCTGGGCGGCGTGATTTCGCATACAAATAGAGACAAAGTCGAACGACCTGCGCTTCCATCACCGCCCGGACAACCCCAGCCGCACCTTGGCGAGGTCGACGGCCTCGCGCACATTGCCGGCCAGATGCCAGCTGTCAAGCTCCTGCAAGCTGACCCAGCGGGCAGCTTTTACCTCTTCACTGTGCTTGACCGGGGGTAATCCGGAATCAGCTGCTCGCTCGCCGTGGCCGCCAACCCCCAGCGGCCTGCACAGATAGGCGAGGTCCAGATGGTATAAATCCTGACCGCCTTCGGTCGCCTTGACGGCATGGATGCACAGGGGGTTCTTGAGAAAGAACCCGTCGGTTGATCCCGTGTCGGGAAGCGGATCGCAAATCACCTCCACTTTCACCCCCGTCTCTTCGAGAATCTCACGGACGGCGGTCTCCTCGGGCATCTCGCCGTCTTCGATGTGCCCGCCCGGCGGCAACCAGGCGCCGATTCGCTTGTGGTGGACCAGAAGCACATGCTGGCGCCAAATCACCACACCACTGGCGGTGAAATGCTGGGGGATATGGTGCCTCTTGCTCGGGTCCATGCGGAGATATTTTACGTTTAAAATATTGACAGGAGATCACGCCTTGTTCGACCCTCCCTCGGACCAACCGCAATCGGTAGGCGACCTGATAGGCCGCGCATTTCGCGTCTACCGGCGCAATATCCCGCTGTTTTTCAAGGTCCTAATCGGGCCGACAATATTTGCTACGGTCGGCGCCCTCGGGTTGCAATGGGCCATTACTTACGGCGTCAGCCCGGAGTCAACCCACACCATTTCGCTGCCTTTACTGTTTGGGGTGATCGTCTGCAGCTTGCTGATTGTCGCGATAGCCAAGTGGGTTCTTGTCGTGCGGCAACTGGCTTTCGTGCGGATAATGGCAGGATTCGCCGGCGACTACCCGACTGCTTACCAGTTTGTTGCCCAACGCAAGTGGGCGGTCCTGGCTCTCTATTTCACCGGCATCGCACTGATTGCGGCGGTTTTCGTGGCCTGGGTGCTGGAAGTAGCACTGACGGCGCTGCTGCCAAGAGTAGGACTGGCCATGGCTCTGCTCACAGTCGTCGGCGTGACGGTGGGCATTGTCGGCATGATCGCGTCGATCTGCCTGATCGTGCTGGTGGGCTTTCTGGTGTTCAGCGCTGCCGCCTGCGAGGACGTTTCGCTGAACACCCTGATCAGCCGAGGCGTGAGCCTGACGATGCACGATTTCGGGAGATCGCTGGCATTCGGAATTTTGCTGTTCATCGCCATTACCGCCATCTCCTATCCGTTGACACTACCAGTGGTGTTGCTGTCGCTGGTCGACATGTTTCAGCAGGGCTTGACGTCGGAGACGATTGTCGAGTCATATCGAATGCCGTTTTACTTGATGGTGGTCGGGCAGGTTTGGGAGTCGCTGGTCAATATGCTGCTCTGGCCGGTTATTTTCATGGCTTACGGGTTGTTTTACTATGATCTGCGCCTCCGTCAGGAAGGATTGGATCTGACCATGCGGCTCGATGCCCTGCAAAGGCCGACCGCATGAGGCAATTCGACGATGTCCGTCCGCAAATCGCAGAGGTGGCGAGCGCTTATGACTTCCGCGAGCCGCCGGATTTCATTGTCAGCGCGCAGCAGTGGCTGGCGACAGCGTTGCGCTGGTTGCAGAATCTGCTCGATACGCTGCGCGTACACCTGCCCGGCGGTGCTGACACCAAGGCCGTCGGCACGCTCATGCAATTTGCCCTTTACGCGGCCGGCATTCTTGGTCTGTTGATTATGATGGCTGTTGTCGTCGGCCGCATTCGCCAGACATCGCGGGCCCGCCGAAAGCGCGTCTCGGGCGCATTGGCCGAAACAATTGTCGACTCGCGCGGCTGGAAGGCCGAGGCTGATCGGTTGGCGTCTGCTGGAGAATGGCGCGGGTCCTGCCGAGCGTTGTATTTGTCGCTGCTTAGATCGCTCGACGAAAGGGGAATTACACCTTACGCTCCCACCAAGACTAATTACGAGTACTGGTACGCTTTAGCGCGGCATCCGGCGATACAAATGCCGTTTCGAGAGCTGGCCAACCGGGTGGAAGTGATTTGGTTCGGGGATAAGGCCGCCGGGCAGGAAGACTTTGAATACTGCCAGCAACGCCTGGTCAGAGCGGAGGAGGATATCGGACAGCACAGCGAGGCGCGGGCGGCGATATGATCTCCGAGGCCAAACCTGCAAAAGCTGGCGGTCACCACGTTTGGTGGCAGCTCGCGCTGCTGATCGCGGTGACCATGCTGGCCGTCTACGTGGGAATCTCGTTCAACAAAGCAATCGAAAAAAACTTGCCGGAGTCGCGCTCATTTCCTTCCACCTTGAATCGGCGGGCTACTGGCTACAGCGGGCTAGCCGAGTTGACCAAGAAGATCGGTCAAAGCAGCCGCGTTTGGCTCCTGCCTTATCGCCGGCTGAAAGAGACCAGGGGAACACTGGTCATGATTCAACCCGACCAGACACTGGCATCGTTTGAGGTTGATCAAGTTTTGGACTGGGTGCATAGCGGCAACACGCTCATCTACCTCGACCACTTCATCTTCGGTTTTGAAAGACGGCTGATAAAGCGATTGGGTTTGGATGCCGGGATAGCCCGCCGGCTCGACGAGACCGTAGTTGCTGTCAAAGGCTCGCGGCCAGAGTTCAGCCATGTTTCCTCAATCGTCGTCACGGCGGAGAACCGCCTGGAGGGCGGCACTCCATTAATCTCGGACGAGGAGGGTGCGCTCTTGTGCGAGACGAAGCACGGCTCCGGACGAGTGCTGATCGGAGTGATGCCCAGCTTGTGCGCGAATCGCCGGTTAAAGTCCCAGCCGGACTGGGGCAATTTTCAACTGATGATCAATCTGTTTCGCACCACCGGCGGTGAAGTCTTATTCGACGAGTTTTGTCACGGCTATTCGAGAGCATCGAATGTTTTCGTCTATCTGGCCAAAGGACCTCTGGGCGCCCTTTCCGTCCAGGCACTGCTGCTGACGCTGACAGCAGTAGTCAGTCTGTCGCAGCGATTTGGCTCCACAGCCGTGCTGCCAGTCAAGCGGCGCATATCGAACCTGGAGTTCATTGACGGGCTGACAAATACTTACAGGCGCGCGCGCGCCAATAGTCTCGTATTGGAGGTGATCAGTCATGCCTCCAGGTCTAAACTGCTGAGGGCGCTTGGAATTTCTCCGCACGAGCCCAACGAAAAGATTGTTGCTGCCTGGTCGCAAGCCACCGGCGCTGCCCCGAAAGACATAGAGGACTTCCTCACCCGGTCGCAAAGCGCGCTAGAAAGTGGGCGACTGCCGGACGAGGAGCTCGTCGCTCTTGTCGCTTCCTGCGATAAGATTACAGAGCGTTCCAGAGACCTGCTCGTCGCGAGGAAGGGACTTGGCGGTTGAAAGTATAGAACTGGTTGCCGGCGTATTCACGCGGCTCAGAGACGGGATTAACAAAGTCGTGGTCGGGCAGGAGATGGTCGTCGACCAGCTTCTGGTGTCATTGCTGGCTGAAGGGCATGTCTTGCTCGAAGGGGTGCCCGGGACCGCCAAGACGATGCTTGTCAAGACGCTGGCGGGATTGATCGGCACGGAGTTCGGACGCATACAGCTGACGCCCGACATGCTGCCTTCCGACATTCTCGGCACCAGCATCTACGATTTGACAACCAAAACCTTCAATTTGAAGCGCGGACCGATATTTACAAGCCTGCTTCTGGCCGACGAGATAAATAGGACCCCGCCCAAGACTCAGTCGGCATTGCTGGAGGCGATGGAAGAAAGACAGGTGACGCTGGACGGGCGAACCGAAAAGCTGTCCGAGCTTTTTATGGTCGTCGCCACGCAGAATCCTGTCGAATTCGAGGGTACATATCCGCTCCCGGAAGCACAGCTCGATCGCTTCATGCTGAAGATAGTTATAGGTTATCCGGACGGTGATTCTGAAAAGCTCATGCTCAGAAACTGGCAGGATGGTCTCTACGACCGCACCGCTGACACGCCGGCACCGGTGTCGACCGCCGAGGAGATTCTCAAGTGCCGCCGTCAATTGAGGGCTGTCCGGGTCGAGGAAAGCCTTTTCAATTACATTTCTCAGCTCGTGCAGAAATCCCGCACCTTGTCAGACCTGCAGCTGGGAGCGAGCCCGAGAGCGGCGCTCAACTGGCTGGCGGCAGCCAAGGCGCACGCCGCCATCGAGCGCAAGGACTTCGTCACCCCCGACAATGTGAAATTCGTTGCCCACCCTGCTCTCCGCCATAGACTGATCCTCACGCCGGAAGCCGAGCTCGAGGGCGTGACGGTATCGCAAGTCATCAGTAACCTCCTCGGACAAGTGCCGGTCCCCCGGTGATCCGATGACCGCAGCGAGACTGCTTTACGTTGTCCTGGCACTGTCGATGGTGCCTGCCTGCCTTGCTCTTTGGTGGCCGGACGCGGCATCGATCTGCGTAGCCTTCAATTTCGTGCTGTTGATTATCGTGATCGTAGATCTGTGGCGGACACAGCCCAAGAAATTCCTGACTGGCACACGCGACGTGTCCGAACGCCTGTCGATCGGGCGCGACAATCAAGTCCTTTTGTACGTATTCAACCAGGGCAATACCACTCTTACCTGCCGGCTCAAGGACGATTTCCCGCGAGCGCTGGACACCAACGTCACCGAGTTTCGCTTCGAAATTGCTCCCGGAGCCAAGGTCACTCTCAGCTACTCCCTTACCCCGAGGCGCCGCGGCAGCTATCAGTTTGGCAGTGTCAACATCCGCTATTTGAGCCGATTCGGGCTCTTCTGGCGCTCGGCGACCATCAAAGCAGACATGCCGGTCAAGGTATTCAGCGATCTGAAAGCCTTGCGCGATCTGTCCGTTAAGCTCAGTCACTCTTCGGAACTCGGCGATCTTCACCAGCGCCGGCGGGGGCAAGGCACTGATTTTGCAAGCCTCAAGGAGTACACAGTTGGTGACGACAGCCGCAGCATTGATTGGAAAGCGACCGCACGGCGAGACCGCCCGGTGGTACGAACTTACGAGGTCGAACGGGAGCAGGTCTTGCTCGTCCTCATTGACGCCGGTCGCATGATGGTCTCGGACCTCGAAGGGTTGAGTCGCTTCGATCATGCGCTCAACGCCGGTCTGTCGCTTGCCCTTGCCGGTCTGAGCCGAAATGACCAGGTAGGCTTCGGTATCTTTGCCGACCGGCCCTTAGCGTTCCTCCCGGCGCGACGCGGCAAGGGACAACTGACGAGAATACTGGAAGCCACATTCGACACCAGACCACAGATGGTCGAGCCTGACTATATGGGCGTCCTCTCCTATTTCGCTTCCGCCCAGAAAGGCCGCTCTTTGATGGTCGTCATCACTGACCTCACTGACCCAACCGGCTCCCAGATGCTCCTGGCCGGACTGGCCAGCCTGAGCCCTAAACACCTGCCCTTCTGCGTCACCCTAAAAGACCGGCAAGTGGACCAGATCGCAGCCGACCGCTCCTTGTCCATCGATAACATTTACCGCCGGGCCGTCGCCACAGATCTGCAGGCGCAACGCGAACTGGCTCTATCAGTCCTGCAACGCCGCGGCTGCCTCGTCCTCGATTCTCCCCCACAAGAGCTCTCCACCCAACTTGTGGACCGCTACCTGGCAATTAAAGCGCAGGGACGCTTGTGATTGTAGTGTCGACGAATCCAGCGTCTTAAATCTCGTGATTGGGCGCTCGGAGCTTCCCTGGCGGGCCTTGCCAATCCAGGTTTGAAATTGGGCTTGAACGAATTGGAGCCACCGGACTGGAAGTCCGAGACGAGCTCCCGTCACCAATGAAAAGGCGACGCTTACACCAAATGGTTGTCGCAGGCGTACTTGACGAGGGCGGTGCGGCTTTTCAGTTTCAGTTTCTTGCGAATTCGTGAAGCGTGCAGTTCTACGGTTGACTCTGTGAGGAAGAGCCTTTGAGCAATCTCGCGATTGGCAAGACCCTGGGCAATCAGCTTCAGCACTTCCAGTTCACGCAGCGACAATGGAGGCGGCGCAGACGGTTGCCTGATAAATTCCTCAGCTGACTGCGGTCTGCCGGAGCGGCTCGCCAGATCGAGGGCGTTCGTCAACTGTTGGGTAAGCGTGCCGAGCAAGTTCATGTGGAAAAGTTGATCTTTGAGTTGCGCAAAGCTCTGCGCGTGGTTGAGCGCCATGGCTGTCTCGGCGGCGACGATCTCGAGCAGCTCTATTTCCTGCGCAGACCAGTGCTGAGGCTGCTCGGCATTGGCAACGACGATGATACCCGTAGTCACGCCGTGATGGCCGATCGGCGTCCCCAGTAAAGCTCGAAAACCGCTATCCATCAGATAGTTGAGATCCTCTACGGGAACATCGAGCGCTTGAGACTGAGCGGCAAGATCATGAATTGCCGTGGTCTTGGTTTTGAACGTAGTAACAGCACTGAGTGGAAACTGGCTGGTGCGACCGAGTCCAAGCGGACCGATGTCTGCCTGTACGTATTCATGGGTCACCATCGGTGATACCGGACCGTCAGTGCGCACCACCAGGCAACGGCCGGCATTGAGAGCCCTGCCTAACAAATCCACGGCTGTCTGCAGAACTACATCTCTATCGAGCGAGATGTGCAACGCTGAGATGATGTGGCGGGCCACACGCTCCCAATTGAGTTGCTTCGAAAGGGTCGCCACCATCTCCTGAATCTTGGAAGACCGCACGGTGGGCGTCGCCGGGTGACTTGCTGCTGGAGCGCTCACAAAAGATGCCTCCGTTTGCAGCACCAGAGTGACGAAAATCAACAGGCGTCCGTCTTGCTCGAAGGTAGACAGCGAAACATTGAGCATCAACGGGTCGCCGCCGGCGTTTCTCGCCGCCAGTCCGGTGATCATAACCGGTGCCCTGCCCTTCTCAATGCTGCGGGCAGCGGACTCGAGGCGCTTCGCATCAGAAGCGGCAAAGAGCTCAAGCAGACTGAGTCCGCTCAGTTCGTCGTAACCCAGCAGGGACCGGGCGGCATCGTTGGCACGGACTACTCGACAGGAGCCCGGCTCCAGAACCAATATCGGTAACTGGCTGTCGCTGAAGATTCGTCCTTCTACATCTTTTTCCTTCAGCAACCGACAATTCATCACTCCCAGCGCCAGCTCGTCGGTCACCGCTTCACCCAGCTCGAGAAGCTCCTCCGAAAGCGCCTTCGCCTCCAGACAGTAGTGAATCGTCAGACAGCCGATCAAACGGTTGTCCGAAATGATCGGAAAGGCAACCAGAGCCTTGCTGTCGCTGTCATCAATGAATTGCTGGAACTGGGGAGTTCCGCCCCGCTCCCCGCCGTCGCCAGGACGAATCTCTTTGAGGGGGACCGGACGCCCCGCGGACAGGAGGCGATACCACTCGCAATTCGCCCTCAATTGGTAACGGCGCTCCCCCAGGGGCTTCAATGGCTCCCTGCTGAACTCGGCAGACAGGACGATCTCTTGTCTCTCTTGGTCCTGCGTCAGGATGGTACAGCGATCAAGCTCGAAGCTACGTCCCAACAGCTCGACGGCTCCGTGAAGCATGGGCTCTAGCTTCGTCGTGTTGCGAATGTGATTCGCAATTTGGTGAAGCAACCTGAATATGCCGAGTTGGGTTAGGTTACTGTACATAGGTCATTTCGTACCGCACGTTAGCCGGCCCTCCCGCTACCGGACGGCATAAGCATCGCATGAAATGCAGATAACGGGATGAATCCCACGCCTAAACAACCAAGCCCGGCGCTGGACCCCTCTCCGAACCCGTAATTTTTCTGCGGGCCGCAGGCGAACGGACATGTTTACAGTCTATCGCGCTCAGCTCAATACAGGATAGCCATCTAAAGAATTACCGCTTTTGGGTGAAAGGAGGATTACCAGAATTACAACTATCGGGTTATCCCTGAAGAGTTGTGAACAAGTGTTTACCTCGTGACGAGCGGGCACCGAATGGCACCGCGGTTCGTCATCCAGTCATCCGGACGCCGGCGAGACGAAAAATTAATCTTTGTTTTGGGTTGCCAAAATCTTGATTTCTAGTCAAAACCCCCACCGGTCGAGGAATTCACGGCCTTTTACTTGACAAGCAAATGTTATAGAATTAATATATCTTCACATTGCCCTCCGATGGAATCTATGATGGATGCTCGCTCCGCAAAAAATTTGAAGCGCCAGTTCGGCAAGCGGCTGGTCGAGGCCGCGCTTAAGTGCCCGACTCTGGTTGAGGACCTGCAGCGAATTCGCTCCGAAGGCGTGAGAATTCGCGTGGTTGACGGTCCTTGCCGTGCATATTACGACCGCAAGAAGCGCACAATTTACATTGGCAAGTGGTGCCCGAGAAACTACAAGTTGATCAGCATCGCCCATGAGTTCGTCCATGCCCTGGTCCGTCCGACCGTTGACCCCGTGCCTGGCCGTACGGGTCGCCAGGAGTTCATCGATCGCTGCCTCGAGGAAGAGACCGAGGCCATTGTTCACGAAATCATGATTGTCAAGGAGCTCATTAAGGCAGGCATTCCGGTAGATCCTAAAGAACTAGACTGGCTGAAGCGCTATCGCCGAGGCGGCCGCGACGCCATTCGAAAAGCGCTCAAGAAGACGATTACCTCAACAACTGGCGAGGATTATCCAGAGTACTACGGAAGCTGGTACGACGAGATGATCCCGCTGGCAAAAAGGCTGCCGTAAACCCGAGTTTCACAGACTGGCAAAAACCCGATATCGGGGTCAACCCTGTTTCGACCTTATTCGCTGTAAGCGAGACGATGGTGTTCGAGTTCCGGCTCGTGTTCGTCTACAGTAAAAGGCTCGGAGGTAAGTGGTCTGGCATCAGGTACCATCTGGCGTATTTGCTCGGCGACCAACTTCGCCTCGGCGACACGCGCATGTAAGTGTATGGTTTGGAAATCGATTCTCACGTTGGCGCCGTCGGCGGCAGTCACCATGCCATTACCTATCAGATTTGCTGCTTGATTCAAGATCTCTCTGGAGCTCTTCAAGATAGCTCGAGTGTGTGTGTGCGGCAGAAGATTGCCGTTGGCATCGTACACCCTATCGACGAAAACCTCGCCGGCTACCCGAATGCCAGCCTTGTCTCCGGCCGCGAGAAGATTGGGACCAGCCGGTCCAATCAAGACCAACCACTTGTCGAACTCTGCCAGAGCTTTGGCGACAGTTACCGCCACCCTCACGTCGTGAGAAATCTGCCGGTACAGAAAGCCATGCGGCCGCACCTGTGTGATCTCGATGCCGAACGTCTTTGTCAAACCCGCCAGGGCGCCCAATTGATAGAGAATCGAGGCTCTCAGCTCGTTGGCAGAGAGGTGCAATTCCCGCCGCCCAAATCCCGCCAGATCCGGGTAACCGATATGGGCGCCAATTGCCAGACCGTAGTAGCGAGCCTCTTCCAGAGCCTCCTCCATCAAGACCGGATCGCCTGCATGGGCTCCACAGGCGATGTTGGCCGACGTCACAAAGGGCAAGAGGTCGGACTCGCCTTCAATTCGGTAGTGCCCAAAGCCTTCGCCCAGATTGGTGTTGATGTCCAGGCCGTGAGCTACAAGTATCTTGGCCGATTTCGGCTGATAGGGCACCTGGGCCTGTTCCCTGCCACGTGTACGTTGCGGTCTTGTACGGCGCATGTATCCACCTTACTTATGAAAAATGACTGGCACCGTCACTACGATTGCGGTGCTCAAAGCTGCCAGCATGCCGGCGTCAATACCGGCGTCCATTATGGCTTAGTGCAAAGGCGGGCATTTTGCCCATGACCTCGAGGGTAGCCGCATGGCAGTTGATAGATTCTACCAGCTCGCCCGGGCATCCGGGTTCAGTTCTGACCGGCGCCTTACAACCCTGTCCTTTTCCCTGTATCAAACCTTCGACCTGCGCAGATAGAATGGTAAAAACGCCCCGCCCCTCCGAGGACAGCTTGTTCAACCGTCATCACTTCGTTATGTGCGCCCTCCTGTGCTGCTCAGCGCTCTCCTTTTCGCCCGTAGCCGCGAAGTCTCCGCTTGCGCCCACGGAGATTACCCCTGGAGCCCTGAGGGCCGATGCCATGAATGAGTACCTCCGGGGCAACATCGATGGTGCTCTAGAAATCTATGAGCAGGCCGTAGAGTCGGCAAAAAAAATGTACGGGGCAAACGCGGGTTATGTCGGCGATCTTTACTACGAGATGGGCAGCATAGCCCTAAAAGATGCAAAGTTTCCTCGCGCTGAAGCCTACCTGACCGAAGCCGTAAAAGTTCAACCCAACTCGGTCACAGTTCGCGCCAAACTCGTGGACCTTCTGCTTCTACGCGGACGTCCTGACGAGGCTCGCGATCATGCGAAAAAGGCTGTGATCAAGCACCCCGACTCGCTGGAAGCACGACAGGCATACGCCCAGGCCCTGGACCACTCCGGACAAATTGTTGCCGCTGCCATGGCTTACGCTAACTTCGACTTGATAAAGCACGGTCAGACCGCACCGGTTCCAAAAGCGCCGGCGCCGCCCAAACCACCACCGCCACCGCCAGCCGAAACAGGGACAGCACCGTCCCATGCCGCAACTGGAGGCAAGCCAGAGGAAAAGCCTACACCAGAGGCCAAGAAGCCTGAGGCCAAGAAACCCGAGGCCAAGAAACCCGAGGCCAAGAAACCCGAGGCCAAGAAACCCGAGGCCAAGAAACCCGAGGCCAAGAAACCCGAGGCCAAGAAACCCGAGG
>Ga0066388_100001056_pt1 | contig 14806 bp, 8 predicted proteins | sample PanSoiMetaGPlot6_FD_64539 | JGI IMG/M metagenome (GOLD analysis project Ga0066388, IMG submission 64539) | Tropical forest soil microbial communities from Panama analyzed to predict greenhouse gas emissions - Panama Soil - Plot 6 (Hybrid Assembly) | ecosystem: Environmental > Terrestrial > Soil... | reverse complement strand
TACTTCATCTACACGGGCGCGACCGACGCGTTCACGTTCTCCATCACGCGGCCGCCGGAATTCCCGCCTGGCACCGACGGCCGCTACCGCAACTGTGATCCGCTGACGATTGGGTACTTGATCAAGCTGGCTGTCCAGAAGCGCGGCCAGGAGTACCTCACCTGGCCGCAGAAGACGCTGTTCGATTGCATCGGCATCCGCCGGCAGGTGCTCGAGACCGATCCGTACGGCAACTTCCTGCTCAGCGGCTACGACTACGGAACGGCGCGGAACTGGGCGCGCATCGGTCAGCTCTATCTGCAGGACGGCGTCTGGGGCGGACAGCGTCTGCTGCCGGAGGGATGGACGAGGTTCGTCAGCACGCCGGCGCCCGCCTGGAAGCAGCCCGTGTACGGCGGACTGTTCTGGGTGAACGGCGACGGCGCATGGCCGCTGCCCAGATCAGCGTACTTCGCCAACGGCGCCGGCGGCCAACGCACGATCATCGATCCGACCCACGATCTGGTCGTCGTGCGGATGGGTCATCACCGCGGCGACCGGCGGGGGATGGACGCGCTGAAGCGCGCCCTCGCGGAGCTGATGCCAGGGGTGCCGGCTCGCACATCATCGAATTAGGAATCTGGAATCTGGAATTCATGGAGCGTTGATACGATCGGCTGACGCCTTCGCGCTACGCTCGTTCGCGCGCGTCACGCATTCCACATTCCAACGTCCACATTCCGAATTGCAGTATGTGGATCTTCGTTGCAGTTGCCGTCGGCGTCTTGGTCCTGGCCCACACCGCGCCCGCGCCGTTTCTGTTCGACGCGATCGCCGGCGACCGCGCGGTGTGGCACATGCCGAAGCGATCGCCGCCGACGGTGTACCTGACGTTCGACGACGGACCGAATCCGACGACGACGCCGGACCTGCTCGACGTGCTTGCGCGTGAGCAGGTGCAGGCCACTTTCTTTCTGATCGATCGTCACATCACCGATCGCACGGCGCCGATCGTGCGCCGCATGTTCGACGCCGGTCACGCCGTCGCGCTGCATTCGCACACGCGCGCCGACATGCGGCTCACGACCGACGCCTTCGTAGAGAAGCTGCAGGCGGCGGCCGATCGCATCGAGCAGGTGTCGGGCCGACGGCCGTGCAAGGCGTTCCGCCCGCATGCCGGCTGGCGGACGTGGCCGATGTACGCCGCCGTCAAGCGGATCGACTACCGTCTGGTCGGGTGGAGCTGGATGCTGTGGGACTGGAACTGGTTTCGCGCACGAACGGCCGATTCGGTCGTCCGTCGAGTCGGCCCGCGCGCCGCAAACGGCGACATCATCGTGCTGCACGACGGCGACGAGGCGGCGCCGTTCAAGGATCAGCGGCACACCGTGGACGCCGTCGCCCGGCTGATTCCGGATCTCCGCGCGAACGGGCTGGCGTTCGGCACGATCTGCGACCCCGTCGCCGCTACGCCTGACGCATCAGCCGGACGATGAAGCCGACGAGAACGACGACCGCAATCGCGAGCGCCGCCCAGAACACGCGCGACGAGACGACCGGTGCCGCGGACGAGGAGGAGCCGACCGCGCGCTCGCTGTCCAGTGCGACTTCGCGTGCGGCCGCCCCCAGCACCTGCGGCGCGAGCAACGCGAGGTCGTACTGCGGCCGCGCCAGGTCAGAGCGTCCGTACGCGACCCGCAGCGCCGTGCCAGCAGCGCGATAGAGACGAATCCGGTACGCCGGCAGCAGCAGCCGCGCCGCCTCGATCGGCAGCGGCGTGTTGTCGCCCTCGTCCACGACGACCAACAGGTCGGCTCCGTGAGGCGGCGCGATATCGATCGTCAGCGCCGTCGCGGGCCGGTCCTGATCCGAATGCCGCCACACCGCTGTCGCGAGCGTATTGAACCAGGGATCGCGGCGGCGCTCGTCGCGGTCGCGCGCTTCGCCGACCGTGAGCCGCCGATCGAAGACGCGCGCCGCCGTGGTCAGCACGAGGCGAGAGGGCGGAAGCCCGTCACTCGGATAGGTGAGGCGGTAGACACTGCGGCCGGACCGCGCCGCCGGCAGCGCGGCAGGCGGCGAAGCCACTCGTTCGAGCATCACATCGATTGACAGCGGCTCGGCCAACTGCTCGAGGAGATAAGGAATCTGCCGATCGGCGTCGTCGACGACGCGGAGATCGCTGAACTGCCGGGTGACGCCGGTGGAGTGCGCGAGCACCGACACATCCAGCGGCAGTGCGATCAGCCCGGCATTCCCGGCAGAGACGGTGCGGACGTACGCGAACTGCGCCAGGTCGAGCGAGGCGCCATAGGTCGGCAGTGGCGGAGCGGGCCGCGGCGAGTCGTCTTCCACTCGCGCGCGAGCCTCGCCCCATGAGGCGTCTGCGATCGACTGAATGTGAATCTGGCTGCGCTCGGCTTCGATGTCGTAGTGCGGGGTCTGAAGCGTGCCGTTCCCGTACCGTGCGGTGAGCGCGCCGGCTGGCGCTTCGAGGTAGATCCACGGCAGCTCGGCGAACACCGCCGTGACCCCGCGCAAATCGAACGGCGGATTGTCGTCGTCGTCGATTTCGAGATCGAGCTGCGCTTCGGCCGGCGGATCCATAGGCACCTGGAGCGCCGACGCGGCCACGTCGTCGCGGACGACGCGGCGAAGCGTGGCGCGCCCGAGCAGGCGCGGAGAGAGTTGCGCCGACGTCAGCTGCTGCTCGAAGACCCGCGCCTCGCGAAGAATGTGGCCGCCTCCGGCGTCGAGATCGAGCGCGACGATCGGCAGATGGCCGGCCGGCAGCGTGACTCGAAACCGGCTCCGTCCGGGCTCGCTCGGACGGCGTTCGAAGGGAACCGTCGCGGTCAGCGGCGGCGGCGGCGCCATCGGCAGCGTAGCGGCCGACGCCGACGGCACGTGCATGATCCGTGCGCTGTGACGGTCGTCCCACGTGAGCCGGAGATAGCGGAACGTGCCTGGCGCAAACCGCAACTCGGTGTGCTGCAGCCGCTCGTCGGGCAGATCGAACACCGTGCCATCGGGCACCAGAACCGTCCATCGGCTCCGGTCACCGCTTCCTTCGAGCCTCACCCGTTTGAGAAAGGGGGCGCTGATGCCTTCGACGTGAAAACGATTGATCAGCAGCGGCTCACCGAGATCCGCCTCGAAGCCGCTCGTCTTCACGGTGTCGGTTTCGACCGGCGCAATCGGAAGAATCGCGGCTGCCTTGAAGACCGACTCCGGCGGCGGAACCGACACCAGCACGTAGCCAACCTCGGCGCCGCCGGCATCGTAGAACCTGAGGTCGCGGAGGCCGCCTGACGCCGCGACGCTGCGCCGCGCCGCAGCCGATTCGTTGCTGCGTTCCAGGACCGTGGTGCGGAAAGGCGCTGCCCCGGCCAGCAACGGCAGATCGACGGCGAGCCGGCGCGGTCCACTCCCGCCGGTGACGACGGGCCGTTCGAAGCGGAACGCGGGAGGCGCGGCGGCCTGCTGGGCGGACACGACCACCGCAGCCGCGGCGACGGTCAGCGCCGCGATCCGAATCGCCGTCGGCGTCACGCGCGGCCCTCGGACGGATGCAGCACGAACTTCTGCAGGGCGAGCGCGACCAGTGACAGCGAGAGCGCCAGGCCGACCAGCGATCCGACGCGGTACAAGCCGCCGAGCGATCCCATGTCGTACAAGAATGCCTTGAACGCCGTGATCGCGATCAGCGCGACCGCGGCGACTCGCGCCGGCTGCTTGTGCAGATAAATGCCGCCGGTCAGCAGCAGCATGCCGAACAGCAGCCAGCCGATCGTGTAAGTGAGATCCTGCGCGAGTGTCACGCCGAAGCGGAACGTGATTTCGCGTCCGGTCGCATAGAAATCGGCGATCTCGATGTTGAGCAGCAGGAACAGGAGAATCACGGCCGCGGTCGGCAAGAGCTGCGACGCCCGCGGCAGCGACAGGATGCGATCGTCGGTCGCCGACAGCCACCAGGCGGCGACAAACATCGCCGCCGCGCAGATCGCGTAGGCGTACAGGTACCAGTTGAAGACCCGCAGCCCGCGCGGTTCGTAGACGAAGATCGCGGGATTCAGCGCGAGGCGCGCGAATACGACGGCCAGCAGTGCGAACGACCAGTACAACAGACCGCGGTGCGGCACGCGGCGGTACAGCCACGCCAGCGCGGCGCCTTCGAGCGCCCAGCCGATCGTGATCCATTGGTTGTGCAGCTGGAGCGGGATCGCGACGGTGATGAACGCGAGCGCTGCGCCGGCGACGAGCGCAAGCCGGCCGAGATCGCGTGACCCGCTCGGCTCGATCTGCAGGAGCTGCCGCAGCAGCAGCGCGATCACGGCGCCTTCGACCACCGGCACGGCGCCGACGAACAGGTCGTAGCCGCCCTGTACCAACGCCGAGCGGGCGGCGAAGAAGAAGAAGACGCTGCCGGCGATCGCCGTGTTGTAGGGATCGCGCGACGCTCGCGCGCGGCGGCCGAGCACCGCCGGATATCCGACGAACGCAACGTACAGCACGAGCGCGATCCCGAACGACGACGACCAATCGATCGCGCGCAGATGCTGGTCGTGCCACGAGAGCTGCACCCACCACGCGGCCAGGACCGCCGCGGGCGCCACCCAGTCCCACTGCGCCGACCACACGCACCCGAAGATCAGCGCGACGTTCACGGTCGCGGCGATGGCGATGATCGGCCACGGCACCGGCGTGGCGGCAGCCGACGCCTCGCCGAGCGTGAGGTTCGCCATGAACAGCGTCCAGATCGCGCCGGCTGCCGGGAGCAGCCACGACCCGCGCTTCCGCATCGCGACGAACCAGGCCAGCGCGTAGGCGGCAACAATCTCCGCCGCGATCACCATCGTCGGCGACCATGGCGCCCCCGCGACGCGAGCCCAGGCAAACAGCACGATCGCCGCTGCCGCGGCGCCGGCGGCGTGCAATTCAGCGGACGAGACCGCGAGCGAGGTCGTGGTGAGGGCCAGCGTCATCACCGCCAGCGCGCCGAACAGGGGCCACGGTGGAATCGACCAGTCGGGATCGATCGCGGTGAAGAACAGGAACAGATGACCGAGCAGCCCGAGGTAGGCACCCTGCCGGAATCCGAATCGTGACGGATCGAAGTCGCTCCGACTTCGCGCCTGACGATGACTCCAGGCGTGGCCGACGAGCATGGTCAGGGTCAGCATGACCAGGAAGAGCAAAGACGGCAGCAGGCCGACCGCGGCCGCCGCGTTCTCCCACCACACCGCGAGCACCAGCCACGACACGCCGCCGCCAACGACCGACAGCGCCGGCAGTTCGCCGGCAGCGCTCTCGACGAAGAGACCGGCGTTCAGGATCGCGACCAGGAACGCGAGTCCCCACAGGCCGGCGGCTGCATGAGCGCCCGCGGCGAGATACAGGAGCAGCAGCAGGCTCGCAATCAGCACCGCGCCGCCGCCCCACCTGGGGATCATCACGATCCGCGAACGGCGCGCGATGACCGGCACGCCGATGTAGAGCGCGGCAAACGCAGTGTAGGTGAGGACCGCCGCACGCAGGTTCAAGGAGGTCAGGCGCGAAGCCGACCAGGCCGCTTCCGCGACAACGCCGAAGAACGCCGCGAGGTAGTACAGGGCAAACTCACGACGGACGAACGACTGCCACGTGATGACGCCGAGGAGCGCGATCATCGGCGCGAAGACGACGAGCGGTGACCCGGCCGCCGGATCGATGCGCACGATCGCGGTGAACACGTAGAGAAGAATCGGCGCGGCGAAGACGGCGCGCGCCGCCAGACCTTCCAGCGGACGGCCGAGCCGGCGTGCAAGCTGCGGTGCGAGTGCGAAGAACAGCACGAATACGGCGGTGAAGGCGATCGCGATCGCCTCGGCGCCGTGCGTGTACGAGACGGACAGCCAGGTCGCGAACACGACGACGACCGCCGCCGCGCCAAGCGTGTGCGGCCATTGGTCGCGGCGCCAGAGCGTGACGGCAAGGAGCCCGGCGTTCACGATCAAGAGGAATCCAAACAGCACCGCCGGCTGACCGCCGTACGCGGGGACGGCGGCAAGGTAGGCAGCGAACAGGAGCGGCATCGCTGCTGCCGCGAGGCCGGTTCGGGAGACCGTCGCCGCCCCGTCGGATGACATCGCCGGCGCGCTGAAGATCGTCGACGCGAAGCCGGTCACCGCGAACACCAGGAAGATGCCCATCGCGATCGGCAACTGGCTGGCGGTCAGGAAGCTGATCGCCCAGCCCCACTGGTAGAACGTCGTGAACGCGAGGCTGATCAGCGTCAGCAGCCGCCACCGCCGGCGAGCGGCCACCCACGCGAGGCCGATGTTCAGCAGCAGCAGATAGGCAAACAGCGAGATCGGGCGGTTCTCGCCGGTCGACAGCAGCATCGGCGTCGCGAAGCCGCCGAGCAACCCGAGCAGCGCGATGAACAGCGAGTTGCGCCGGATCGACAGCAGCACCGCCACGGCGGTCACCAGGGCGAGCAGCGCGAAGGCGGCCGCTGCGGGGATCAGATGCCACAGCGCGTGGGCCGCGAAGAACGTCGCGAACAGGATCGCGATGGCCGCGGCGTCGAGCGCGTTCGCGGTCACTGGATATTTTCGCGCCGCGCGCAAATCGCAGAGGATCAGGAGCGCGATGCCGGTGAGTACTCCGATCGCGACGCGAATCGGCGGCGCCAGCCATCCGTGATCGATCGAGTAGCGGAGGAAGAACACGGCAGCCAGCACCAGCGCGACGCCGGCGACCGCGGAAAACATCTTCACGCCGACCACGCGCTCCCAGTCGAACGGCGGCGGCGGCGGTAGAAGTGCCGGCGGCGACGACGCCGGCGGTTCGATCGGCGGTCGCACGTGGGCGGTCGCCGCGACGTGATCGCGTGCGCTCGGGGCCGGAGTCACCACGGGTGGAAGCGCGGTCGACGTCACCGCCGGTCGTGTGACGGGAGCCGGCGCGGGCGGCGCCGCCGCCGGCGGCTTCGTCACGGGCGCCGCCGCCGGCTGCGACGGTGGCACGGACGGCGGTACCGGCGCCGGCGGTTTGGCCGACACCGGAGGCTGCGCTGGACGCTCAGCGGCGACGTGAGCCGCCGGCTGTGCTCGCGGCGCCTGTGGCGGAGGCGAGGCTGCGGCTGTTGTCGCCGCCTGTGCGGTGACGTCGCGAAGCCGTTGGGTGATGGTGGTGAGGGCAGCCTGCTGCTGCCGCGTCACATCCTCGAGCTCATCGATCCGGCGGCGAAGGTCACCGACTCGCAGCCAGTTCACGATCGCGGCGATGTACGGGAACGCCACGAGTAGGAGCGCCAGCAGGAACAGCACTTCCATGGCAGGAACATTGTGACTCTGCCAGTGTCGGGGCAGAGCCGTCGAGGATGTCATTGCCCGCGCCTGCGCGCAATGACGCGTCAATCGTGTGTAGTTGAGCTGATCGCGGTCCGGCGTCAGCCGGACCGTAAGGAAGTGCTCTTACTCCTCATGAACTGCGTTCGGCTTTGAGATCGATCCCCAGCTGCGCGCATTTCTTGTAGAGATGACTTCGCTCCAGGCCGAGCGCGCGCGCCGTCTCGGCCACGCGGTGGCCGTGGGCCGCGAGCTCGTTCAGCACCACCTCGCGCTCGAACGCGTCCACGCGGCTGGCGAGCGTTCCGGTCGCCGTGCTCGCCGGCACTTTCCCGTGCCTCGGCGCCAGCACCTCGCGAACCGCGTCGGCGCCGACGGCGCCGTCGGTGAGCAGCAGCAGCCGCTCGACGACATTGCGCAGCTCGCGCACGTTGCCCGGCCACGAGTATCGCGCCAGCTCCTCGAGCGCCGCGCGATCGAAGCCGCGCGGCTTCCAGCCGTTCTGCTCGGCCACCAGCATCGCAAAATGCTCGGCGAGCGCGGCCAGGTCGCCCGGCCGCTCGCGCAGCGGCGGCAGCGTGATCGGGAAGACGAAGACGCGATGATACAGGTCCTCGCGGAACGCGCCCTTCTGCACCAGCGCGTCGAGATCGCGATGCGTCGCGACGATGACCCGGGTGTTGACGACGATCGGGCGCTCGCCGCCGATTCGCTCGAGCTCGCCCTCCTGCAGGAGCCGCAGCAGTTTCGCCTGCATCGCGGCGGGCATGTCGCCGATTTCGTCGAGAAACAGCGTGCCGCCGTGTGCCTGCTCGAATTTGCCGAGATGACGCGCGGCCGCGCCGGTGAACGCCCCCTTTTCGTGGCCGAACAGCTCCGATTCGATCAACTCCGACGGCACCGCGGCGCAGTTCACGCTGACGAACGGGCGCTCGCGCCGGGCGCTCCGATCGTGAATCGCCCGCGCCACGAGCTCCTTGCCGGTGCCGGTTTCGCCGAGGATGCAGATACGCGATTCGCTCGGCGCGACGCGGTCGACCTGCGCCATCACCCGCTGCATCGCCTCGCTCTTCCACACCAGCTCGTGGCGTCCGACGCGCCGTCGCAGCTGGCGGTTCTCTTCCTCGAGGCGCGCCAGGCGCAGCGTATGCTCGATCGTCAGCAGCAGCTTGTCCGACGAGATCGGCTTTTCGAGGAAGTCCGCGGCGCCGAGCTTGGTGGCGCGCACCGCCATGTCGACGGTTGCCTGGCCCGAGATCATGATGATCGGCGTCGTCACGCCGAGCTCGCGCAGTTCGGTGAGCATCGCGAGCCCGTCTTTCCCCGGCATCACCACGTCGGAGAAGACGATGTCGAAGCGGTCCTGCTGCAGCAGCGCGATCGCGCGCGACGCATGGTCGCACACCGTCGCGTCGTAGCCGGCGAGGCGGAACGCGCGCGACAGCGACGCCAGCGTCGACTGGTCGTCGTCGACGATGAGCACACGGGTGGTCATGCCGGCGCTCCGTTCGCCCGTTCGCCCGGTGTGCGCGGCAGCTCGATGTGAAAGGTCGATCCGCGACCGGGCGCGCTGTCCACCCAGACGCGGCCCGCATGATCGGCGACGACCGATTGCACGATCGCCAGGCCGAGACCGGTCCCGTGCGGTTTCGTCGTGTAGTACGGCGTGAACAAGCGCTCGCGCTCCTCGTCAGTGAGTCCTTCCCCAGTATCGTCGACGTCGATGCGCACGCCGCCGGAAACGGCCAGCGTCCGGATCGTCAGGTCTCCGCCCGTCGGCATGGCATCGACCGCATTCAAGACGAGGTTCTGCACGACGCGTCCCAGCTGCTCGCCGTCCGCGCGAATCGTGCCGCACGCCGGATCCAGGTCGAGGGCGATCCGGATTGACGGTCGATCGGCTGCCTCGATCTGCGCGCGTACGAGGGCGAGCGTCTGCTCCACGATCTGATTCGGCGACACGTCGTCGAACATCGGAGCAGGCATCTTGGCGAAATCGCCGAAGCGCGCGACGACGAGATTGAGATTCCTGAAGCCGGTATCGAGCGTCGCGAGGCTCTCGTCGAGAACTTCTTCGAACTCGTGCGGCGGCAGGGTACGCGCGCGGCGCAGGTTGTCGAGGGTGATGCGCAGCGGAAACAGCGGGTTCTTCAACTCGTGGGCGAGACGGCGGGCCAGGTCGCGCCATGCCGCCACGCGCTCGGCCTGGACGAGCCGATCGCGCTGATCGGCGAGTTGGCCGGCCATGGTGTCGAACGCGCGCGCGAGCCCGTCGATCTCGCGCGCGGCGTGCACGTCGCCGACGCGCGTCTCCCAGTCGCCGCTGGCGATTCGTCCAGCCGCCTCTGCCACCACTTCCACCGGACGCGTCACCTGCGTCGCGGCCGCGTAGCTCAACGCGGCGCCGACGAGGACGCCGAGCGCGCCGAAGCCGACGCCGCTCCAGCGAATCCGCGTCAGCAGCGCCGCGAGCTCTCGACCTGAGCTCGCGAGCAGCAGGACGCCGAGCACCTCGCCGCCCTGCCCGGTCAGCGGAATGGCCGACACCGTCTCGGGCCCGTCCGGCGTTTCAATCGCTTCGCTCGCGTCCTTCGCCGTCTGCCGCACCCGGGCGATCAACGGATCGAGCTGCGCCGACGAAGGCGCCTGCCCCGATGCGTCGACGAGTTGTTGCCGCGACACTTCCGGCTCGACGTTTCGATACAGGAACGCGCGCATCCCGTCCGGCAGCGTCAGCGTACGAAGGAACTGTTGATCGAGCCGCTGACCGCCGCCGACGTAGAGCGGCCGCGCTCCGGACGCAACCTGCCTGACCGCGACGAGTCCGAGCGAAGCCTCGTGCGGCAGCTCGATGGCCTGAAGAAAGGCCGGCGAGCCCGCCCGCGACGCGTTGGCCCATTTCTGCCGATAGCCAAACCGCGCCGGCCACTCCGCCGACGAAATGATGGTGCCGTCGGCGGTAACGAGGTCGACGAAGTCGAGGCCCTGCGCCGCCGCCATCGACGCCGCGTCGCCGGCAAACGGCGCCACGTCATCCCGTCGGCCGATGTCGAGCGCGATGCGTTGAAGCGCGTCGCTCGCCGCCAGCCGATCGATCCTCCGCGCCACATCGTCGCCCTGCAGCGCAAACTCGCGGCGGAACTGCGCGACGAGCGCCGCCGTGCGCTGCCGGTCGAGCGCCTGAAACGAACGGCGCGCGGCCGCCGAGATCGTCACGGTCGCGAGCGTGACGGAGGCGCAGACGACCAGAGCGACGAGCGCGAAGAGACGCACGCGCAGCGTCACGGCCGGCTGCTCCGCAGCCACACATCGGCGAGATTCCATCCGCCGAGCGGGCGAGCCGCGCTCTGGAGGGACGCACCGACCCGCTCACCGACGCCGTACAACTCGGGCAGGTGGACGATGGGAACGACGACACCGCGGTCGAGCAGCGCCTGCTCGGCGCGGTAGGTTGCATCGAGCGTCGCGCCACTCGGCTGATCGATCGCCGGCCATCCTCGCAGCGTCAGCCGCGCGGTCGTCTGGGCAAACGAACGGTCGGCTGTGGTCGCCGGCACGACGACGCGAACGAGTCGCGCGTCGGCACGCGGTGCGAGACCGGCCGGCGCCTGCACGTTGATCGCAAAGCCGGCTTCGCGCGCATCGACGGCAATCCGCTCCGCGACCGCCTGGGTCACGGAGTCTGCGGGATCGACGCGCAGCACGACCGTCCGCTGGTCGATCGGAAGCGCCGCGACCGCCGCAGCCGCGAGGCGTGAACCGTCTGCCGGCCCGATCAGTTTCGAATACCCGGACACCCACTCGGGCAGAATCGATCGCGCGGGCACCGCCTGCCCCTGCAGCACGACCGCGCAGATCGCGTCGCGATTGATTGCCGCCGCGAGCGTTCGCCGCAACGGCGCCGCCGTGTCCGCCGCGCGGTGCGGCTCGAAGATCAGCGCAACCAGTTCCAGCGGCCGCGACGCCTCGACGCGGAGACCGCGCCGTGTCAGCCGGCGCGCATCGGTCGGACGGACGCTGACGATGTCCGCCCGCCCGTTCTCGAGGTCGGTCAATTGCGCGTCGAACCGGCGGCCCATGTCGATCTGCACCCCGTCGACGAACGGACGCGCGCGCCAGTACGGCTCGTGCGCCTTCACCGCCACGCCGGCCGCGTCGACGTGATCGATGCGGAACGGGCCCGACCCGATCAGCGCGTTGCCCGCGCCGCGGACGACGATCGCGTGGCGTCCGTCGGCAACAACCCATGGCAGGTCAGGTGTCGCCTCGTTGGTCTCGATCGTGATCGCGTCGCCGTCGACCGCCACCTTCCACGCTGGCTCGCTCACGTGAAGCGCAGCCGCCGCCTGCCACGGTTCGAGCGTCGTGCGATCGTGGAGCACGACGCCGCTGCGCAGTCGAACGCGCCACCGCGACGAGCGGGCGTCAGCCTGCCACGACGTCGCCAGCGACGGGCGCAGCCCTTCCGGCTCGATCGCGGTCAACGATTCGAAGACCAGCGACGTGATGTGCGCCCGCGCCGCCTCCTGCTTGAGATCGGCCGCCGGCGCCGCCGGATCGATGGAGCCGACGACTGACTCGAGCTCGGCCCGCAGCGTACCGCCGTATTGCGGCCGCGCCGCGCTGAGCACCGCGCCGGCTGCCGCGACGCTAACGAGCGCAAGACAGCGCGATGTGAAGCGCTTCATATCGTCCCGCGTTGAGGTCGTGCACGATAGCGGTCGCCGGGCCGCTGCCGGCCGCGCTCCACAGCGCGGTCAACGCGCCGGGCAGCGTCGCGGTGGACGCGGAGGCGACCAGCCGCGCATCGATGAGCCGGAACAGCCGCAGCGTGTCGGCATTGACATCAGCCGCGCGTGCGTCGGTCACCAGGTACGACGAGCTGCCCGCGCATGTGTCCGAGAACCCGGCGGCGTGCTCGACCGGATCGCTCGGCACGACGGTGCGACGGCCGTTGTCGACGAGCGTGAGCGTGCTCCGATCGGAAACGAGCAGCCAGCGGCTGCCGCCGACCGGCGCCGCTTCGTAGAACGTGAAGCCGTCGCGGGTCGAGAACGTGTTGCGGCTGGGGGCGATTCCCGCGTTGTCGGGGCCGATCGGCCAGGACTCGTTCTCGTCGGCGCACACGAGGGTGAACGGTGCGATGGTGCCGCGGCAGGTGACGCCGGGAAGGAAAGCTTCGAAGTTCTGCCCGGCCACGCCCAGCCTGCCGCGCACGTCGCGCGGCCAGGCGCGCGCGGTCGTGATCGGCCTGGTCGCGACGATGCGTCCTCCGAGATTGCCGACCGTCGCATCCGCGACGAGTGCGACCGACTCCGACGAGAGCACGAGGAGTTGCTCGCCCGCCGCCGCGACGTCGAGCATCGGGCGCCGCTGCGTGTAGATCGGACGCACCTCGATCGCGACGATCGCATCAGCGTCGGCGTCGCTGCCGGCGGATCGTGGCCGCGTGATCATGACCAGGCGACGGCCGTCGGTTCTGCCGACGTCGGCGGCACAGACCCGCTCGCGCAGATTGCTGGAGCAGACGGCGCGCACCGGCAACGCGTCACCACTGTCGACGCTGCCGATGCCGCGCGCGGAGAGAAGACGCACGACTTCCGCCTGCACCTGCGCCTGGTCCGGCGCGAAAGTGATGCGCACGGCGGAGGCCGGAGCCACGGCGCGCGCAATCGCCGAGGCGAACTCGGGCGCGAGGTCGACGAAAGCTGCCGCTGGCTGCGCCGGGGCGGGAGTGGCTTGCGTGGTGAGCACGAGCGCGGCCAGCGTCAATCGCGGCCACCACCCGCGGCCGTGGAAGCCCACGGCCGCGAATGATAGCACCCTCGCGTCAGTGCCGGTCGTGCTGCGGCGCACCGAAGCCACCCAGCGGCGTCGTCTTGAGCACGTCGTTGGTGAAGAAGAACTTGCCGTCCATCGGCACCATCATGATCTGGACCTTGTCGGAGAGGCGCTCGGCAACGATTTTCTGAATCAGCAGCGGACTCTCCTTCAGGACCTCCGCCTCCGATTTCATGCGCTCGGCATCGGCGACAGCCATCACGCGCACGCGCTGGGCGTCGGCCTGCGCCAGCAGGTTCCGTTTCTCGAGTTCGGCCTTGCTGTCGATCACTTTAGCCGCCGCTGCCGCCTCGGCGTTCTTCACCGTCGTCTCCTTGCGCGCTTCGGCTTCGAGCCGGCTCTGCTGAATCTGCTTCTCCTTGAGCGGCAGCGTGTGCTGCATCGCGTCGGCCTGCGCCTTCGCGTCGAGCACGGTGATCTGCGCCCGGCCCTCGGCTTCCTTGACGTGGCGCATCTTCAACGCTTCGGCCTCGAGCTCCGCCGTCTTCACCAGTTTCTGCTTCACCTCGAGATCGATCGAGAGCCGATCGTTTTCCTGCGCCTTCAAGAGCAGCCCTTCAAGACCTTTCGCGTACTCCGCCGGCAGCGACACGTCGCGCAGCATCACTTCCTTCACGATGATGCCGTCTGACGCGAGACGCTTCGTGATCGTCTCGGCCGCGGTGCGCCGCACCTCTTCGCGCTTCGCCGAGAAGACGTCACGAACCATGTAGCCGGCAATCGTCTGACGAAATGCGTTCGCGACGACCGGCGGCATGATCTCGGTTTCAACCGGCTGCGGCAGACTGCTCTCGACGTACGACAGCCGCTGCGGATCGAGCTGATAGCGGACCGAGATGCCGAGACCGAGCGGCAGACCCTCTTTGCTATAGACCTTCAGGACCGGCGCCGGGTCTTTCGGCGTCTCGGCCGGATTCGTGGCGAACACCTGATCGCGGATGTTGAACAGCTCGACGCGGTGCACGAGCGGCAGGACGAAGTGCGTGCCCGGGTACAGCGTGCCGGGCAGCGTGCCCGACAGCTGACTGACGCGGACCGCGCCCATTCCGCTCGGCACGACGAGAATGCCGAGCGCGGGCAGCAGCGGCACCCATGCGAGCATGGCGAGGCGCGCCGCCGTGCGCCAGCGGACCAGCAGCGGCCGCGAGGCGTGGAGCGCGGTCACCACGTCGGTCGCGATGACTGCGGCCGACGCGCCGAACAACCCGATCCCGATCGCGGTGAGGACGTACTTCACGAGCAACATGACCTCTTCCCCTCCTGATGATGGCGGCGTCTGCACGCGGCTCACGCAGCCGCCCCGTACCGTTTGCCGCCGTCGACGACAACAGCAACCGGATCGCCAGCCGTAAGTCATTGATTCGCATGCCGTGCTGCGGCAGGCTGCGTGTCTGCGCTTCACGGCGTGTGTGAGGTGACACGAGAGGCAGTGCCTTATCGAAATGGCTGCACGCGTTCGCACTCACGCTGAAGCTCGGCGGCAACGCGCCGCGACCGCAGGGCGAATACGCGACGCTGCGTCTGGACCCCTTTTTGCACCATTTGGCTGTGGTGCGAATCTCGACGTGTGCCGGAACTGTTCTGGCGGCGGCCGTTGCGATCGGCTGCGCGAACCTCGGACTGCGCCGTCACGAGGATCGTTCGTACGTGAC
>Ga0066388_100001055_pt1 | contig 14809 bp, 15 predicted proteins | sample PanSoiMetaGPlot6_FD_64539 | JGI IMG/M metagenome (GOLD analysis project Ga0066388, IMG submission 64539) | Tropical forest soil microbial communities from Panama analyzed to predict greenhouse gas emissions - Panama Soil - Plot 6 (Hybrid Assembly) | ecosystem: Environmental > Terrestrial >... | reverse complement strand
ACCGGTGTACCGGCTGCTCGGGCTGACCGTCGGCTGGGTCGACGAGTCGTCCACGGCGGCCGAGCGCAGGGCCGCGTACGCCCGGGACGTGACCTACGCCTCGGTGAGCGAGGCGGGCTACGACTACCTGCGCGACCAGCTCTGCGTCGATCCCGACGACGCGGTGCAGGGCGAGCTGGCCGTGGTGGTCGTGGACGAGGCCGACTCGATCCTGGTCGACGAGGCCCGGGTGCCGCTGGTGCTGGCCGGGGCGGTGGCCGGCACCCCGGCCTCGGCCCAGGCCGCCGCCGAGGTCGTCCGGGGCCTGCTGCCGGACCGCCACTACGAGGTCGCCGAGGACGGCCGTAGCGTGCACCTCACCAACGCCGGCCTGGCCACCGTGGAGCGCCGGTTGGGCGGGGTCGACCTGTACACGGCCGAGCAGCTGGACCTGCTGACCGCCGTGAACGTAGCGCTGTACGCGCAGGCGCTGCTGCGCCGCGACGTCGACTACATCGTCCGGGACGGGTCGGTGGACCTGGTCGACGAGTTCCGCGGGCGGGTGGCGCAGCGCCGCAGGTGGCCGGACGGGCTGCACGCTGCAGTGGAGGCGAAGGAGGGCCTGGCAGCCACCGCCGAGGGCAAGACACTCGGCACCATCACCGTGCAGGCGCTGGTCCGGCTCTACCCGACCCGGTGCGGGATGACCGCCACCGCTGCGCTGGTCGGCGACCAGCTTCGCGAGTTCTACGAGCTCGAGGTCGCGGTCATCGCACCGAACATGCCCTGCGTGCGGACCGACCAGCCGGACCGGATCTACGCCACCCGGGAGCAGAAGGAGACGGCGCTGGTCGCCGAGATCGCGGCCGCCCACCGCGCCGGGCGGCCCGTCCTGGTCGGCACGCTCGACGTCGCCGAGTCCGAGCGGCTGGCCGGCCTGCTGCGCGCCACGGGCATCGACTGCGCGGTGCTCAACGCGAAGAACGACGCCGAAGAGGCTGCGATCATCGCCGAGGCGGGCGCCCCCGGTGCGGTCACGGTGTCCACCCAGATGGCCGGCCGCGGAGTGGACATCCGGCTCGGCGGCAGCGACGGGACCGGCCAGGCGGACACCGACCAGACGGACACCGACCGGGTCGCCGAGCTCGGTGGGCTCTACGTGCTCGGCTGCGGGCGGCACGACAGCCGGCGGGTCGACGACCAGCTGCGCGGCCGCGCCGGCCGGCAGGGTGACCCGGGCGGCTCGCTGTTCTTCGTCAGCGTCGAAGACGACCTCGTTGCCCTGCACGGCCAGGACGCCCTGCCCTCGCCGCCGCTCACTCCAGGCCCGGACGGGCGACTGCGCGATGCCGCGGTGCACCGGGCGGTCGAGCATGCCCAACGGGTGGTGGAGGGGGTCAGCTTCGAGATCCACCGCAACACCTGGCGGTACAGCGTCCTGCTCGAGCAGCAACGCCAGCTGATCGCCGCCCGCCGGGACGAGGTGCTGCGCACCGACGCCGCGGCCCGGCTGCTGGCCGCACGGCGCCCGGGCCGGTACGCGGAGGTGCTCGACGCCGTCGGTGCCGACGCGCTGGCCGGTGCGGCCAGGTCGATCGTGCTGTACCACCTGGACCGGTGCTGGGCTGACCACCTGGACTACCTCGCCGAGATCCGGGAGGGAGTGCACCTGCGCGTGCTGGGCCAGCTGGACCCGCTGGACGAGTTCCACCGGGCCGCCGTGCCGGCGTTCAACCGGCTGCTGTCCACCGTGGAGGACAGCGCTGTGGCCACGTTCAACAAGGTGCGGATCACCGAGGCCGGTTGGGACCCGGCGGACTCGGGGCTGGTCCGGCCGAGCGCGACATGGACCTACATGGTGCACGACAACCCGTTCGGCTCGGAGATGGAACGGTTCTTCACTGCCCTCGCCCGCACCGCCTTCGGCCGCCACCGGCCGGCCGGAAGGGTCGGGCCGAAAGGTTAGGGGGTCTCAGCGCCCATGCGCGTGGTCGTGATCGGAGCAACGGGGAACGTCGGCACCAGCGTGGTCGAGGCCCTCGGCGCGGAGCCGGCCGTGACCAGCGTGCTCGGGCTGGCCCGGCGCCGGCCGGCCTGGTCGCCGCCGAAGACCGAGTGGGCCACCGCCGACGTGACCGATGCCGACCTGGTCCCGCACGTGCGTGGCGCCGACGCCGTGGTGCACCTCGCCTGGCTGTTCCAGCCCACCCACGACCCGCTGGTCACCTGGCGCAACAACGTGGAGGGCAGCATCCGGGTCTTCGCCGCGGTGGCCGAAGCCGGGGTGCCGGCGCTGGTTTGCGCGTCCTCGGTCGGGGCCTACTCCCCCGGCCCGAAGGACCGGGCCGTGGACGAGACCTGGCCGACGCACGGCTGGCCAGGGGCGGCGTACACCCGGGAGAAGGCCTATCTGGAACGCCTCCTGGACGTGCTGGAGCGCGACCGGCCGCAGCTGCGCGTGGTCCGGCTGCGGTCTGCCTTCATCTTCAAGCGGGAGTCGGCCAGCCAGCAGCGCAGGCTGTTCGCCGGGCCGCTGCTGCCCGGCCGGCTCGCCCGCCCCGGCCTGCTGCCGGTGGCCCCCGACCTGCCCGGGCTGCGGTTCCAGGCGCTGCACTCCGTCGACGCCGCCGAGGCGTACCGGCTGGCCATATTGCGTGACGTGCGCGGCGCGTTCAACGTCGCCGCCGATCCCGTGCTGGACGGACCCCGGCTCGCCGAAGTCCTGGAGGCCAGGAAGACGGTCCGGGCACCGGTACGGGTGGTCCGCTCCGCGCTGGCCGCCGCCTGGCACCTGCGCCTGGTGCCCGCCTCACCGCACCTGTTCGACGCTTTCCTCCATCTCCCGCTGATGGACGTGAGCCGAGCCCGCACCGAGCTCGGCTGGTCCGCCCGGCACACCTCTGTCGAGGCGCTGGGCGAGTTCCTCGACGGCCTCCAGCGCGGCGCCGGCATGTCGACTCCGCCGCTGACACCTGTCCGATAGGTTTCACGGCGCGGCCCCGCGGCCGTCAGGGCACCTCGTCCGTACCGTCCAGATAGGAGCCGAGCACGCCCGCCTCGGCTCGCAGCCGCTCGGCACGGTCGCCGTGGCCCGCCGCTGGAAATCACGGGCGACCGCCTGCCGGTCCGCCACCTCCGCGCGGAGGATCTCCATCACCTGCGCGTCGGTGAGGCGCCGCCGCGGGACCTCGGCGGCACCCAGGCCGGCCACACTGCCGGCGAAGTCCGGATGCCCGTCGGCAGGCAGTGGAGCCCGTGTAGGGTCGACCGCCTCGCCGTTCTCGATCGCCGCCAACGCCGATCGCAGGGCCGCGACCGCAGCCGCATCCCGTGCCTTCATGGCCACGGTGAGTCCGCGGCGGAGCCGGTCGCGCACCGACCCGGAACCACCGCCCGAGCCCACCGGTTTACTCTCCACCACGACGACGATACGCATCCCGACCCGCCGTGCCGCTCGCCACCCGCCCGGCGGCATCGCTACACTTGCTACCGTATCCCGTCAAGATGCTGCGAGACTCGGGGCCACCCGGGTCGGGTCGAGGGGAGGCGTTCGGTGTGACGTCGATCACGGATGAGCCTGGCGTCTTCGAGCTGACCCGGGACGAGGGTCGGGATCTTGTCGACAGAGAGTCGCGACGTGTGCTAGGGGTCGGCGTGGACGAGTTCCTGGCGCGGTACGACGCTGACGAGCTTGACCTAGACCAAGAAGATGTCCTCGCCTTGGTGATGTTGATACCCTTTGCCCGGTAGGACCACACGGGAAGCTGACGAGGCTTTCCTGGCACCACTGCGGCGAGTTCTGAGCTGCCTCACCACTAGCCACCTGTACGTGTCCCCTCCGGCCGAAGTGCGTGTCCTGGCGCTCCGGGAGGATCCGCTATCCCTACGCTCGTCAGCAGTCCCCGGTGGTCTGCAGTTGCGGCTCCGCCAACAATTCCGTTCGGTGGAAGATGCCGGGGCTCCGCCCGCCGAACGCTGGCATGTCTCGACGGTAGCCTACGAATACAAGCTGAGCCGTGCCGAGGGCGACAATGAGCTGCTGTCGTGGCACTGGCACCCCTCAACAGGTACGCCGTTTCCTCACCTGCACATGACCGGAGCAGGGGGCATCGGCCGCAAGATGCACGTGCCCAGCGGACGGGTGAGCATCGAGTCGGTACTCCGAATGCTGATCAGGGAACTAGGAGTGCCCGCGAGACGTGCGGACTGGGCGGCGGTGATAGATGCGGCCGAGGGGGCGTTCATCAAGTACCGCCGCTGGCATGCCTGACCCGGCCCGACCCCGCTGCGTCAACGTTCCGTGAGTGCGGCGTCGAACTCGATGCCCACCTCGTCGCGGAGCCTGAGCGCGCCGAAGAACCCTGTGTAGGGGCGGATCCCCCACCGGCTCTGCACGACGGTGGCGGAGCCTCGAGCGCGACCGTCGACCAGCCGGCCCTCGACCGAGACGGGCCGGGTCGCGCCGACGATGGTGAGATCGCCGTCGACGGTGAACGACTCCGCCGAGCCGCTCACCCGCGTCGACCGGAACGTGATCGTCGGGTGGCGAGCGGTGCGCAGGACCTTCTCCCGAATGGTCTTCTTGATCTGCTCCCGGTCGCCGTCGGTGAGCGGCTTGACCCCGCCGGACCCCTCCCGGACCTCCAGCGACTCGACCTCGATCTCGACGCTCAGCGAGCAGGCTCCGGCGTCGTCGGGGTCCACGGTCGCCTCGCCGCGCCAGCGGGTGACCTCGATAGTGAGATCGTGTCCGGCCCTGGCGCCCAGCCCGGTGCGGCCGGTCCGGAGCAGCAACCGCCCGTTCTCCGGTCCTACCCGGTACGTGCCGGCACCGACCGCCATGACCCGACAATACCCGGGCCTGCGCGACAGGCTCCCGAAGGCGTAGGACATGGCCGTTCGAGTAGCTCGACGCCACCGGCCAGCACCGCTGTCATGGTCCCGCTGTCATTGAGCGCTAGACGCGGCTGGCACGTGCGCGTCGGAAGTCATGGTCATCGGCAGGCCAAACGCCGTGAACAGGGTCAGGTCGAAGAAGGCGGTCACGTGCGAGATGCCGGCTGCGGTCAGCGTGACCACCTGCAGCTGGAACAGCTCGATCAGGCGGCCCGTCGCCTTGACCGGCGGCTACCACCTGGGGTTCTGGGTCGCGGTCGGGCTCATCGTCGTCGGACGAGGAGTTCTGCACCGCGGTCGGTTTCGACCTCGACCCCGAGTTCTCTACGACAAGGCCGCGTGCATGGTCGTCGACCAGAACATCCCAGAACATCTGCGTCATGGTCATGCTGCTCGTGGAAGAACGCGGGAGCCACACCGAGACCGGACCGAGATCGGGCCGGGACCGAACCGGCGCCGGGTCGCGTCCGATCTGCCCCAGTCGACGCTCGCCGACCGCCACTGCACCACTCGGGCGTGATCGCCGCATGATGTCGTGCCCAAGTGGCGCAATACACTTCACGGAAGACCGGATATGATCACTGCAAAGCCACCACCCGGCGGCTGCGCAGCTCATCCCCGAACCCGAGAGGCGGCGGCGTCATGGCCCAGAAAGTAGTAGTCGAGCTCACCGACGACATCGACGGCGGTAGAGCGGTGGAGACAGTCACGTTCGGCTTGGACGGCCGTGCCTACTCCATCGATCTGAGCACGAAGAACGCCAAGGCGCTGCGGAAGGTTCTCGCGCCGTACGTGGACTCCGGCCGCAAGGTCAAGGCTGGCAGGCCGACCCGTGGCCGCGCACGGACCGCGCCTTCCCGTGGTGCCGTCAGCACTCAGGAAGTCCGCGAGTGGGCGCGGTCGCAAGGCATCGAGGTGGCCGACCGAGGACGGATTCCCGGCGATCTGGTCGCCAGGTTCCAGGCCGCGCACGGCTCGTAGTCCAGAGCCCTTCCTGGCGGGGCCAGCAACCCCGCCAGGCGGTCGAACCACGGACGCCGGACAGGCCAGCACGCCACCACCTCTCGGCCGGTGGCTGGCCAGCTGGACGGTGATGAGACGGCGCCGAGAACGGGTCGTCCGTAGTACTCCCGTCGGTCTGAGCACCTCCTCCGATGACGTCGTGGTGGGTCCGGCCGAGGCGCGAGTGGGTGTCAACAGTCGCTGGCGCACGCCCGGCTGTTCCGGTGCGCAGCGGCCGATCCCGTCTCCTGGTGGAGATCGGCCACCCGCCGGAGTCGTGAGCGGTCCGGCGGCGGTCCGTGACGTTCGCCACATCCGGGCGGCGGGTCCGGTCTGGGTCCGGTCCGGCCTCAGGAGTGGACTCGCGGAGAGACTCACGCCTCGGCTGGCCGGGGCGACGGATCGACGGGTACCAGACGGGGCAGCGCTCGAAGCACCTCCTCGAAGACGGCCAGTTCGAGGTCGCTGTAGGCGAGAAAGTAGATTGCCTCCAGCGCTGTATGCGTTGTCAGGTCGAGGTAGTCGACGGCCGAGCGGAGCAGCGCGCTCACCGTCGGCCTGACCTCGGCACCCGCCGAGCCGGTGCCCAGCAAAGGAAACAGGATCGTCCGCACCGGTTGACCCGCCTGCGCAAGCCGGTCGGCTTCGGCCAGCGCACTGGTCACGCAGCGACCGATCTCACGCACCTGCCGGAAGCCGGCGCCGGGCTCGCCCTGCACCGCCGCGACGTGGATCACGTACCGGACGTCGTTCGAGTCGGCCAGACTGCCGGCACCGGTGACGAACGCAGCGCCGGGTGCGACCGGCCTGCGCTCGCCGACCGCGGCTCTGAGTGCGTCGGCGATCAAGTCGCCGGTCACCCGGCCGGCCTGGTCCCGGCGGGCTCCCCAGTACCGGATGATGCCCGAGACGGAGAAGTCGGTGAACCGGGACATCTCCATATCCGTGTTCTCGCTGTTGACCCAGATGTCCGCGCATCTGACCCGGCGAATGGTGCCGGTGATGACGCCGATGCGGCAGGCGGGCCCGGGCTCACCGACCAGCCGGAAGAGCCGGACCTCGGTCTCGGCGACCTCCCGCGGACGGCGCCGGTCGGTACGCAGCTCGGGAACGAGCCTGCCCAGCTCGTCGACGACACGGCCGATATCGTTGTCTATGTTGCGGTGGTGTAACCGAAGGTATTGGCATCTGGCCAGAGCCGCGATGTCCGTGGGCAGGTCCACCTCGGAGGGCATCCTGGCATCCTCGACGAGGACCGGGATGACCCGGATGCCGTGGGTGAGCGCCTCGGCAATCTCACGGTGCACCCAGTCGGGCTCGTCACCCTGCTGGTCGTGCCCGCTCCTGCCGGAGGCCAGCCATTCGGGTCCGATCACGGCCAACAGCACCCTGCAAAGCCGCAGGTTCTCCAGAATTGCGCGAACGAAGTCGTCCCCGGGCCGAATGGAGCGTGAGGCGCGGAAGACCGCTCCCGGGCCGAACCGCTCGGCCAGCTCCCGGTCGAGCAGTGCGGCGTATCCGGCCTGCTCCTGCGCCCGGTAGTTGATGAACACCGTGGGCACGCCGCCATCATTCCATGCGCCGGCACCGCTCAGGGACTGCGCGGCCACCGCCTCGCGACGGCGAACGCGACGAGAGCGGCGTCGAGGAGGATCAGCACGTGCCGAGTACGCACCGGCCGGCGAGCCAGCGGAGCCGGGCTGCCGGACTTCGGACCGGGCCCGGCCGGTCAGCCGACTCACCCCGTCGACCGGGAGCCAGGTCCCCCCTCGGCTCGGTCGAGTCCCCCCCGGGGCGAGTTCGGCTGACCGTGGCGGGCGGCGGCCCGCAGCTCGGCCGCACGGACGAGGCCACATCTGGAATCTCAGCGCTTGCAGAAAAGAAATGGCCAGCAAATGCCACAGAAATGTCACGCTTGCCAAGGACGGTATGACACCGAAGTCCGGCGGTCTCTACATACCTCCGACGCATCACCAAGCCCGAATCATCTTCTAGCTCCTCACGAACTCGGCCGGCACAGTCACACCGCCGAACTCCTGTGAGAACACTAGGCCAGCTCGACGCCTATTGCAGCCAAACGAGAAACCTTGACCCGGATGGATGACTGCCAACTCCGAACGGTGACGGGTCGGTCCTTTGGGTCGACCGAGACGACCCGGCACAAACCGAGTCGCTTCGGACGTGGACCTGGACGCGAGCAGAGCCCTTCCGCCTCGCCGTGATGCCTCGACCCGCCCGGGGAGTCGGGCCGTCCGGGCTCGGGGACATCCCGTGGCCACTCTCCGCCAGCCCGGGAAACCGCACCTCTCTGGACAAGTTGACACCGGACCGAGACTTTGGACAAGACATTGTCAGATCCTGTCCGCACCCCGCCGCGCAGGAGACGGACAGCTCCGCCTCGAGAAACATCGCTGGACATATCCTGGCCAAATCCGTGCCGGACCTCGCTAGACTCAGCAGTAACAGGCGTCACTCGGCCCGGTTTGACGGGGAGGTTGGAGTGGTTGTCGTTCCGGCGCAGTTGGCGTCCGAGCTGAAGGGCCTGCGGAAGGGGCGCGGCGTCTACTCGGCCGATCTCGCCAGTCGGGCTGGGCCAGCGCTGCGCGAGGTCTGCGGAATTGTGGACGACGACGGTCCGGCGATGATCCGGGAGAAGCTGGTCGACCGGCTGGATGATCTTGCCAAGAAGCTGCCCGAGGAACTGGGCGTCGCCGTGGTCGCGTCGATAGCCGTTCATCCGGACGCCCGACAGCTCCTGCTCCAGGACCGGGTACAGTGGTTGGCTGCGTATCTTCGCCGTGATCTGCGCACCGCCCGCCGCCGCATCGACGAGGGCATCGAGCGGCTTGCCGAGGTCGCGGCGGCGCCTCCAGGACGAGCCCCACAGGTGCCGGAGCAGGCAGCCGACGGATGGTACATCGAGGAGTTCTCCGCCCTGCTGCGGATGGACCAGGCATCGCCGGAAGCGATCGAGCGGCGCCGTATCGTCGCCGAGCGGACCGGGCTCGACGAAATCGGTCTGGCGATGACACTCCCCCGTGACCACGGTGACGTGACTGACTCGCACGACATCTTCGTCGAAGTCCTCTACGGCGGTCGGCTCATGCGAAAATCCCAGGAGTCGGACAGCCGCTTCCGCTTCGTGCTCGAGCTTCCGACTCCGCTTCGGGTCGGCGACCGACACGAGTACGCGCTCCTCTTGCGGCTGCCCGCGGACCAGCCCATGCGCTCGCACTATGTCTTCACACCGGCCCGCCGATGCGACCTCTTCGACCTCCGGGTCCGCTTCGACCAGTCGCGGCTTCCGCAGCGCTTGTGGCTGGTCACCGCGGCCTTTCACCGCGAGGTCGACGAGGCGCAGCCCACCGCCACCATCCTCACCGTCGACAAGGCGGGCGAGATTCACGTGCAGTTCCACAAGCTCGCTCCCGGATTCGGCTACGGCGTGCAGTGGCTGCCCTGACCCGACGGCTGCCACTGACCTGCCCGGCCCCCGGCCGCCCCCGCTCTGCGTGTCGGCCGGGAGCCGGGCGCTGGTCACAGGACGAACAGCAACAGCAAGGTCGTGACGATCGTCACGAACATGTGGGGCTCCATTTCGACACCTCCTCGCCTCGGGTCCGCGTCTGCGAAATGCGAAGAGAGCATCCGGCGGTTTACCCTCATCAGGGGAGGAGTTGTCTGCCGTCCAAGAGAGCAGGGAACGGGAAACACCGCCGATGAGGCGTCGGCAGTGTCACTTCTCTGCCCAGTCGCGGGCGACGGCGTCCGATTGTCCGCGAATTTGCACTGTCGCCGCGGAGCCTCGTACGGGACTATGGGCTTCAGACGGAGTACGGGCCTCGAGCCAGAGTACGGGCCTGGGGAGTGTCGAGCCGCCGGCTGCCGGGCCGGACCCGCGCAGGCAAACTGGTATCGGGGGATGCGCGTGTCCGCACGGCGCCCGGCCCATGGCGCGGCCGGCGTAGGCTGTCCGGCGAGGACCGGCGCCGTCGACCCGTCTTGCCGCTGCGTCGGCCCGGTAGCCCGCGCGGTCGACAGCGCGGCAAGGACCGGAACGAGGACACGGAGCCGAAGCAGTCACAGACCTGAGCGGAGGGCGTGATGGGCGCCAGCCCGCAGTCGTTCGGCGTCGAGTTGCGCCAGCGCCGCTCCGAGGCGGGGATTTCGCTCGGGGCGCTGGCAAAGCTCGTTCACTACAGCAAGGGATACCTGAGCCGGGTCGAGAGCGGCGAGAAGCCGGCGAGTGCAGACGTGGCACGGCGGTGCGACAGCGCGCTGGGCGCCGGCGGTGCGCTGGCTGCCCTGGTGCCGCGGCGACACCCCGGCGACTCGACCGCCCCCGCGGCGACCGCCGACACGGGGCCGTGGGGACTGCGGCTCGCGGCCGACGGATCGGTCGACTTCCGGGTGCTGGGCCGGCCGGACGCGCTGACCGCCGGCACGGCGGCCCTGTCCAGCGTCGGCGCCGCGCCGCGGAGCATGGCCGCGGTGGCGGCGGAGGCGACGACATCGGCGCTGCTCGCCGGCACCCTCGGCGAGCTCCGCCGACTGGGGCAGCACTGCCCGCCGGCCGTCCTACTGCCGACCCTGATCGTCCAGGTGCACACGATCCGGGCGCTGGCAGCGGCCGGGCCGGCGCGGCCCGCCCTGCTGCTGCTCGCCGCACGCTTCGCCGAGTACACCGGCTGGATGTTCCAGGAGTCCGGCGACGAGCGGGCCGCGGCGTGGTGGACCGACCAGGCGGTGCAGTATGCGACCGCTGCGGGCGACCTGGAACTGGCCGCGTACGCCCTGGTGCGGCGGGCGAACGCGGCGCTGTACCGCGACGACGCGACGGCCACCATCGCGCTGGCGAGGCAGGCTCAGGCCGAGCGCCGGATCGGGCCACGCGTCCGGGGGCTGGCCGCCCAGCGCGAAGCGCAGGGCCATGCCCTGGCCGGCGACCCCGACGAGTGCCTGCGGTGCCTGGATCGGGCTCAGCAGCTGCTCGGCCGGGCGGAGGAGGCGAAGGCCGGCTTCGTCCTCGGCATGTCGAGTGTGCCCGACCCGGGCGGCCTGGTGTTGGGCTGGTGCCTGTACGACCTCGGTCGGGCGGAGGAGGCCGTGGCCGTACTGGAGCGCGAGCTGGCCCGGGTGCCGGCTACCGCACGCCGCACCCGGGCCCGGTTCGCCAGCCGGCTGGCACTCGCGCAGGCGGCATGCGGGGATCCGGAAGGTGCCTGCACAACGGCCGGACACGCCCTCGACGACGTGGAGCTGGTGCATTCCGCCACCATCCGGACGGACCTACGGCTGCTGGCCCGCTCGCTGACCCGGTGGCACCGCCGCCCACCCGTCCTGCAGTTGTCACCGCGGCTCACCGCGGCCCTGCACGTCCTGTCCTGACGGCATCCGGCGACGACCGCCACGCCGCCAGCAGACACCCACCCGAGGGGGACCATTCATGTCGTTGAACCGTCGCGACCTTCTCTTCGCCGGCGCCGCCGGGACGCTGCGACTCATCGCCTGCTCACCGCCCGGCTCGACCGGCCCGGCGTGGACCGGGGAGGAGATCGCCCCGGCGGGCGGGACCACCCTGACGACGCTGTGGACCCGGTTCCGGCTGGACCGGGAGCTGGGGCGGGTGGCCAGCCCCAGGATCCTGCTGCCGACCCTGGCGGCGCGGACCCGGGCGGTGCGGGGGTTGGCTTCGGCATCAGGCAGGCGTCGCCGGTCCGGACTGCTCCTCGTCGGTGCCCGGTACGCGGAGTACACCGGATGGATGACCCAGGAGGCCGGGGACCTGGCCGCGGCCGAATGGTGGACCAGCCTCGCCGTGCGGATGGCTGCATCGGCCGGCGAGACGGACATGGCCGCGTACGCGTTCGTCCGCCGCGGACTGATCGCGCTCTACCGTGGCGATGCACGGCTGACGATCGACCTCGCTCGCCGGGCCCAGTCGGGCCGGCTCCCGGAGCGGATCCGCGGGCTGGCCGCCCAGCGCGAGGCGCAGGGCCACGCGCTGGCGGGAAGCTATCACCAGTGCCGGGACGCCTTGGACCGCGCGGCGGCCTCGTTCGCCAGGGCCGACGCGCAACGTCCTGACCCCTCGAGACCGGGCACCTCGAGACTGGGCCTCTCGACACTGGGCCCCTCGACACTGGGCACCTCGACACCGACCGATCCGGTCGCCGTGGTCACCGGCTGGTGCCTGTTCGACTTGGCTCGCCCGGGTGAGTCGGCTGACATCCTCGAACGGGAGATCGCCGGGCTACCGACCACGGCGCGCCGGGCCAGAGCCCGCTACGGCGTCCGGCTGGCCCGGGCACACGCCGCCGTCGGCGAGGTCGACCGCGCTTGCGCCCTCACCGGAGCGCTCCTCGACGACATCGCGGCGGTCGACTCGGCAACCGTGCGAGTGGACCTGCGACTTCTTGCCCGGACGCTGGCCCGGTGGCGCCGGCACGGGCCGGTGCGCGAACTCTCCCCGCGCCTCGCCGATGCGCTCAGGACGGCCTGACCCCGGACGGGCGCCCGGGAGCAGGACTCCCGCCCTCGCGGACTCCGACCGCGACCGCGCGCCACTCGCCGGGAGGAGTCCCCTACAGCCGCACCCAGTCCGTGACCACCGTTGACGCCGCGGTGTGGCAGCGGAACCGCACCGGGCCACTCCGCGGCCGGGGGAGCACGAAGCACCCGTCGGTGTCGGCCGTCGCCTTGCCGACGGTGGCTTCGACGGCAATGGTGTCGAAGGTCGTCACTGCCACCTCGCCCACGGACGGCGGGACCAGCTGGCCGATCACCTTGTCGTGCTCCAGCTCGATCTGCACGGACAGATCGTCGGCCTGGAACACCAGGGTCCGCGCAACGGCGTGCCTTCCCGCCCGAGGGGGTAGCGCGTCGTCGAGCAGCGAGTCATAGGTGAGGCGGGCGAGAGCGCACCCCGCATCCGTGGCGCGCAGGGCGAACGCCGCTCTGGCCACATCCCGGACCGGCTGAGGGACCGGCCCCGCCTGCCGAACCGCCTCGCCCAGCTCCTCGAGGAATCGCTCCTCGTCCGGACACTGTGGCGAGGTCATGGCGGCCACCTCCCTCGCGAGCCGGCTTGCGCGGGTCCGCCCGGCGTAGCTATGACTGCATCCAGTCGGTGATCAAGCTTACTCGAGTCAGACAGCAGAACCGCACTGGGCGCGGGGAGAGACGGGGGAGCATGAAGCAGCCGACCCGGTCCGACAGCGCCCGGCCCGCTGTGCCGTCGAGAGTCATCATCGTCACCGTGCCGGGTACCGGCGGGACCAACTGGCCAACGATCCTGTCCTCGGCCAGCTCGAGCTCCAAGGCCAACAGGCTGGCTTCGAACGTCACGATCCGCGGGCGAGCTTGCAGCCCAGACCGGAACAGTAGCGAGTCGTCGAGCAGTGAGTCGTACGTGAGGCGGGCGAGCAGGAGGCCTGTGCGCGGCATCCGGGAGGCGAACGCCGCCCTACCCGCCTCCCGAACCGGCTCAGGCACTCGCCCCGCATGTCGCACCGCCTCCTTCAGCTCCCCGAGGAGGTCTTCATCGCCCTGCCATCGCAGCCGTGTCATGTCGTCCACCTCTGCCTCCCGGCTCCTGCCCGACCTCAGATAGCGCCTGCAGCGCCGGCGCCGAGCGCAGCCGCTGCATCGCGCGGGCCCGCGTCGGGCCGATGCTGCCCAGCGGGACGCCGAGCCGTGTACTGATGTCGGCATAGGACAGAGGTGGGTCCTCGAGCAACAGCAGCAACAACCTTCGCTGGTGATCGGGTAACTCGGCCAGCGCCTGGAGCAGAGCCTGCCGGCGCTCGGCGGACAGCATCGCCTTGTCGACCCCGGCGTGGTCGACGTCGTCCGGGGGGATCCAGGTGGACGGGTTGAACAGCTCGGTGCGGCGTGCGGCACGCAGCAGGCGTACGCATTCGTTGCCCGTGGTAGTGATGATCCACCTGGGCAGCGCGCGGGGCTCCCTCAACTCGGCCAGGTGCTCGACCAGCCGAAGCCACACGATCTGGCTCACGTCCTGGGCGTCCGCGGCGGACAGCTGGTAGCGCGCCGCCACGGACATGACTAATGGCGCATACCGGTCGACTAACTCGTTCCACGCCCTCTCGTCACCGGCAACTGCGCTGGCCACGAGACCGGGGACAGCCGATCTCTCGTCGTCCAACCGGCACCTCCTCGAGTCGGCGCCCGTGCTGTCCATCCATCCCGACAGCGAAACCCCCATGTGTTCGAGCACCGGCCGCGCCGGCAGATACCACGCCGACGAGGGTTTTTTTGCTCGGTGGTGTATCAGGGAGCCGGCCGCCGGAATCCGGTGTCTAGCCGGGGTGCTGCGACGGTGCGACCCGGAACGGTCTTGGGGGGATATGTCGTGATGCTGCTGAATCCGAGCCTCGCCAGGAAGATGCTCGCAGCGGTACGGCTCTTCAACGGTACGACCGCGCTGTTCGCCCCGGAGCTACTGCTACGCCGGCTCGGTGTGGATCCGAACATCGACCGGTCCGGCGGCTACCCGTTCCGGATGTTCGGCATCAGAACGATTCTGATCGGCACCGACCTGCTCCTGCTGCGCGGCCGGGAGCGCCGCCGGGCCACCCGGCTCGCCGTCGTGATCCATGCCACGGACACGATATCCGCCGCGGCAGCCGGACTGCGGGGTGACCTTCCGCGCAAGGCGGCGGTGGCGACCACGCTGATCTCGGCGGGCAACACCGCCCTGGCGGTCATTTCGACCCGGGAGTGAGCAGCTCGCCATGCCGCACCAGGTAGCAGTCACGATCCGGGCAACGGTCGCGCCCGCTCGAGTCTCCGCGCTGCGTGAGTGGCTGGTCGAGACCTCGCACAAGGGTATGGCCGAGACCCCGTTCGACTTCGCCCACGTGCGCGGTCTCCATTTCGCGAAGTTCTTCCTGCTCGACGATGTGGCCGA
>Ga0066388_100001054_pt1 | contig 14815 bp, 12 predicted proteins | sample PanSoiMetaGPlot6_FD_64539 | JGI IMG/M metagenome (GOLD analysis project Ga0066388, IMG submission 64539) | Tropical forest soil microbial communities from Panama analyzed to predict greenhouse gas emissions - Panama Soil - Plot 6 (Hybrid Assembly) | ecosystem: Environmental > Terrestrial >... | reverse complement strand
CGGGCAGCCGCTCCTGCGGGACGACGCCGCGAAAGTCCGCCTCGAGCCCGGCGGCCCCGGCCTGCGCGCGCAGCGTCGCCTCCAGGGGCCCGCCGCCGACCATCACCAGGCGCAGCGGCCGGCGCCTGGCGACCTCGGCCGCCGCGGCCACCAGCGTATCGAGGTTCTTCTCGGCGGAGAAGCGGCCGACGTAGAGGACGCGCGCGGGCGTGCCGCGGCGGCGCCCGCCCGGCAGCGGCGCGAAGCGCTCGGTATCCACGCCGTTGGGAACCAGCTCGACGTTCGGGTTCAGGCGTGCCGCACGCTCGCGCAGCGCTTCGGTGGTGGCGATCACGGCGGCGGCGCGGCGCAGCCCGAGCCGCTCGACGGCGGCCTTGAGCAGCCGCTTGGGGCCACGACGCGAGAGGTCCGCGTACGAGAAGCCATAGGTCGTCACGTACGGCAGGCCGAAGCGCGTGCGCGCCACGATGGCCGGGACGGTCCCGGTCACCTGGAACGCTCGCAGGACCGCGCACGAGCGCAGGCGCGGACCTTCGGCCCACGCGAGCGTGGCAGCTCGCCGCCCGCGGCTCAGCCGCCGCGCGGGTGCGATCACCTCGGCGCCTCCGAGCAGCGCGGGGTCGCGCGTGAACTGCGACAGCGACTCCACCAGGTAGCTGAAGTACAGCACGCGGTCGAACGCCCTGACGTAGCGCGCGATGTAACCGTCCACCAGCCGGCCGGCCTGGCCGGTCGAGGCCAGCTCGTGGAGCCCACCGCCGAGCGCCGGCAGCAGCCCGAGCGTCACGCCGCGCACACCGCGGCGTAGAGCGCGAGCAGGCGGTCCACGCTGGCCTCCGGTGCGAAGCGCGTTTCCACGCGCGTGCGTGCGGCGGCGCCCAGGCGCGCGGCGAGCGCGGGATCGTCGAGCAGCCGCGTGATGGCCGCGGCCAGCGCAGGCGGATCGGAGCGCGGCACCAGCAGGCCGCTCTCGCCGTCCTCGATCAGCTCCGGCGTGCCGCCCACGGCGCTGGCCACGACGGCCCGGCCGGCCGTCATCGCCTCCAGGATGACGCGGCTGAGAGCGTCGGGAATGACCGACGGGACGACGACGATCTCGGCGCCCGCGTAGAGGGCGAGCACGTCGGCGTTCGGCAGCGAGCCGAGGTAGCGCGCCCATGGTACGCGCGGCACGCTCACTTGCCCCTCGCCCACCAGCACGAAGAGCGAGTCCGGATGTCGCGCCCGCACGGCCTCGGCGGCGGCCAGGAAGTCGGCGGCACCCTTGCCCGGCGACAGCTTGCCGACGTAGAGCACTACGCGGCCCTCGAGCCCGTGACGGGCCCGGGCGGCGGCGCCGGCCTCCGACGTCGAGGGCCGCGCCAGCGGCGGGATCGTCGGCACCGCGGTCACCCGCCGCGCGCCGGCGAGCAGGCCGGAGCGGCGATAGACGCTGAGAATTCCGTCGCTGACGCCAACGACGGCATCCACGCGCCCGAGGAAGCGCTGCTTGAAGCACGCGTCGAGCCAGCCATGGAGGAAGCCCAGCCGCGTGCGTAGCAGGCCGCGCCGGCCGCGCGCGTACGTTTCGAAGTACTCGACCGCGCACTCGCGCCAGAGCTTGCGCGTGCCGCAATCGGCCGGCCGGCGATCGTGGTGATGCAGGCACATCGGCGCCGCATCGATCAGGCTGGCATCACGCAGCGTCAGCAGCAGCGGTCGGCGTGTGAGCGCTCGCGCCAGCATGCCGGGCACCAGCATGTGCTTGTTCTGCACGTGCAGGACGTCCACGCTCTCGGCGTGCGCCAGACGCGCCACCTGTAGCCCCGCGTACAGAAAGAAGAGCGGATTGGCGAGCACCTTCTGCGGCGCCGTCGTGCGACCCGGCGGCAGCCGGAGCGGCGCCGGGAAGCGCCGGATGCGGAAGCCGTCGCGCTCCTCGATGGCGGCCGCGCCCCAGTTCGGCGTCAGCACCACCACGCCGTGACCGCGCGCGGCGAAGGCCCGGGCCAGCGCCTCCACGCTCCACTCGCCGCCGCCCGGCGCGTGCGGCGGAAAGTACTCGTTGACGAGCGCGATCCTCACGCCGACGCCGGTCGGCGGGACGCCTGCTCGAAGACTTCCAGGTAGCGCTCGACCACGACGTCCCAGTCGAACTCGGCCTCGCTCACCTGGCGGCCGCGCACGCGGAGCCGCCGGGCGAGCTCCTCGTCGCCGAGGACGCGAACGACCGCGCGGGCGAAGGCGTCCGCATCGCCGGGCCGGACAAGCAGCCCGGAGTCGCCGTCGCGCACGATGTCGAGCGTGCCACCCGCGGCGGTCGTCACCACGGGGCAGCCGCTCGCCTGCGCTTCCAGGAGCACGATGCCCAACCCCTCGTGGAACGTGTGGAAGGCGAAGACGTCGGCGGCGGCGTAGAGCGCCGGCAACCGCGCAGCCGGCACCGCGCCGGTGAAGAGCACGCGCGCCGAGAGACCGAGCTCGGCCGCGCGCCGCTCGAGCACCGGCCGCTCGGGGCCCTCGCCGGCCACGACGAAGCGCGCCTGCGGCCGGTCGCGCGCGATACGCGCGGCCGCCTCGAGGAATGTGCCGACGCCCTTGCGCGGATAGAGACGCTGCACGGTGAGCACGAGCGGCTCCTCGGGGCCGACACCGTACTCCCGCCGCAGCTCGTCGTCGCGCATCCGGGGATGGAACGTCTTGACGTCCACACCGTGCGGAATCACGCGGCAGGGCACCCCCGGCGCCGGCGGGTACTCGCGCTCCACCACCGAGCGAACGAACGACGAGATGCAGACGACGGCTTGCGTGCGCTGGACCGCGCGGCGCATCAGCGAGCGCCAGGGCGCGGCGGGCCGGTAGTGCGGGTCGTAGACGTCCATGCCGATGAGCGTGGTGACGGTCGGAATCCCCAGCCGGCGAGCCCACCACTGCCCGGCCAGGCCAGTCGGCAGCAGGTAGTGGAGGTTCAGCACGTCCGGTGTGAGACGGCGCAGCAGGGAGCGCAGCGCCAGCAGCGAGGCCAGGGCGATGTTGGCGGTCCGCTCGCGGCCGCCCGGCGCGGGCACAGCGTAGCGATGGACGTCCACACCGTCGAGCGTCTCGCGGGCGGGCCATTCGGGGCGCAGGCGCGGCGTCAGCACGACGACAGTGTGGCCGCGCGCGGTCAGCCGCCGGGCGAGCTCGAGCGCGCCAAGCTCGGCACCGCCCACGACCGGCAGGAACGATGGCGTGAGGAGCGCGACCTTCATCAGAGGCGGCCCGCCGGCTTCACGTAGCGCGCGTAGAGTTCACCCGGTCCCAGGGGGACCTCCGCGGTCAGGCTGGTGTTCAGGTACGCGAGCGTCTCGGCACGCTCGGCGGCGCTTTGCACGAGATTCTCGCGCCCCGGGTCGTCGGAGAAGTTGAGCAGCAGGCGTCCGCCCGGCTTCAGGTGCTCGACGAGGTGGCGCACGACGTCGAGCGGGCTGATGACGTGCTCGAGCACCTCCAGGCAGGTGATCACGTCGTACGCCCGCCGCAGCGGCAGGTCACGGCCCAGGCCAGGCTCCAGCGCCTCGACGTTGCCAGCCCCGCGGAAGCGCCAGCGCGCGAACTCGAGCGTGGGCGCCGGAAGGTCCACCACCGTGAACCGCCAGACCGGGAAGCGCGGCCGCAGCCACGCCGTCACCGGCGCCACGCCGCAGCCATACTCGCAGAAATCGCCGCCGCGGCGGGCGGCGCGCAGCGCCGCGGCGATCCAGTGGAAGCAGGAATTGCGGTGGTAGTACATCTGGCGCAGCACGAAGTAGTCGGTCTCGGCGAAGAACGAGCGAAAGTCGGCCTCGCCCTCGCGCGGCTTGCGGTCCCAGAGCTTGGCCGCTTCCATGCGGAGAATCGTGTACCGAATCCAGAACTCCTGCAGGGTGAGGCCCCGATAGTACTGGGAGAGCTCGCCGAACCAGCCGCGGTTGAGGCCGACACGGTCGAGCAGCTGCTTTCGCCGCCGGCACAGCAGGTCGCGGGCCGTCATGTCAGCGACGCCCGCGCGCCGCGACCAGCTCGAGGTAGGGCGTGATGCCGAAGGCACGATAGTAGAGCCGCACCAGGGGCCACAGCGGGCCGCCGACGGGCCGCCCGAGGCCGAGATCGTGCTCCTGCACGACGCGTCCGCCGCCGGCCTCCAGCAGTCCCACGCACTGCCGGCGGGACAGCGGACGCAGCGTGGCGAGATACGCGGTGGGCCGGCCGCGCGCGGCGAGGTAGAGCCGCGCGAGCGGCGCCGGCAGCCAGGGCATCCAGAAGACCTTGTAGTGGCCCTCGAAGCAGGACCAGCGGTTGTTGGTGTGCAAGTAGAGGCGCGCGTCGGGCCGCATCACGCGCACCATCTCGGCGAGCGAGCGCCGGGCGTCCTCCACGTGCTCGATGGCGGCGTAACAGTACACCAGGTCGAAGCTCGCGTCGGAAAACGGCAGCGTCTCGGCCACGGCGTGCAGCGCGCGCTCGCCGTTGCGCATCCGCGCGCGCGTGATAGCGACCGCATCCGAGTTCTCGTCGATACCCCACACCTCGGCGCCGGCCTCCTCGGCCAGCACGTTGAAGCCGCCGGTGCCACAGCCGACGTTCAGCAGCCGCTTGGAGCGAATCGGCCCCACCGCGCGCTCGAGCGCGGCGAGCCGCTGGCCCTCATAGGCCTTGTCGTCGAGCCGGACATTCACGAGATCGCGCCAGCCGGGAATGCCGAGGGTGTCGCGGTAGTACTTCGTGTAGTAGTCCGCCAGGGCAGCTTTCACGTCCATCGTGCGGGTCTCAGGCACGGCGGAACACCGGCTGGATGACGGGCCCGTGCAAGCGCGCTTCCACGTCGTCCGCGGTCAGCGCTTCGGCCAGCACGCCGAGAGCCGCGCGGCAGGCGCCGAGCGTGCGCTCGACGTCGGCGTCGCTGTGACGGAAGCACAGGTTGAAGCCGCCCGTGTTCAGGATGCCGCGGCGCACCACTTCCTGCTGGAAGAGGCTCTTCATCGCCAGCGACTCCTGGCCCCGCCGGTCGGTGAACGTCAGCACGCTTCGCGGTGGAAGGCCGATGCAGCGCGTGCGCTCGCGCAGGCCGGCCTCGTCGGCGAGCGCGTTGTAGCCGTCCTGCAGCGTCTTGCCCTGGCGCCAGAGGTGCGGGATCACCTCGCCCTTGCGGATCTTGGTGATCGTCGCCTTCGCCGCGGCCAGCGAGAGCGCCTCGCCGCCGAAGGTGAACGAGAAGAAGATCTCGTCGAAGACCTGCATGATGTCGCGGCGGCCGACCACGGCGGCCACCGGGAAGCCGTTGGCCATGGCCTTGCCGATGCACGCGAGGTCGGGCGCGACGCCGTAGTGGCTCTGGGCGCCACCGAGCGCCACGCGGAAGCTCGTCACCACCTCGTCGTAGATCAGCACGGCACCGTTGGCCCGCGCCAGCGCGGCGACGTCCTGCAGGAAGCTCCCCACCGGCTCCACCACGCCGACCGGCTCCATGATCACCGCGGCGATCTCGCCCGGGTACGCGTCGAAGAGCTTCCGCAGCGAGGCGAGGTCGTTGTAGCTGAACAGGTGCGTCAGCTCGCGCACGGCCTTCGGCACACCGCGGTTCCGCGTGGTCGCGCCGATGTACCAGTCCTGCCAGCCGTGGTAGCCGCACGCCGCGATGCGCTCACGCCCGGTGTAGGCGCGGGCCACGCGCACGGCGCCCGCGGTGGCGTCGGAGCCGTTCTTGCCGAAGCGCACCATCTCCGCGCAGGGGATCACGTCGGTAAGGAGTTCCGACACCTCGATCTCCAGCGGGTGCGGCAGCGAGAACGCCACGCCGTCGGCCAGCTGGGCATTCACGGCAGCGCTGACATCGGGATCGTTGTGCCCGAGCACGATCGGGCCGAGCGCCAACGGATAGTCGATGTATTCGTTCCCGTCCACGTCCCACACGTGGCTGCCCTCGGCGCGCTGCAGGAACAGCGGGGCCACGCCGCGCACGAGCTGCGTGTGGCCCTTGCTGAAGGTCTGGGTGGCGGACGGGATGACCTTCTCGGCGCGCGCGAACCAATCCTCGGAGCGCGCGAGCGACCGCGGCGTCGTCTCCATCGTGGGGTCTCCTGGGCCGGCCGCGCGATCAGCGCGCAGCGACTTCGCGTAGCCCTCGTTGCGGGTCGGCGATCGGTTGATCTCGAGCAGCGCCGGCTCGCGGTGCAGCAGCGCGAGCACGTCGTCCATGCCGAACGGCCCCTGGCCGCCGAGACGCGCGTAGACGGCGCGCACGAAGGCGAGGTCCGCCGGCTCGTCCACCGTCCAGCGAAGCCCCGAGAGGTCCTCGCCGTGTCGCACGTTGGCGAGGCGGAAGCGGTCGGGGTGCTTCCAGATGTACGGCGTCACGTGCTCGCGCTCCGACGGCAGGCGGGCCTCCCGCCACGCGCGCGCCAGCGCGGCGGCCGAGAAGACCTCGGTGTCCTGGCCATCGGGAAACGTGGGCGGCTGCGTGTTGCACGCGTAGTCGAGCTCTCCACCGGCGTCGAGGAAGCGCCGCAGCACGAGGCCGGCAACGGCCGGATCGAGCAGCGGGCAGTCGGGCGTGACACGCACCACGACCGAGACATCGAAGCGCCGCGTGGCCTGGTGGAAGCGGTCGAGGACGTCGTCCTCGCTACCGGCGTACACGGGCAGCCCCTCCGCGGCGGCGAAGTCGAGGATGGCGCGATCGGCCGGGCGGTCGGTGGTCGCGATGACCACGGCTCCCAGCCCCGGAATGCGGCGCGCACGGTCGACCAGGTGGCCCAGCAGCGGACGTCCGGCCAGGTCCATCAGCGTCTTGCCGGGCAGCCGGCTCGAGCCCATGCGCGCCTGCACGATCGCGGCGATCATCGATCGAGCCTCACCGGCCGGCCTGAGACCGCCGAGGCCTTGGCCGCCATCGCGATCTCCAGCACGCGGCGGCCGCCAGCCACGTCGCACATGGGCGCCTTGCCGCGCTCGACGCACTCCACGAAGTGGCGCAGCTCCTCGACGAACATGTGATTGCGGTCGGTGTTGATCGACTCTTCGAAGACGTCGTGCCGCCGGTCCTCCTTGCCGTACACGCGCACCGTCTGGGCGATGTAGTCCCAGGCGATCAGCCCATCCTCGCCGATCAGCTCGCACGAGCGGCGGTACGTGCGCTGCAGGTAGTCGAGGTGGACGCCGGCGACGGCACCGTAGTCGAACTTCAGCAGCAGGTCGGCGTTGTCCTCGGTGTCGATCTCCAGGCTGGAGACCTTGCCCGCGTAGCAGAACACCTCGCGCGGCTCGCCGAGCAGCCAGCGGATGTAGTCGAGCTCGTGGATGGAGTCGAGGATGATGCCGCCGCCGGTGGCCTGCCGCGCGCCGTAGCCGTGACGGTAGTCCGTGTGAGGCCGCCAGTACGGCAGGTAGTAGCCGCAGTGCGCACGCGCGGAGAGCGGCGTGCCGATGCGGCCCTCGTCGATCAGCCGCTTGACCAGCTGCAGGCTCGGCAAGAAGCGCAGGTTGCACGCGACCAGCACGGTCAGCCGTCCCGCCGCAGCTTCCGTGACCAGCTCGGCAGTGCCATCGAGCGCGTGAGCGAGCGGCTTCTCGATCAGGGCATGCCGGCCGCGCGCCACCGCGGCGCGCGCCTGCGCGAGGTGGCGGACGGTCGGCGAGCAGACCAGGACGGCATCGGCCGGGGCATCCAGCGCGGCCGACTCGTCGCCCGTGATCAGCGCGCCGTCGCCGGCGAGCATGGCGATCTCCGCACGGCGCGCGGCGTCAGGGTCGAAGACCGCGGCGATCGTGTGTCCGAGCGCGCGCGCGTTGCGGAGGTGCCGCACGCCGATCGAGCCGGCGCCGAGGACGGTGAAGCGCATCCGCTACACGTCCGCGCGAGTGGCGCCACGCACCGCCCGCTTCTGCTGCTCGCCGGTGTGCGGGTGCCGCACGGTGTTCTGGCCGCCGAGCTCGGTGACCGCCCACCAGGAGAGGTCGATGACCTCCTCATCGGAGAGGTCGCTGAAGTTCGTGCGCACCTCCTCGCCCTGCTCGCCCAGGCGCAGGAAGTACTGCTCCACCATGTCTTCGTCGGCCGGCCCACGCTGGCCGGTCACCGCCTTGCGGATGAGGCCGCGCTCCATCGCCAGCTCCCAGAACGAAGTGCCGGGATAGGCGGTGGTGAAGAAGAAGACCTCGGGCTTGAGGCCGACCTTGCGGCAGAAATCCACGGTCTCCTGCACGGTGGACTTCGTCTCGCCGGGCGAGCCGATCATGAACGAGCAGTCGGCGTAGCCGAGCACGCGCTGCGTCTCGAGGATGGCGATCTCCATCTTCTCGAGCGTCTGGCCGCTCTTGTCGATGTTCTTGAGAATCGTCGGGCTCGCCGACTCCACGCCGTAGCCGGCCTGGCGCATGCCGACCTCCCACGCCTGCTCCAGCATGTGCGGCCGGCCCTCGCGCTTCCCGCGGATGACGTCGTCGGCGACGATGTTGGTGCGGCAGGTGCCGCCCCACAGCACCTCGAAGCCCGTCGTGCGCTTGCGCTCGCGCAGCGCCTCGACGAACTCCAGCGCCCAGCGGTAGTCCGTCATCAGGAGGTCGTCGAGGAAATGGATGTAGGCTGCCTCGTAGCGCTGCTTCAGATACTCCATCTCGTCCACGACCTCGCGCGGGCTGCGCAGGCGATATGTCTTGCCGAGGTACGCCGCGTAGCAGTAATCACAGGCCTTTGACGCGTACGGGCAGCCGCGCGAGGCGATCATGGAGAGCGAGTACTGGCCGGGCGCGACGGAAGCGCCGTCGATCCACTTCGTCTGCCAGTTCAGGTGGCCGACGGGGTTGATCTTGTAGACCTCGTCCTCGGCCCAGCGCGAGCGCAGCGGCCACGGCAGCGTGTCGAGGCCGAGCGCGCGCGAGGGCAGCGAGGGGCGCAGGCCGTTGTTGCGCACGTCCCACTCGCCCGGGCGAATCAGGTGGCGGTAGGCCACGCCCTTCACGCCTTCCAGCGGGGCGCGGCGCTCCAGGCGATGCAGCACCTCGGAGAACGTCACCTCGCCCTCTTCCTGCACCACCACGTCGACGCCGAGGCGGCGCACCATGAACTCCGGCATCGAGGAGGCGATGCCGCCGCCCAGCACGATCGGCACGTCGGGGTGCACGCTGCGACAGAGGTGAGCGATGCGACGGATCCACGTGTACTGCGTGATGATGCCGCCGAGGCCGATCACGTCGGGCTTCTGGCGCTGCAGCGTCTCCACCACACGTGACTCCACCCACTTGATGAAGGCCTCCGGCGAGCTCTTCACCGGCTGCTTGCGCTCGGCGTTCAGATCGAGCACGTCGATCGTGTGCCCATCCATCGCCGCCACTGCCGCAACGTAGGCGTGGCCGATCGGCAGGATGTTGGGATACGACCACTCCCGGATCGGCGCGTTGATGAGCAGTAGCCGCAGCCCGTCGCGGCGCGGCGCATACCTGGCCTCGGACGCCTGCGTGGTGATGCGCGGCCACGCCGGATCGAGCACGTGGTTGTCCGCGCCGAAGCGCTCGTGGAGGCGCGCCGGCGCCGGGCCGCCCTGGCCGGCGCGGCGAACGCTCGGGAACTCGACGATCTGTGGAGTCTGCGTGGCCATGTCTCCCCCGCTCTATGTCCGCAACGACCGGATCAGCTCGAACGCTTCCGCGTACGCCATGCCCGCCACCGAGCCCCAGCGGCGCGCGGTCGCCCGCAGCGCCTCCGCCGAGCGCGGGTGCGGGAACGCGCGCGCCTCGCCCGCGTAGCGCGCCATGCAGGCGAGCTTCACCTCGATCGTGTCGCTCACGTCCTCGAACACGCTGGGCCGGAAGGCCGGCTCCAGGCGCTGGAACGCCCATTCGGTCGCCGATGGCACCTCGAAGGCGTAGAGGTCCTTCACGCCGGCGCCGGGCAGCGGGCGCGTGGCCGTGAGCACCGCTTGAAACGTCAGCCGGTGATCGACGTTGAGATCGCCCGGGTGATGGGTGTACACGACGTCGGGCATAACCTCGCCGAGCCAGCGCTCGACCTGCTTGACGATGTCGAGCAGCGCGACACTGTCGAACCGGTTGTCCGGAAACTCGGCAAAGCTCACCGACTTCGCGCCGAGCATACCGCCCACCGCGCGCGCGTCTTCGCGCAGGGCCGCCAGCGCGCGCGCCTCCACCGCGCCGCCGTCGCTCCGCGCGGCCAGCCCGGTGCCGAGAATGGCCACGTGGACTGCCTGCCCCCGCGACGCCCGCAGCGCGGCGGTCGCCGCACAGCCGAGTACCTCGTCATCGGGGTGCGCCGCGACGATCAGGACGGTCGCTGCGCTCATGGCTCCACCAGCTTCCACAGCTCGTCCTCGGTCTTCTCCGCGATGTCGGTCGTGAAGAATTTCCGGCGCTCCCACAGCCGCCGGGTCGGCCAGCTCCACCATTGCAGCGCCAGCAGCCACTTCACCACGTGCGGCGGGAAGCGGTGGCGCAGCAGACGCGCCGGGTTACCGGCGTAGATCCCGTACGGCTCGGCCAGGCTGGACGTCACCACGCTGCCGGCGCCCACCACGCAACCGTCGGCGATGTGCACGCCGGGCAATACGACGACGCGGGCGCCAATCCACACGTCGTTGCCGATCACGATGTCGCCGACCTCGTCGGCCGCCTCGCCCAGGAACGCGTAGGGCCCGCGGCTCACCGCGAAGGTGGACGGATAGTGCACGGTGTGGCGCGAGCCGATGGCGGCCAGGTACGACGACGTGTGGCAGAACGCGCCCAGCGTGAACGCGGCCGTGTAGAGGTTCAGCTCGGCGTCGGCGCCCAGCAGCGAGCCGCGGCCGATACGGATCTCACCCTCGTTGTGGATCACTGCGCGCGGGTTGATACGCGCGCCGTAGCCAAGCGCGATGCGCTCGGGGTGCGTGATCACGACCGGCGCGCCCTCCATCATCGAGTACCAGCGCCCGGCCTCCGGCGGCGCCAGGTCCTCCTCCTCGAAGCCGCCCACCTCGGCGGCCTGCGCCACGGTGTTGACGACGCAGAGCCCGCGCTGCCAGCCGGCCACGATGAGCGCACGGTCCACCGGGTCGCCGGCGAGCAGGACGTTGTGATCGCCCACCGCGCCACTCGCCGTCGCGACGTCGATCACGCTCACGTCGAGCGCCGCGGCCGGGTTGCGACGGCGCGCCCAGTCGAGCAGCGCAGCCTTCGGGTCACCGCTGCGCTCGGCCAGCGCGAGCGTCAGCCGGGTGCGGCGCGCGGGGAGCGAGCCCACCAGCGCGGCCAGGCGCTGATCGGCGAGCGCGCTCGACACCCGACCGCCGGCGACGAGGATGCGGTCGAGGATCACCGCGGCTTCCTCAGGATGAAGTCGTTCAGCACGAGGATGTCGAGCCCGGTGCCGCCGAAGCAGCGCAGCGCGTCGGCGGGCGTGCACACGATGGGCTCACCCTGCACGTTGAACGACGTGTTGATGAGAATCGGGTGGCCGGTCAGCCGTCCGAACGCCTCCAGCAGCGCGTGGAAGCGCGGGTTCACGTCCCGCCGCACCGTCTGCGGCCGCGCCGTGCCGTCCACGTGCACCACGCCCGGCACCCGCGCGCGCTCGGAAGGCCGCACCGGATAGGCCAGGATCATGTAGTCGCTGTCGATGCCCTCGTCGAAGTAGCGGCGGTAGTGCTCCATCGGCAGCGACGGGCAGAACGGCCGCCAGTCCTCGCGATGCTTCACCTCGAGATTCAGGCGGTCCTTCATGTCGGCAGAGAGCGGGCTCGCGAGGATCGAGCGGTTACCGAGCGCGCGGGCGCCGATCTCCATGCGACCCTGGAACCAGCCGACGATCTTGCCGTCGGCAAGCAGCCGCGCCACCTCGCCGATGGTGTCGCCGCAGCGCTCGTAGGGCAGCTTCGACTCCTTGATCGCCGATTCCACCTGGGCATCGGAGAACTCCGGGCCCCAGTAAGCGTGACCGAACGGCGCGAAGGCGCTCACGCCTGCGCGCTGAGCCAGCACGTAGGCGGCGCCCAGCGCGATGCCGTTGTCGGCCGAGGCCGGCTGCACGAAGATGCGCTCGACCTCGGGCAGCGACGAGAGCTTGCCGTTCATGCAGCAGTTCATCGCCACGCCGCCGGCCAGGCACAGGTTGCGTGAGCCGGTGAGGCCGGCCAGCGTGCGCACCAGCGCGGCGCCGATCTGCTCGAGCCGCCACTGCACGGCGAAGGCAAGGTCGCGATGCCGGTCCTCGATCGGCTGATGCGCGAGGCGCGGCGGTCCGAACAGCTCCACGAAGGCGTCGGTGAAGCGCCGGCCGTGCGTGCGCGGGCCGAGGTAGCGCATGTACGGGTTGGTCTGGAACTCGCCGGCCGCATGGTCCCAGGGCAGCACCTCGTCGAGCTTCTTCTGGAGCGCCTCCGAGTGGCGGCCGTAGGGCGCCAGGCCCATCAGCTTGCCCTCGTCCTGGTAGGCCTTGAAGCCGAGGAACTCGGTGAACGTCGCGTAGAAGCCGCCGAGGCTATGCGGCAGCCGCAGGCTGCGCAGCTCCTTGAGCGTGTCGCCGCGGCCGTGCCACAGGAACGTCGAGAATTCCTCGCCGCTGCCGTCGAGCGTCAGTACGCCCGCCTCGGCGAAGCCCGAGCAGTAGTACGTGCTGGCCGCGTGGCAGAGATGGTGCGGGAGGAAGCCGATGCGCTCCGGGGCCAGCTTCAGGCCACGCAGCGCGAGCGCTTGCGTGAGGTCGGTGCGGATGCGCGTGGGGTGATAGAGGTTCAGCAGGTAATCTTCCTGCAGCGCGTTGTACTCGTTGTCGCCGCTCGGATATTTCTCACGGAACTCCTCGTAGAAGCTCGGCATCGTCTCGATGTAGCGCTCGCAGTCCCAGCCGAACGCGATCGTCTCCACGTCGTCGATCCCGATTCCGGCCTGCTTGAGGCAATAGAGCATCGCGCCGAGCGGCAGGCTGTTGGGCGCGGTCTTGATGCGATTGAACCGCTCCTCCTCGGCGAAGGCCACCAGCGCGCTGTCACGCACGAGCGCGGCCGAGGGGTTCGGTCCGTACCCGAACAGCCCCAGGAAGTACGCCATCTATATCTCCATGACGACCGCATGCGCGCCGTCTCGCTCGTGCATGCCGACCTGGCGGAACCCGCATCGCCGGAACATCCGGAGCGAGCGCTCGTTGTGCGCCAGCACATGCGCGCGCGGCCGCACGCGGTCGCCCCACTCCGCGCGCAGCCCGTCCAGCGCCGCGCGCAGCATCGTGGTGCCGAGCCCCTGCCCGCGCCGCTCGGGCGCGATGGCGATGTCGATCTCGGCCACACCGTCCTCGACGTCGAAGCGCACTTGGCCCACCGGCCCCGCCTCGTCGCTGAAGATCAGCAGGCGCGTGGCCTCCGAGGCCAGGCGCCGCTCGAGCCAGCCCACGTGCGAGGCGTACGGGATCGGTGCGGCGTCGAATGCGTTGCGCCGCGTCTCCACGTCGTTGGCCCAGCGCCAGAGCAGCGCGGCGTCGTCCATGCGCGCCCTACGCCAGCTCAGCGCCATCCTCCACCATGCCCGCGGTGATCGGCACGTCCGCCGCGATGTCGCGCACCGCGCGCCGGCCCAGCAGCTCCGGATAGGCGGCGGGCGGCAGCCCCGGCGCGTTCACGCCGTTGCGCAGCACGCCGACGTTGTCGGCCGAGAACGCGTCGCCCTTCTTGATGGCCTGCACGGCGAACACCGAGCGGAGCGCGAACTGCCGCAGCTCTTGCTCGACCGGCTGCAGCTTCTTGTCGCCGGTGCCCAGCACGGCCTCGGCGTCGCGCACGGCCTTCACCAGCGCCCGCAGCTCGTGCGGCTCCACGGCGAACTTCTGGTCGGGCCCGGGCAGCCGGTTGCTCAACGTGTAGTGCTTCTCGATCACCGAGGCCCCGAGGGCCACCGCCACCACCGGGGCGATGACCGGATCGCGCGAGTGATCCGAGAGGCCGACCAGCCCGCCGGTGGCATCGCGCAGCGTCACGATGGCTCGCGCGTTCACCGCCTCGGGTGGCGTGGGATACGCCGCCGTGCACTGCAGCATCACCAGCCCGTCGTTACCCGTCGCACGGGCCAGGTCGAGCAGCGGCTTGATCTCGTCGATCGTGTGCGCGCCCGTGGAGGCGAACACCGGCTTCTTCTTCGCCAGCACCGCGCGCGCCAGCGGCAGGTGGCTCATCTCGTACGAGGCCAGCTTGAACGCCGGCACGTGGGGATCGATCAGCTCCACCCACTCCTCGTCGAACGGCGTGCACAGGAAGTGGACGCCGCGCTTGCCGCAGTGGGCGGCCAGCCTGGGCAGCCACGCCGGCGCCAGCTCCATCGCCTCGATGATGTCGTAGATCGAGCGCGGGTCGCCCAGGTAGTCCGACTTGCCGGCGCTCTTCGGGTAGAGCGTCCTCGCGCGGAAGCCCTGGAACTTCACGGCGTCGGCGCCGGCCTCGGCCGCCACGTCGATGAGCGTCAGCGCCGTCTCCAGGCTGCCGTTGTGGTTGGAGCCCGCCTCGGCGATCACGTAGCAGGGCTCGCCGGCGCCGATCCACCGCTCGCCGACCTTGATCCTCATCGGGCCGCCTCCACGCGCGCCGTCGCTAGATCCAGCAGGCGCTCCGAGGCCTTGCCGTCGTCGGCGCCGACGAATTTCTCCAGATACTGCGCGCGCGCCGCCGGCTCCAGCGGGAAGTCGGCCAGCCGCCGAGCCGCCAGGCCTTCGACCACCTGGCCGACACTCATCGGATACGTCACGCCGGGGAAGTTGAAGCTGGTGCCGGCGGCGTCCGAGAGGAACCACTCGCGCCAGATCGGCCAGAAGCCCAGGTCGTCGCCGTCGGCGGTCACGCAGACC
>Ga0066388_100001053_pt1 | contig 14820 bp, 15 predicted proteins | sample PanSoiMetaGPlot6_FD_64539 | JGI IMG/M metagenome (GOLD analysis project Ga0066388, IMG submission 64539) | Tropical forest soil microbial communities from Panama analyzed to predict greenhouse gas emissions - Panama Soil - Plot 6 (Hybrid Assembly) | ecosystem: Environmental > Terrestrial >... | reverse complement strand
GGATCGAATCGCTTGATCCAACAAGGCGCAAAACTGGTGATGGACGCGAGCGACATTCTGGATGATCTGCAAATCCTTTTGCCCGAAACAAAACCGTCGCCTGAGGCCGCTGCACGCCCATTGCCCCAGCTTTCTAACGAAGAGCGCCGGGTCTACAACGCGATTGATGCGACCGAGACGTCCATTGACGATATCGCCGCGAAGAGCGAATTGCCTAGCGGGGCTGTCTCGTCGACACTGTTGCAGTTGGAACTGAAACGGTTGGTCAAACAGTTGCCCGGAAAATATTTTGTTAAATTGGGCTAGGTCAGAGACTTAAGCACCGCGCACGGCGCATCCGAAAGTGCGCCCACTTGCAAAAGCGCTGTAAGTGAGTTCGATTCCACCCCCTTATGTCCAAGTCCCTCATTATTACCGAGAAGCCTTCGGTGGCCAGCGATATCGCCAAGACCATCGGCGGCTTTAGAAAAGGCAAGGACTACTTTGAGAACGAGAAATACCTGATCTCGTGGGCGGTTGGTCATCTCCTTGAGCTCGCGGTGCCCGCTTCCATGAAAGAGCAGGACAAGTGGGATATGAAGAAGCTGCCCATTATGCCGGTGGAATTTGAGCTCGAGCCTGCGGACAAAACGAGTGGCCGGATCAATGTGCTTCGCAAATTGATCAAAGACAAAAATGTTTCCGAGATCATCAACGCATGCGATGCCGGCCGCGAAGGTGAACTGATCTTCCGCTACATCATCCAATACGCCGGCACGAAAAAACCAATCAAGCGACTTTGGCTGCAATCGATGACGCCGGAGGCCATTCACGAAGGATTTTCGCGATTGCGCAGCGACGCCGAGATGCAGCCGCTGGCCAGCGCCGCCCGAAGTCGGAATGAGGCGGATTGGCTGGTAGGCATCAACGCCACGCGCGCGTTTACGTTGCGACTCAGCGGTGGACGCGGCAGCACGGTCACTTCGCTCGGCCGCGTGCAAACGCCGACGCTGGCCATCATCGTCGATCGCGAAAACAAGATTAAAGAATTCAAGCCGCGCGAACTGCACGAGATCATCTGCACATTCCGCGCAGCGACAGGCGAATATCCGGGACGCTGGTTCGACGAAGCTTTCAACAAAGACGAAACCGAAATTGAGCGAACAAAGAGATTGCTGGCTCGGCTTCACTTGAATCTACCGGATGCCGAGCAACAACTCGATCCTGCACACGGCTCGCTCTGGGACGAACATCGCGGTGCGCCGCGATTGTGGCATCGTGAAATCGCTGAAGCGATCCAGCGGAGGTGCAGCGGCAAGAATGGCGTTGTCGAGCTGGAAGAAAAAAAGCCTAGCACGCAGATCGCGCCTCAATTGTATGATCTCACGAGCTTGCAACGTGAAGCGAACAGTCGCTTCGGTTTCTCCGCGAAGCGCACTTTGCAGATTGCGCAGGCGCTGTACGAGAGGCATAAGGCCATCACTTATCCACGTACTGATTCGCGCGCTTTGCCGGAAGATTATCTCCCGACAGTGAGATCGACGCTGACTAAGATCGACAATCCATTCGCGCGCAGAGTGCTCGACAATAATTGGGTCAAGCCTAACAAGCGGATTTTTAACGACGCAAAAGTGGGCGATCACTTTGCGATTATCCCGACCGGCACCATTCCTCGATCACTCGATAACCATGAACGCGCAGTCTTGGACATGGTGACCAAGCGCTTTGTCGCGGTGTTCTTTCCACCGGCACAATACGAGAACACGACTCAGATCACGCGCGTAGAGGGCGAGCCTTTCAAGACAGAAGGCAAAATCATGGTCGCGCCAGGATGGCTGGAGGTCTATCGACGCGAAGCTGCCGGCGACAAGCTGGAAGAAAATTTGCCGCCGGTAACTCAGGGCGAGCGCGTCGAAACCGTGCGCATCGAAATAAAAACGGAGCAGACCAGGTCGCCAGTTCGCTACAGTGAGGCGACGATTCTTAGTGCAATGGAAGGGGCAGGTAAGCTGGTCGAAGACGAAGAATTGCGCGAGGCAATGAAGGAGAAGGGGCTCGGCACTCCGGCAACGCGCGCCGCCATCATCGAGACGCTAATTTCAGCTCATTATCTCACTCGCCACGGCAAGGAACTCCAGCCCACCGCGAAAGCCATCCAGACCATAATCCTTTTAAAAAATGCGGTGCCAGAATTGACCAGCCCTGAACTGACCGGCGAATGGGAATTTCGCCTACACGAAATCGAGCATCGCAAGCTCACACGTGACGCGTTCATGCGCGACATCCGAGACCTGACGAAGGACATCGTTGGCAAAGCCAAGCATTTTCACCCGGACGAACATATGCCCGACACCGAGCCGTTTGGTCGATGCCCGAAGTGTGGGTCGCCGATCGTCGAGCGATTCAAGAGTTTCACCTGCACAAATGAGGACTGCGACTTCACGATCTGGAAAACCATCGCCGGCCGATTGCTGAGCCGCGAAGAATTCGAGGCTCTCGTCCGGGACAAACAGGTCGGGCCGTTGGGCGGCTTTCGCAGCCGGAAAGGCAAACGGTTTCACGCAGTGGTCAAACTAAGCGATGAGTTCAAGGCCGAGTTTGATTTTGGACCAAACGGGCAGGAGAACGGCCCAGCGCAGCCGGTCGATTTTTCAAGGCAAGAGCCGCTGGGGAAATGTCCGAAATGCGGCGGGCGCGTCTTCGAACTCGGGATGAGCTATGTCTGCGAGAATTCAGTCGGCCCGAACAAAACATGCGACTTTCGATCGGGCAAAATCATCCTGCAGCGATCCATCGATCGTGAACAAATGAAGAAACTGCTCAGCACCGGGAAGACGGATTTGCTTGAGCGTTTCATTTCCCGCAAAGGCAGGCCGTTCAAAGCGTTTCTCGTTTTGACCGATAAAAAAGATGTTGGCTTCGAGTTCGAGAAACGCGAACCGAAAGCGAAGAAAGAACGAAAGCCCAAAGAACCGGCTCCGAAAATCGATTTCACAGGGAAGCAACCACTTGGTGAATGTCCAGTGTGCGGCGGAAAAATTTTTGAGACGGACAGCAGTTACATTTGCGAGCATTCACAGGCTGATCGAAAGGCGTGCAAATTCAAGCTAAGCAAAACGATTCTCGGTCGCGACATCTCAAAAGAGCAGGCGCAGAAACTCCTAACCACAGGAAAAACCGATCTCCTAGACGACTTCATTTCAAAACGAGGCCGTCCATTCTCCGCCTATCTGAAATTGGGAGATGGGAAAGTCAGTTTTGAGTTCCCGGAGAAAACGGGGTCAACCAGAGAACCGAGGCAGGGGAACCCCCAACGCACTCCCTAGACGGCCCATAGGGCGTTGGCTACGTCGGCGTGCGATCGCTGGCGAGATTCCCGTTTGGATCATAGGTGAGCGTTTTGCCTGCGCTGCCACTGGGTGCGCTCATAGGGCCAAGTCTCAACATTTAACATGCGCCCGAGGAGATTGCGGTGGGTCCGCGCATTATAGCAGATTAGTCGCTGCATTTTCACGCCCTCTGGCCGCGTAACTTTGTCAACGAGCAAAGACCGTGGAGGTTCAGTTGTGGGTTTCGACCTGTTGTTGCACGTGGTGCAACATAGTCACAGCGGCTATCAGCACGATGGCTGCAATTACCTGGTGTAGGTGAAGGCTTGCATGAAAAAAGCCCCAGGTGATGCACACGGCAGCCAGGGTTTGCATCATCTCGAAGTAACCCGCAGTTGATGCGCGGGTGAGACGCAGCCCTTGAAAATAAATCAAAAGCGGAATTCCGCCTGAGACTGACGCGAGGAAAAACAGCAAAACGATCGCTTTCGCGGCGTGCGTTTGGACGGCCACCGGCCAAAGCGCTGCCCCGTTTAGTTTGCCGTAGACCAAAAGAATCAATGTCATGCAGGTAAGCCCAACAACGATGCGCATGCTGGAGGCCAGTCGGAGCGACATGCCAATCATGACGCCTCGGCCAGCAACAGTCGAGAGACCCCAAAAAAGAGAGCAGATCAAGGCATAGCCGGTGCCGAGATTTAACCCGGCGCGCTCAAACGAGACCCCGATCAATGTTGGATGCGCGACCGAGACAAAGATGCCAGCGACGATTGCGACGCCAGCGTAAAGGTAGAAGCGCCGCGCAAGCCAGTCGCCAAAAAGCAGAAAGGCACCGATGGTTGAGATCACGGGTTGGATATTCAGAATCACGTTCACCACGGTCGGGTTGCCATATTTCAAAGCTAGCGTGAAGAACACAGTACCGACAGCTGAACCAGCGAAGCCGGAGAAAAGGATAAAGCCCCACGTGCTTGGGCGGATCTTGGAAAGTTCGTTCAAGCGCGGGATCAAAATCGGCAGGAACATCATCAGAATCAGAACGTGCTCCCAAAAAACGATCACCTTCGCGTCGAACAATTCGTTGAGCGGGATGCGCCACGCGCTTTCCGTGCCCCAAAGCGCAGCACCAAGACCCACCAGCCACGGGCCATAGATCTTGGTGGGCCTCGCAGTGCGGGTTTGCATCGCGAATCGCTGTAACGTCGGTGCGTTGCTCCGTCAACGCCTCGGTTACATTAACATCCTAAGCCGATTGGCGGTGGCGACTTGCTAAACTGCTCGACGCTTTGTGAGAAAACGCAATGAACACACAGAGAGCTAAAGAAACATTGACGCTACAACGAATGGTATGGTAATTAGCCTTTTAATACTATGCGTTGCCCCAAGTGCGGGTCTCGAGATGACAAAGTCATCGATTCCCGTCAATCCCGGGATGGTTCGAGCATCCGGCGACGCCGCGAATGTCTAAAATGCAAATATCGCTTTACAACGTACGAAGAAGTCGAGCGTTCGGATCTGCGCGTCGTGAAACGCGACCGAACACATGAGCCGTTTGACCGACGCAAACTCGCCGCAAGCATCGCAAAAGCTTTTGAAAAACGTTCGACCAGTCTTCTCACCCTCGAGGACATCGTGAACGAAATTGTGCATGACTTGGAGACAAGCGGCCGTGAAGTTCCTTCGTCTGTGATCGGCGCGAAAGTGCTCGAGAAATTGCGCGGGATCGACGAGATCGCATATTTGCGTTACGCCTCCGTGCACCAGCGATTTCAGGATGTCGATCAATTCGTCGATGCCATTCATACCCTCGGCCGCCGGATAAAACCGAATGCGCTTCAGCGGGAATTGTTTCCTCCTGAGACAATGCAGAACAAATCCAGCTCAGCTCCGGCTCGATCGCGAGAAATCAAAGTTAAAAATCATGGTCGCCTTTAAAGAAGAATTTCCTTATCTACGCACCGACTCGGGACAACTTTTCGAGTTCAACCGCGATTGGCTTTATGCGGCGATTACACGGGCCGCTAACGAAGCCGGTTATCCGAGCTGGTGGTTGACCGATCATCTCACGGAGAGCATTGCCTTTTACCTGCACCTGCGAAACGACGAAAACGTGGTCGCGTTTAGCCAGCTATCGCAAACGGTGCGTTACGTCCTGGAAGTAATCGGTTACAAAGAGATCGGACCGCATTTCGCACCCTCGCCGCCACCCATTTCCATTTCCTTGGTGGATATCGCCCACGAAGCAGGCGCAGGATACGAGCTCGCGTTTTTCGATCTACTGGAAAAACGAATTAACGGACTTATCAAAACCGGCGCGGATAATTTGCAGCTTTGCTCGTTGCAATCATGCGTGAAACATCTTCACGGCGTGAAAACGTGGACACGCGCCTGCGACGCATTGCGAGAGGAAATCGTCTGCTTCATTCGCGAGAGACTGGCATCAACAAGTGATTTGGTACGGCTCGACTGTTCGCTGCGTTGAGGCGGACTCTGGCGCGATTGAGTCAATCGGTCCTACCCTTCAGCCTGCGATCTGTTCGTCGAGAGACTTTTGACCTTGGATGATTCGCGGTTGAATTACGGCCAGATTAGGCAGATTTAGCGGAATTCTTTATGTAATTCTTCTCGAGCACCGCATGACCATTTTCGAAAAAATCATCGCACGCCAAATCCCGGCGAAAATCATCTGGGAAGATGACGATGCAGTCGTTTTTCACGATGTGAATCCGCAAGCACCGGTGCACGTGTTGATCGTGCCAAAAAAAGTGGTCCCCCGTTTGACGGACGCGACCGAAAGTGACGCTGTACTGCTCGGCAAGCTACTTCTGGTCGCGCGCGATATGGCGAAAAAGCTAGAGCTGTCGAGCGGCTATCGCGTGGTGATTAACTGCGGACCCGACGCCGGTGAAAGCGTCCCGCACCTGCATGTGCATCTCCTCGGCAAACGCGCACTCGCCTGGCCGCCAGGCTAAAGGCGGCTACTCAGGAACAAGGGCCCAGTCGATTCCAACGATTTGTTTGCTAGCGAAGCGGTTCAATGATCTTGGAAAAATCAGATACCGCGCATCCTTTACTTCTTTGAAACCAGCGATCCCAAAATCTGTTCCACTTTCGCTCTTCAGGATTGTCATTACTCGATTATTCTTTAGCTGCGCCTGAAGGTAACGATCGGCGGATGGCTTTTGCCAGAGCGTGTAAACCTTCGGTTGACTGCACTTTTCGACCACCCGCGAAAAACGCGCCGTCTTCACTTTGAGCAGTTTCATAACCCATCGGTAACCGGCGCGCCAGCAGTCGCGCCCTACCAGAGCAAAAGCCGCCAGAGAACTACGGCAAGGAGGATCAGACTGCCGTTGCTGCATTCCTGCCCTGGCGGGGTTTGTCGGTCCTCAATCCATAGCCCCTGACGGAGAGCAAATTTCCCCGCAAGATCGACATCGCGCAATCGGCTTTTGCAAAAAACAATGAGAGATTGACAAGCCATGACGCTTCTGGTTGCATCGATCACATGAAATGGCTGGCGCCGATTTTGCTCACTGTTCTTTTCGCCGCGGCAAACTCATGCACAACACTTGTCAATCATCGCGACCTTTACAGCCCGGACCCGGCGCCCGACTCTTTGGAAGCAACGCGGCAATGGTACGGCACAACAACAACAAGTACCACAACCAAGACTACAACGACGACAATACCTGGCGAAGAAGCGTTACCGCCGCCAGCGCTCCCTCACTACTAAACAGCAAGAAACTGCAAGCAGTTGCTTAGCCGAAGGGCAAGTTGGCTTTGATTCTGGCAACGTCAGTATCGTCAACCCGCGCCGCTTTAGCGAGCCGGCGCTTGCGCTTTGCATTCTTGGTGGAAAGGAGATGACGGCGCGATGAGCGAGCCCTCAATACTTTGCCACGCGCGGTGATCTTGAAGCGTTTTGCCACTGATTTGCGCGTCTTGCTGCGAGCGATCGGTTTCGGCATAGGGCAGGGAAGATAAAAGAACCTCGAACACAGGCAACTGCTTTCGAATGTTTGACATTGAGCGGTGAGTGTTTGCTGAGACATTCTTGCCCCATGGAAAACGTGCCGGCAACAGGACCAAAAGTTGTGATCGTCGGCGCGGGTTTTGGCGGGCTTGAGGCTGCGAAAAAATTAGCCGGTGAAGACGTGCGCGTCACCCTGATCGACCGCACCAATTATCGTCTGTTTCAACCGCTGCTTTATCAGGTGGCGGCGGCCGCGCTGTCGCCGGCCAATATTGCTGCCCCGATCCGCGCCGTGCTGAGCAAATGCAAAAATGTGGAGGTGATCCTTGCGGAAGTTCAATCCGTGGATGTCGATGCCAAAAAGTGAAAACGGTCGATCTGGAAATTGATTACGACTATCTGATTCTGGCCACCGGCGCGCGACATTCCTACTTTGGGCGCAACGAGTGGGAAAAACTTGCACCGGGATTAAAAAGTCTCGAGGACGCAATTGAACTGCGCCGCCGGATTCTCATGGCCTTCGAATATGCAGAAAAAATTTCAGATGAAGCAGCACGCCGGGCGGCGATGAATTTTGTGATCATCGGCGGTGGACCCACCGGCGTTGAAATGGCGGGCGCGATCGCGGAAATCTCCCGATACACGCTGGCCAAAGACTTTCGCCACATCGATCCATCGCAGGCACGTGTCATTCTCATAGAAGGCGAGTCACGTCCACTGGCTGCTTATCCTGCGGATTTATCCGAGAGCGCACGAAAACAGCTGGTGGACCTTGGCGTGGAAGTGCGCACAAGCACGCAGGCAACAAATCTTACTGAAGCTGGTGTGCAGGTTGGCGACGAATTTATCCCGTGCCGCGTGAAAATATGGGCGGCTGGCAACAATGCGTCATTGGTTGGGAAAACGCTCGACGCACCGGTTGACCGAGTGGGTCGCGTAATTGCAAGCGACGACCTGACAATTCCTCGCCGCCTGGAAGTCCAAGTGATTGGCGATCTGGCGAATTTTGCGCACCAGACTGGCGAGCCTTTGCCTGGAATTTCGCCAGTGGCGGTGCAACAGGGGCGTCACGCCGCCCGCAATGTACTCAGGATGATGAAAGGGCGTAAACCGCAACGCTTCCGTTATTGGGACAAGGGAACCATGGCGACGATTGGGCGGCACAAAGCGGTCGCAGACTTAAAGTTCATACATCTCAGCGGTCGTCTCGCCTGGCTGGCGTGGTTGTTTGTGCACATTGTTTTCCTAGTCGGCTTCCGGAATCGCTTGCTCGTCCTCTTTCAATGGGCATGGGCGTATTTTACCTTCGACAAAGGCGCCCGATTAATCACACGCAACTTCCAATCGGAGCAAAGACCGCCGGCGTGAGAAAATGAGGATCGCCATCGTCGGTTCGGGCGCAATCGGTACCTATTACGGTACGCACCTAGCCCATGGTGGAGCGGATGTGCATTTTTTAATGCGCAGCAATTTGAGCGAAGTCCGGCGCAGTGGTCTCTACATTCACGGAAAAGGCGAGAACTTCCGAGTCGCAAACGTCAACTGTTACAACTCGACCAAGGAAATCGGACCGTGCGATTTGGTCATCATCGCTGTGAAGGCGACATCGAACGGAGACCTTCTCAATCTCATCCCGCCACTTCTGCACGAGCAAACGGCTCTGCTCACATTGCAGAATGGTCTCGGCAACGAAGAATTTCTCGCCGAGCAATTCTGTGCGAAACGCGTGTTAGGCGGGCTCTGCTTTATTTGCGTGGAGCGGATTTCGCGCATTGAAGTCAAAGCGTACGACTCCGGCACTCTCGCGATCGGCGAGTACGCCCGCAAGGCGAGTAAACGCACGCACGCGATCACTTCGCAATTTAAGGCGTGCGGGATCGATTGCAGTGTCACTGACGACCTCGTGCTTGAACGATGGCGGAAGCTGGTATGGAACATCCCATTCAACGGATTGTCACTCCTCGCCGGCGGCATTAGCACGGCGGAAATTCTCGCCGATGACCGTCTGCGTCGCGCGACGCTGGCACTCATGGATGAAGTAATCGATGCCGCCAATGCATGCGGACTCGCCTTAGACAAAGCTGTGGCCCGGGTGCAAATCAAACGGACAGAAAAACTCGGCGCCTTCAAACCTTCCACGTTGTCGGATTGGGAAACGGGCAAACCTCTTGAGATCGAGCCGATTTGGGGTGAGCCGCTCCGACGCGCCGCCGCCGCTGGGGCAAACCTCCCGCTGCTTGAAATGATTTATGCACTGCTCAAATCGCTCGGAGCAAAACGTGAAGGGCGAGAATCATCATGAGCGCGACTTCAAAGCCCGTGGCGTCTCCGAAAATTAGCGTGCGCAACATCCAGCGAGCTATTCCAGTTAACGCCGTCGACCTTGAGAAATTTGGCGGGAGGGCGGTGCGGCGTTGCCTGGTCTTGCACCAACGGAAAGGTACCGAACTGACGAGGCTGCGCAAGATTTTCATTTGGATTATCTCCGATCGGCGGATGGCCTATTTGCACCGACAATTTCTCGATCAAACGGGTTCGACCGACGTGCTGACGTTTGAGCACGGTGAAATTTTTATCAGTGCCGAGACGGCGCGCCGGAATGCTTGGGTATTCGGAAATCCGGTCACCCGAGAGATGCGGCTGTACGTGGTGCATGGCCTGCTCCATCTGCACGGCTTTGATGACCGAACGAAAGCTAGGGCGCGAAAAATGGAAAAAGCGCAGCAAAGAATTTTGCGAGAACTAGCTGACTAGTAGAGTTAGTCCGATTATCAGTGGTCATAGACGCTCGCTGCAGTTTGAACTGAAAGCGCCGTATGATAGCGTTTTGACTATGAGTCGGATGCCACGGCAGGAGTGTGCATGGGTGGCGCAAAGGAAGCAATTTAATGAACCGATTGGCGCGTTCGGGGAAAAAGGTGGAGCGACGACGATTGAGCGGCCCGTCATCGAAAAGGAAACACGCCCGGAAGGAGATCTCGATCTCCCCTGGCTGGTCATCGTACACAACGATCCGGTAAATCTGATGAGCTATGTGACGATGGTGTTCCAGCGTGTCTTTGGTTATCCGCGTGAAAAAGCCGAACGGCATATGCTGGAGGTTCACCACAAAGGGCGATCGGTTTTGTGGAGCGGAATGCGGGAGCGTGCGGAACTCTATGTGCAACAACTTCACGGCTACCTCCTTCTGGCCACATTGGAGAAAACCGCTTGATATGGAGATTCGCCGGTGCAACGACGAAATCGAGCTATCGGAGCTCGATCCGTTTTTAGCCGAGCTGCTGCGGCAAATCCCAGCCAGCGCCGATCCAAAGGGTACAGCCGCTGCTGAACAACGGCTCTTTAGCCGGCCGGCGAATGAAACGGAAACGGACCTTTGCAACGAGTGGAAGCTTTATGTTGAACCGGAGCTGCGGCGCCTTTTTCAAACTGCGACGGAAACCGTGGCCACCGATCTCGAGCAGCTAAACGGCAGCGAAAAAACATTGGCTAATCGCACGTTGCGCATTTCACGGAAACACGCGGACGCGTGGCTAAGCGCATTGAATCAGGCGCGGCTGGTGATTGCCGCGAAGTATAATTTTTCGGATGTCGAGCTAGGAGACCATTTTCGTTCGCCGATCGGATCGCGGCGAGATCTGAGCTTATTTCAGGTAAACTTCTATGGATTTCTCCAAGAGTGTATTCTGCGTGAAGCGATTGATTGAAAGCCGGATCGGGCGGATTAGCCGCGCTTTCGTTCCCTCACCATCGCCATAAGCCGTTCTTTAATGGTGGCAGAAGCTTTCGCCGGGCGCAAACTCAGGGCGAAGGCTTCGTGCAAGCCGTAGCATTCTGTGATGAAGTCCTCGGCTTTTTTGCCGAATTTTTTCCGCGCCTTTTCGAATTCCTCCAGCTCCTCCGGCTCCAGTGCCCCAATCACATAGAGTCGTGCCCGATTTTGGAACTGTTCAAAGTTCATCTTTCAGCTCCTTCAGGGCGTCATAGATTTTTTTTAATCCCAGTTCAAGCCTGGTTTTCACCGTGCCCAACGGTGTATTCGTTTTGGCGGCGATTTCGCGCTGGCTCATCCCCTTAAAAAATGCGAGGTCGATTGCCTGCTGCTGGGCGGGAGGAATGGCGCTGATAACCTTGCGAATCAGGGAGCGTGTGTCGCCGAGCACGATCTGTTCTTCGGTTGCGTTATGCACCCAGGCATCAGGTTGCTGTTCGGTTTCCACCTGAAGACGTTCCTCTGCACGAGCATAAGCCTGTTTTTTGCGCAAGCCGTCAATTGCCCGACGCCGCGCCAGTGTGACCATCCATCCGAGAGGTTTGCCTTTTTGAGCTGAAAAATTTTTCGCCTGGTTCCAGATTTCCATAAAAATTTCCTGCAAAAGATCGTCGGCCTCAGCTTCGTTGTGAATCACACGAAGAATCAGCGCTTTCAAAATGCCGTTGTAACGATCGTACAGAAGAGAAAGCGCGTCCGCGTCTTCCGCTTGGATTCTGCTCATCAGATCCAGATCGGTCGGCGCTCCCGGTTCAAGTTGCGGAGGAGCGGAGAACCGCTGCGTCTTCGGTTTTGTGACACGCGGGCGTTTCTTGGCTTTTCGGCGCATGAAAGGCACAAGTTGAAGGATGTTGGTCGATTACGCAATTCTCGGCATTGCACGGGCCGCCTTGTATAGCAAAGGTTAGTCGCATGGCAGAAAACGAGCGCGAAACAACTCTAGATCCGCTATGGTATAAAGACGCGATCATTTACGAGCTGCACGTCAAGACATTTTGCGACAGCGACGGCGATGGAATGGGCGACTTCCGTGGCCTCATTGAAAAACTAGATTACCTCCAGGAGCTAGGCGTTACCTCGCTTTGGCTCCTGCCTTTTTATCCTTCCCCAATGCGCGACGACGGATACGACATCGCCGATTATTTTGATGTTAATCCGAGTTTTGGCACACTGGGCGACTTCCAGACATTTCTCGACGCGGCGCATCAGCGGAACCTGCGGGTGATCACGGAACTCGTGATCAATCACACATCCGACCAAAATCCGTGGTTCCAAAAATCAAGGCGAGCTGTAGCTGCATATGGCGTTGGTGATTCCAACCAGGCAGGATCGGCAATCGCCAATGGTGATCTCGCCTTCAAAGATTTTTACGTCTGGAGCGACACGCCGGAGAAATTCAAGGACGCCCGTATCATCTTTAAAGATTTCGAGACATCGAACTGGGCGTGGGATCCTGTGGCAAAGGCGTATTACTGGCACCGCTTTTATTCGCACCAGCCGGATTTGAATTTTGATAACCCAGCCGTCCACGAAGCGGTCGAGAAAGTCTGCGATTTCTGGCTTGCCATGGGCGTTGACGGGCTACGACTCGATGCCGTGCCTTACCTTTACGAGCGGGAAGGGACAAGCTGTGAAAACTTGCCGGAGACGCATGGCTTTCTGAAAAAGCTGCGGGCGCACGTCGATCAAAAATTTCCTGGTCGCATGTTGCTGGCAGAAGCCAATCAATGGCCAGAGGATGCAGTGGCTTACTTTGGAAACGGCGATGAATCACACATGAGTTTTCACTTTCCACTGATGCCACGCATGTTCATGGCGTTGCAAATGGAGGATCGGTTTCCGATCATCGATATTCTCGATCAAACGCCATCTGTTCCCGACAGCTGCCAATGGGCGATGTTTCTGCGCAATCACGACGAGCTGACGTTGGAAATGGTGACTGACGAGGAGCGCGATTATATGTGGCGCGTTTACGCGAATGACCCGCACGCCCGGATCAATCTGGGTATACGCCGCCGCCTTGCACCGCTGCTCGGCGACAACCGGCGCAAGATCGAGCTCCTTAATACCATGCTCTTCTCCATGCCTGGGACACCGATTCTTTACTACGGAGACGAAATCGGCATGGGCGATAATTTTTATCTCGGCGACCGAAACGGTTGCCGCACGCCGATGCAATGGAGCCCGGACCGCAACGCCGGTTTTTCCAGAGCAAATCCGCAACAACTATACCTGCCGGTCATCATCGATCCAGAATATCACTACGAGGCGATCAATGTCGAAACACAACAGAAGAATTTGTCCTCGCTCCTCTGGTGGATGCGTCGCGTGATTGCGATGCGGAAAAATTTCAAAGCGTTCTCGCGCGGCTCGCTCGAATTCCTTTACCCGGACAATCCCAAAGTGCTGGCTTTTCTGCGGCGGCACGGCAACGAGACCATCCTCGTTGTCGTAAATCTCTCACGGTTTGCGCAGTCCGCTGAGCTTGATCTTTCCCGGTTCTCCGGCAGCAGGCTTATGGAGATTTTTAGCCAGAACTATTTCCCTCGAATCAGAAAATCGCGGTACCCAATCATGCTCGGTCCGCACGCCTTTTATTGGTTTGCCATTCGTCCGCAGCCAACCGCCGCGCGTGCCGTACAAAAACGGCGCGTCCCGACAATTGAAGCGCCAGCTAGGCTCGAAGCGTTGTTAACCGAGGGCACCCGGGCGAACTTCGAACGCGAAATCTTGCCGTCTTACGTTCAGACCTGTCGCTGGTTTGGATCCAAGGCGCGAACTCTTCGCCAGACGCGCGTGATCGAGCGAGTAGCCATTTCTCCCGAGGCTGGGGCCGCACAAATCTGGCTCGTCGAGATCAGTTATCTGGATGGGCCGACTGAGACCTACGCATTTCCAGTTCAAATCTCGACCGGCGATGCTGCCCGTGGCATCGCCCAAACGGTCCCGGCTGCAATCATCGCTCGCGTTACTGGATCGGAAGAAACAGTGCTTCATGACGCGATCTGGGACGAGAAATTTCGGGTGCAACTATTCCGGGCGATCGCGCGGCGCGAAGTGTATCAGGGTAATTCGGGCAAATTCACTGGGAATCCTGGCAAGGCGCTTTCCCCCGACGGCGAACCGGAGCTGCGGCAATCACAGGTTTTGGGCGGCGAGCAGAGCAATTCGTCGATGCTCTTCGACAGCAGATTTTTCCTGAAGCTCTATCGGAAGCTTGAAGACGGCGTAAACCCCGACGTTGAAATCACCCGATTTCTCACTGAGCGGGCGAACTTTTCTAATGTGCCAATGTTTTTCGGTGCACTCGAATATCGCCGCTCAAGAATGGAGTCGACAGTGATTTGCTTGTTACTAAGCGCGATCTCAGCCGAACGGGACGCTTGGATGCTGACGCTGGACTCCGTAGGCCGCTACTACGAACGCGTGCTGAGCCGCAAAGTGGATTTGCAGAATCAAACCACACTGCCAAGCACGCTTCTCGATGAATTAATCGGCGGTATTTACCCCGAGAAGGCAATGTTACTCGGCCAGCGCACCGCCGAATTGCATCTCGCGCTCGCTTCTAGCGACGATACTGCGTTCGCGCCCGAGCCATTCAACGCCATGGCGCAACGCTCCGCATACCAAAACATGCGAGCGCTGCTACGGCGAAATTTTGCTCTATTACAAAAGAGATTGCGCGACGTGCCCGAAGCGTTGCGGGAGGAAGCCAAAGAGGTTCTGGCAGCAGAAAAGGAGATTCACGAGCGAGAAAAACGGCT
>Ga0066388_100001052_pt1 | contig 14833 bp, 16 predicted proteins | sample PanSoiMetaGPlot6_FD_64539 | JGI IMG/M metagenome (GOLD analysis project Ga0066388, IMG submission 64539) | Tropical forest soil microbial communities from Panama analyzed to predict greenhouse gas emissions - Panama Soil - Plot 6 (Hybrid Assembly) | ecosystem: Environmental > Terrestrial >... | reverse complement strand
GGGTCTCTCCTGACGAGGTCGGCGCTGCGTCAGCGGCGTCCGAGCTTAGAGAATTCGGCCGACCGTGCCCCTTCGCGCCGGCGGACGCTACGGCTGAACGAGGACGCGCAGCATCGGCTCGAGCTTGGCCTGCGTCTCGGCCCACTCGGCGTCGGGATCCGATCCGGCCACGACGCCGGCGCCGGCCACGAGGCGTGCGGTGGTCCCGTCGAGCTCGGCGCACCGGAGTGCTACCGCCCACTCGCCGTCACCGTGGGCATCGATCCACCCGACCGGGCCCGCATAGCGGCCCCGATCGAACGACTCGAGTTGCGCCAGCATCGCCAGCGCTGCGTCGCGCGGCGCACCGGCGACGGCGGGTGTCGGGTGCAGCCGAAGCGCGAGGTCGAGCGCGCTCGCCGATCGCTCGTCCACGGTGCCGGCGATCGTGGTGGCGAGGTGGAGCACCGTCGCCAGGCGGGCGACCTCCGGCCCGCGCACGGTAGTGACGTCGACGCCGCATTCGCGCAGGCCGTCCACCACCGCCTCGATGACGAGGCGGTGCTCGAGCCCGTCCTTCGCCGACGCGGCGAGCGCGGCTGCAGCGGCGCGGTCGCCGTCGTCGGTCGCTCCGCGGGGGATCGTGCCCGCCATGGGACGCGACAGCACCTCGCGTCCGTGCCGGCGCACCAGCAGCTCCGGAGACGCGCCGACGAGGCCGTCGTCGGCGAACACGGCACAGCCACCTTGCGTCGTGCACAGACGCTCGACGACGGCGCGCACGTCGAAAGGCACGTCGGCGTGCACGACGACCTCGCGGGCCAGGACGACCTTCTCCACGTCCCTCGCCCGGATGGCGTCGAGCACCGCACGCACCTGGGCGGACCACGCCGCCCGGGAACCGCGACCCTCGACGTCGAAGCGGGTGGCCGGCACACGCGGGCTGACCACCGGCGGCGCCGCCGAAGCGGGGCCGATCTCGGTGCGCCACGTCCGGCCGTCCGCGTCAAAGCCGGTCACGCTGGCCGGGATCGTCAGCTCGCCGCCGGCGGCGTCGCCGAACGGCAACGCGCCCACCGCGATCGCACCGGTGCCGGCGACGCGGACGGGGTCGTCGACCTCGATCGCGGCGAGAGCCCGGTCGGCGAGGGCGGCCGGGATCCGCGCCACGACGCCCGCGGTCACGAAGCCCGTTCCGTCCCGCAGCCACGCGAACCCGTCGGGCGCGAGCGCGTCGAGCAGCGGAACCGGCGCCTCGACCGACCGCGTGCGGGCGACGAGGGCGGAGCTCCGCCCGGCGGCGGTGGATGTGGCGGTCATCGCCGGGTTCCCGTGACCAGCTGGACGGCGCCGGCGGTGAACGTTCGCCGCTCGACGGAGGTGAAGCCGGCCGCCTCGACCAACGCGAGGAGGTCGTCGGGCGGGGGCAGGTATGCGGTCGAGCGCGGAAGGTACTGATACGCCTCGGCGTCGTGGGCCAGGCGGCCGCCGACGAGGGGCACCACGCGCCGGAACCAGAGGTGGTGGCCGACGCGCAGCAGCGGACTGGCGGGCTCGCCCGTCTCGAGGGCGGCGAGGCGTCCTCCGGGTCGGAGCACGCGCGCGCACTCGCGGAAGAAGCGGGGAAGGTCGACGAAGTTGCGCAACGCGAACCCGCTCACGACGCCGTCCGCCGACGCGTCGGGCACCGGGAGCGCGAGGGCGTCGGCCCGCGCCAGCGGCGCGCGTGTGTGAGCAGCCGCGAGCATGCCGGCGGAGAAGTCGACGCCGATCGCCGCGTACCCGTCGGCCGTGACCACGTCACACAGGTCCCCGGTGCCGCAGCCGAGATCGAGCACGGTCGCGCCCGCCGGGAGGCCGAGCGCGGCGACCGTGTGCCGTCGCCAGCGCCGGTCTTGACCGAGCGAGATGATGCGGTTGAGCCGGTCGTAACCGGGAGCGATGCGGTCGAACATGGCCTCGACCGCGTGGTGCTTGTCGTCGCCCTCGGGGAGACGCGCGTCCCGCGGCGCTGCCGCTGTTCGGGTCACGGCCAGACCGCTTCGAGCCGGCGGTTCGCCTCCGCGGTGGCGGCCTCGAGCTCGGCGGGCTCGCCGACCGCCTCGAGGTGCTCCTGGGCGACCTCTAGCAGCACGCGCCGGAAGTGGTGGGCGACGAGCGCGGTGACCGAGGGCAGCAGGACGCGGAACGCCTCGACGAGTCGGTCGGCGCGCTCGTCGTCCGACAGGTCGGCGGCGCGCAGCGGCTCGCGCACGTAGGTGTCGAACATGGCGACGGCGCCCTCGGCGGTCTCGCGCGTCGCCTCGTGATGGCGCCGCGCCAGTGCGAGGAGCTCGGGCATCGGCAGCCCCGTCTCGAGCAGGCGCAACCCGGCGGCGACGATGTCGACGTCGGCGCTCGTGAACCGGGCGTCGCCTTCGTGGCGTCGGGGGACGAGCAGGCCCTCGCGGACGATGGACTCGATGAGCGCCTCGGGGACACCCGAACGCGCCGCGAGCTCCCCGAGGGTGAGGAACTCCTCGCCGGTGTCGTCCCCGGCGGCGGCGACGGCGGCGGCGAGCGGCTCGTCGGCGCGGTCGAGCTCGCCGGACACGATGCGCCGGATCACCGCCAGTGGGAAGCCGCGGCGCTGGAGGTCCTTGATCCGGGCCAGCCGCTCGACGTGCTCGGCGCCGTACCAGCCGATGCGGCCCCGGCGCTCGGGCGGGGGGAGCAGCCTGCGCTTCTGGTAGAAGCGGATCGTGTCGACGGAGACGTCGGCGCGGGCCGCCAGCTCCTCGACCCGTAGCCCCGGCGCCCCGGTCTCCATGACCCGCGATTCTAGGAGTAACTGCTCCCGCGGTCAGGATCGGGTCGGCTCAGCTGCCGGTCCACCGGGGCGGGCGCTTCTCGGCGAAGGCGGTGGCCCCTTCGATGGCGTCCTTCGTCGAGCCGACCTCGGCCGCGAGCTCGCCGTTCAGCCGCCAGGCGTCGGCCTCGGAGAGGTCGCCCGCCTCACGCACCATCCGGAGCGAGCTGCGCACCGCGACCGGCGCGTTCTCGGCGATGACGGCGGCGAGCGCGAGCGCTTCGTCGACGACCTGCTCCCGCGGCACCACCCGGTTCACGAGCCCGAGCGCGTGGGCCCGCCGCGCGTCGATCCGCTCGCCCGTGATCGCGACCTCGGTCGCGAGTGCGAGCGGGACGCGCTTCGGCAGCCGGACGAGGCCGCCGGCCGAGGCGAACAGTCCCCGCTTCACCTCGGGGAGCCCGAAGACGGCGTCGTCCGCCGCCACCACGAGATCGCACGAGAGGACGATCTCGAAGCCGCCCGCCAGCGCCGGCCCGTTGACGGCGGCGATGAGCGGCTTCGGGAAGCCGCGCTGCGTGATGCCGCCGAACCCGCCCCGCTTCGTCATCAGCTCGAGGCCGCGACCGGCTGCGACCATCTTGAGGTCGGCGCCGGCGGAGAAGACCGGTCCGCGGCCGGTGACGACGACGGCCCAGATGTCGTCGTCGGCTTCGATCTCGTCGAGCGCACTCTCGATGCCCTGGGCGACGTCGCCGTTGACGGCGTTGCGGGCCTCCGGGCGGTTGATCGCGAGGATCTCGACCCGACCTCGTCGTTCCCGCTCGATCACCACGACCGCTCCTGTCGCCGTCCGGGCTCGGACCGTACCGGAGGCCCGCGGCGACGGTCCACGATGCCGGGCGCCACAGCGGTCCGAACCGCGCGAGCATGGTGGCTTCAGCGAGGAGGTCGCGATGCTCGAGACTCGTGAGGCGCCGGAGCAGGCCCCGGAGACGCGCTCCGCGGAGCAGACACGCACTGCGCCGAGGGAGGAGACGCGCGTCTGGCTGCGGGACCGGGTCTCAGCCGGGTGGTCGTACGGACTGCTGGCCGGGTGGTACGGGCTGTTCCTCGTCGTGCAGCTCATCGAGCCCCCGCCCCAGGCGGAGAGCGGAATGCTCGCCTGGATCGGCGCCGTCATGAGCGTGGTGTTCCTCGGCGCGCTGGTCGTCACCGGCATCGGCCTCGCGGTCCGCCAGCGCTGGGGTCTCGTCGCGTCCCTCGGCGCGTCCGGCTTGCTCGTCGCCGACTCCATCGCCTGTCCGCTCACGGGGCACCACGAGTTCGGCGCCTTCATCGTGGTCCAGGCTGTCGCGTCCGTCGCCCTGGCCGGGGCGAGCGTCCGTGCTCTCCGCCGCACCTGACTCCGGCGATTCGTCGAGCGCACCGGCGAGGTCGGGCCGCAGCGCCCGGACGAACAGCAGCGACGCGCCCATGAGGATGCCCGCGCCCGCCGTCGTCGCGCGCAGGCCGATCCGGTCCGCGATCGCGCCCTGGAGGACGCTGCCGAGCGGGTAGAGCGTCCCGAGCAGGACCATCAGCAGGCTCAGGACGCGGCCGCGCAACTCCGCCGGTGCTCGCAGCTGGGCGATGGTGGTGAAGCTCGACAGCGCGCCGAGGTAGAGGAAGCCGACGGCGAAGATCGTCACCACGCCGACGGCGAGATTGGGCGACGCCGCGTAGGCGACCAATGCCAGAGGTAGGCCGCCGAGCACGCCGAGCAGCACCCGGCGGCCGCCGAAGCGTGCGAACAGCGGGCCCAACGCGAGCCCCATGAGCACGGCGCCGATGCCCTGCGCGGTCACGAGCAGCGACGTGCCGAAGTCGCCGTTGCCGAACACCTTCAGCGCGACGGCGGGCACGAGGGCGATGAACGGCGCTGCGAGCAGCGAGTTCAACGCCATGTACGCGATCACGACCCGCAGGCCGGGATCGGAGCGCGCGAACCGGGCGCCGGCGCGGATCGACGCGAAGATCGAGCTCTCTCGCACGGGCGCGGGTGGTGGGAGACGCAGCGACAGGACGACGGCGATCACGGCGAGGAAGCTCACCGTGTTGAACCCGAACGCCCACTCGTAGCCGCCGATGCCGATGACTATGCCGGCGAGCGCGGGCCCGATGACCCGGCCGAGGTTCCACTGTGCCGACGACAACGCGACCGCGCCGGGCAGGTCGTCGCGGGGCACGAGGTCCGGCAGCAGCGCCATGTACGACGGGAAGCCGAGCGCCATCGCGCACCCGGCCCCGAGCACGATCAGCGCGACGACGCCGGGGTGCGCGCTGTCGGTGGCGGCGAGGAGGGTGAGCGTCCCGGCGAGCACGGTCTGGACGGTGGTGGTCGTCAGCAGCACGCGCCGGCGCGGGAGGCGGTCGGCCAGCGCGCCGCCTACGGGCCCGAGGAACGCATTGGGGACGAACGCGGCCGCGGCGACGAGCCCCGTCCACCCGGCCTGGTGCGTGGTCGTCGTGACGAGGATGCCGACGCCGACCGTCTCCATCCAGGTGCCGACGTTCGACGTGAACGCTCCCGCCCACAGCAGCGCGAAGGATCGGTGCCGCAGCGGGGCGAGCGACCGCGGGAGCGCCACGAGGTCACGGTAACGGAGGACGGTACGGTGCCGGTCATGGCGCGCGCTCCGCGGCCCGGTGGCCGGATCGTCGAGGTCGCCAACCTTCCGACGCGCTTCCAGGCCGACGCGGCCCTCGCGTTGCTCGAGACGAACGGCATCGAGGCCATGGCGAAGTACGGCGACGCCGAAGGCTGGGCACCGTTCTTCGCGATGATCGACGGGTTCCGGGTGATGGTGTTCGACGAGGACCTCGACTCGGCTCGCTCGCTGCTCGAATCGAGCGACCTCTTCCCCCCGCCGCCGTCTTCCTGACGGCTACTCGACGAGCGGGGTGGCGCGGGGCTCGAAGATCGCGAACACCAGCAGCTCCGGCGCCGGCTCCCCGTCCCAGTCGAACGCGCGCATCTGGTCCGTGCTCCGCCGGCCGGTCATCGCACGGAACAGCTCGTACCGCTCGGCGCGAACGGCCAGCTGGCGGGTGCCGCTGCCCGCCATCGCGGTCCCGACGTCGGTCTCGATCAGCAGCGTCGTGTCCGCCTGGTCGGCCATGGAGCAGAGCAGCGCGACCCCCCAGTCGAAGCCGATCGTGACCGCGTCGCAGTCACGAAACCCGGGGCGGTCGAGCCCGCCGCGAATGTCCTGCTCGTGGGTGGCGGCGTCCATGGTCATCTGGCCCATCGCCACCTCGGGCAGCGTCGCCATCACCGCCTCGACCTTCGCCGCCTCGGTGTCCCAATCCTCGAGCAGGCGGTCGATGCTCCAGTCGCGCCGGGTGTCGACCTGGCGCGCGGTCCACGCGTCGGTGGCCACGCCGTCGAGGTTGCCGGCGTTGATGTCGGCCGTCACGCCGCTGAGATGGGCGACGACGTCCCGCACCCGCCAGTCGGGCGCAGCCGGCACGTTTCGCTCGAGCTGCTCCTCGTCGGCGCCGCGCACCAGGTCCGTGACCCGGCCGCGGAGCGCGCCGTACGTCTGCGCATAGTCGGTCATTCCGTCCCCCCGATAGCCTCAGCCGATGCCGCTCAGCACCGGACCGGTGGGACCGTTTCCCTCCGGTGCCGAACCCGAAGAGTACGACCGTCTCCGGCGCCGTGTCCTGTGGACGATGCCCTCCGGCCTGTACGTCGTGGGCAGCCGCTCCGGCGACCGCCGCAACGGCATGACGTGCAACTGGGTGACGCAGCTGGGCTTCGACCCCAAGCTGCTCGGGGTCAGCGTCGAGAAGGACGCGCTCACGCACGAGCTCATCTCCGAAGGGCGCGCGTTCGCCATGAACGTCATCGACCGCGAAGACCGCGCCATCGTCCGGAAGTTCACCAAGCCGGTCGAGGTCGACGCCGAGGCGGGCACGCTCAACGGGTTCCCGTTCCACGACGGCGTTTCGGGCGCGCCCGTCCTCGACCAGGCCGTCGCGTACGTCGACTGCACGCTGCACGCCGACGTCGACGCCAACTCGCACACCCTGTTCATCGGCGAGATCGTGGACGCCGGCTTCCAGAAGGACGAGGACACCCCGGTGCTCCGCATGGAGGACACCCGCATGAGCTACGGCGGCTGACCCGTCGGCCAGCCGCCGTAGATCGGACGTTTCCGTGCCGCGTTACCGGTTCCGGATCTCGTTCACGGCGTCCTTGAAGTCCTGGTACTGCTGATTCGAGTTATTGCAGACGTTGTCGTTCTGATCGATCTGGGCGTTGATGCCGTCGATCAACGAGTCGACGTTCGTGTTCGCCTGGACGGCGTTGAGAAGCGACACGATGTTCTCGCGGAGCTGGAACCCCGAGTCCGTGCACGCCTTGAGGGCATCGGCCGAGCCCTCGCCGGTGTTGACGAGGCGACCGAGCACCTGACCCGCACCCTTCTGGGTGCCGAGCTCGCCCTGGGTGTTGTTCAGCTCCCTCTTCGTCGCGGCCAGCTCCTTCTGGGCCTTCTCCTTGTCGTCGGCCTCGCTGTTCTTCCCGGTGAAGCTGATGATGGCGAAGATCATGGCGCCGACGAAGAGCACCGCCGCGACGATGAAGAGCACGAGCCAGATGCCGCCTCCGCCACTCTTCTTCGGCGGCGCGGCGGCGGGCTGGGCCGCGCTCGGCGGCGGCGCCGACGGCGGACCCGACGGCGGGCCCGGCGGCGGTGCGGACGGAGGACCGGGCGGCGGTGCCGGCGGTGTCGAGCTCATCAGACGTGCTCCTTCATTCGTGCATTCCTGCCGTGTAGTGCGCCGGGGAGTTTGCCACAGCGTGGATGGCGCCCAGACGAAGCGGCGAACGTCCGGGGTACGCTGCGACGCAGTAGGGAGGGAGAGGAGTGACGGACCTCAGCGACCCGGTCGCAGAACGAGACGCCGGCGCGCGGACCCGACTCCTGCGGAACTGGCGCCACGTCCTGCGGACGAGCAACCCACCGCCCGGACGTGTCGACCCGGTGTCCCGGTGGCTCGTGCTGACACGGGCCTCGGTGCTCCCGATGACGATCACCGCCGCGGCCATCGCCGGGCTGCTCGCCGCGTTCCACGACGAGGACGTGCGGTGGGGCTTGTTCGCCCTTGCGGCAGTCGGCCTGGTGCTCGCGCACGTCGCCAACAACCTCATGAACGACCTGTTCGACCTCGAGGTCGGCGTGGACTCCGACACGTACCCGCGGGCGCTCTACGCGCCGCACCCGGTGCTGTCGGGGACGATCAGCCGCCGCGGACTGTTGACCGCCGCGGTCGTGGTCAACGCGGCCGATCTCGCGATCCTCGTCGTCCTGTTCGCGTTCCGTGGCTGGCCGATGATCGCCTTCGCCCTCGGAGGGTTCCTGCTCTCGGTGGCGTACACGGCGCCGCCGCTCCGGTTGAAGAAGCACGGCCTCGGCGAGCCGACGGTGCTCGTCGTCTGGGGGCCGTTGATGGTCGGGGGCACGTACTACGCCGCCACCGGCCACCTCCCGTTCTCGATCGTCGTGGCGTCGCTGCCGTACGCGCTGCTCTGCACGGCGGTGCTGATGGGCAAGCACATCGACAAGATCCCGTGGGACGCGCCCGACGGGACGCACACGCTGCCGGTGCTGCTCGGCGAGCAGAAGGCTCGAGCACTGACGCAGGCGATGATGGTCTCGTTCTACGTCCTCGTCGTCCTGCTCGTCGGCACGGGGACGTTCCCGATCGCGGCTCTGATCGCCCTCCTCGCACTGCAGAAGCTGGCCACGGTCTGGAGGCCGTTCTCGCACCCGAAGCCGGCCGAGCCGCCCGAGGGCTTCCCGATCTGGCCCCTGTGGTTCGCGGCGCTCGCGTTCGTCCACACGCGGCGGGCGGGCGGTCTGCTCGTGCTCGGCCTCGTCCTGGGCGTCATCCTCGGCTGGTGAGCGCAGCGAAGGACGACTGAACCTTTCGGGGGGAACCATGCTCGAGAGCACGATGCAGGACTTCCCGCTCACCATCGGGATGATCCTGCGCCACGGTGAACGGGTCCACAGCGAGAGCGAGGTCGTGACGTTCGAGGGCGACAGCTCGTGCCGCGCCACGTTCGCCGAGGTGGCCGCGCGCGCCGAGCGGCTCGCGGCCGCGCTCCGACGTCTCGGCATCCAGGACGGAGATCGCGTCGGCACCTTCCAGTGGAACACCCAGGAGCACCTCGAGGCGTACCTGGCGATCCCGACGATGGGCGCCGTGCTGCACACGCTGAACATCCGGCTGTTCCCCGAGCAGCTGACGTACGTGGTGAACCACGCCGAGGACCGCGTCGTGCTCGTCGACGACTCGCTCGTCCCGCTGCTCGCCAGGGTCGCGCCCGACCTGAAGACCGTGGAGCGCTACGTCGTCGTCGGCGACGGCGACGCGAGCGCGCTCTCGGAAGCCGCCGCCGGGGCGGAGGTGCTTCGGTACGACGAGCTGCTCGCCGCCGAGACCGGCGCGTTCGACTGGCCCGACGTCGACGAACACGCCGCCGCCGCCATGTGCTACACGAGCGGCACCACCGGCAACCCGAAGGGCGTCGTCTACTCGCACCGGTCGACGGTGCTGCACTCGATGGGCGTCAACGCTGCGGCCGCCGTCGGGCTGACCGACCGGGATCGTGTCCTGCCGGTCGTGCCGATGTTCCACGCCAACGCCTGGGGCCTGCCGTACGCGGCGTGGCTCGCCGGAGCCGGCTTCGTGATGCCGGCGCGGTTCCTCCAGGCCGAGCCGTTGGCGAAGCTGATCGAAGCCGAGCGCCCCACCGTCGCCGGTGCCGTCCCGACGATCTGGTCCGACCTGCTGCGATACGCGGCGGAGCACCCGGTCGACCTGAGCTCGTTCCGGGTCGTGCTGTGCGGCGGGTCGGCGGTGCCGCGCACGCTGATGGAGCGGTTCGAGCAGGACCACGGCGTGCACATCGTCCAGGGATGGGGCATGACCGAGACCAGCCCGCTCGCCGCGCTGGCGCGCTCACCGCGCGGCGTCGAGCCGGGGACCACCGAGGAGATGGACTGGCGGGAGAGGGCCGGGCGCGTGCTCGGCGGGGTCGAGTTGCGCATCGTCGACGCCGCCGGCACCCCGCTGCCGTGGGACGGCGAAGCGGTCGGAGAGATCGAGGTGCGCGGACCGTGGGTCACCGGCAGCTATTACCGCGACCCGGCCGGCGACAAGTTCGACGACGGCTGGTTGCGCACAGGTGACGTCGGCTGCGTCAGCGCGAACGGCTTCATCCAGATCACCGACCGGGCCAAGGACGTCATCAAGTCGGGCGGGGAGTGGATCTCCTCGGTCGAGCTCGAGAACCAGCTCATGGGCCATCCCGACGTGGTCGAGGCCGCCGTGATCGGCGTTCCCGACCCGAAATGGCAGGAGCGGCCGCTGGCATGCGTGGTGTGCGCCGACGGGTCGACGGCCACGGCCGCCGACCTCAGCGCGTTCCTCGCCGAGAAGGTGGCGGCGTGGCAGGTCCCGGAGCGGTGGGCGTTCATCGAAGAGGTGCCCAAGACCAGCGTCGGCAAGTTCGACAAGAAGGTCCTGCGCGCCCGTCACACGGATGACGAGCTCGCCGTCGAAGAGCTCGGCTAGCCCCACCGTTCCCGCACCGTGATCCTCGGCGCCGAAGACCTGGGCGACCTCCTCGACCTCGCCGTCCTGCTGTCGCTGCCGGGCGTGCTCGTCCTCGCCTGGCTCGTCGGCCGGCTGCTCGGCGTGCGCCGGTCGTGGACGACCACGCTGCTGTCGGGCGTGATCGGCTGGATCGGTGGCGTCGCGCTGTCGCTCGCGATCGCGAGTCAGCGGAAGGACCCCGGCACCGGGTTCACGCGCAACGTCTGGTTGTTCTCGACGCTCGGGGTGATGTCGGCGTCGGTGTGGATCGAGCTGCTCGCGAAGCCGGGAACGCTCGCGCGCGCTCAGACCGGTCTCACGTCGATCCCCCACCCGATCAAGGCGGTGAAGCGCCGGGGTCGGCGCGTGAGCCGCTACGCCCAGATCACCCGCATCGCGATCCGCAACGGGCTCGGTCCGTCCCTCGGCCTCGGGCGCCACAGCGAGGACGGTGAGGCCCGACAAGTGCCGTTCGCGCGTCGCCTCCGCCACTCGCTCGAGGAGTGCGGCGGGATGTTCGTGAAGATGGGGCAGGTCGCTTCCACCCGCTCGGACCTCGTGTCGCCGCCGGTGGCGGAGGAGCTCTCGCACCTGCAGGACCACGTCGCACCGGCGGGGCCGGATGACGTGCGGGAGCTGCTGGAGGACGAGCTCGACGCTCCCGTCGAAGAGGTGTTCGCCGACTTCGACTGGAAGCCGCTCGCCGCCGCCTCGATCGGGCAGGCGCACTGCGCCCGCCTCCACGGCGGTCAACGCGTGATCGTGAAGGTGCAGCGTCCCGGCGTCGCCGACTCGGTGAACCGCGACCTCGACGTGCTCGACGAGCTCGCCACGATGGTGGAGCAGCGCACCACCTGGGGTGCCGAGTACCGGGTCTCCGACCTCGCCGACGAGTTCTCCGAGCGCCTCCGCGAGGAGCTCGACTTCGAGATCGAGGCGCGCAACGCGTCGGACATCGCCGCCAACCTCGACGGCGAGAGCATGGTGCGCATCCCCTCGGTGTTCCACGACCTCACGACGCGGCGCGTGCTCGTCATGGAATGGCTCGACGGCGTGAGCGTGCGGGAGACCGAGGAGATCGACGAGCTCGGCTTCGACCGGCGCGAGCTCGCGGAACAGCTGCTGCGCTGCATGATGCAGCAGATGCTGGTCGACGCGCAGTATCACGCCGACCCCCATCCCGGGAACGTGATGGTCCTGCGCGACGGCAGTCTCGGGCTGATCGATTTCGGCGCTGCGAGCCGCATCGACCCGCTCCAGCAGACGGCGATCCGTGAGGTCATGATCGGCGTCTCTCAACGCGACGCCGACTTGCTCCGCCAGGCGGTGCTCGAGGTGGCGACGCTCCGGCGCGACGTCGACGACGAGGAGCTCGAGCGGGCGCTGTCCCGCTTCATGACCCGGCACCTGGCGCCCGGGATGGTCCCGAGCGCGGCGATGTTCAACGACCTGCTCCAGCTGTTCTTCACCTACGGCATCAGCCTGCCGCCCGAGCTGAGCACGTTCTTCCGGGCGCTGATCACCCTGGAAGGAACGCTGACGACGCTGTCGCCCGGTTACAACGTGATCGACCGGGCCGAGGCGATCGCCGGCGAGTGGATGCGGGCGCGGATTGCCCCGTCGACGCTCGAGGAGCTCGCCCGCGAGGAGCTCGTCCGCATGGGACCGACCCTCCGTCGCCTGCCCCGGCGACTCGACCGGATGGCCAACCAGATCGAGCGCGGCAACCTGCGCGCGCGCATCAGCCTGTTCTCCGACGCGCACGACGAGCGCGTTGTCACGAAGCTGGTCAACCGCACGGTGCTCGCGCTCGTCGGCGGGGTGGTTGGCGTCATCGGCGTGATGCTCCTCAACGTGCGTGGCGGGCCGCCCTTTGCGGGCGACACGTCGTTGTACGAGTTCTTCGGCTACTTCAGCCTGTTCTGCAGCGTCGTGCTGATCATGCGCGTCATCGTCTCGGTGCTCCACGACGGCGTGAACTGAATGTCCGCGCTGCAAGGCGCGATGGTGCGACTGCGTCCCGTTGTCGACGCCGACATCCCCGAGCTGGCTCGGATCCGCGCCACCCCCGAGGTGCACGAGCACTGGCGCGGGGGAGACGACATGATCGCGGCCGTGAAGAAGGACCTCGCCGAGCCCGAGAGCACGCCGTACGTCATCGAGCTCGACGGGCGCGTCGTCGGATGGATCCAGTGGCAGGCCGAGGACGAGCCCGACTATCGACACGCCAGCATGGACCTCTACGTGGACCCCGCCGTCCACAACCGCGGTGTCGGCGCCGACGCGCTGCGCACGCTGGCGCGCAACCTGATCGCCGTCCACGGCCACCACCGGCTCGAGATCGACCCCGCCGTCGGCAACGCCGCCGCCATCCGCTGCTACACGAAGGTCGGGTTCCGCCCCGTCGGCGTGATGCGGCGCGCCGAACGCGGCAACGACGGCACCTGGCACGACGGCCTGCTGATGGACCTGCTCGCCGACGAGCTCACCGAGTAGGGGGGCGCAGGTGGATCGGGACGACGCCGCCTACTACCGCGACGACCTCGCATTCGTGCACCACCGAGGGTTCGGCTTCCACGCCGACCTGTGCGCGCCCGGGATCATCGACCTGCTGCGGCCGGTTCGCGACCGGGACGGCCTCGTCGTCGAGATCGGCTGCGGCAGCGGCCTGCTCACGAGGCACCTCCTCGACGCCGGCCACCGCGTCGTGGCGACCGACGCGTCGCCCGCCATGCTCGACCTGGCGCGGGACGTGGCGCCGGACGCCGAGGACGTCCGCCGCGTGGCGCTGCCCGACGATCCGATCCCGGCGGCCGACGCCGTCGTCGGCGTCGGCCACGCCCTGAGCTACCTGCCGGACGAGGCGGCGATCGAGCGGGCCCTCGTCGCGGTCGCGCAGGCGTTACGTCCCGGCGGGGTGCTGGCCCTCGACATCTGCGACCTCGAGTGGGCTGCGGCGCGCCGGGACTGGTCGTCGTCGGGACGCATCGGTGACGACTGGGCCATCATCACCGAGTACACGATCCCGACGCCCAGTCGCTTCGTGCGCGACATGACCGTCTTCGTGCGCAAGGACGACGGGTCGTGGCGCCGCGACGACGAGCACCACGACAACGTCCTGATCGACACCGGTCACATTCCGGGCCTGCTCGCGCCCTACGGCGTCGACGTCCGCGTCGAGCGGTCGTTCGGCGACGAGGAGCTGCCGGCCGGTCTCGTGGCGCTCATCGGGCACCGGCCGTCCCGATAGCCTCCGGCGCATGGACTGGCGACTCGAGCTCCTGTCGGTGCCCGTGTCCGACGTGGACCGAGCGAAGGCCTTCTACACCGAGCAGGCCGGCTTCAACGCCGACCACGACCACCAGGTGAGCGACGAGCTGCGCTTCGTGCAGCTGACCCCGCCGGGGTCGCCCACGTCGATCGCGATCGGCACCGGCCTCAGCGAGATGCCGCCCGGGTCGGTGCAGGGCCTGCAGATGGTGGTGCCCGACATCGAGGCCGCCCGCGCCGAGCTCGTCGAGCGCGGCGTCGACGTCAGCGAAGTGCAGCACTTCCCGTGGGGATCGTTCGTGTTCTTCAGCGATCCCGACGGCAACGGCTGGGCGGTGCAGAAGATCCCGCCACGCTGACCCGTCAGTTGAAGTGGGCGGCCGCGTGCTCCAGCGCGATCAGCTCGTCCCGGACGTGGGTGCCGAGCTCGCGTGCCGTGCCGGTGCCCGGGTCTTCGAGCGAGACGACACACGACGCGTTCACTGCCACGTCGTTCTCGCCGCCCGTCCGCACCCGGACTGCGATCGTGAACGAGCTCGCGCGCACCTCCCTTGCACTGGCGCTCACGGCCACGGCCGAGGGGCGTCCGAGCCGCGCGCCGGACGGCAGCGCGCCGACGCGAGATCGTACGACGAGCCCGTCCCGCCTCGCCGCGTCGGCCAGCACGTGGCACTGCTCGAGGTAGGCGGCGCACGCGTCGTCGACCCAACGCGCCATGACGTCGTCCCGCACGTCGCCGTCGGCATCGACGTCCGCCGTGCCCACGCTGTGCTCCCGGCGGACGACCCACTTCGACACGAAGCCCGTCACGGCGGCCCGTTACGTCTGCAGGGGGAGGATCTCGCGCGCGGCGTCGTCGAGCTCGGCGGCCCACGACCCGGGATCGTGCGCGGGCACGAGGACCAGCTTCGAGAAGCCGTGCTCGAGGAACTCCTCGAGGCGGCCCCGCAAAGCCCGAAACCCGACCGGGACGAGATCGCCCGGCTCGACGTCGGGCCGGCGCGCGTTGATCCCGGCCGCGAGCAGCTCGGGGATCTCGTCGCGCACGTAGATCACGAGCGCTCCGTAGTGCTCGTCCTCGATCTCGCGCCCGGCTTCCGCCGCCGCCTCCTCGACGACGACGCGTCCCGCCGCCACCTCCGC
>Ga0066388_100001051_pt1 | contig 14834 bp, 10 predicted proteins | sample PanSoiMetaGPlot6_FD_64539 | JGI IMG/M metagenome (GOLD analysis project Ga0066388, IMG submission 64539) | Tropical forest soil microbial communities from Panama analyzed to predict greenhouse gas emissions - Panama Soil - Plot 6 (Hybrid Assembly) | ecosystem: Environmental > Terrestrial >... | reverse complement strand
GCCTGGCTTTCCAGCACGGCCAGGGTCTTACGGGCGGCGATAAGTGGATCCCTGCTCAGGTCGGCAAAGATTTCCGCGATCCCGGCAGCGCCCGGGGTTGTGACATCGAGCTTTTCCAGGGTGTCTATACGCTGATTATCGCGTAGCTTGCCCAGCCCCATGAACTTGCGAAAAAGCGGGAGGAAGGCCGCCGCTTGCAAAAGCAAGAGCCGACGCGTCTCATCGTTGCCGCTTACTTGATACGCATAGTGCAAGGCATTAGTTGATGTCACGCAATGGATGCCGACGATTCCTGGCTGGCGCATAATCAGCTCACCCGCCTGGAGAAATAGCCCGTCCCAAAGCGAGGCGGGATCGACTCCCTTATTGAGCAGTTCGACAACTCTCTCACATGCGCTGCCTGGGGATGCGTTTCGCAGGGTGTCCAGGAAACAGGTTACATCCCTGGCATCGACCCGTCCCCGTCCCCATCCAGCACGAATCCTGGTCGCCCGCTCGAGATTTTCGCGCCAGGGGCGGTCGGCCTCGGCGTGGCCTCTGGCAGGGTTTGCTCCTTCGTGCTCGAGCAGCGCGAAGGCCAGGGAACGCATGACCGGCTCGGCGTGGCGCCAGCCGATAGACTGCAAAGTCCGCCAGGAATTGGCGGCATAAATCGCTTTGTGGCCGATGTCGCGGAAGTCACGGGCGCCGTAACGCCAGAACAGCTCGATGATCTCGCTGGCACCGGCATTACGGACAAGTGCAGTGATCGCCCGGTCAGCTCCCTCTTCATCCCAATTGTCCATGGCCTCAATGAAACGCTGTTTGGACTGCTGAGGGGAGGGCAGTTTACCTTCGTCGGCTGCCATCATCACCCAGCCGCCTTCCTGCTGATTGAGCGCCTGTGACACCTTAAAGTTATCGAGTGCCCAGAAGAGTGGCAGCCAGCGGTCCCTGTCCGGCGCGGCCAAGCTGGCCAGGTACGCCGAATTCACGACGAGGACCGCGTGGAACTTGAAACCCACAGGCCGTGGCTTGATGCTGCGCACGCCGGCGAGCAAAAGTGCTGCAAGAACCTCCTGATAGCTCAGGTTCTGGCGAATTCGGGATGCTATCGCTTCCAGAAGCTTGCCTCGCGGTGTGTCCTCGATAAGGCGGACTACAGGCTCAATGTCCGGGCTGAACTGCACCTTGTTGACCGGCACCCTGGCCTGGGCAGGCGAGACCGGCTCGAGCCCCTTTAGAAAGGCCAGTTCGCCTATTCCGACAAGAGCACCAGCCTGGAGGGTTCTGGCGAGGAAATCACGACGTTTGATGGAATCGGCCATGACCGTTCTGCTCTGGAAGGACAGCACTACCCTGCTTATGCCTATTGTCCTCCCGCTGCCGATTCTTCACCAAGCTCCGCCGTTATTGTATTTTGCGTCATGGCGGTGGTCGTATTGTCCGGCCGACAGTAATTTTGATAAATGTCAATCACAGACGGGCAAGATTAGGCGGGATTGGTTCCTGCCCGTGATTCGCGAGCCCAATTAATGGCGGTTACAGATTTGCCCGTGCTATCTAGCGACTATTTGAGGAGCGTCGACCGTCATGCTACTACCATGACGATCTTGAATTGTTGTCCGTACCCCTTTGGTTACATAGTTAATTTCTCCACCCGGCGAAATTGCTATGTCATCCACGCGCATTCCAGGGATTGGGTTGCCTGTGTCGTCGCAAACGTTCCAGTGGTCACCATCGCGCTTATAATCGAAGCCGGCTCCCTTAACCTCCTTTGGGCTTGGGGGCTTTTGATCGTCATACTCAATATGCACTGAAGAACCGTTGGGATACTTTACGTCGCTTACGTTTCCAGAAATGTTCTGGGTGACCTCGGACTTGTCATTCTTGTCGACATCAATTACGGATTTGTCGGGGTGAACTGTAACGGTGGAGCCGTGCTTGGCGAGGTCTACATCGCCATTAGATGCGACCGTTATGTCCTCCGCCTGATCCAGTTTGTGACCTGCTTCATCATACTTATTCCAGCCGTTTCCTTCCTTCTTCCACGTTGTTCCATCGGTACTGTTTATCTCTATCGGATTACCAGCCTGGTCACGAATTACATGACTCATTGACCGATCAGGATAGGTCACCTCTGTAACACGATTTTGCGCGTCTCTAACGACGATAGAGCCGTCTGCTCCAGCTGTACCACTGGAGCCATTCGCATGGAAAGTTTGGACAGACTTGTCGCTGTTAGTGATAACGATGTCTCCAGTATTCTTATCAACGTCGATGTGCTTAGCGGTGCCCAGCGTGTGACCCGCGCTGTCAGTATGTGTCCAGGCCCCAGTGGCATCTTTGGTCCAGGTGGTGCTCTTCCCTTTGATCTCCGTTGGGTTGCCATCGGCATCGTTCTTAATGTCGACGGCTGACTGGCCGCCGGGTTGGGTAATGGCCGTAATATTCCCCTGAGCATCTCGATCTATAACAGCGTCGTCTGGACGAGTTGTACTGCTTGAGCCATCCGGGCGGTACCTGTTGAGAGACTTGTCGTTATTTACGATCGTGATGTCTCCAGTATTCTTATCGACGTCTATGTGCTTGGCAGTACGCAGGGTATGTCCTTGACTGTCCGATTGCGTCCAATCCCCAGTAGCATCTTTGGTCCAGGTGGTGCTCTTCCCTTTGATTTCTATTGGATTGCCATCGGCATCGTTCTTAATGTCGACGGTAGTTTTTCCGCCGGGTTGGGTAATTGCTGTAATTTTCCCGTGAGCATCTCGATCGATAACGGCGTTGTCTGGACGAGTTGTACTGCTTGAGCCATCCGGGCGGTACCTGTTGACAGACTTGTCGCTATTTTCGATTGTAATGTCCCCGGTATTCTTATCGACTTCTATGTGCTTGGCAGTACGCAGGGTATGTCCTTGACTGTCCGATTGCGTCCAATCCCCAGTAGCATCCTTGGTCCAGGTGGTGCTCTTCCCTTTGATCTCTATTGGATTGCCATCGGCATCGTTCTTAATGTCGACAGCAGTTTTTCCGCCGGGTTGGGTAATTGCTGTAATTTTTCCCTGAGCATCTCGATCGATAACGGCGTCGTCTGGACGCGTTGTACTGCTTGAACCATCAGGGCGGTACTTGTGCAGAGACTTGTCGTTATTCACGATCGTTATATCCCCACTGTTGTTATCGACGTCTATGCGCTTAGCAGTAGCCACAGTGTGGCCTTCATTGTCGGCTTGTGTCCAACCCCCAGTAGCATCTTTGGTCCAGATGGTGCTCTTCCCTTTGATTTCTATTGGATGGCCGTCGGCATCGCTCTTAATATGGACGCTATTCTGTCCGCCGGGCTGGACAATTTCGGTAATATTCCCTTTGGCATCTCGATCGATAAAGGCGTTGTCTGAGCGAGTTACCTCTGTGGAGCCATCCGCGTGGAATGTTTGGATGTTCTTGTTGTTATTTGCGATCGTGATGTCTCCGCTAGCCTTATCAACCTCTATGTACTTAGCGGTAGCTAGAGTGTGTCCTGCGTTGTCAGTTTGTGCCCAACTCCCAGTAGCATCTTTGGTCCAGGTGGTGCCCTTCCCTTTGATCTCTACTGGATGGCCGTCGGCATCGTTCTTAATATGGACGCCGTTCTGACCGCCGGGTTGAACAATTTCGGTAACATTCCCGTCAGCATCTCGATTAATAATGGCGTTGTCTGGACGAGTTGTCTCCGTGGAGCCATCGGCGCGGAAGGTTTGGATGTGCTTGTTGTTATTTGCAATCGTGATGTCCCCGCTATCCTTATCGACGTCTATGTGCTTAGCGGTGGCTAGAGTGTGGCCTTCATTGTCAGTCTGTGTCCAAGCCCCAGTAGAATCCTTGGTCCAGGTTGTGTTCTTATCCTTGATTTCTACTGGATGTCCCTGGGCATCATTCTTAATATGGAATTCGTCCTTTCCGCCCGGTTGGACAATATCGGTGACATTCCCGTGAGCGTCTCGATCGATAATGGCATTGTCTGGGCGAGTTACCTCTGTGGAGCCGTCCGCGTGAAAGGTTTGGATGTACTTGTTGTTATTTGCAATCGTGATGTCGCCGCTTGTTTTATCAACGTCTATGTACTTAGCGGTAGCTAAAGTATGGCCAGCACTGTCAGTTTCTGTCCAACCCCCAGTAGCATCTTTGGTCCACGTGGCGCCCTTCCCTTTGATTTCTGTTGGCTGCCCCTGGGCATCATACTTAATATCTACGGCCAGTCCCTCGGGTTGGGTAATATGCGTGACATTCCCCTGAGCATCTCGATTGATGACGGGGCTGTCTGAACGAGTTGTACTGCTTGAGCTATCCGGGTGGTAAGTGTCAGCGGATTTGCCTGCCTCGATCGCGTCTCCAACCTTCGCGGGTGCCCCAAGCATGCTCCGGGCGTCTCCAGAAGCAGTGCTGCTCTCGGAGATCAACCAGAGCGGTTTGCCAAACTGATCGGTGATCCCACTGGTGCCGCCCTTTTTCAGGTAGTCTGTTGCTTCCTTCTGCTTCTGGACCAGGTCTGTCTTACCAGCGCCAGCTTCCTGAACCGCCGATTCAGAGGACTTCGGCGCTCCGGACTCCTTAACAGTATCCCGGCTCCGGTCGTCAGCTTCGTCAGCCATAAGCAGTCCACCCGGATTAATTGCCAATCCTTACTCTAGCTGAAAAGCCAGAAGGCGAGCACAGTACGGCTACGGTACGTAGTACCAGTATACGGCCGCCCTCTCCCTTTCTGCCAGTTGGCATAGCGGATTGACCCCGACCCGCTCTCAGGGAGGCATGAACACTTGCAGCAGGCGACCTCTACAGATCCAACGACAGCACCAGGTTTCTGTTCGCTGATCGTGAGCCAATACTTGCCTGGCTGCCGAGCAGCTACTGTTGCACCGGCTTAGCCATACTTGATCTTCAAGTGCAGGATGTAAACGGAAAGCAGCAGGGTAACTCCATTGGCAACCAGCAGCGGTTTGTCCCCGATCATTGCTCCGTAGACCAGCCACAGGAAGACACCTGAAACAAGCACCAGGTAGGTCGGCAAAGAGAGGTCCTTGGTATGCCGTGTCCGATGGCTTCTGACCACCTGCGGCACCAATGACGCGGTAGTAAGCGTTGCCGCACCAAAGCCAATCAGCTGAATCCAGTTCACTTCAATGACTCCCTTTTGTGTTCCCGATAGTTTAGCTAATTTCCCCTGAGTCAAGGCTATTGGGCCGTAAAAATGCAAGCTGATACCGGATTCCAAGTTGTTGAAAGGGGCAAACCGGTACCCACTCAGTGTCCCCCAGTCCGCAGAGACTCTACTATACGCCCACGGACATTGAGACCCGGCCCCAGGTCAGCATACCTCCCGACGACTGGAAGGTCCTATACTTGCAATATGCACTTTTCCTGGACTGGTGTACTATGCCGTTTTTGGTCTGCCTCTTGCTTCTGATTGCGGGGATGCTCTCCTCTTTGTCCGAACCAGGAGGGGCTATTGCAGCGGAGGCTTCCGCTGCGACTGAAAACAGTCCGCCGGCTGTTGCTGGGTCTTCGGTTTCCAGTCCTACTTCCCTGCAGCCATACATGATGCAATTGATCGATATCATCAAGCCGCACTACTATGCACCCAAAGATGCAACCGAGGTGGTAGTAGTTAATTTTCGCATTCATCGGGACGGAACTTTGTCAGATCTAAGTACCGTAAATTCGAGCGCCCTGTGTATAGCCGGTGAAGCGGCTAGCAAGGCCATTGCCAGCTCTGCTCCTTTCCCGCCACTGCCGGGAGATGCCCCGCAGTTCATTGATGTTCAGGTCCGGTTCGCATACGATCCCTTTCATGAGGCCAGCTATCCCTACGTTTCCCTTCTCAATCAGAAAACTGGCTCGTTTGATCTGTGTTTGTCTCTCGAACAAAAGCAAGGAAGAGAATTCGACGCAAATCCCCATCAATTTTTGAAACCCTATCTTGAAGAAGTTGGCAAGCTCTGTAAGAAAGCATGGAAGCGTCCAGGATACGCTGACCCAAATAAGCGTGTTGGCCTCGATTTCTTCATTTGGAATAACGGGAATGCGACTCTCGGCCGCGACGTATCCGGTGGAGCGATCGGTCGGGGGAAAATCAGAACGTATGGCATTCCCGATGCAATGGCCGAGGACTTTGCAAAGACGATACTCGCCGCCGGTCCGTTTCCACATCTGCCAGCAGGAGTCACAGGAGGAATATGCGTGCAGGTGATCTTTGATGGGAGTGACAATCCGCAGATAACTCTGCTCGGGACACGACAGTCAAGGCTATTCTGAATTGCCGGGCTGCCAGGCAGCAATCGCAGGAGATCGCCAACTTTTCGTCTTTTTCCGGCTCACGAAGAACTAAGCCTTGTAGGTGATTGCCATGCTCACTTTGCCACCATTACCTCCATTCTCACGGGAATCGGCGATTCTGAAAATTCGTGCGGCCGAGGACAACTGGAATACCTGTAACCCGGAGAAGGTATGCCTGGCTTATACGGAGGACAGCTGGTGGCGCAATCGTGCCGAGATTTTCCAGGGCCGAACCGCAATAGTCGAATTCCTTACGCGCAAATGGGCTCGGGAACTCCACTATCGGCTGATCAAAGAATTATGGGCTTGTGACGGAGACCGCATTGCCGTTCGCTTTGCTTATGAATGGCATGACGACTCAGGAAATTGGTTCCGCTCTTACGGCAACGAAAACTGGGAATTCGATGAAAACGGGCTGATGCATCGTCGGCACGCATCGATAAACGATCTGCCCATCAAGGAGTCAGAGCGGAAGTTCTACTGGGATCGGGCTGGCGCTCGTCCAGCGGATCACCTGGGCCTGAGCGACCTCGGCTTATAACTGGCAATGGCAGACCTAACGGAGTAGACAACGATGACAACATGCCCAGTGTGCAAAGAAGACACACTTTCCTATTGTGAGTTGGAGGCAAACCTTCAGTGCAGTCAATGTAGCAAGTGCGGTGGTGTCTGGATCAGTGCGTGGCAATACGAACAATGGCTTCAGCTCCACGGAGAAAACCTTCCGGAAAGGCCGCCGGAAGAGGGTGTAAGCTTAGTATCCGGGGAAATGCCAGGTGCCAAGTTTTGCCCGGAATGCAAATTCATCCTGATGAAGTACAAAGTCGGCCACAAAGTAGGGATTTCATTGAACAGATGCGGCCATTGTGGTGGGATTTGGTTCGACAAAAACGAATGGGAGATTCTGAGATCACGTAATCTTCACGACGATGTTCACCTGGTATTCTCCCAAGCATGGCAATCGGCCGTTCGTGCAGAAGAACACAAAGCAGCTATGGATGAGATCTGGCGCAACGAGCTCAGCGATGCTGATCTCAATGAAATTCGGCGAATCAAGAGCTGGCTGGAAAACCATCCCAAGTCCGCAGAACTCTATGCTTATCTCATTTCTGGCAGGCAGGGGGGTAGCAAATCTCGCAATGCTTTCGGAGTGCTCTCATCTGGCTAGACATTTGCCACGACGAGGTGAAGGCGTTTCCCCCAGGTGATTGCGGTTGACACCAGCATCCTGAGCGCCTGTAATGACGTAGCCAACGGTGCTCGCTCTCTGGCTGCCAGTGTGTGTAACGTGCCCTTACTTCTGGGCTTCAGCTACCGCCGCGGGCCCGGACAGGAGCTTCCGATTCATCAAGCGAGCTGGTTGCGTTTCCAGGTGAGATGACTCGCGAGCAGGCAGCGGGGGCGAGCCGATTGCGTTGGAGAGGCAATCGCGTTGCCTTTGCTGGCTTGCGTAGGCGTCATAGCCGTAAAGACCTGCTTGCGCCGGCTGAGCGGCGACCATGATAGTACTGATTAGTAATCCGGACGACAGCCCGATCAAAGCCATTCCGTTCATACACCCCTCCTGAGGACCTGCAACCTGACCTTTGGATATGACGGCTGAGGAGCCGAAATGGTTCAAAGCTCCAAGCGGGAAATTGTTCAGGTTGGGGCTGTCCCTGCCGTTTAGGTAAGGCACAATACATTTTCCCTTGACTCAATGTCACGTTCCGAGGCCGCCTTCGAACACTTGGACATGAGGCTCCCTTCTAATTGAGGGTAAAATCGAGTATTGAACCTCAAGTCATGTCCGGACGCTCCAGCCATCATCATGCAACAGCCTGTGATGATCTCTGAAATCGAAGCGATAACACGCTTCCACCTTGACACCGTCCTCGAGCGCTACGCGTCAAAGTATGTTTCTCCCCAGAAGGCATGTAATGTCTGGCTCCATGAAGGTGACATGGAGATCGATGGCAATCTCATTGTTGACTGGAGTGAGAACTGGCCGACTGATGTCGTTGGAATGATTGTTACTGGCAACCTCACTGTGAAGGACAGCATTCTCAACAGAAATATCAACGATGGGCCATTCCTGCTTGTTTTGGGAAACGTAAAGGCGAACAATCTCCTGGGCGGCGGAAGCGAGATCCACATCGCCAGGAGCGCGATGATAAGGGACTTGTGCGTAGGCGAATACAACGACGGCATTCTCACCATTAAGGGAACGCTCGAGTGCAAACTTTTGATCGTGGACGATCATTTCACGGATATCGGCAAGAAAAAGTGCCATGAATGGACGAGTGACATGCCTCCGAGTGTGTCCGAGTTGAAGCTGAGTGATTATCTTTCTGACGAAATTAATATCCAGACTGAAACAGAGCCGTATGAGCGTGAGACGGTCGATGTCTATGAGGAGATCGTGCCGCGACTAGTGCAAGGTCTGCCGGTTTTGCGGACAAAGGGCGCCAGGCGGAAAGGAAAAGCATATCAGGACTGGCTTTTTGAGTTGAGGGAGCATCCTGACCGTCTCGAGAAAGCTCCGCAGGAGCTACATACTCCGGAGCTGGTGATGTTATCCGTCACGAATTATGGTGGCTGGCTCCAACACGCATCCGCTAAATCCAGGTCTCGCGAAGTTTGTCTTGCGGCGGTTAGCAATTCAGGACGAGCTCTTGAGTTTGTGCCAGAAAGCTTCAAGGATGAGCAACTTTGCAAGGCAGCAGTAACAACCGATGGATGTGCGCTCGCCTTTGTTCCTGCTTCTTTGATGTCAGAAGAGCTTTGCCGGATAGCAGTGGGCTCTGAAGGTGGTGCCTTGTACGCCGTTCCTCCAGAGCTGCGAACCATGGAGATCTGCCTAGCAGCAGTGCGCTCCAATGGGGACGCGCTTGTACTCGTGCCAGAAGCTTTACGCACGAAGGAGCTCTGTCTTGAAGCAATGCACCACGTCAATACTTGCTCCGTGGAAGCGATTCCACGAGAGAGTCTCACAGAGGAGATGTGCGTGGCTGCCGTGAGCAAACACGGTGGCGGGCTCAAGGAAGTCCCAGTAGACCTGCGCACACCGAGGGTCTGTCTGGCAGCTGTAAACAACGATGGACACGCCCTGGAGTACGTACCCATCGATAGCAGGAATGCGGAGATAGTCCGAGCGGCAATCGTCTCATCGCCGGACATTGTAATAGATCTCCACAGAGAGGGGGTGCTTACCGAGGATCTGTGCATGGTGGCCGCGGAAAAGTGGGGACTGGTTCTCATGCACATTCCCCACCGCTTTCTTACAGTGAGAGTTTGCATCGCCGCCGTAAAGGACTGCGATGATGCCATGGAATACGTACCGACTCACCTGCGAGAGATGGTCAAGGCTGGGAGCCGTTAGGCGCGGTGTAGCGGAGTTTATTCCGGAGCCGCTACACCGCTGTCCCGGCTTTAGCCTGGGGTCTCTCGCACGATCTGCCGTGGATCTAATGTCTCCCCGCCTAATCGTCAATACAATCCAGTCATCTATGGGGATTCCAGGGCATCACTGGGGTTACCAAGCCCAGAATCGAGGTGACTGACTGGCGAGGGGCGTCATGAGGTGACCAATCCCGATGGGTCGAAGGGCGAAGACTTCAAGGGAACGATTATGGTGTCCGAGGCAGGAGAGGTAGCCTCCGCTGGCGATAACGGCAGGGCGCAAATCCGCCACGCAAACGGGGATGAAACCATGATCAATCCTGATCAATCTCAAGTGACAAAGGACATAAATTGTCGTGTCACCGATATCGAACTGCGGATCAAAAGCACGTGACAGTTCACTATGAGCCGAACCAGGACGCCCCTGAAATTCGGTCGGGAGACAGCATCTTGAGGAAGGAAGGCGGGGTCTGGAGCCGGTACGAGCATGGCAAGAGAGTCGAGCAACTAAAGGACGTGACGGTTGACGAACGCGGCGTCGCCCAGACCGGCAAAGACGGCAAGACAACCCGCTGGGGGACGTAATGGACGCAACCTCCCGTTGTTCCCATTCGTCATTGTCAGGTAGCGCTGATTGGTGACAGGCACCGCGATTTGATATAATGCCGCCCAGAGGGCGGTACAGGCCCTGGAGTCATTTGTTTTGAGATCGAATATGGGCGAGCAGGAAAGGCCGACTGCTGTGGGTAGTTTCGAACTCATCGAGAATGCAGCAGCGGGCTGCAATCTAAATCAAGCAGTGCAGACCAACTAAATCTCCTGGCGCAAGACGGGGTTGATGGCACTTACAGCGGTACGTCCACTTTCGCCCAGGGTAGACCATGGAAATTGTCGCCTGCCCCACGACCGACCAGATCGCTCAGTTGCTGCGCGGTGAAATTACCGGTCGCCTCGCAACGGAACTAACCATACACATAATGGGCTGTTCTCGCTGCAGTCAGTCCTGGCGGACGCTCGAACACATTGCGGACGGCCCTCAATCAGGCCAGACCAGACCTTCGTCAGCTTTGCCGGCGGACGCGGACAGCAAGGGCCTGTTGGACAGAAGAGTTCAACCTGGCAAACTTGCCTTTCTGGCGCCGGCGATGAGTGCGGATGAGATCGGCTGGTTAGCTCATTACCGTGTGCTCAAGGTGCTGGGGGAAGGTGGCATGGGCATAGTCTTGCTAGCCGAGGATACTTTTCTTGGCCGAGCTGTCGCCCTTAAGGTGATCAACGTGCAGTACCGAGACGACCAGGATGCGCAGCACCGTTTCCTGCGGGAAGCCCGGGCAATGGCCCAGGTGAAGTCCGATCACGTCGTTTCTATCTATCACGTCGGAGAGCATAAGGACGTTTCCTACATTGTCATGGAGCTGCTCGAAGGTGTCCCCCTGCGTAGCTTGCTCGAGGGAGGAAGCCTGCCGCCGTTGCGCGAAACGTTGCGCATCGGGCGAGAGATCGCACAGGCACTGGCAGCAGCACATTCACGCGGACTGATCCATCGCGACATCAAGCCGGAAAATGTCTGGCTCGAAGCTCCAACTGGACGCGTCAAGCTGTTGGATTTTGGGATGGCTTGTCCGCAGCAGGTCGATATGAGACTGACGGCAAGCGGCATCATTATGGGCTCGCCTCTGTACATGTCGCCGGAGCAGGCACAGGCCGCACAGGTCGATGAACGCACCGACTTGTTTAGCCTGGGCTGCGTGCTTTACGAGTTGATCAGCGGACAGACGCCATTTGGCCGCCCGACGGTGTTCGGCACCCTGACGGCTCTGACGAATGAGACACCTCCTGTGCCCAGCCAGGGGAATCCCGACTGTCCACCGTCGTTGGACGATCTGATCATGGGCCTGTTGGCCAAAGAGCCTGCTGGTCGCCCAAAATCGGCACAGTTGTTGATTGGGCAACTGGAGGCGATTGAGCGAGACCTGCCGTCGACTGGGGAGCCTTTGCCTGCAGGACCCAGCCGCCCCCTTTCCCCAAGTGCATGGCTGCGCGCCAGAGACCTCGCAGCTCCTACCAGTCAGTCAGGAGAAACAGTCAGCTCGACGGGCGCAACCGCAGCACAGCGCAGCCACTCCCGAAGGTCGGAGAGGCGCCAGGTGACGGTGCTCGTTTGCGGCTGCCAGGTGTTTGGATCAGACGAGTACCTTGCGAACGTCGATGTGGAGGACCAGGAGAAGATACTTCAGTCCTTCGAGCGCTCTTGTAAAGAAGCAGTGCTCCAGTGGGACGGAACGGTCGTGCAGTGCAACGATGAGAGCTTGATAGCTTGTTTCGGCTATCCGGTCGCCCACGAGGACGCAGCTCAGCTTGCTTCCAGCTCAGCGTTGGCAATCCTGGAGGCGCTGAAGGTGCTTGCCGATCAGATTCGCCGCGACCACAATCTTCAGCTTAATCCGTGGCTTGCGATCCACACCGGACCAGCCGTTGTCGCGACCGACGGTACAGCCGTCTCTCTTGTCGGGGAGGCGAGAAGCGTGGCCGTACGGTTGAAGGACGTCGCCGCCGCCGGACAGATAGTTTTGAGTGGGTCAACACTTAAGGTGCTGCGAGGAAAATTCAGCTGTCTGAGCCTGGGGCACCACAAGATCAAGGGGTTGGAACGGCCGATCGAACTGTTTCAGCTGCGAGAACCGCTTGACGCCAGCGACGAACTGTCGGTTAGCGGTCCGGTGGAGCTGACACCCCTTATCGGTCGCGATCAGGAGATGAGCCTGCTCCAGGACCGCTGGGACCAGGCGCAAGAAGGCATGGGTCAGGTCGTTCTGCTCATTGGCGAAGCAGGACTGGGCAAGTCTCGCCTGGTGCACGCCATGAAGGAGCATGTGAGCACGAGATTGGCAGGCTCAGAGACCGCCTCTGCGCCTCGTGGTGGTCCCGATGTCCAGGGGTCGCCTGTTGTCGAGTGGCGCTGCTCACCGCATTTCCAACATACCGGTCTGTATCCGGCCAGCAATTTCTTCCAGCGACTGCTCCATTTCAGGCGCGACGAGACGCCTTCTGCGCAGTTCGACCGGCTGGTTAAACACCTTGAGCAGCACAACCTCGCCTTGAAGGAGGTGGTACCGCTCTTTGCCTCGCTTGTATCCCTTCCTACAGACAGCAGGTTCCCCTCCCTCTTCCTGACGCCCGCGCGAGAGAGGGAGGAGATGTTTCAGGTGCTCAAGGAGTGGCTGCAGGCGTACTCGGCCCGGCAGCCTGTCCTCTTCGTCATCGAGGATCTCCACTGGCTGGACGCTTCCACCCTGGAATTTCTTGGGCAGCTTCTGGCTGAGGGGTTGCACGATCGAATTCTCACCTTGCTGACCTTCCGCCCCGAATTCCGCACTCCATGGCCCGCGCTCGCCCACCAGACAAGTCTTGCTCTCAATCGTCTGACCAAGCGCCAGGTGAGCGAGCTCATGCAAAAGAATACGGGCAGTGATGTGCCGGCAGCGGTGATCGATGAGGTGTACGATCGCTCGAGCGGCGTGCCGCTTTTTGTCGAAGAGTTCACCAAGATGGTTAAAGAGTCAGGTCTATTGGCTCAAGCCGGTGCCGATGGTGGCTGGCAGGTCAAGAGTTTGATGGCGCGCGCAATTCCAGCTACTCTGCAAGACTTGATCATGGCCCGCCTGGATCGGATGGAAGGTGATCGAGAGCTTGCGCAGATTGCGTCAGCCCTTGGTCGAGAATTCAGCTACGAGTTGCTCGCCGCCGTTGCGGGCGCTGACGCGCAGCTGCTTGAAACCGAACTGGCCAAGCTGGTCAAAGCGGAGATCCTGTACCAGAAGGGTCGTCCGCCGCAGTCGACCTATGTCTTCAAGCACACCCTACTGGAGAACGCGTTGTACAACGCGATGGTTAAGGACCAGCGCCAGCAGTGTCACGCGCAAATCGCTGAAGCTCTCGAGGCACGGTTCCCCCAGACTGGACAGACGCAGCCCGAAGTCGTCGCTCACCATTTTACCGAGGCTGGACTCGCCGAAAGGTCCATCAACTACTGGCTCGCGGCAGGATTGAGATCCCAGGAGCAGTTTGCCAATGTGGAGGCGATCAGCCACTTTACCAGGGGCCTGGAGGTGCTAGGCACGCTGCCTGAATCACCTGAGCGTGACCGCAATGAGCTGTCGCTCCTCAACCCGCTGGGTTCTGCATACCAGGTTTCGATGGGCTATGCCGCGCCCGAAGTTGGCCCGACATTTGCGCGGGCGCGCGAGCTGTGCCAAAGGATTGGCGATAGCGCGGAACTGTTCGAGATAATGTGGGGCAACTGGACCTGGCATCTTGTGGGCGGTGATCTGGAGCTGTGCGTGCGCCTGTCGGACGAGATTATGTCTCTCGCCAGAGACGCCCGAGATAAGGGCATGAGCATGGAAGCGTACGTTGCACCGGCCGTAACGCTTTTCTTCCGGGGTGATTTTGAGGGCTGCCGCGAACACTGCGCAAAGGCAATCGCGGAATACGAGGACATGGAGCAGTGCCTGCTCTGGTCTGGCAAGCTGGGGCAGAACTCGGCTGTAGTCCACAGATGCTATCTTTCCCTGTCCTTGTGGCATCTGGGTTTTCCCGATCAAGCCCTGCAGGCGATCAATGAAACGCTTGCACTGGCTCGACAGATCGCACACCCGTTCACCCTCGCTCATGCCCTGTACTTCGCTTGCTGTCTTTACCAGAACTGCCGCCTGGGGAATGAACTCAAGACCGCCGCTCTCGAAGAGTTGGCTATTGCTGTCGATCAAAGGTTTGCGCTGTGGCAAACTACGGGGACATTCCATGTTGGGGCGGCGCAGCTTCTGCAGGGCGATCTCGGCGACGCCTTGCAGAAACTGGAAAGTGGAGTTAAGTCCTTCAGGGCGATCGCCGCGTCGCTGACTCTGCCGGCGCAACTCGCGTTTCTGGCTGACGGCTATATCAAGGGCGGGCGCTTCAAAGATGCGCAAGAAGCTCTGGATGGGGGCTTGACGTTAGCGGAGTTACGTTACGATCGCTCATATCTGGCCGAGCTGATCCGTCTCAAGGGCGTGCTGGCACTGGCTGCATTCGGCGATCAAGCGGTTGCCGAGAGCTTCTTCAATAAGGCAATTGAGACCGCCCGCCTGCAGCATAGTAAGGCCTGGGAGCTGCGCGCCACG
>Ga0066388_100001050_pt1 | contig 14837 bp, 11 predicted proteins | sample PanSoiMetaGPlot6_FD_64539 | JGI IMG/M metagenome (GOLD analysis project Ga0066388, IMG submission 64539) | Tropical forest soil microbial communities from Panama analyzed to predict greenhouse gas emissions - Panama Soil - Plot 6 (Hybrid Assembly) | ecosystem: Environmental > Terrestrial >... | reverse complement strand
CGAACCCACTTCCGGTCACGACCCGCAGGCTATCGGGCTGAACGATGCGCACGGGCGCTCACCGGCACCGCCACGCGGACCGGGATAACGCCGCGCGTGCCGGCGGCCGACACGTCGGCTCGGGGTGCCACCTCGGCATCAGAGGTCGCGGTATGCCTCCGCGACCCGTTTGGGGACCACCATGCGCCAGGCATCGACGACGAGCTCACGCATCTCGTCCGCGTCGATCGCGGCGAGCGACACCTGCACCCAGTTGTAGCGGAGATCCGCGCGGGCCGGCATCTGGAACTTGTCCGGCTCCGCGGCGACCAGTGCGGCGCGCTCCTCTTTGGGAAAGGCGAAACCCATGTACTTCTCGTCCCTGGAGAAGGCAAGGTAGACGTACTGGCCCACCCGGAACTTGACCCGGTCCCCGACCAGCCGCTCCTCGCTGCGCGGCAGCGACAGCGCCAGCTGCCGCACCTCGTCAGCCGTGACCATGCACCTCATCCTGCCAATCCCACCCGTGGCCCAGTCCCACCGGTTACCCAGTCCCACGGTGGCGTTGTCGCTGGGTCGTGGCGGGTCGGGTGATGGTGGGAGACTGCCAGTGAGCGACGACCGGAGGGAGAATCCGCGGTGAAGCGGTGGGTGACCTCATGGGCGTCGGCGCACCCCGCCTCGCGCGGTCGCGTCTGCCTGCCGTCCCGGCACGCTCGGAAGAGACAGACGCACGCGGAGCCGGGGATCGCGGGCGAGGGCCGCCACGTCGCACCCTGTGTGCGGGCTGTCCGGGTCGGTATGATGGCGGCGGCAGCCTGCCTCGTGATAGCTGGGTGCGGAACAACGGTCGAGTCCCAGTGCGGACCGTGCTGCCTCGTGGTAGCTGGGTGCAAACCTCGCGAGTCCGGCACGCCTCCCGGCGACACCGGAGGAGGCTCGGTGACCGAGCGGCCCAGCACGACCCCGTCGGAGGGCGGCACGTCCGGCACGCCGGGCGGGACACCCGGATCCAAGCCCGGCCGGCTCACCCTCACCGGCACCGTGCGGCCCGGCGTCGAGGCCGACTGCCTGCTGCTGCAGGGCTACCTGCTCGTCGGCGGCCCCCGCGACCTGCTTCACGGCGGCGGCCGGGTCAAGGTCACCGGCCGGGTGCAGCCGGACCTGATGACCACCTGCCAGCAGGGCACGCCCTTCGTCGTCGAGGCCGCCGAACCCGCGTAGACAGCGCCAGCATCGTGTGCTGGCGATCCCCAGGCGTCCTGGACGAAACGCCGCGACAAGCCTGGTTTCCTGTTCCGAGCACCGCACCTGGGGCGAGCCCGGCGCCCAATCCGCTGGAAGCCGGTGGCGAGCAGGAATACAGCCCCGACACTGAGCGCCCTGGGCTGTGGGACACCCGTCAGCCCCGTGCCAGATGCTCGCTGGCATCCAGACCAGCACCGATCGCATCATCCCGCTCGTGGTTCTGCGTCTGCGCGCCGGTCGACCCGGTTGCCGGCTGAGCCGCGGCCGCAGTCGGAAAGAGGTGGTCGCTGGGCGGAAAGTGGCGCGCCCAGACGTCCTCGAGCAACGGGAAGTGGATGTCGTCAATTTGCCCGTCGTGCTCGGGTACGAGCGGATCGCGGCTGAGGATGACCTTGCCGACGGTCGGGATGCCGTCCCAGGTCTCGAACACGCCGAGTCCGGAGTGGATCGGCTGGTACGCCCGGGTCAGCCCTGGGAAGACCTCGGTGGAGCCGGCGCCGGGCCCGCCGGTCCGGCCGCTGATGAACAGAATCCCGTGCGTCCCCCGTACCCCCGCTTCCACCGTGTAGTCGTGCATCCGGCCCCCCGCGTCGGCGACGTTCACCCGGCCGTCCAGAGAGTTCTCCGCCGCCGACTGGTCCAGCCGGGTGCGGATGTAGCGCCAGACGAAGGTGCCGCCGAGCGAGGTCACGTGGTAATGGTGCCAGTCCTTCCGGACCAGTTCGAGGTTCTCGGCGGCCGAGACGAACCGCGCGTTCAGCGAGTTGGCGACGACCGCGACCAGATCCGACCCGACTTCCCGGTCGGACGGGCGTGTCAGGATGATGCTCAGCGCCGCTCCGACCACCCCGGCGCCCAACGAACTCAGAATCCCTGCCACCACGCCGTCGCCCACATCCGGCACGGATACCCCGGCCGGCGTCGCCGCGACCGCATAGGCCACCCCGAGTCCGGTGGTGACGATCCCCAATCCCAACACCAGCCACACCGGCACGTCCGCCCGGCGTCGCCGCTTGGAATCCGACGTACCCACAGCGCACCTCCACAGCCATCAATGAGCATGTCCAGGATGCGCCATACCGCGGCGGCCCGGCGGCGGAAAGCGACATCAGCGCCGGAGAAACTGCGCAGACCGGGCAGAGCACGTCGGCCGGGACGGTAGCGTGGCACTCCTCCGGACGGATCGCGGCGGCGAAATCCAGATCGGGGTCGCCGCGAGAGCGCAGCACCGTGGCGAGAGTCGAAGCCTGCGGCGGTGAGCAGGACGACCGCGTTCCGGTATTTTGCCACCGACGCCGGCTGCGGTCGCGACCATCCCCTGCGGGCCTGGTGCCGCACGCGGCCCGTGCGCTACGTGCTGGCCGTGCCCGTCGACCTGCCGCTGGTCGACCCGGCGCTTGGCAGGCAACCGGCACCAACGGCGCCCGCTACTACGACTGGGCCGCCGTACGGTCAGAGACTAGCCGCCGGCCGGAGAAGCCCTGGCCAGGACATACTTGGCGCCGGTCAGCGGCTACGGATCGGCGGGTCAGCGCGGGACGCTGGTGTGCTTGAACTCGTTGAGGTCCGGCCAGCCGGCGGCGAGGTCGACGAGTCGGTCGATGGCGCGGGTGGCTGCGGCGCCGTCGGCGCCGACCGGAGCGCGGTTCATCAGCCGGACGAAGGCCGCCTGGTCGCCGACGATGAACGTGGGCACTCCCCAGACGTCGTGCGACGCGACGAACTGCTCGTGCTCGGCCCGGACGCTCGCCAGGGTGGCGCCGGAGTCGATGCGCGCGAACACCTCGTCGGCGGGCACCCCGTGCTCGGCGAGCACGCGCCGGAGCACCTCGCGGTCCTCCAGATGCAGGCCCTCGTCGTGGCGGGCGGCGAACAACGCCCGGTGGACCGCCGGGAACCGGTCCGGGAACCGGTCCCGGACGACGACCCCGGCCTGCAGCGCGAGGATCCCGCTGTCCTGCTCGGGCTTCTCCCAGACGGTGGGCTCGCCCTCGACCACGTGCGCCTGGCCGAGGGAGAACGGCACGAACCGCACGTCCCAGTCGGCACCGGCGGCGAGGCCGGTGAGGATGTGCTCGTGCGCGTTGCGGGCGAACGGGCAGCGGTAGTCCCAGGTAACGGCGAAGGTGGCTGACATGCCGCGACAACACCGGCGCCACGCGCGGATGTTCCCGCCAGACCGAGTCCCCGATCTCCCCGCGGTGAGGCTGGCGGCGCACAGGGCCGAGTCGATCGACAAGATGATCATCCGCGCGGAGGCCGCTTGCCGCGGGATCGGGCGGTCGCAGAGCGGCCGGTGCCGCTGAGCGGACCAGCGAGCACCTCGCGGGCTGCGGCGAGGGCGATCGGCTCGCGGGGACCGTCGAGGAAACGGAACAGCCGCAGCGCGGCACGCGGGCTGGGCGGGATCACCATCCCGATGGTACCCAGCGGTTCCGGAGCCGCCCCGCCGGTATCGCCGCGTCCACCCGTGTAGTGGATGCCGAGCTCGTGATCGGGCAGCCGCTCGGTGCCGCGGGTCGTGATTGGCTGCCGCGCCTCCCGCGCGGCCTCGACCGCGATCCGGTGCGGGAAGCTGTACTTGCCGTCGCCGCCGACCGAGGAGACCAGCGCCAGGTCGGGCCGCACCCGCTCCACCAACTCGAGCGTGATGCCGTGCTTCGACGCGTGGTGGGAGAGCTTGAACACCTCGGCCTGCAGGTAGTCCCGCCCGCGCGCGGTCCGCAACTCGCGGGCGAGTGTCCGGTTGGCGTCCTGGCGCAGCTCCGGGAAGTCCACAGTGGCCTGTGCCCAGGAGGTGAACTGCGCGTCCGCGCCGAGCAGCAGGCGACGGGCCTGCGGGCGGACGTAGCGCCGGTTGCGGATGTCCGGCCTGCCGTCGGCCGGCCGTTCGATGATGCGGGTGCTCGGGAACTCGACCATCAGCGTGAGCGAGGCATCGTTGACGTTCACGCCATACGTGTCGAACCGGCTGCGCAAGGTGACAGATGGACCCACGACCGTCATCTTGACGGTGTCCAGGAACCGGGTGGTCCCGCCCGTCGGCTGCAGCCGGCGGATCCACGGCCGCTCCTCGAGCTCCACCATGAGGTCGACGAAGCTCGGGCTCGGGTGATAGTAGCCCGGCTCCCAGAAGTCCTCGATGCAGACGGGGGAGCCGCCGCCGTAACGGCCCAGGAAGTCCACCATCCCGCCGATGTGGTCGTCATGCGGGTGGGTGGCGACGACGAGTGCGAACGCCCGCTCGGACAGCGGGTCGGCGAGCAGCCCGGCCACGTGCAGGGCGTCGATCAGTGCGGGCAGCTTCCGGGGGGTGGCGACGTCGACCACGACGCCTCGGCGCTGCCCGTCCATGCTGTGCGGCGGCAGCACCAGCAGCTGGGTGTCGCCGTCGCCGACGTTGAGCAGGAAGTACAGCAGCGCGTCCGGGTTGTCCCGACAGGCGCGCACGAATGCGCCGTCTCCCGGCACCGGCGCGCTGAGCACTCCGCCTGGGAGCACTGGCGGCAGCGGCTCGCTCACCGCCTGTCCCCCAGCCGCCGAGCGGGCGCCGGCCCGGTCGGGTCCTGCTGGGTCGCGACGACGCCCCACGCGGGGACCTTCCGCTCGGGGATGACCGCGCTGAGCGAGCCGTAGTAGGCGAGCTTGGCTACTACACGCCCTTCAGCGGACAGGTCGTACAGCGTGCCGTCGAACACGGCGGCCAAGTCGTCGACGGTGAGGTGGTCCTCCGCCGGGCCGCCCGGACCCGGCACGCCGCCCGCGGCCCGGTCGAGGACCTGCGGCCGGACCCTGGCCGCGAACAGGTCACCGGGCCTGGGCGAGCGCTGCCGGAACCGCCGGTACAGCTGGCGATGCACGGTGTCCTCGCGCACCGCGACGGTGAACTGCTCGTCCCGGTGGCCGAACCGGACCCGACCGAGCGAGTCGGCGCCCGGCCACGGGTGCACCAGGAACATCACGATGCCGGCCACGATCTCGTCCAGCAGCACGTACGACAGCTGCGACACCGTCTCGGCGGTGAAGTCACGGGTCAGGCTCGGCGGCAGCCAGGGCCGCAGCCCCCCGCCGGCACCGTCTCCCAGGTCAGTCGGCACCTGCGTCACCCCCCCCCGCAGCCTCCCCTTCTAAGACCGTCCCGGCACCACCGCTGATACGCCGCCCGGCGCAGTCAGGCGGAGAAGGTGGCCAGCGAGGGGCCGCGGGTGCCTCGCGCCTGGGCCGCAGCCGACTCGGTGGCGCGTACCACCCGCAGGGCGTTGTGCCAGGCCAGCTTGTCGATGTCGGCGGAGGACCAACCGCGGCGGGCCAGCTCGGCGAACAGCGCCGGGTAGCCGTCGACACCGGACAGGCCGTCCGGGAAGGCGGCCGTGCCGTCGAAGTCGCCGCCCAGGCCCACGTGGTCGATGCCGGCGACGGCACGGACATGCTCGATGTGGTCGGCCACGTCGCGCTCGTCGCACGGCGGGCGGGGGTTCGCCCGGATCCACGCGGCACGGGCGGCGTACCACTCGGGGCTGTACTCGCCGGCCTCCGTCGCGACGCGGTCGCTCGCCGCGTGCATCCGGCCGTACCACTCCCGACACTGCTCGGTCAGGAAGCCGGGCACGAACGTGACCATGACGATCCCGTCGCTGTCCCGGACCTTGTTCAGCACGTCGTCGGGCACGTTGCGCGGATGGTCGCACAGCGCCCGGGCGCTGGAGTGGGAGAAGAACGCCGGCGCCGCCGAGATGTCCAGCGCCGCGTGCATCGTCGACGTCGCGACGTGCGACAGGTCGACCAGCATGCCCAGGCGGTTGCACTCCCGCACCACCTCGCCGCCGAACGCCGACAGCCCGCCCACGGCTGGTGTGTCGGTGGCGCTGTCTGCCCACGGCGTGTTCCGCGCGTGGGTCAGCGTGAGGTAGCGCACGCCCAGCGCGTACATCATCCGCAGCACACCGAGCGAGCAGCCGATCGAGTGGCCCCCCTCCATGCCGAGCAGTGACGCGACCCGGCCGGCCGCCCGGCACCGTTCGATCTCCTCGGCGGTGCCGGCCCACGCCAGGTGCTCCGGATAGCGGTCGACCATTCGGCGTACCGTGTCGATCTGCTCGAGCGTTGCCGCGACCGCCGCGTCCCCGGCCAGCGAGCACGGCACGTAGACCGACCAGAACTGGGCGGCCACCCCGCCGGCCCGCAGCCGCGGCAGGTCGGTGTGCAGTCCGGCCGCCGACTGGTCGACGGCGACGTCCATCGCGTCGAAGTCGCTGCCGGCCCGCCAGCGCAGCTCCCAGGCGAGGTCGTTGTGCCCGTCGACGACGCTGACCGGGACCGCCACGACGCGAGACTACTACGGAGCGTTCGGTGCCGGCCAAGAATAGCTTGTCGGCATGCCGTCCTCTTTCTGGCCTCCTCTTCCCGGCGCGGCGCCTGATGGCCGGCAAAATACGGTAGGACCGCCGCCTGCCAGTACGCTCCGCAACCTCGCCGTGGAGCATCCCAGCCGGTGTAGCGGCGGATCCGCGATTTCGGCGTGCCGGGTGCGGCGCGAAAGAGTGGTCGAGATTCCCGAGTGACACCGCCAGCGTCCCGGCGGGTGTGCTGCGGTTGCGCGGTTCCCGGCTCTTCGTGCTCCACCGGAAGCCGTAATCGTTCTACTGCACAGCGTGAGCGCCAACCGGCCCCCGCTGGCACCGGGCCTCGGCACGTCTACGCATGTCACAGCACTGGTCGTCGACGACTTTCGGGTGGAACGGCTAATCCGCCCGCGTGCAAGTGGTGATCGAGCGGTTACAGGTTCCGCCCGGGCGCGAAGAGCCCTCCGGCGGCACGGGGGATGCCGCCGGGACGGCTGCATGGCCTTCGAACCGCCGCCGGCAACCCGGCGAATCGTCCCACCACACCGCTCGCGTCACTGTCTATAGTGCACTCAAAGACCCGGGTGAGCGTCGCGCCTGCGCCGGCCGCAGCCGGTGGAGCGACCGACTGCCACCCGAACCGAACCCCACCACTGGGCGAGGCTGCCCGCTTCGCGGCGGCGGTCGCCGCGCCGGCCGCTCGGCGGCGTACCGCTGGGGGCTGTCCCAGGATTTGGCCCACCTGCTGGTCGACCCGCCCCTGGGAGACACATCGCCGACCGTGAGCCCCCGGCCTGCGCTCTGCGGCTCGTGAGCCACATCCGCGACCACTAGGCCAAATCCAGCCACTGCGTGCCAGCGGGGGATCCACGGGGGACGTGATCGGCGACGACCGTCCCAACGGCGACTTCCAACTCTCGTTCCGCACACCTGCCAACCGCACGAGCACTCCGCCGCGACCCACATCACGCCCTGCAGGTGACGCACGTCACAACACCCGCCGGACCACTGGCGCCCGGGTCGGATTGGCTCGGAGGCCACTACACGGTTTCCACCAGAAGGAGTAGGCGTACAAGACCCGCGAGAACACCGGAACCAGGCTCATGGGACCAGATCGGCAGTCCGCGCGAAACCTGTGCCTGCACTGCCGCCGGGGTGTCCGGCGACCAGTGAGACTACGCGGGACGCACCGACTAAGACGGTTGCGGCGTACGGCTCAGGTGCCGTACGCCGGGTGCGCGCGGGGTCGTAGCCCACCAAGCCGTTGCAGAGCAGCTCAGTTGTAGAGCAGCCTATCGGGCTCCGTCGTATTCGCTTCCGTCGTCGGCGCTGTCGTTGGCGTAATTACGGTCGTGTTCTCCTTCGGCACGGAGCCGGCGGTGCCCGACAACGCTATTAGCAGTAGTCCGGTTAGACCGAGTGCTAGGGCGAGAAGGGCGACGAGGGACCGTCGGACGCGCAAGTTCGTCCTCCATCGACAATAAGGGAGTGCTCGAACCGACCCGGTTGGATCATCGTTGGCACTCACGTGGGGCGGCGTTGCCGTTTGGAGCGCGGCGACAATACCAGGCTGGTGGCATCACCGCACAGTTCCCGGCCAACGATCCCAGGTGCCCGCCAGATCGCCGGAGGCCACATTAGGTCCAGGCCGTGAGCCGGCCAAGCATGGCCGGTTGTTTCGCTTATGAAAACTGCGCGTGAAGGAGGGGATCGAGAATAAAGATGGCATCAAACGATCACTGACAGCATTGATCTTGTTACCGACCGGTGGCGACAGTACTCTTGTCCTGTGTCTCCGCTCCCTGCCGCCGGGCCCTTGCTGGGCCGTGACAGGGAGCTGTCCCGCATGGCCGGCTGGGTGACCGAGGTGGTTGCCGGCAGGGGCCGGGCGGTGCTGGTGGAAGGGGAGCCCGGGATCGGCAAGTCGGCCATGATCCGGGCCGCCTGCGCCGCCGCACGCGACGCCGGCTGCCAGGTGTTCTGGGGCGCCGGGGACGAGCTCGGCCAGGCATTGCCGCTGCTGCCGCTCACCTACGGGCTGCAGGTGCGCGAGGTCCCGGGCGACCCGCGCCGGGCGGCGGTCGCGGGCCTGCTGCGCGGCGAGGTCGCCCCCGGGAAGGGAGTGGACCCGTCCGCCGCGGCGGCGGAGCAGTTGCTGGCGCTGATCGACGAACTCTGCGCCACCACGCCGACAGTGGTGGTCGTCGACGACCTGCAGTGGGCCGACGATGCGACAGTGGCGGTGTGGGCCCGGCTTGCCAGGTCGGTGCGCCAGTTGCCATTACTGCTGGTGGGTGGGATGCGCCCGGTGCCCCGGCGGGACTCCCTGCTGGCCCTGCGCGCCATGGTCGACGCCACCGACCGGATCCGGCTCGGTCGACTTTCCGAGCCCGCGGTCACCGACCTGGTCACGACGCTGGCCGGGGGCAAGCCGGCGGAAAGTCTGCTGCGGCTGGCCGACGGCGCCGCCGGGAACCCGCTGTACCTGACCGAACTGGTCGACGCGCTCGCCCGGGGTGACTGCCTGGCAGTCAACGAGGCCGGGATCGCCGAGCTGACCGGCGGCCGGACTCCCCGCTCGCTGTCGGAGGCGATCGCCGACCGGCTGGGCTTCCTGCCGCGGTCGGTGCGCGAGGTGCTGCGGGTGGCTGCCCTGCTGGGTGTCGACTTCTCGGTCTCCGACCTGGCGACCGTGTCCGGCAAGACGATGACCGAGCTGCTCCCGGTGCTGGAGGAGGCCCGGGCGGCGGGCGTCCTCACCGAGTCCGGGCACAACCTTGCGTTCCGCCATCCGCTGATCCGGTCCTCGCTGTACGAGCAGATGCCCGCGGCGGTCCGCGCGGCTTGGCACCTGGACGCCGCCCGCGCGCTGGTCGGTGCCGCCGCGCCCGTCGACCGGGTCGCCCGCCAGCTGCTGCCGGCGGTCTGCGGGCCCGGCACCGACCGGGAGGCCACCGAGCCGGTGGACGAGTGGGTGCTGAGCTGGCTGGTCGAGACGGCTCCGCTGCTGATCGGGCAAGCGCCTCGCGCCGCTGTCGAACTGCTGCGCCGCGCCTCGGTCGACCCGCCGGGCGGGGCGCACCAGCACGACCTGCTGGCCTGCCGGCTGGCCGAAGCCCTGTACCGGGTCGGGGCCATGGCCGAGGCCGAGCAGGTGGCGACCCACGCCCTCGACCAGGTCACCGACCCGGACCTGCTGGTCGACCTGCACTGGACGCTGGCGCAGTGCCGGGTGATCGCCGGCCGTTCGCAGGAGTCGCTGGAGGCGCTGACCCAGGCCCTGGCCGGGCCCGGGCTGGGCCCCCGCCACCGTGCCCGGCTGCTCGTCCTCACCGGGCGGACACACCGCGACCTCGGCGAGGTGGACACCGCGAGCCGGGTCGCGCAGGAGGCCCTGGCGGCCGGGACGCAGCTCCACGACGACTGGACCGTCGGCTGGGCGCTGCACCTCCTGACGCTCGTCGCGATGATGCGCGGTGAGGTCGACGAGATGCTGCTGCTGTTCGACCGTGGGCTGGCCGTGGCCCTGAAGGATCCCGCGCTGCTCGACCTCCGGCTGTTGCTGCTGATGAACCACGCACTCGTGCTGTTCGAGTTCGACCGGTACGAGGAAGCCGTGGCCGCCGCCCGTGAGGTGTGCCAGCTCGCGGACCGCACCGGCAGCGTCGTCCGGCTCACCCAGGCCCACAGCGCGCTCGGGCAGCTGCTCCTGGACACCGGGGAGTGGGACGACGCCCTGGTCGAGGTCGATGTGCTGCCGGAGGACCTCAAGGACCCGAGTGTCGTGTGCTGCGACCGCGGGGTGGCCGCCATCATCTGTTTCCACCGCAACCAGGCCGCGACCGCCCGCCGCCACCTGGCGGCCGCCGCCCCGCACGCGAGACGGATCGAGCACCGGGTGCACGTGGCCCAGTACACCCTGGCCCGCAGCCTGGACCTGGAGCAGACCGGGGCACCGGCGGACGCGCTCGGCGTGCTCGCCGACGCGCTGGACAAGGACTCCGACATCGACGACCTGCTCACCGACGTCGTCCGGCTCGCCACGAACACCGGTGACGCGGCGCTGGCGAACGCCGCGACCACCCGGGTCGAGACGCTCGCCGAGGCGACCACGACGCCGCACCTGCACGCCGACGCGCTGTTCTGCCGGGGCCTGATCGACCACGACCCGACCCGGCTGTTGCTGGCGGCCGAGCGGTACCAGGAGGTCGGCCGGCCGTTGCCGCGGGCGCAGGCGCTGGAGGCCGCCGCCGTCGCCCTCGCCACCGCCGGCGACCGCAGCTCCGCGCAGGCTGCGTACACCCGAGCGCTGGACGGCTACCTCTCGCTGAACGCCGCCTGGGACGCCGCCCGGCTGCAGGCGCGGTTCCGCGCGCTCGGCATCCGCCGCAGCCCGCGGATGAAGCACCGGCATGCGCGCCGCGGGTGGGAGAGCCTCACGCCGACCGAGACCAAGATCGCCGCGCTGGTCGCCCAGGGAATGTCCAACCCGAAGATCGCCTCTCAGCTGTTCCTGTCGGCGCGCACCGTGGCGACCCACGTGTCGCACGTACTGACGAAGCTGGAAGTGCACTCCCGGATCGACATCGCCCGCGAGGCGGCCCGCCGCTACAGCGCGTCCTGAGCGGGCGCGGGGACGGCCGCGGCACCCCCGGGTGACGGGTAGGTGCTCCGTCCCCGCTGGGCCTGCGAGGTCTCCCCGCCGGGCGGCCCGGGGCCTCGGCTCCGACACCCGGCCCGGGGCTGCGTACCCCCGATTTGGGCTCCGGTACCCCGCCGGGTACAGTGCCGGGCGCGCGGAGGACGACCCTGCGGTGACGCTGTCGCCCCGGGGTGTCTCCGTCGGTTGGCCCGTCCCCGACACTCGGGGTTACGACACCGGCACACTCAGCGCTGGTCGGCCCTGCGAATGTGGCTCGGCGGGCACCTTCGAATATCCGTCAACTGACTGATGTATCGGTGCCGAACGGCCTCCGAATATTGATACGAACGGCTCACTGCCCCGAGCGCTAGTTGGATCGAAGAGGTCCGCCGTACGGCGCGCCGGACGGTTCCGTCTGTCCCTGTCCCCGACCCCCATCCCGGAGTTCGGCCGACCCGGCCGGTCTCCACCACGCTCGCATTAGGGGAGGCGATCCGTCATGGCTCACGACTCCATAGACGGCCACCCGTATCCGCGCGGAGGGATCCCGCGCAGCACCCCCGCCGACCCCGTCATCGCCGCTCTGGTCGAACTCGCCGCTGGCCGGCCGGTAGTCGTCGCCGACGACCCGGACCGGGAGAACGAGATCGACTTCGTTGCGGCCGCAGGCGGTATAACTTCAGCAACCGTCGCCATGATGGTCCGCCACGGCACCGGCCTGATCTGCGCGGCTATGCCGGCCGAACGTGCCCGTCACCTCCGGCTGCCGCCGCAGGTGGCCGAGAACGAGGACTACAAGGGCACCGCGTACACCGTGCTGTGCGACGCCCGGTGGCCAGCCGGCGGCGGCGTGCACACCGGGATCTCGGCCGCCGACCGGGCCCGCACCCTGAACGTGCTCGCCGACCCGGCAGCCGGCCCGGCCGAGCTGACCCGGCCGGGGCATGTGGCGCCGCTGGTCGCCCGGCCCGGTGGGGTACTGCAGCGAGGCGGGCACACCGAGGCAGGGGTGGACCTGACCCGGCTGGCCGGGCTGCCGCCGGTGGCGGCGATCGTGGAGATCCAGCACGACGACGGGAGCATGGTCCGGCTGCACGAGTGGCCGGACTTCCGCCGCCGGCACGGGCTGCCGGACCTGACCATCCTGACCATCGCGGACCTGGTGGCGCACCGGCGGCGGACGGAGGTTCTGGTCCGCCACGTCGGAGTGGCCGACCTGCCCACCCGTCACGGCCGGTTCCGGGTGCACGCCTACCGGGAGTCGCTGACCGGCACCGAGCACCTGGCCCTGGTGTTGGGCGATGCCACCGACGGGGCGCTGGTGCGGGTGCACTCGGAGTGCCGCACCGGAGACGCGCTGGGGTCGCTGCGCTGCGACTGCCGGGCGCAGTTGGAGATGGCGATGGCTGCGATCGCCACCGACGGCCGCGGGGTGGTCGTCTACATGGGCGGGCAGGAAGGCCGCGGGATCGGTCTGGCGAACAAGGTCGCCGCCTATGCGCTGCAGGACGGCGGGACCGACACCTACGAGGCCAACCGGCTGCTGGGCCTGCCCGTCGATGCCCGCAACTACCATGCCGCAGCGCACATCCTGGCCCACCTCGGGGTCGGGCGGGTGCGGCTGCTGACCAACAACGCCGGCAAGCAGCGCGGCCTGGCCGAGCACGGGATCGACATCATGGCCCGGGTTCCGCTGGAGGCCGAGCCCACCCGGGAGAACCGCCGCTACCTGACCGCCAAGGCATCTGCCGGGCACACGCTGTCGATCCTCACCCTCCCGGCGAGGACGGCATGAGCGCCGCCGGCCGCCCCACCGACGGCCCCGGCAACGGCGGTGCTGGCAGTGGGCTGGGCGGCGCTGCCGGCAGTGGGCCGGGCAGCGGCCCCGGCGGCAGGCTGGACGGGCGGACCGTGGACGCGGCCGGGCTGCGGCTGGCGATCATCGCCTCGCGCTGGCACCAGGCCACCAGCGACCAGCTCCTCGCCCGGGCACGGGCCGCGGCCGCCGCGTGCGGGGTCACCGACCTGGCCGTGCTGCGGGTCGACGGCGCCTGGGAACTGCCGATCGCCGCGCAGGCCGCCGCCGAGTCCGCCGACGCGCTGGTGGTGCTCGGCTGCATCATCCGCGGCGGCACCCCGCACTTCGACCACCTCTGCGCGAGTGTCTACGACGGGCTGCTGCGGGTGTCGCTCGACGCCGGCATCCCGCTCGGCAACGGGGTGCTCACCTGCGAGACCCCCACCCAGGCCGTCGACCGGGACGGCGGCCCGGACGCCACCGAGGACAAGGGCTGGCAGGCCACCATCGCCGCCCTGGACGCCGCACGCATCCTGCGCTCCGGCGCCTGCTTCGAAGACCTGCCCACCCAACAGCTGACCGGGGGGCCTGAACGTGGCGGCCGGCTACATACCCACCGGCTCCGCCACCGGCGAGTCCACAGTGGATTGGAGGCGTGATGTTCACCGGAATCGTTGAAGAACTCGGCGAGGTGCTAGCAGTCACCAACCTTGGCACCGCGGCCCGGCTGAAGGTGCACGGCCCGGCCGTCGTCGCCGACGCCGTCCCAGGCGCCTCGATCGCGGTCAACGGCGTCTGCCTCACCGCGGTCACCGTGGACAAGACCGCCGGAACGTTCACCGCGGACGTGATGGCGGAGACACTGCACCGGTCCACCTTCACCGCGGCCCGCCCCGGCGACCCGGTCAACCTCGAACGCGCCGCCACGCTGTCCACGCGCCTGGGCGGGCACCTCGTCCAGGGCCACGTCGACGGCGTCGGCCGGATCCGCTCACGCACCACCGACGAGCACTGGCAAGTGCTGGCGATCGGCATCCCGCCGAGCATGGCCCCGTACCTGGTGGAGAAGGGCTCGGTCACCGTCGACGGCGTCAGCCTCACCGTCGTCGCCACCTACCGCGACTGGTTCACCGTCAGCCTGATCCCGACCACCTTGCAGGCCACCACGCTCGGCCGCAAACGCCCCGGCGACCCGGTCAACCTCGAGGCCGACGTCGTCGCCAAACACATCCACCGACTGCTCAGCCCCGCGCTGCACAGCAGCGGACCGGCGCTGGTCGGGTGAGGACGTGCTCGCCGCGTTCGCGGCCGTCGCCGCCGCGTGGGGGTACGGGACCGCCAACTTCCTCGGCGGCCTCGCCTCCCGCCGCCAGCACGCCGCCCTCACCCTCCTGCTCTCCCAGGCCACCGCCTTTCCCATCGTGCTCACCGCCGCGCTGCTGAGTGCCGGGACCCCCGGCGACACCGCTCTCGGCGCGGCCGCCGGCACCCTCGGCTTCTGCGGGGCCGCCTGCGCTTACCTGTGCTTCTCCCTCGGCCGGCCGGTCGGCATCGCCGCGGTCCTACTCGCCACCACCGCCGCCGCCGTCCCCGTCGCCGTCGGCGTACTGTCCGGGACCCGGCCCGGCCCGGTCGCCGTCGCCGGGCTCGCCGTCGCGGCCTGCGCCGTCGTCGTGCTCGGCTGGCCGGAACAGACCACCACCGACACCCGGGTGGCGATGCTGGCCCTGGCCGGCGGGGCCATGTTCGGCTCGTACCACGCGGTCATGTCGCGGACCTCGCACGCCACCGGGATGTGGCCGCTGGTCACCTCCCAGGGCGTCATCGT
>Ga0066388_100001049_pt1 | contig 14838 bp, 14 predicted proteins | sample PanSoiMetaGPlot6_FD_64539 | JGI IMG/M metagenome (GOLD analysis project Ga0066388, IMG submission 64539) | Tropical forest soil microbial communities from Panama analyzed to predict greenhouse gas emissions - Panama Soil - Plot 6 (Hybrid Assembly) | ecosystem: Environmental > Terrestrial >... | reverse complement strand
CGGGCGCACCCAGCCGACCCGACAGATAATCTCCAGCGCGGCGATGAAGACAACGACTGCGGCAAGACGTTGGACTTGCACCCGCCGCGCGTTTTGAGTTGCCGATCTCACCGTCGCTTACTTGAGATGAGCGGTACCCTGCGGCAGAAACCGCTCGTCGGCCATGGCCTTGAAATCAACAGGACCCTTGGCTTCGCCGGTGAGCTGCAGGACCTTTTGCAGCGAATCTATCGCCACAGGATCGAAGCTGCCGTCTGCCCAGTATTTGACCTGCGCAAGCCGGGTAACCGCACGCTCGACCACCGCCTTGTCGACACCCACCATCCGTTTGGCCGCGAGCTCTGCCGCCTCTTTCGGATGCGCGTAGATGAAATCGACTGCCTGCTTGTGCGCCAGCATGATGCCGCGCAGCTTTTCCGGCTGTTTGTCGATCATGTCCTGCGTGGCAACGAGGAACAGCGTGGTTACCCTCGGAACTGAGTCGGAGACCTTTCCCAGAACCCGATATTTGCCTTCGTCGCGGCTGAACAATGGCTCATATTCGTAAGTTGTGTCGACCGCACCGTGATCGAGCGCCGCCAGGCCGGCGCCGGTGCCGACGGGGACGGGCGTGAGATCCGTGTAGTCGAGACCGTTCTCCTTGAGCATTGTCTGCCCCAGCACATAGGTCAGCGCGCCCGGGCTCGTCGTACCGAACTTCTTGCCTTTAACGTCCTTAATCGTCCTCAGCGGCGAGTCCTTTTGAACGATCCACAGAATATCGGCCACGCTGTCGGAGCCGACGCCAACGATTTTCACGGGCAACCCTGACCTGATGGCGGTAACAGTCGCACCGGCCGCCGATTCACCGAAGCCGAGGCCACCTGCCAGCAAGTTGCGGATGGTGGTACCGCCGCCGTGCGACGAGATCACCTCGGTGATGTCGACGCCGTTCTTCTGGAACAGTTTTTGCTCGAGTGCAACTGCCCAGGGCACGCTCGGCATCACCTCGCCGAAATGGGAGAGATGGATCGATTCGGCCTGCGCGTGTGCGAACAGCAGCAGCGGGCCGACAAGGCCGTAGATTAATCCGCGCACCATGTTGTCCTCTTGAAATATTTATTATCGACTTGCTGCCCGGTGCTAGCTTGAAATGCTACCCCAGACCTCCCCGGCTGTCTCCACGATTCGCTCGAATTTGCGCCATTGCTCTTCTTCGGTGAGCTGCAAGCCGGTATCGCCTCCGCTGTTGAAGCCGCATTGCGGACTGAGCGCCAGCTGCTCGAGCGGCAGATATCGCGCCGCATCGTCGATGCGACGCTTCAGCTCATCTTTAGATTCTAGATCGGCGCTTTTCGTGGTTACGAGGCCGAGCACCGCGATTTTTCCCCTGGGCACGAAACGGAGCGGCGCGAAATTGCCGGCGCGCTCGCTGTCATATTCCAGCAATAGCCTGTGATGCTTGAGGCCGCTGAACAGACGTTCGGCGATGCTGTCATAACTGCCTTCACGGTGCCATTGCGGCATGATCCTGCCCGTTGCGGGATCGACTCCGCGCGGATTGCCCCGGCAGATATGCAAGCCGAATATCACCCCTTCAAATCCGGCGATCACATCATTTTCCGCCCGGATGCCACGCGCGAGGTTTTCGTCCGGATCCTCGCCGCGTGCTCGCATGCGGCCGAGTGACACCTGGTCGACGTAGGCGGTGAAGCCGGGCGCATCGATGTGCACATAACGGCAGCCGGCATCCACCAGATCCCGAATCATTTGCCGCTCGATTGCGACTACATCGGCAATGAACTCTTCGATGTCTTCGTATACGGCCCGCGATTTCTCCCAGGCAAAGCGCTGGGCAATGCGGTCCGGGCCAATGAGGCTCACTTTTACAGCGCCGGACGCAACTGCGGCAGAGAAGCGATATTCATCGAGCACGACATTGCGCTTGAGGCGCAGGCGTTCCACCACAGGCCGGCGCGTCGCGATCGCCGGGCCGGGCGCATTGAAATCCTGTTCGGTCCGGTGCAGTGGGCGGTTTGGTTCGCGCCAATCGGTTAACGCCTCCACGCGCTCCGGTACATCGTAACCCGACACTGCGTTGCCGAAGCTTTCCTGAAAGTTGCGCCGCCGAAATTCGCCGTCGGTTACAATCGGAAGGCCGACGTCCTCTTGCCGGCGGATCACACCGCGGATGGCGTCGTTCTGTACCCGAGTCAGCTCCGTGTCGTCAGTCTCGCCCCGCGCATGCCGGCCAAAGACCTCCAGCAGCACGGTGGGTCTGACCAAACTGCCGTTTTGATCGACACGCAACGAACGCAAGTCCATGTGGCATCTTCGCGTCCTGACGCAGCTTTTTCAACTCGGTCATCTCGCGACATCGCCGCCCCATGGCCAAAATTGTGTTGGCTGTCCCCGTGTCCGCGAGCCGCCATTCCGACGAGCGCGCCCATGTCCGCCAAAACCCAGGAGCAGACAGTTGACCTGCTATCTCAGGGTCGTCCGGCCAGGTCTGCCGGCTAATTAACGGCGACAGTGACGCGCAAGAAGGTCGCAGGAATCGAGGTGGCATCCTTGCTTGGGCTTTTGTTTTGCCTGTTGAACAGATCTTCCAGTTCGTGCTGCAGCTCACTGGCACGGCCGTTCTTTTCTGCAGCTTCGAATGCATTCATCGTTGGTCCGTAGTATTTTCTGAATGCGTCAACGAATTTCGACGGTGCGCCGGGAAAATTGAAGGTATACGTGTCTCTGGCGAATGATATTTTCTCTTTTGGAACCCCCGCGCCTGCAAATCGCTCGGTCACGTTGTTCTCGATGCCCCACGTCATGGGGCTAATGAAGCCTTCGGGTGGCGGCGGTGAGTACGTGGAGCTGATTTTCAGGATCTGTGCAACGAGAGTTGGATCATTCGGGATCCAGTTCCCCATCACGATCCGACCTCCACGCTTGGTCACGCGCACCATTTCCTTGGCCACATCAAACGGCTTTGGCGCGAACATCGCTCCAAAGATGCTCACAACGAGATCAAAAGTGTGATCCTTCAGCTCGTGCAAATTGGATGCATCACCTTCCTGAAACCTGCAGTTTGTGAGGCCCAGCTCCTTTGCACGTTTGTTCCCCGCCTCAACAAGGTTCTTCGCAATATCGACGCCTAACACGTCCGCTCCAAGTCGCGCCCCCGGCAGGGCCGTCGTTCCATCGCCGCATCCGAGATCCAAGACCTTGAGTCCTTTTGTAATTCCGAGTGCTTTAACGAGCGCGTCTCCGCTCCCTCTCATGCTCTCCGCGATGCGGGTAAAATCGCCTTTCTCCCAAAGCGCCTTGTTTGGATTCATGTGCCCCTCGATTTCCGCGTTGTCCGTCAAGTCTATGGTTGCGAGACCCGAGTGTCCATTTGCGAGACCGATACCCACCATGGCCAAACCCTGGCATTGCCACGACTTAGTCGATTCCCCGTCGAAGCCGGCAAGGAGGGCGGCCGCGGCTTTTTGTCTCGCAGATCCCGGCTATTGCCTTCGCTTCCGCAACGGAATTTCTCGGGGGGTAACGAGACCTAGTTCACATATTTTCGGCTCGAGATCGCCTATTATTCTAACCGTCGGAATTTTGGGGGCTATCCATGCTGTCGGAAAAGACCTGGCAGGTCATATATCGGGTTTACGACTATGCTCAGACGGCCGCGTCGGCTCTGCTCTGCTCGTTCGGCTTATATTTTGCGATGTCTGTTCTGCCTCATGTGGGGGAGATCCGGGCCGGCATTGAAAGCCAAAGGATTTTAGAGATCGCCTCGGAGAACCGGCTCTACTGCGAAAAATGGGGTATGCGCGAAGGAACGGAGAGCTATCTCCAGTGCGCCCTGGATCTGCAGCGGATCCGCGCGAACGTCGAGCGACGCATTGACGGTGATCTGTTCTGACAATCGGCAAGGCCCACCACCAGCGAGATATAGGTCGGCAACACTCCGGCACCAACGCTCGCAAAAATAATTCTGCAGGAACTCGATCGCAATTGTGATTTGGGGACAGAGATTTGACGCTTCTTGCCAACACGACTTAGCCCGGATTTCCGCGCCCCTGAACAAATTGCATTTAGGACGGTCGCCTTAGTGAACGCCGTAATGGCCATCGTAGGAGCGGCGGCAACCTCGGGCGCAGACTCCGTGGTGGCTCCCGTAGCCACGGTAGACCAGGTGGGCAGGGTACACAGGGTTCACAGGATAGACCGGATAAACCGGATAGATAGGAACGCAGCGATCGTAAGGCCCGCGATGAACACCGATCCCGCATTCACTATTGACGGGAGTGAACACGCCGCCGGATGAGACGATGTGCGCATTGAGCGGCATGGCCTCAACGCCGGCACACGTGACAATACTGGTGCCAACGGCAAACAGGATGAAGAGCTTCCTCAATTTCCTTGTCTCCTATTCGTCAGTAATTTTTTTCACTGCCTCGGATTCGCCAGCGATCTTTATCCCGCAATGCTGCTTTTGGGTGTTTTTCCGTTGCCACGTATCACGCGAACGTGTTCGATAGCGTATACTCGACTCCTTCGCAGCTGGAGCGAAAGGATCCACCGTCATGGATGAAACTAACATGCGGTTCGAGCGGACTGAAGAGGAGACCTTCATCGACGAAGTTTCCGACGAAGCGCTCGAGGCAGCCGGTTCTGCTACGAGGCAGCAAATTACGTTTAGCTTTTCCTACAATCTCTTTAACTGTCGATTTTGCTGACACCCTGACACGGACGAGTTTACGATATACGCTCTGATGCAGCACCCATCGGACGCCCCTACATTCCCGCATGGCAGCCGCGACGGTCGCGCAAAGCGCCTATGGCATGGCGCCGCAAAAAATCGAGGGCATGTGAACCACATGCCCTCGATTCTGTTTCAGCGTTACGCCGTATTGGCGGAGACTTTGCAATTAACTTCAGGCGACCTTGACTTCAGGCCACACCGGTTGGCATCACCACAAAACGCGTCGCATCTCCCGACTTGATGCGCATGAGCACGTTGCGCTTGCTGGCAGTGCGCGCCTTATCCAGTGCGTTCTTCACGTCGGACGGTGTCGAAACAGCGGCACCCGCGACATCGAGTATCACGTCACCAGCTTTCACACCTCGTTCAGCGGCTGGTCCATCCGGCCGGACTTCGGCGACGACGACACCTTCGGTACCAGCTCCCGCCACCGTGGCAGCCGGCGCCAAAGTTAAGCCGAGCGGCGCCCTGTCGGCGTTCTTCTGCTCGGCCGAAGCGGCTTGTGCCTGGCGCTCTTTAGGCAGTTCGCCAAGCGTCACGGACACCGCCTGCTCCTTACCGTTGTGAATGACGACTAGCTTGGCCGCCGACTCTGGCGCCATCGATCCGATCATGCGCGAGAGTTCGTGCGCATCTTTCACCGGCTGACCGTTGACGCTGGTAATCACGTCGCCGGAGGCGATTTTTGCCTTGGCCGCCGGGCTGTCCGCCTGCACCTCTGCGACAAGCGCGCCCTCTGCCTTCTTCATGCCAAGCGGCTCGCTCATTTCGTCAGTCACCGGCTGGATCTGAATGCCCATCCAGCCACGCGTGACAGCACCCTTGTCGCGTAGCTGGGCGACAACGGTCTTGACCGTATCGGCAGGAATCGCGAAAGCGATACCGACCGATCCGCCCGACGGCGAGAAGATTGCCGTATTCACGCCGATGACGTTGCCGTTCACATCGAAGCTCGGGCCGCCCGAGTTGCCCTTGTTGACCGGCGCATCAATCTGAATGAAATCATCATAGGGCCCGGCGCCAATGTCGCGTCCACGCGCCGAAACAATTCCGGCGGTAACGGAGCCTTCGAGGCCGAACGGATTACCAACCGCAACCACCCAGTCACCGATCCGCGGCGTCTGCTCGGCCAGCTTCACGAAGGGAAAATCATTGCGGCCTTGAACCTTGATGAGCGCAAGATCGGTCTTCGGATCCGTGCCGATCACCTTGGCCGTATACGTCTTGCCATTATCGGTCTTGACCTCAACTTCCTCGGCCTTCGCGACAACGTGGTTGTTCGTGATGGCGTAACCGTCCGCGCTGATGAAGAAGCCAGATCCCTGGCCCATGGCGAAGCGGCGGTTCGGCTGTGACGGCCGCATGCCGCGCGGCATGCCGAACTGGCGGAAAAACCGATCGGCCTGCGAGTCGGGCTCGAAACCAGGCATATCCTGGCTGTTATCGGAGCTCATCATGTCGGCGCTCTCGCGCATCTTGACCCGCACTGCAATAACCGCGGGCTTTACCTTCTCCACGAGATCGCCGAAGCCGACCGGACGCTGGGCGGTCTCGGCGAGCGCCGTGCCGGCAATGGCAGGAAGCGTTCCGCGATTTTGGACATCTGCCAATAACGCGGTCGCGCCGACACCCGCGACTGTAGCGAGCAGGACCAAACGCCGCGCAGACAGAACAGCGCGCAGAGAGGAACGTTCACGTGTCAACATTTCCAAGTCTCCATGAATGATTTGCCGGCGATAACGGCGCCGCGTAGGGCGCTTCAATGGCTCGTTTTGCATTACGCCGACGTTTCGGCGGAATTAATGTTTGGTAATCGGAGCGGACAAACTAGCTCTTGGTCGTCCACTCGCGCCAATGGGTAGGATGCACATCAAGCCACTTCTTGCTTTCGGTTTTGACCCATCCTCCCAGAACGCGCCGGCAGGGAAAGGCAATCGCGTGCACACCGCTTTCGTCGATGACGGCCAGCTCCAGATCGCAGTCGAATGGTGCGGTGGATAGCAAATGCCAAATCATGTCGGATCAGCACGCGTTGACAGACACCGAGAATGTTGTACGGACGTCTAGATGGGTCGCTGTGCATTACAGCGGTGTTTCAGCGGAATTAATATTTGGTAAGTCGCACCGCGATGGAAATGATCTGGCGTTTTGCCGCAAAGCCCGGATCACTCATGAGCGTTCCTTGCGTGCTCAACCGGCACACGCAAGTGAGGCCAAAATTATCGCCACCCTGTTCAACCTGCAGCCCGCGAGTGCCGGATGAAAATAATCAGCACGAGTACAAGACAAGCTGCTGCCAACAGGCTTGCGACGACTTTGGTGTGATGCGCCAGATCGACAATGAAGCTCAGGTGCGCGGTGAAATAGGCAGGCGCAAACACCCAGAGCGAGACCCAGAGCGCCGATCCAAGTGCGTCGAACAATACAAATCGCCACCATGGCATTTTCAATATGCCCGCCACGATGCCGTTGAGCTGGCGCAGAATACTAAAGAAACGAGCAGACAAAACGGCCAGCGGGCCGTAACGGACGTACGTGCTTTCAACCGCCTGGAAGCGTTCCTCGGTGAGACCGATCTTTGAGACGCCGCGCAAAACCACGCCTCGTCCCAGCTTCCTGCCGATCCAATAGCCCAGATTGTCACCGAGCACCGCCCCGGCCCACGCGAAAATCAAAAGGGCCGGTAGGGACATCTCGCCGCGTCCAGCCAGTAGTGACGCAAAGATCAGGAGCGTTTCGCCGGGGACTGGCGCACCAATCGCCTCGATCGCAATAACCAGCATGACGGCGACCGCGCCATAGTGGCGAACGAAGTCTTCCAGGCCTGTAAAAAGTTGAGCAGCAATGTCTTCCATCGTCCCTGCCTCGTCGCGCGCCGCCTAGAAAGCGGCCAATGTTTCCCTGCAAATTCGAGCGGCGAAATTGCCTTGATTGTTGCCGCTCTTCGGCATTGCGCATTTGAGCGCGGGCCGCCAGGTCGCTCTGCTGCGGCTACAGTCCCGGCCGTGGAGGCAAGGATGCCCCAGCGGACCATGTGTTTTGATCATGATTGGCCAGTGGCACGCCCTCCAACTGCGGCGACGGCAGTATCAACTGTCTGAAAAACGCGTCGATCGAGTTCTTCTCCAGCGGTAGCGAATGGCGAAAGTCTTTCGACATTCATTGCCAATCTCCGATCGACCAGGGAAATCGAACACAGCGCCAACGTTGGCCGGTGGCGGTTTCGCCCGCCGGGCGCGCAACCATAACGCGCCGTTTCAACTTGAAAAAGTGTATCGACGCGTGACGAGCGTTAAATCAGAAATGCCGACTTACTCGACAAGTGCGATTTGGCGGGTGACAGGATCGAACGGTCGGCGGGCCTGGACGCTGTTGGAACTGCGAACTGCGTAAACTCCGGACTCGGTACCCAGACCGAGCCACGCCAACCTGGCCGATCAATAACAGCGGTCCCAACAGTAAACTCCGCCATAAACACACGCCACATATGAGCCGAGAGGACAGTATCTTGCCTGATGACTGACCAGCCTGCCACTCCAATAAGGGTAAAGGCGGTGGCGATAACCACCGTGGTATCTGCGGTAGTAGCCGTCGGAAAAGCCGCTGTAAGCAGCGTTGTCAGCAACCGGTTTTAGCAATCCTGTCTGCGTCGATCCAAACGACGCAACCGGCATTGCGCCAGCAGCCGACGAGCCGGCGACGCTCAGTGCGACGGCAAAACCAAGCAAGTGGAGTTTGTTCATTTGCTGCTGCCTCATGGCGGAACGTGTTCCATATAGGCCTGAGACACTAACGCATGAACCGGTCTAACGCGCCGCGGTCTGAAATTAAACTTGATACTTGAGGTTAACGCGAGCCCATCGATCGAACGGGGAGCCGAGATCTAGGGTCCGTCTGGCTCTTCTTCAGGGCGTCACTGTTCTGCTCGAGCCAGTAAGGCTCGCCAGTAGCACGGCGAGAATGCCAATGAGAAAGATGCTATCGAACGTCCCGGCACCGCCGATCGATGCAACAGGTGCGCCCAGCCCGGAGATTTTACCGAGGTTGAGCAGGTCCGCTCCGATCAGCGTGCCGAGGCTGCCCCCGATATAGGCCAGCTGGGCGGCATGAATGCGAGAGAGGACCAGCGCCACAATGCAAGTCACCAGGGCTGGAACGAAGACCGGCATGGCGATGCCGAGTCCTGGAACCGGCTGTGCCATCGCGTAGCACGCGACCGCAATCGCAGCGACAGCGATCGAGCCGGTTGCCCAGAGGTCGTGTTTAAAGAGCAGGTACACCGACATGATTGTTGGAATGACGGCCCCGCCTACGTTCACCGCCAATATGGTGCCGGGCCACTGCACGACGACGGGTACCGCGTAGCGCATCCCGAAGAAGTAGATCTCATGGGCCGCGACGACGCGCTCCTGCGGGAGCTGGGCAACAGGAATGTTGAAGTAGCTGCCGATCAGTGAGCCAAAGAGGAGCAGGAGAGCCGTGCCGGATCCAACGCCCAGTCGCATGTATGCGTAGCGCAGCGCGCCTAGCTGAATCAGCAACAACACGATCACGAAGATTCCTACCAGCGCCGTGAAATAACCCGGCGCCAGCGGAAGGTAGTGCATCTCGCTTTGGTGCATCGACAGTATCAACCTTTGGGTCGCGCCGCTTTGCGATCCCTACAGGGCCAAAACCGCCGCGCATGGCCAATACGGCAATTCGGGCTGAGGCGAACGGTGTTCAATGAACAACGCACCGGCAACGATGGCTTTCCGTCGCCTTCCGCTGCGGCGCCGTCTAGCTATCGTGCATGACCGTTTCGGAGTCACCCGTGTAAGAGGATATCGGAAATGCAATGCGTATCGTCGTCCCCTGCCCCTCGCCTGAGCTGAGCGCGTCAAGCCTGCCGCCACTACTGACGATAAAGGTATTCGCAATCCAGAGGCCCAATCCCGATCCTGAAATCTTTCCGACGTGACGTGGCCCGCGAAAGAACCGTTCCGAAAACCGGCGCTTTTCTTCTGCATTCAGGCCGACGCCTTCATCGCGGATCGATATCACCAATCGTCCTTTTTCAACGCCAACAGCGACCTGAATTCTCGATGGCGGCTGCGAGAATTTTACCGCATTGGCGATGATCTGACTGAGCGCCTGCTCCACCAGTACGGGGTCTATGTGCACGAGCGGCAGATTGCTGCCGAGGGTAAGTTCAATCTTCCGATCGGGGTAGCGAAGACTGATACGCTCGACCGCGGCATCGATAACGTCAGTCGGGTCGGTCCAGTCGCGGCGCGAATGCAATCCCTGGCTCGTGATCAGTGCGGCATCAAGCAAATTCTGAATGTCACTGTTAAGCCGCATGGCTTCGTCACGAATGCCACTGGATAGCGTTGCAAGGCGCGGGTCTTTCACGACTGCAGGCATGTCTGCGAGAATCGAGGCGCCGCCCAGGATAGAGGCAAGCGGCGTTCGCAGTTCATGCGAGACGGATCCGATCACTGCATTGCGAAGTTGATCGGCCTCCATGAGCGTTTTCGCCGCAAACTTTGCCGATTCAGTCCTTAACGCAAGAAAGGTTGTGAGCCCCACCGCCAGGAGGCTGATGGCGGTGTTGATCAAACCCGTTTGTTTGAACTCGCCTACCGTCAGAAAGTAGCTCAGGACAGTCAGCGCCATGCATCCGGCGGCTACCGCAATGACGCCCCGCTTCTCGCAGAAACGCACTGATACGAGAACGACTATGACGTACAACACCGGAACTGCAATATCCAAATTGGTGAGTGTATCTGCTGCAAAAATCGCGGCAGCCAGCACAATGGTGACAATTGGAAGCACAATCGAGGTCTTTTGCGGCATCCCCTTAATGATATCAAAAGCGGAGTCCGATGCCTCGCTGCCCGGAACGGGTACCGACACTGGCTGGTCTATTTGAGCCACGCTTTCCCCAACCTATTCGGCTAATTCTGCCTGGGCTTGCAGCCGCCGCGCGTCGGACCTGCGGCGCGGGAAAGCCGCTATCAGCGCGGGCAAAACCAGCAGAATGAGTATCGGTGCAAGCGTCATTCCGCTGACCACCACAACGGCGAGAGGCTTCTGCACCTGCGAACCAATTCCCGTCGACACCGCCGCAGGCAAAAGGCCGGCGCCTGCGATCACGCAGGTCATCAGTACGGGCCGAATCTGAAGAACGCCCGTCTGCAGAATTGCCCGCGTTCTCTCCATCCCCCCGCGAACTAGAAGATTGTATTGGGAGAGTACAATAATCCCGTTCATCACCGAAATGCCGAACAACGCAATAAATCCAATTGCGGCGGAAACACTGAATGGCACGCCGGTTACGTACAGACCTACGATGCCGCCAATAACGGCCATCGGGATGACACTCATTGCAAGCAGTGTCTCGCCCAAGGAACCGAAATTGATCCACAACAGCAACGCAATGAGGCCTAGCGTGATCGGAACGACAATTTTCAATCTGCCGATCGCGTCCTGAAGATTTCCGAATTCACCAACCCATTCCAGACGGGATCCTGGCGGCAATACCACTTGCCGCTTGATCTTTCTCTGGGCTTCGGCAACGGCGCCGCCGAGGTCGCGATCGCGCACGCTGAATTTTATCGGCAAATAGCGTTGCTGCTGCTCGCGGTAAATGTAGGCTGCACCGGACACAAGGTCGACGCTGGCTACCTCGGTCAGCGGAATCTGCATAGTACCGTTTGTGCCCTGTATTCCGACAGGAATATTACTGATCGCTTCCGGACTTTCGCGGTACTGCGGCGCGAGCCGGACGATAATCGGAAAATGCTGATCGCTATTCGGTATGTAAAGTTCGCCGGCGGAATCGCCGCCAATGGCGGCGCGAACCGTGGAGTTGATATCGCCCGGAGTTAGTCCGTAACGTCCTGCTCGCGCACGATCGATGTCGATCTGTACGGTGGGCTGGCCAAGCGAGGTAAATACCGCGAGGTCCGTGATCCCGCGCACGGTCGATAGAACGTCCTTGATCTGATTGGCCGTCTTGGTCAGGGCTTCGAGATCGTTACCGAACAGCTTGATCGAGTTTTCGCCTTTTACGCCCGAAACTGCTTCCGAAACATTGTCTTGAAGGTACTGCGAGAAATTGAATTCCACGCCAAGAAATTCGGCCTGAAGCTTTGAGAGCATATCGCCGGTCAGCCGCTCCTTGGTGACACCGGTTGGCCATTGTGATGCCGGCTTGAGGGGCGCGAAAAACTCGGCGTTAAAAAAGCCGGTTGCGTCGGTGCCGTCATCGGGACGGCCGTGCTGGGATACCACGCTTTCCACTTCGGGAAAGCTCAGGATGATGCCCCGCATCTGGTTGACGTATTTGTTTCCTTCCTCGAGCGAAATAGTCGATGGCAACGTCGCCCTGATCCAGAGATTTCCCTCCTCAAGCTTCGGTAAAAACTCGAGGCCAAGCAGACGCAGGGCCACGATCGCCATAAAAAGCAACGCGCCGGCGCCCGAGAGCGTCCAGGCTTTTCTGCGCACCGCGACCTCAAGAATGGGGCTGTAGATTTGGCGCAGCGTGCGCATAAGCCGGGTCTCCGCTTCTTCGACTCGCTCTGGCATGAGAAGGGCGGCAAATGCCGGCGTAATGGTAAAGGTCGCGATCAGACCACCAGCAATGGCGTAGGCATATGTTTTTGCCATGGGGCCAAAGATGTGGCCTTCGACTCCGCTTAACGTGAATAGCGGAATGAACCCCGCGATGATGATCGAGGCGGCAAACAGGATGGATCGATTCACTTCCACAGCGCCGTGGAACAACGCAAGCATCTTGCCGCGAAAATCACTGCCGTGTGACTGGTAGGCCATGGTCGCCTGAAACGGGAGCTCGTCGTGCGCGGCAAGCCGCCGGAACATGCTCTCGACCATGATGACGGTTGCATCGACGACGAGACCGAAATCGATAGCGCCGACCGACAAGAGATTGGCGGACTCCCCTCGCAACACCATGATGCCGACGGCAAATGACAGTGCGAACGGCACGGTCGCACCCACAATCAATGCACTTCGGAGATTGCCGAGGAAAAGCCACTGCACGGCAAAAATCAGGGCTATGCCGATGGCCATGTTGTGAAGCACGGTCCGGGTTGTGATCTCGATCAGATCCTTGCGATCGTAAATACGCTCGATCCTGACCCCCGGCGGGAGCACATTCGAGCCATTGATGTTCGCAACTTCGCGTTCGACGCGCTCTATAGTCGGCGTGCTTTGCTCACCGCGGCGCATAAGCACGATGCCCTCGACAATATCGTCGTCGCCATCCATTCCGGCTATGCCAAGCCGCGGCTTTGATCCGATCTTTACGGTCGCTACGTCGCCCACCAGGACAGGCAGCCCGCTATTTTGCGTCAGCATCGTGTTGCTGAGATCCTCGATGCCACGGATCAAACCAACGCCGCGCACGACCGCCGATTGCGGACCGATATCAATCGTGTTGCCGCCGACATTGATGTTGCTGCTGTTAACGGTCTGAATGACCTGCGGAAGCGTTAGCTTCGATGCCACAAGCTTGTTCAGATCGACCTCGACCTCGTACTGCCTGGTCTTGCCGCCCCACCCTGTCACGTCGATAACGCCCGGCACTGCGCGGAACCGGCGCTGCAATATCCAATCCTGCAAGGTTTTCAGATTGCTCACGCTGTAGCCAGCCGGACCAACAAGGCGATAGCGGTAAATTTCGCCGATCGGACTGACCGGCGAAATTTGCGGCTGCGCCCCGTTCAGCAATGGGGGCACTTGCGAGAGGCGGTTGAGCACCTGTTGGAGCGCCTGCTCGTAAGTGTAGTCAAAATTGAATTGCAGCTTTACGTCCGAGAGGCCGTAGAGCGAAATCGTCCGGATCGAGCGAAGATTCGGCAGGCCGGCGGTTTGCGTCTCAATCGGGATCGTGATGTAGCGTTCGATCTCTTCCGCCGACAGCCCGGCACTCTGCGTGATGACATCCACCATCGGCGGCGTCGGATCGGGATATGCCTCGATGTTCAGCTGCGAAAAGGCGAACAAACCGCCGACGAGCGTTGCGACGAACAGCACGAGCATGATAACGCGCTGCTTCAACGCGAATGCAATAAGACCATTCATAATGATATGTTTTTCATAAATTCAACTACCTCCGGCGGGCCCTTTAGCGTTGAGGGATTTCCCTGTCACATAAACGCATCGTAAATAATCAAGCTCCGGTGGGTGGTATCGAATTAAAATTTAATGCCGAATTTCTTTTTGAAGCGCGGCCCAGCTGCGAGCGGGATAAACGCGGCGGCGCGATTTTTATTGGCTCAATTCAGACCATGGCGGAATCGTCGTGTAGAGCAAGAACGCAAGGTAAGCCGCGCTCACCGCAGCAGGGATCACGATGAGCAGATTGAATTGTGTCGCAACGGCAATGAACGCGACTAGGACGATTAGCGCCAGGCAAGATAGGATGAGGATCACACGCATTATCAGTTTGGACATTTTACAATGTTTGCATTTCGCGCGGCCCGGGTCATCGGTGAACTGTAGTGCGCGAAGAACCAGAATTTCTTGAACTGGCGCGTGACCGATCGCGTGATGGCCGCGGAGTTCTTGTCAAGAATCGGCGCGCGAGTATCCGCAAATGAAAAGGGCCGCCCTGGTGGGGCTGCCCGAATGACGCGTGGCGTTATGGCCGATTACCATTCAGTCCAGCAGGTAGTGCTCGCCGGGGCCCATCGCTCTTCATCCCCGACAATCAAGGGAACGGCCATTCCAGGTTCCCGTGTGTCGTTTCGAATTACTGCCGTCAGGACGTTGCCGGCGGAACTTCGAGGCTAGACTGTTCATTTTTGACCAGGATCGCTGACCAAAGCTGTTGAAGAAAATTCATTTCGCAAGCTGTGCTGAGAGGTGAGTTAGACTGGGCCCAGCCTTAACACCGGCCTCGCGGAGAACGACATGGAAAAACTGATCGACGTTTTTTGCCACGCCATTCGCATCGCGGATCCGCTTTCGATCAAGATTGCCGTCGGTGTCGTCGGCGGCGGCCTTCCGCTGGTTTTCCTGTTCGCGGTTTTCACAATGCTCGGTGAGCTCGCGGCCGGGCAGCGAGAGAGCACGATGACACTCTCTCACAA
>Ga0066388_100001048_pt1 | contig 14846 bp, 11 predicted proteins | sample PanSoiMetaGPlot6_FD_64539 | JGI IMG/M metagenome (GOLD analysis project Ga0066388, IMG submission 64539) | Tropical forest soil microbial communities from Panama analyzed to predict greenhouse gas emissions - Panama Soil - Plot 6 (Hybrid Assembly) | ecosystem: Environmental > Terrestrial >... | reverse complement strand
GGTCCAGTGCTGGCCGATGGATGTGACAATCTCCGGAATACGTCGTCTTCATCGGAGGCGGCAATCTTCGTGCGGTTCACCGTTACCAGCTCGGCCTTGAGATCTGTGAGTGACACCGGTTCATTTCCCTCGTTGGTGATCACCAGAAAGACTGGCAACAGGTCTTCGGCCGCATAATTGGTGCTGAATATTTGTGCTTTGTCGGGCATATCGTAGGGATCGACCGCAACGGCGACGCCTTCATCTTTATGCTCGTCGTGCGCTGGATAACTTACCGCAGGGTTGACGCGAGGTTTGGTGAAGTCTTTGGCAAATACCCACACAGCACAAAGAGAAATCACACCACAGGCGATAATGGCCCAACCACCTCTCCAACAGTTTCTAAGCATGCTGTGATTATAGACGCAGCCCTGCTCCCATGCGGTGCCTCGGTGTGTTTTGCGGGCGGCAGGTAGAATGTCCCTTCGTCATGTATTTGATCTATACAGCGTTAGTGGCGCTCGGACTCCTATTTGGTATGCCCTATTGGCTGTTTCACATGTTGGGCGATCATAAATACCGCGCCGGTCTCACGGAACGGCTGGGAAGGATACCTGATCGGTTGCTCCCCCCAGTTGGACGGAATTCCATCTGGGTACATGCCGTTTCCGTCGGCGAGGTGCTTGCGGTCAGCCGGCTCATTGACGAAATACAGAAATGCTATCCCGAACGTCGCATCTTTGTGTCAACCACGACCGATACCGGTCAAAAGCTGGCTGGTCAGCGCTTCGGCCAGGAAAACGTGTTCTATTTTCCCTTGGATTTGCCCTGTGCGATTCGCCCCTACTTAAACCTCCTCAAGCCGGGCTTGGTCATCCTTGCGGAAACCGAGTTTTGGCCCAACTTTCTTCGCATGGCACGACAGAGCGGCGCCCGGATCGCAGTTGTGAACGCGCGCATTTCCGACCGTTCCCGGCGCGGTTATCGAATAGCCAGAAGTCTGATGGCCAGGACTCTTGAGAATGTCAGCGTTTTTCTGGCTCAAACCGAGACGGACAGAACACGGCTGGCTGAGATCGGCGCGCCCGCCGATCGCGTGCAAGTCAGCGGCAATCTGAAATTCGATGTGGCCTCCCCGTCGCCGCCTCCGATCGTTGAACGGTTGCAGGATGCGTTCGAGAAAACCAACGCCGGTCCGATTATCGTCGCTGGCAGTACCATGGACGGCGAGGAACTGCTGCTTCTGCGCGGCTTCGAGATTGTTCGCGGAAGGCATGCCAGAGCCGTCATGATTATTGCGCCGCGCCACCCCCAGCGGTTTCAGCAAGTCAGCGAATTGATCACCTCTCTAGGTCTGCCCATGTGGCGACGCTCCTTGTGGAGTGGAGAGAACCTGGGGGGTGGCGTACTGGTCCTGGATAGTATCGGCGAGCTCGCGGCCATTTATGCCCTCGGTGACTTGGCTTTTGTTGGCGGTAGTCTCGTGGAGCACGGAGGCCATAACATTCTCGAACCCGCGCAACACGGCGTGGCCACCTTGATCGGTCCGCATTACGATAATTTTCGGGATATGGTCAACTTGTTTCGGGCGGCGGACGCGGTACAAATCGTCGGCCCGGCGGAATTGCCGCTCGCCTTTGTCGATTTAGTTTCAAATCCAGCCGAATGCCAGGCACTGGGGAGAAGAGCTGTCGAAACATTGCGCACTCAGGCGGGAGCAACCCAAAAGACGCTTCAGGCCCTGCGTGAATTTTTGGATCAGCCGAATAAAAATGAACCAACATAACCACCACCCTGGGCCGCTAGCCGTGCCAGAGCGGCTGACGAGATGAATCCGCTGGCCGCCATGTTCGGGTTGACGGTTGCTGTACGCAATCGGCTCTACGACCGCAGACTGCTGCCGACGCGGAAACTGGAAGGGCCGGTCATCAGCATTGGCAATCTCTCGGTTGGCGGTACGGGAAAAACGCCATTTCTTATGCTTTTGGGGGAACTCCTGAAAAGCCGCGATATTAAGTTTGATGTGCTTTCGCGTGGCTATGGGCGGCGCACTAGAGGTGTGCTTCGAGTCGATCCTGCTGGATCGGCATGCGATTTCGGTGACGAGCCGCTCTTGATCGCGCGCCGGCTGGGTGTGAATGTAGTGCTCGGAGAGGAACGTTACGAGGCCGGGATTTATGCCGAAAGAAAGTTTGGGACGCAACTGCATTTGCTCGATGATGGCTTTCAGCACCGCGCCTTGGCCCGCGACTTCGACATTGTGCTGGTAACGCCTGAAGATGCCCGTGACCACATGCTTCCTGCGGGACGCCTCCGCGAACCGGTTAGTTCGCTTTATAGGGCCGACGCGATTGTCCTGACCAGCGGGGCTACTGCTGAGTCGTTTCCGCTGCGAAACAAACTGGTTTGGAGACTGCGCAGAGGAATACTTGCAAAGAATGTTCCTTCTCGTCCGGTGGTGTTCTGCGGCGTTGCCCGGCCGCAGAACTTCCTACTGCAACTGCGAACCGCGGGAATCGAACCTGCCGCCGAAGCCATTTTCCGTGACCACCATTTCTATAGCGAGCACGATATCCGCGAACTTTTGAACTTAAAGCAGACCAGCGAGGCCGACGGATTCGTGACCACGGAAAAAGACGCAATCAATTTGGGTAGATACCTGTCGACCCTCGATCCCCTGGCTGTGGTTCGGGTCAAAATGGACCTAGTGGACGCGTCGGACGCAATCGATACCATGACGCGGATCCTCACAGACCGCAGGCCAAAGCATGAGAAAATCGTTAGTACCTGCACATGACTAAGCAGCGTCGAGAGAACGATCGTCTGAAGAAGATCGTCGAATCGTTTCCCAAGATAACGGTCACCGTGGTAGGCGATCTGGTGGCCGACGAATTTGTCTTTGGCGAAATTTCGCGGGTCTCGCGTGAAGCACCCGTGCTGATCCTCAATCACCGCGAACGAACCGTCGTGCCGGGCGGTGGAGCGAATGCTGTCTATAATCTCGCCGACTTAGGCGTCAATGTTTTGCCAGTCGGCGTTGTCGGCGATGATGAGCCTGGTAAACTGTTAATTAAAGCCTTCCGCCATAAACACATTCCAGTTTCAGGGGTTTTGAAGGACAAAAGCTACACTACTGTAACGAAAACGCGAATTCTTGCCGGCATGACACACTCCGCACGCCAGCAGGTTGTGCGAGTTGATCGCGAGCCCTCGTCAGAACCGAATCGGCACCTGCGGCGCGAGTTGGTGCTGGCGGCCCACGAATATGCAAAAGCCTCCGATGCCCTCTTGCTTTCTGACTATGGATACGGAGCAGCGACGCCTGAGATCCTAAGGGCCATTCGTGATAAAGGTGACTTCCATGGTGTGCCGATCACGCTTGATTCACGCTATCGCCTACTCCAATACGCTGGCATCACCGCCGCCACCCCGAACGAACCTGAAGTCGAGCAGCTCATGGGCATTCGCATCGGCCAAGACTGGCCACGATTAATCGGCGCGGGCGAACAGATCATGGCTAAAATGAAATTGAGCTCGCTGGTGATCACGCGCGGGCGCGACGGTTTGGTCGCCTTCGATAAGCGGCACAAACCGGTTGACATACCGATCCATGGCTCCGACGAGGTAGCGGATGTAACCGGTGCCGGAGACACGGTTATCGCCACCTTCACGGCGGCAATCGCAGCGGGAGCTTCCACCGAGGAAGCGGCACACCTGGCGAATTACGCGGGCGGCATCGTGGTGATGAAGCGCGGCACCGCCACGGTCTGCGGGCAGGAAATACTAAAGGCACTGGAGAGCGGACCGCCAGTGACGAGATCGCATTGAATTTTGCTCATCAAAAGATTCTGGCTCGCGACGAGCTGCGGCGCCGGGTCGCGCAATGGCGTGCTCAAGGCGAACCGATCATCCTCGCCAATGGCACCTTCGATCTGCTGCACGTAGGACACATTCGCTACCTGCATGCCGCGAAGGATCTGGGCGGCAGATTGGTTGTTGCCGTGAACGCCGACGCCTCGGTTCGGGCACTTAAGGGAGAGGGTCGGCCGCTCATGCCAGATCAGGAAAGAGCCGAGATACTGGCAGCTCTCGCCGACGTTGACGCTGTTACGGTGTTCAACGAACTGGACGTTCGCGCCGTGATACGCGAGATCAGACCCGATATTCACGCCAAAGGCACCGACTACACAGTGGCAACGGTGCCCGAAGCCGATGTCGTGCGCGCGTGCGGTGGGCGTATTGCGATCGTGGGCGATCCCAAAAATCACTCGGCCACTGACATCATCCGCTCACGGCTGGACTCACAGCAAACCTGAATGCTGCCAGCACATTCTTCTGCGACCGAGTTGACGGTGTGCCTACGCGCGATCCCGCGCCTGTTGATCATTCGCCTCAGCGCGATGGGTGACGTGCTGCACACCTTACCGGCTGTGGCTTCCCTGCGTGCGGCCTTAGCCCAAACTCACTTCGGGTGGGTACTGGAAGAGCGTTGGGCGGATCTCGTGGCTTGTGCATCGGTGAACGTGGGGGGCATCAGGCGGGCGGTCGTTGATCAGGTTCATGTGGTAAATTTGCGGCACTGGCGCCAATCCCTGACGTCACGGAGAACCTGGAAAGATGCGGTTGGCAGCATACATGAATTGCGTTCCGCCGCCTACGACGTAGCCGTTGATTTTCAGGGCGCGGTGCGGTCCTCTCTGATCGCACGATTGTCCGGCGCACCCACGATTTTTGGTTTTGCCGAGCCTCGCGAAAATGCAGCCAGCATGTTTTACACAACGACGGTGCTGGCGCAGGGGACGCATATCATTCAGCAGAATCTGTGGTTGGCCTCGGCGGTGGCAAACCAGCCTTTGCGTGTGCCCCCGCTTGAATTCACCTGCAGTAATATCGACACCAGGTTCTCTGGGAACGTGACTGGCGCCTATGCCATTCTTAACCCGGGAGCGGGGTGGGAAGCTAAGCAATGGCCGCCGGAACGTTATGGGGAGGTCGCCCAACGCTTAGCCAGCCAGCTTGGTCTTCGCTGCTTCATCAACATCGGACCCGGTGAAGAGGCATTATGGCGTGCAGCACAGGCCACCAGCGGAGGCGCGGCTGAGCCGATCTCATGGTCTCCTCGGGAGCTGGTGAACCTCGTTAGAGGCGCGCGACTATTCATCGGCGGAGACACTGGCCCCATGCACCTGGCGGCAGCCATGGGTATTCCCGTGGTGGCTATTTTTGGTCCCACGGACCCGGCTCGCACCGGCCCCTTCGGAACGCGCAGCATTGTGTTACGAAACCCCCATAGCCGGACCACGCTCTCCCATGAGAGTTCTCCTGATCAAGCTATGTTAGAGATCAGCACGGATGATGTCGTCAGTGCCGCGATGGACTTGCTGAGGGACACTGGTGAGTAACTGGGCGTCGGTTGCCAAGCGCATCCGCGTCTCTCTGGGTTTTGCTTTTGCTATCCTTTACGTCTGGCTGGCGCATCCCAGAGCGTGGTCGCTGGCGAGTGGAATCGCCGTCGCCGCGCTCGGGCTGATGATCCGGGCAGTCGCATCCGGCCATGTCAGGAAGAACGAGACGCTCACCACCAGCGGGCCCTACGCGTATGTGCGCAACCCTTTGTATCTGGGATCTGTGATAACGGCAGCAGGCTTTACGATTGCGGCGCTCAGTGGTTTGATTGCACTGGCCATGGTGTTGATTTTCGTTCTTATTTATCTTCCCGTAATTCGTGCCGAAGAGAGCTTCCTGCGACAAAGATTTGCGGAATTCGGACAATACGCCGAGCATGTACCCAGGCTCTTGCCACGACGCAGCCCATTTGGCAAATTCAGGGGGTCGTTTTCATGGGAGCTGTATTGGAAGCACCGCGAGTACAATGCATTTCTAGGGGCAGCGCTGATGATTGCCGCGCTAGCCGTTAAGATGCTCTGGTTCACAAATTGACTGCCAACATCAAAGACGGAAAAGCGTCATAAGGCTCACGACTCTTGATCGCCAAATCTCGCCAGCACGCCAGCACTCTCCTTCGGTTTGCCATGCTCCTGGCAACAGGGATCGCCGCTGGGCAGACGAACGCACCACAGCGGCCCACAGATCAGATGCTCACTATCGGTCCGGCCGCGCAAGTGTTTCCTCCTCGATCGAGCTATCACTTCCCAAATGGGCAAACCTACGTCTACGCGGTGGAGTGGCACATGTTCAATGCCGGTATGGCGCGTGTCAGCATGGACACCGTCGGACCCGAGCAGCGTGTTACCGCGATTGCTGATTCGCTGGGAGTGGTCAACTTGATGTTCACAGTGCACGATCACTTCGAATCGTATTTCGATCCACATGACTTCTGTTCGCAGAAAATTGTCAAACGTGCGGAAGAAGGGAAGCGCCGGCGGAATTCCGAGACCCAGTTCGACTATGCACGCCGCAAGGCCGTGCGTAGTGACACAGACATCAGGACTGGAGAAAATAAGCGTGTGGAGAGCGATATTCCGGGCTGCGTTACCGACGCGGTGACAGGTTTTTATTACCTGGCCTCGCAACCACTGTCATTGGGCAGCCGCTTCACCTTTCCCGTGAGCGATGGCCCTAAGACTACGGAAGTAGCTGCCCGAGTGGAAACCACCGAACACGTTAAGGTTCCCGCGGGAACCTATCAGAGTCTGCGCCTGACGGCAGAACCGACTTCCGGGCCCTTCAAAGGAAAGGCTAAAGTGTCCGTATGGTTCAGCAACGACGAAAACCATATTCCTGTGCAGGTGCGCGCAAAACTTGGATGGGGAACACTGTTGTTTCGGCTGCAAAGGCTGGAGACCAAGTAACCGCCCTCGCGCCTCCCGTTTTCTGAATCCATTCTTAACTTAACATCGACAGCACGCTGTTATGCACGGCGCGAAGCGAAGTAAGAATGTAACCCATAGCGTAAGTCGGAGATAAGAAAAAGCCCGGCAAATAATGCGCACTGAAGACTACATGAGCAGCGGCTCCTCAGAATGAGTGTTGTCCGAATCAACCATGATCGGCGTGCCGATTTGCGACACTATCGGCGCCCAGGTCTCGCCAACCGAACACGGGGGCTGCAAAGGTTCCACCCTGACAAATGGCAAGAGCGCGCTCGAAAGCAGCCGGGCCGCGCGCGGACTTCCAGTCAGTTGCACATGCCGTCGAAGAACGCGGCGCAGCCAGCGCTCCTCCTGCTCTCCAAGGCTGGCAAAACGTACCGACTGATGATTGCGGTGATCATTGCCCGAAGCCCACAACAGGTACGCAAGTCCGCCCGTCATTCCGGCGCCCAAATTCCCTCCCGCAGGCCCAAGAATGACAGCAATTCCCGATGTCATGTATTCGCACCCGTGCTGGCCTATGCCCTCGACCACGGCCAAGGCTCCACTGTTCCGGACAGCAAAACGGTCTCCGGCCCTGCCGGCAACGTACAATTCTCCCGACGTTGCACCATACAAAACTGTATTGCCTACCAAAACATCGCCGCGCTCGGAGGCATCTGTGCCTGCGGCAACTGTGACTGTTCCGCCCGATAACCCCTTGGCAACATAATCGTTAGCTTCCCCCTTTAAGTGGAAGTGTGCCCCCGCAATCAGAAAAGCACCGAAGCTCTGTCCAGCAGCTCCGAAGAACTCGCAATTCACGCCATTCATCGCCGGGACCGACCCCCCGAACCGGCGCAGTACTTCGCCACTCCAATGGGCGCCCACGGCGCGGTCGGAATTGCTGATCACAAAGCGATGATTGCGACTGCTAACCGATTCCAGTTCTTCCACGGTCCGGTTCAACTCGAGGTGCAAGGCACTGGTGTCCTCACGAGGGTAGGGATATTGCGCGGGAGCATCGCCTATCGGGTGCAAGAGGTCGCCGACTCTTCTTCTCCGATCGGCAAATCGCGGCTTAAGGCGTCCCACCGCTCCGACGATCTCATCTATCGAGCAGGCACCCAGACCCGCAAGCATGACCCGTACATCCTCTGCCAGAGTACGGAAATAGGTCTCGACCATTTCCGGATTTCCCGCGAATCTAGCCCGGAGCTTCTCGTCCTGGGTCGCGATACCTACCGGACAGGTGTTCAGGTGGCACTGTCGCGCCATGACGCAGCCAACCGCGAGTAGTGCGGCTGTACCGAAACCAAACTCTTCCGCTCCGAGCAATGCAGCTATGACCACGTCGCGAGCAAACTTAAGCCCACCGTCCACCCGCAGTCGTACTCGTGCCCGCAGCCCGGCCCGTACCAGCGCGGTATGCGCATCGCGTAATCCAACTTCCCAGGGAAGACCGGTGTTCTTGATTGCGGTCAGGGGAGAGGCTCCAGTTCCGCCATCATGCCCGCTGATGGTGATCACGTCGGCTCCTGCCTTAGCTACGCCGGTGGCAATGATGCCGACACCTGAACTGGATACCAGCTTTACCCCGATTCGCGCGTGCGGATTGACTGCGCGCAGATCATAAATCAACTGTGCCAAATCTTCGATGCTGTAAATGTCGTGATGAGGCGGCGGAGAGATCAGCGATGTACCGGGCACGGCGTGGCGCAAACGAGCGATGTATGGAGATACTTTGATTGCAGGCAGTTGGCCGCCTTCTCCAGGTTTGGATCCTTGGGCCATTTTGATTTCGATCTCATCGGCATGCACCAGGTACTCGGCGGTCACTCCAAAGCGTCCCGAGGCAACTTGCTTGACCCTGTTATTCGCTTCCGGATGGTCGTAATAAAGCTTGGGGTCCTCGCCACCCTCACCGGTATTGCTGCGCCCGCCTAAATGATTCATGGCGATGGCGAGCGCGCGATGCGCTTCGGGGGAAATTGCACCCAGCGACATCGCTTGTGTGCTGAAACGGCACAACAGGGATGCTTCCGTCTCAACCTCATCAACAAATCGTTTGTCACTCGGGCAGATCTCCAAAAGATCGCGCGGCGCGATGGCTTCGCGTGCATTTCCGAGTTCGGCCAGGGCGGCCTGGTTGTCCACGGTCGGAGACTGAATATACCGGTGCATTCGGCGAACCAGTTCAGGAGAGTTCCCGTGCCGTTCCCCGTTATGACGAAAACGATACAGACCAAGATCCCGGAAGTCCGCGGCGGGTGTTCTGAATCCGGAGGTGTGAAATTGAATATAGTCCTGCAAAACTTCGGTTAGGTTCTTTCCCTCTAAGCTTTGGCCGGCATCCTCGAAGAAGTCCCGGCACAGCTCGGAATCTAAGCCGATGGTTTCGAATAGCTGGCCGTTGCGGTAGCTCGCCACCGTAGCAATACCCATGCGGGCGAGCACTTTTCGCATTCCTTTTTCGAGGGCCGCCCGGTAATGCGCCACCCCTTCGGTCGAAATATGCCTGGCCATCTCCATAGCAAGCCAGGGGTGCAGGGCGCTCGCTCCGCTCGCGATCAGAAGCGCGAAATGATGGGTATCGATGACCTGCGCGGACTCGACGATCAGGGGGGTTCGCCACTGCCCGGCGCGAACCATCGCTTTCCACACGGCGGACACCGCAAGCAGGGCGGGTAGGGCGGCGCGTGTTTCGCTCAGCCCGCGATCACTCAACACAATTATCCTGGAGCTGGCGCAAGCGGCGGAGGCCTGCTCGCCGATGGCTCTCAAAGCGTAGAGGGCAGAGTCGACAGAGTCCATGCCGCCAGCGGCTTCAAAGGTAAAATCAATCGTGTGAGCCCGCCCGAGCGTTGCCCGCAACTGGTCGAGCTGGCCTATGTCGAGCAGAGGAGACGAAAGCATCAGGTTCTCGCCCAGGTAGACGTCGAGTGACATCACATGGCTTTCGCGCAGCGGATCGATAGGCGGATTCGTTACCTGGGCAAATCGCTGCTTGCAGTAATCCCAGAGAGGCCGAGGCAGGTTTGACAGAAACGCCGGCGGGGCATCATCGCCCATGCTCCAAAGCGCTTCCTGACCATCTTCGACGAGCGGCAGAAACAGCATGCGGAACTGATCTTCCGTCCACCCTGAGGCGGCTAGGAGTCGCTTATGCTGCCCGTTGAAGGAAGTCACCTTGTTCTGCGGGCGAATGACCATGCGGCTGATGGGGCGGCAGTCGCGCGCGATTAATTCAGCGACCTCGTTGGGACGATAAAAAATTCCATTCGTGGGGTCGGCGATGAGCACCTCCCCCGGCCCGAGCCGCTGCCGCTCGACCACGTGACATCCGTGCAGGTCCAGGATTCCCACTTCGGACGCAACCACCAGAAGCCCATCCGCGGTCAGGCTATAACGCAGCGGACGCAAGCCGTTGCGATCGAGTTTGGCGCCGACCGTCTGCCCGTCGCTAAAAATCAGCGCTGCCGGTCCATCCCAGGGCTCCTGTTCGCCTGCATTGGCCTCATAGAGGCGGCGCAGCGCCGTCGGCATGCTGTCGTCGCGCTCCCACGCGGGCGGAACCAGACGGCAGACGGCTTCTGCCGGACTTCGGCCCTGTCGTAATTGAATTTCGAAGCTATTGTCGAAACTCGCCGAATCGCTCATGCCCCGCTCGAGCAAAGCGCATTCATCGGGTAGGCCAATCTCGCGCCGCAGCTCGGGTTCGTGCGCTCGAAGCCACCGCCGATTGGCGGTGATGGTGTTGATCTCACCGTTATGTGCGACGAACCGGAACGGTTGTGCCAGGCGCCAGCTGGGCCGCGTGTTGGTCGAGTACCGCTGGTGGAAGATTGCGAACGCGCTTTCGTAGCCGGGGTGGGCGAGGTCCGGATAGAAAATCGGCAGCTGCTGCGGAGTGAGCAAGCCCTTGTAAACAATCGTGCGCGAAGACAATGAACAGAAGTAAACGTCAGGCGCCGTGCTCTCGAGCAATTTGCGCAACTGGAACAGATGTGCCTCGAAATCTTCGCCGGCAGCGCCTGGTGCAAAGAAGAATTGCCGGATGATAGGCAGAGATAACAAAGAACGCGGTCCGATGATCGAACTGTCAACCGGTACCACGCGAGACCCCAGATAGCGAATGCCCGCTTGGTCGGCAGCGCTGGCCAGAGTGTCCTCCACGGGCGGCTGGTCAGACGTGATGAAAGCCATTCCCAGGCCGAACCACTTCGGTAGGTGGATTCCCTCTTCTCGAGCACATTGTCGGATGAAGCCTCGCGGAATGGCGGTGAGCAGCCCGGCGCCGTCACCGCTGCGACCGTCGGCATCGACCCCGCCGCGATGAGCCAGGCGGGCGAGTGCCTCCAGAGCACGTTCCACTAGTTCGTGCGACCCGCGGCCGCCAAGCTGCGCGAGAAACCCCACCCCGCAGGCGTCGTGATCGTCCGCGTAGTTGTAACCAGCCTTCACCATTATTCTTGTTCTCTACCGCCAAACCGCTGTGAAAGTACAATCGAGAATTTCGATGCTCAGGATGGATTTTTCCGCCAGGGATGCCTGCGAGCGCAGCTTCCGACGAAACCCCTGTGTTTATGCGGTCGAGAGCGGCTTGGCGCGCCGCAAGGGTTTATGGAGTCAGCCGGCGCTGGATTCAGCAAGCCGCCCAACCCGCGATTTCCTACTTGACAATATTTATTCATCGCCGCGAATATATATGCACTGGGGTGGATAGTTATTCATCATGACAAAGTTGGCCAGACAACAGGCGATTCTGGAAATCGCACGGCAAGGGCCGATTGGCAGTCAGGAGGGACTTCAGCGCCTGCTGGCCAAGCGTGGCCTCGATGTCGGTCAGGCGACCTTGTCGCGGGACCTCCGAGAACTCGCTCTGGTCAAAACAGTCCACGGCTACACGCTACCCAGGGGCAACGGTCATCAGCTCGAAGCTGGATTACCGTCCGTCGAGCGGCTGGTACGCGAGTTTGTGCAGAGTATCCGGCCGGCGCAGAACCTGATCGTGCTAAAGACCGCAGTCGGCAGCGCCCAGCCGGTCGCGGCGGCACTCGACGCGCAGGCTTGGCTGGAAGTGGTCGGCACCATCGCTGGGGATGATGCCATCCTCATCGTTTCTCCCGACAAGAAAGCGGCCAACCGGCTGGCCCAGCGAATTCGGGAGATGCTTGCCTGATGTCGGCGAAACTCAAAACCGCCGTCGTAGGCGCGACCGGCTATGCCGGCTTCGAGTTAACCTGCCTGCTTAAGCGACATCCTCATTTATGTGCTCCGCTGCTCCTGAGTCGCGAAAATGGCCCCAACTCCCCAGCCAATCTGGCCGAGGTGTTTCCCGCCCTTTGGGGAAACGGCGGATATCCGCTGGAACCATTTTCCTGGGCCAGGCTGCGCGATTGCCGCGTCGAGTTGCTATTTCTCTCGACCCCGCCCGAAGTCTCTCGCGCGCTGGTGCCGGAAGCCATCGCTAGGGGATTGCGCGTCATCGATCTGAGTGGTGCATGGCGTCTCAAACAAGAGCAGCATCGGGCGGTCTACGGTTTTGGGGACAACCAATCGGAAGTGATCGAAAAATCGATTTATGGTTTGCCCGAATTGAATCGACACAGAATTCGGGACGCGGCTTTGGTGGCGAACCCGGGCTGTTATCCCACTTCGATTATTCTTGCTCTGGCGCCGCTGCTGCGCCGCGGAATGTTGGATCGCTCGCGGGGTATCGTCTGCGATTCGAAGTCGGGAGTTTCCGGAGCGGGCAAGGAGCCCAATTCACGCACCCATTTCGTTTCGGTGGCCAATAATTTTTCTGCTTATTCGGTTTTTGGCCACAGACACACGGGTGAGGTGCTCGAGCAGCTGGAACTGGCCGATAATGAACTGATATTCACGCCGCATCTGCTGCCCATTCCTCGCGGCATCTTGTCCACCATTTACGCTCATCTTGCGCATCCCATGTCGCCCGCCGATGTGGAATCTACATTTCGGCAGTTTTATGCGGAGTCCCCTTGGGTTCGCCTATTTGCCACGCCGCAATTGCCACAGATCCAATTTTCCCTTCACACCAATTACTGCGATCTCGGCTTTTGTCTGGCTGATGATGGCCGCCGTCTGGTGCTGGTCTCCTGCGTGGACAACCTGCTCAAGGGAGCGGCCGGACAAGCGGTACAGAACATGAACTTGATGTACGGATGGAGCGAGGAGGCTGGGCTGAATTGAAGGTCGTCGTCAAAATCGGCGGGGCCGCACTGGAGAGCAAAGCCATGCTGCAAAAATGCGCGCGAGCGATTGCGCAGCTGGCCAGTGATGGGCACCCCATTGCCGTGGTCCACGGAGGCGGCTCGGCGCTCACCCGCACGCTCAAGTTGCTGGGCAAGACGAGCGAATTCGTCAATGGCCTGCGCGTAACCGACGCGGAGACTCGCGATGTGGCGCTGATGGTACTTGCGGGCATCGTAAATAAGCAGTTGGTGGCTGCCTTATGTGCCGCGGGCCAATCTGCGGTGGGCCTTTCCGGCGGCGACGGCATGGCCTTCCGGGCCCGTAAAAAAAGCACGAGCGGGTACGACCTCGGCTATGTGGGCGAGATCTGCTTCGCCGAACCGCGCTGGCTGGAGGCCATCTGGCAGCAAGGCGGGATCCCGGTGATCTCCAGTGTCGCCCTGGGCAGCGATGGCGAGTACTACAACGTGAACGCCGATCAAATGGCCGCCGCCTGTGCTATTGCCTGTCACGCCAATGCGCTGATCTTTCTTACCGATGTGCAAGGTGTGAAAGCCGCCGATGGTTCGGTTATTCCCTGGCTAGCCCTGAAAGACGTGCAGGAACTAATTCGCCTTTCTATTATTCATGGCGGCATGCTGCCGAAGCTGGAAGCGTGCGGGCACGCGCTGCATCACGGCGTCGGCCGGGTGAGAATCCTTCCTGCTGAGCAGGCGCACAAGCTGCCAGAATTTTACTTCTCGAAACTGGAGTGTGGGACGGAGGTATTGGCGGCATGAGTCTGGCTTCGGTAAAGCGTGCGGAATCCCACTTGCTCCTGCCCACGTACGAGCGCAAGCCGGTGTTGTTTACCCGTGGACACGGCGTGTATCTCTACGATTCCCGAGGCCAACGCTATCTCGATTTCCTGAGCGGAATTGGGGTAAACGCACTCGGCTATGGGCACCCAGCGATCAAGAAAGTCTTGTCTCAGCAATCCGAGAAGCTGATTCACATTTCGAATCTGTTCTTTCATGAATATCAAGCGGAACTGGCAAAGCGGCTGACCAAAATATCCGGACTTGATCGTGCCTTCTTCTGCAACAGCGGGACAGAGGCGTGGGAGGGCGCTCTAAAGCTGGCGCGGGCCTACGCTCACGCCCGGAACCATAACGGCCACAAAGCTAAATGGCGAATGCTGGCCCTGGATAATTCCTTTCACGGCCGTACCTTCGGCGCACTGGCTACCACCGGCCAATCGAAGTACCGCGTGCCTTTCGCCCCTTTAATGCCAGGAGTAAATTTCGTCACTCTCAACGATATAGAGGATCTGAAGCGGCAGTTTGATGGGAGCGTCTGTGCCATCTGTTTGGAAACGATTCAAGGCGAAGGGGGAATTCGCCCCGTCAGTCCCGAATTCCTGCAACTGGCGCGACAGCTAACGGAAACACACGATGCCCTGCTGGTAGTTGACGAAATTCAGTGCGGGCTGGGCCGCACCGGACGCTTCTTCGCCTATCAGCATTATGGAATTCAGCCCGACATTGTCACCGTGGCCAAGCCGTTGGCGGCGGGCTTACCGCTGGGCGCGATTCTCACGAGCAACAAAGTCGCCAGCTGCATGCATCCCGGTCTGCATGGAACGACGTTTGGCGGTGGTCCCTTATCCTGCGCTGTGGCCGTGGAATTCCTGAAGCAGACAGAGAAGCTTCTCAGCCATATTTCCCAATTCGGTGGTTATTTCCGCCAGCAGCTCGAAAACCTTGCCAGCAAACATGGCGGACAAGTACGCGGCAGGGGACTCATGCTCGCCTGGGCGCTCGACTCAGCCGATCTCGCCCAAGCCGTGGTGGACCG
>Ga0066388_100001047_pt1 | contig 14863 bp, 17 predicted proteins | sample PanSoiMetaGPlot6_FD_64539 | JGI IMG/M metagenome (GOLD analysis project Ga0066388, IMG submission 64539) | Tropical forest soil microbial communities from Panama analyzed to predict greenhouse gas emissions - Panama Soil - Plot 6 (Hybrid Assembly) | ecosystem: Environmental > Terrestrial >... | reverse complement strand
CCCGGATCGTAATCATGTGAAGCTTCCAGCGCGTAGAGCACGTCATTGGCGTCGTCAGTCTTGACGATTTGCTCAACGAATTTATCCAGGACTTCATCTGTTTTCGCAAGCGAAGGCGCGTCCTTCTGACGCAAGACAGGATTGCTGCTCATAAACCAAAGCATCTCAGCAGCGGTACGCAGGCTCGGCGGCTGCGTCTTATAATCACCGCCGTTCCAGGCAGGATCATTGTGGATGGCGTCGATGACCATTCGGCGCCAGGCACGGTTGCGCCCGGAAATTTGTGTCGGCAAACTCGCCAGCGGCATCAGCGCGTCCATGAAATCCGGATGCAATTCGCCCCAGAGCCACGTGTGCATTCCACCCATTGAAGTTCCCATTATCAGTCGTGCGTGATTGACACCGAGGCCCTCCGTTAACAGACGGTACTGCGCATCCACCATGTCGAGATAACCGTAGCGCGGGAATTTTGCGTGCATGCCGTCACTCGGCTTACTCGATTTGCCGTGGCCAATTCCGTCCGGTAACACGATGAAAAATCTCGTTGCGTCCAGCGGCTGGTCTTTGCCGAAGAGTTCACCGGCAAACTCAGGCCGAATGAACTGCGCGCCACTGCCAGTAGTACCGTGCATGATGAGCACGGCATTCGTTGTTTTGCCCTGTGCATCCTTCTCCGGTTTGCCGAGCGTCCGATAGTGCATACGCAACTCCGGTAGCGTCTCGCCCGAAGCAAATTTGAAATCGCGAATCGTATAATCGCCTTCCATCGGCGCAGGGTACTCGGCGCCAATTACGAACCCTGAAGCCACGGTGCAAAAGAGAAGCGCGAAGGTTCGAATTATTGGATTCATGTTAATGATTTCGTTGTCGTTCTACCTGGATTTGTTTCAGCAAGTCTGTGTGGGTTCGTTCAAGCTCGTGCGCAAAGTCCACTCTCGCGTCCAGAGCTTGGGGATAGATCTCGAATTGTTTTCGTAATTTCTTGGTGGCTGGATCGTAAAAGAACGAAATGTCCTGGCCAAGATTCGGCACGATCAGTTCGTCGCTTAATTTTTGATAACGCGCCATGCGCTGGAGTCCCCATCGGATAACCGATTCGTCCCTGCGCAGCGCCGTGAGCGTCTGCACGTCGAGCAGTTGAACCCCGCCAGATTGCAGCATGGTGGCTAAGTCGCTTGGGCTGTAGTCGGTAATGAAAACAAAGGGACGCACCGGCGGCATTTCACCGGCGTCCAATGCGCGCCGAAACTCAGCTGCTTCTGGCTCTTGTTCTCTCGCGCGGTTAGCTTTTGAGCTCTCGATTCCTTCGCTCAATGTTTGCTCGATAAACGCCAGGATTTGGTCGCGCCGTTCTGCATCCTGCTGGCGCTGCTGATAATTACTGAGCCAAAACGCCGCGTAAACGCCAACGAACACCAAAATTAACTCGGCAACCCAGCCCCCTACGTGCGCGAGAGGCGAGCGTTTTTCAGTTGTTTGACTCATGATTCACGGGAACAATTCAATCAATGAGACAATCGTGGTCAGTCAACAATTTGACCGATTTCGTGGTGAACTCGGTCCAAAACGCACATGCTGACGACGCGCCATTCCACCATTTGAGATTCGACCGCGTATTTCCCGACGACTTTTACACGGAGATGTTGCTCGCGATGCCGGTGGCAGATGACTACCGCGCCATGTCTGGCAAGAGTAAAATGGGCAGCAGCAGGCCCGACGGCAAACCGACCCGAAGCAAGATCGATCTCTTCCCCGAGTACATCCGCCATTTGTCACCGATGAAGCGCGAAATCTGGGACGCAGCCGGCCGTGCACTGCGTTCCAAAGAGTTAGAGAAGGCTTTCGTGCAGCGACTCGCGCCGGGCTTGGAGCGCCGGTTCGGCATTGACTTTGCGAAGGTCAAAATGTATCCGGTGCCGATTCTGACTCGCGATATTCCTGGATATCGCATCTTCAAACACACTGACAGTCTCTGGAAAGGAATCACCGTTCAGTTTTACCTGCCGCCCGACAATTCGACGCCGCATATCGGAACCATTTTTCATGAAGTGCTCCCAAACGGGAGAAAACCCAAAAAGGCGCAGATGCCATTCTCACCCAATAGCGGCTACGCGTTTGCGGTGGCTGACGATACATGGCATTCCGCAGATCCGGTCGGGCAGGAAGTAAGAACGCGCGACAGCATTCTGCTCACTTATTTCGTCGATGCCGGGCCATGGCGATTTGTGCGCAATCGGGGACGGCGATCAGCGAATTTTGCGCTCAAGGAGCTGCGCAATTTGATGCACCGTTAGGCGGATTCCGGAAGATCTGTAGCCACGGCGCTGTGTCGCCGTGCCGCGAGGCGGACCACAACTCAACGAGGCAACGGTCGCTCCATGTTCGCCAGCGCATACGCAAGCACTGCGACGACGGCGGAATTCTCCGCTAATGCCTTAGGGACAATTTTGTCCAGCGTATCAGCCGCGGTGTGGTGATAATTGAAATAGAAACGGCTGTCCTGGATCGGACTAAAAGCAGGCACGCCAGCTTTTTCCATCGGCCCAATGTCGGCACCGCAATGTTCGACCAAATTAAGCATGCCGGCGCCTGACGTCTGCAAAATTGCTGCGACTGGCGCGAACATTTTTTTTACTTCTGGTTTCGCTTTGATATTGATGCCAAGCGGGTGATCGGCACCGCCGTCTGTTTCCATGGCGGCGAAATGATTCATCCATTCTTTTTCGTGGTCTTTTGCGTACTGTTTCGACCCGGCCGATCCATTCTCTTCATTCATCCACGCAATCACGCGAATCGTGCGCTTTGATTTGAGATGAAGTTTTTGAATCAGATTCGCCGCTTCCATCGAAACGGCGACGCCGGCGCCGTCGTCGATCGCGCCGGTGCCAAGGTCCCACGAGTCCAGGTGACCCGAAACGACAACTACCTGTTCGGGGTGTTCGCTACCTCTAATGTCGCCGATCACGTTCGCGCTCTCGATGTCCGGCAGGGTCTGCGGAGTTAAAACCAATTTCATTCGCACCGGTCCCTGGCGGACCAGATCCGCGATCAAATCCGCATCCTCCGCGGTGACTGCACCGGCTGGAATTTTTGGCGCGTCATTCACGTAATCGGTCTCGCCGGTGTGCGGGAGCCGATAGTCGGCGCCACCCACTGAACGGATCAGACAGGCTATCGCGCCTTGTCGCGCAGTTGCGGCTGGGCCATTGCTGCGATAAACGACTGCCTCGCCGTACGCTTCGCCGCCACGACCTTCCGCGGCCATTTGTTTATCGAATGGATAATTGAAGAGCACGATTTTGCCCGCGACCTGGTCGCGAGGCAGCGATTTTAGTTCATCAAAATTTCTGACGACAACTACTTCTGCTTCGATCCCATTCGGAGGCGTGGCGATGCTTGCCCCGAGCGCGCAGAGCACAATTTTCTGCGTTGTGTTCTGCGCTTGTCCGGGAAATTGAACGAGCGCTGCCGTCTCTTCGCCGCGCACCCAATGCGGCACCATCACCTTCTCGAGGTGTACTTCGCATCCGAGGGCCTTCAATTCACTCGCGACGTAATCAACCGCTTTGATTGCCTGAGCAGATCCGCTCAAACGCGGTCCAATGTTGTTCGATAGATGCGCGACCTGCCGGTATGCGTAGTCGCTTGTCAGAGCTGCCTGCTGCAATCGTTTCAGCTCGGCCAGCGTCTGCGGCGAAAAGACCACGGGCGTCGGCGATGGTGACGCGCTCGGACTCGAGACTGCCGCCGGCGTTTGTTGCGCAACAACTCGCTGAGCGCACAAAAACACCAAAATCGAGAGAAAAAAGACAACCCGTAATTGATTAGATTCAAACATCCCGAATTCCCGCTACAACATTTTCCCCGGATTCGCCAGACAGTCTCGAGTGCAGCGAGAGTTATTTCTCTTTGCGAAACTCGATTTCCTCGCCAAAAAGGTCAGGGTTACGTGCGTTCTTCGTGAGGAGCGTAGCCACCGCCGCGGAGTCCTTGGTTTCCTTGGGGATTACCTTGTCGCTGACGCTCCGTAAAGTCAGACGCGTGCCATCACTCGCCAATTTCCAATCGACATAAGCGTACTTGCGATCGTTTGAGTTGAGATCTTGAACGCTGGCCAACGGCAGTTCCGCGACATCTGAGTGATAAGCACGGAATAAATCGCCATTGTAATAGACGACGTACGTGCTGTCATCCAACCGCCGCACTCTCATATTCTCCTTGCCGTCGAGGGAAATCCAGTTCCCGAGAAGCTGTTCTTGTACTTTGCGAGTAGGACTCGATGTGATTGGAACTTCGAATTGGCATGCGTTAAAAGCCAGGACGCACAGACCAACGACAATGCCGAAAATTATTCGCCGATGAATCACGCTCGATAATGTCACAGAGTCTTGGTTGCCTCCGTAAATCGGCCTTCATCGAAATCAATTAGGTCGGCCATTGTGAGAATGTCAGTGCGATCGGCGATGCCGTACTTCTTTTTCCTTTTCTCTAACACGGGAGTGAAAGAATCGCGCCACCCGACTTTCGAGACGAACCCGTTCCAGACGAACAAGTCACCACCATTCGGCTGCCGGCCGCCTTGAAAACACCATTCGAGGATTTCCTCGTTAGTTCCGCCTTGGCGGACGCGCTCGCGAAGATCGTCATAGTTGACGCGCAAAAAATTGCAGCAAGCTCCGTCAAGCGTTCGGGGCGCACCCAGATTTTCGTGATAATCCTCGTGTAACTCGCTGCGCGCGTGCAGGCGAATTTTGTCAAGCATTCGCGGGAAATACATCATCCCCTTTGTCATTTCTTTCGGGCTCCTCGGATAAGTCGGCATGGCCAAATAAATGCCGCTCTCTGCGGCGATGCAATTGGCCAGACTGCGTGCAGAACCGCTCGGAAAGGTTCAAGCGATCCAGACTCGCTGAACAAACCAAAAACTACCAAGTAGCACAACGGCGGCTGAACACGCAGGTGCCCAGCGCACGATAAACATCGGGTTCTCCCTGAGTTTCCAAATAATCGGTAGCACCGCGGCAGCGACCATGATCTGACCGAACTCCACGCCAACGTTGAAAGAGAATAGCGGCAGCACGATGCCGCCGGTGCCGGAGCCGATGCCAGCCTCCCGCAAAGTTGAAGCAAAACCAAAGCCATGTATCAAACCAAAGCCGAATGCCACCATTCGCCGCGCTTTCGGACTGTCGCGGCGCAAAAGGTTCTCGATGCCGACAAAAACAATGGAAGCGGCGATCAGCGGTTCCACAATTCGACTTGGAATTTGCACGACCTGCAGTGTCGCCGCTGCAAGTGTGATCGAATGCGCGATGGTGAACGAAGTAATGATACTTAGCGACGAGACGAAACCCCGGGCCACGACCAGCAGTCCGAAGAGAAAGAGTAAGTGATCGTAGCCGGTCAAAATATGCTTCACACCCAGAGAAAGGAAATTCGTAAACGACCTAACGATTTCGAGTGGGGCATTGCTGGTTTTGGTGTCAGGCATTTGTGTTGTCGCCCTGTTTGAGGTTGCGCTGAGCAATCGTCCAAAGATCGTTTGTCCGCGTAAATTTTGTACTTCGAGATATTGACGATGCCCAAACGGCAGCGAGGTGACGATTTTGCATTGAACTTCCAAACTGGAAAAGGTCTTGGCGTCGAAATCCAGACAAACTTCTACGTTATTGTTTTGATCGAGACGACTTCGAATGAATTGTGGCTTGCGGACCGTGCCGTCAGCCGCGATGACAACGTCTCTACCCACAACAGCTTCGAGTCGTCCCTGGCTTCGGCGAAACTCGGATTGCGTCACGATGCCGTCGTGATTCCCGTCGAGGTCCACAAGCTGCTCCGCGTCCCTGACCGCAAGTGTCATTGTCGCCTCCAGGCTGTTCGTTCCCGGGCGAATGGTTAGGCTGCTCAGCCCGGGATCGTGAGCTTTCGCGTATTGCAGCGGTAATGACGAAAAAAGAATCGCAAAAATCGCGGTTTGAACAGCGCGCGACCCGGCCAGGCGCGATGCCCGTGCCTGGCCGGGATTGCGAGACTGCATAAGAAAATGACAGATCGCTGCGCGTTGCGACGTTATGGATGGGAGTGATTCCGGCCGTTCTGTGGCGTGGATTCGTACGGGAAAACCTTGTTGTAGGCCACGTCGTTGAAGTCCACACCGTCTCCCGCTGGACCGCGAATGATTGGTGGGTTCACGCGAAGGTTGCTGATCAGAGCAGTCACCGCGATGTCCACTACATCGTCGCCAAAGCGGCGGCCATTCGGCCAACCGCCTGGAATAACACCATTGCCAAAACCCGGTTGAATCTGGCTGACCAATGTGTCGCCTCCAAAGGTGCCCAGTCGGGAGAAGCCAGGATCATCAGGGTTGGCACCTTGTTGGGTCCCATTGCCGGCCAGTCGGCAGCGATCTGTGGACAAATCAACCTTGATCAAATCAGGTATAAAAATTCCAGCGATGTCAGTCCTGTCCGTCTCGACATCTGGCAACTGGCCATTGAAGATGATTTGGTTGATCAGTCTCGCCAGTTCGGGAGTCACCGCGTATCGGCGGAACAAGTCGTTGTCGGACTCGGGACTGGTACGGCTGTAGCGATCCTTGTCGGCGATGGCAACCAACCCCTCGTTGAAGAGCGGGTTGCCTTGCCGGGCCACCTGCACCCACGGGCCAAGCAGTTGCGGATCGCCACATCTCACCGGACGTCGTCCGGTTTCATCGCGCAATATTGTTATCTGACGGCGGCTGGTGGTTGCGTAAACGCCCACGATTTGCTGGTCGCCACCCAATTCGGTCAGAGGAATCACCAACGCCATGAGGTGAATGTTGAACCCGGCCTGTGAGTCCTTGCCTGGCGACCGAAGCTGCAACAGATCGAAGATGGCATTGATGTCGCCGTAGAAACCATCATCACGTTGACCCGCGAATGAGAAGTAACCGCCGCCAAGGTTCTTGATCGTTTCTGTTGTATAACGATCCAGCTCGCTTTCCGTCGCGACGCCGTCCTTCGCGGGATTGTTGCCGTCGTTGCCTTGATTATAAAACGGAGTAGCAATGCCCTGGTTGTTGGGCGGAACGGTACCCGTTCCGAGCACCGTACGGTGGTTGCCTTGGCGGTGGTCCACTTTCGTGACGGTGTAGGTTTGTATCAGGTTCTGATTAGCGTCTCCGACGTCGTTAATAACACCAAGGTACGACTGCAGAATCGTGTTCTGGTTTCTGAAGGTCGTATTGAATTTGAACTCGTAGCTCAACGTGGCTGTGCCAGCAGCTACGTCGTTTCCGGTCGCAACGTGGATTTGGTAGAGCACATTGTCGTCGAAGTTATACTTGTTTGGTCCGATACCAGGTTCCTCGAAAGGATACACGCCCAGCGCGGTGACAAGGCTCTTCGTTCCATTTTCATTTTGCACGAAGGCGTAAACGTCGGTGGTATTGGCTGCGGGATCGAGAGTGATTAGCGGCGCGTCCATGTGACTGGAGGCTTGCGCCGCTCCGATTAAGTGTGCCGCGAGGAGTGCTATGACACCGCGCGACAGGAGATAGGTTATTTTTTTCATTTGTCCCTTAGGTTTTGGTTTGGGGTTGGGTTTTCCGCGCGGTATCTGTTCCGAGCGAAAAAGGTTTTGTGGGTTGGAACGCTTTCGTTTCGGCACTACACGCCGCGGCATTTTGAAGCTCGTCGCGTTCAGATGGCAAAAGCAGTTGCGAAAGTTCGCTCGCTTTGTGCAACCAGCGCTCCGCGTCAGCTGTGTGACCGGATTGTGAAGCAATCACGCCAGCGTGGAAAAAGAGTCGCGCGTCTTCGGTGCCTTCTGCCAACGCGCGCTGCATTTCTTTTTGCGCTTCGGCGAGGTTGCCTGCCGCGGCCAGCGACCACGCCAGGGCGTCGTGAGTGAAGACGTCACTGCGCGAACCAAGTTCCGTTCGCGCAAGTCGAAGCGCTGTCGAAGGAGACTCGTTTCGCGTTGCGAGAAAGAGGGCCATTGTGCGCGGATCACTACTCGCGCCGTGCTTTCGAAGTCGCGCTTCGATTCCAGATGCTTCGTCTTCGCAGCCATCTCCGCGCAGCGCCTCGGCGAGCGTCCATTGATATTCCGGAACTGGATTCAGCTTCGCGGCGTCTTGCAAAGCGTCTGCGGCTTCGCGAAACCGGCTTTGAGCCAGCAGCATTTTCCCCTTCAACAAGAGCGTTGGCGCATAATCTTTTTGTATCGATAGGGCAAACGCGCACCGCTGTTCTGCTTCGTCAACGTGGCCAGCTTGAAACTCGTAAAACGCCAATCGCGTGTTTACCCAGGCGGCGGATTCGGCATCGCTTGGACTGGCAGCGCTCACAGCCAGTTGCATCGCTTCGATGGCTCCTGCGAGATCGCCTTTGAGCCAGCGCATGTGCGCCGCGCGGGCGTATGCGCGAAGGTCGGGCTTCAAATTCATCATGCGCTGATAGGCCTCGACGGCGTCGTTCAGTTTTCCCTGCTCCATCAACGCATCGCCAAGAAGACCGTACTCAAAGCTGAGTCCCCGCTGTTGAACCAGACGCCGCGCCAGCATTTCGGACTCTTTAAAGCGATGCAGATTTTGAAACACGTGCGCACGCAACAGCGTCGCTTCCTGGCTTTGCGGATTGCGCATTTCGATCACGCGCGCGCACTGCTCGGCCAGTTTGTAAAAACCTGGGTCGAAACTTTCGCGCGCCTTCGCGACAAACGCCCAGCCTAGGCGGTCGAGCCAGAGTTCGACATTCCTGCCATCGCGAATCCGCTGTTGGAGCTGGGAAATTTCTCTGTCGGTGCGATTCTCGCCTGTCTGCGGGCCCAGCACCAAAGCCAACGGGTTATCAAAAATTGCGGCGTTTGCAGGAATCTTTTCTGCTTCGCTTTTGCTTTTTGTTCGAGGAGAGAAGATAAACAGACCGGCATTGGCGAAGACCAGCGCAACGCAAAGTAAAATTCTGCCATCGCCGATAGTCTTCTTGAGGATTTTCATCTTTTCAGGTTTGAGGAGCATTACGTCGGGATGCGGCGATTGGATGCAGTCACGGCGCAGAAAAATTTAGATTGCGTGAGGAATTGCTGACGCGGGGCACCGCCGAGCTCTCTTCCGACCGCGCCTACGCTTTCGGCTTTTCGAATCAAAATTCGATCGTGGCAGTGACTTCGAAACTCCAGTCGCTGTCTTCATTCTCCAGGTCGAGCTCTACGCTGTAGCGACTGGAACCGCCGTCGGCCCTATCGAATAAGCCGAGCTGATCGATAATGCGTTCGGCGATGGCGTCTTCGGCCATCTGATTTCTGGCGTAATCGAGATTGAAACCAGCTTCCGCCGTCGTTAACGTCCGCGAGGACGTTGCGCCGTTTTCCTCGGCAACGACTAATCCGGCGGCTAGCACAGCCAGTATGAAAATTGAGATCCGTAGTTTCAAATGACCGGTAATACGCCGCGGTCATTCGTCTGGATGCTTTCTCCCGACGCTCGCTAGCAAACAGCACCAGTCGTTAGGCGAGAAGAGTGTCATGTTGAGCGAAGCGAAACATCTCTCTCTATTTGCCTTGCTGGGTCGATTCAGATTTGATCAGAGATTCTTCGCGTCGCTCGGAATGACATTATGGGATGTCGTTCGCATGCTGGCGAATTGGAGAAAAATGGTTACTCCGTTGAACCAATTCTCTCAAGGCTCACTATGAACCGTGCCGGATTCTGAACAGGGAGACGATTATAGATTTATTTAGGCGCTTCCAACGAGCAGGATCGGCCCCTCTTTCTTGGGGACACCACCTTCACGCTCCAAGCTGATCGCAAAAGCCTTTACGTGTTCTGCTTTCTCAACCGGCTTGAAGCGAACTTGCGCAACGCCATTCTTATCTACGCGAACAATGCCTGCGCTAATCGGATCCTTGTGTTCGGCATCTACCGCCCACAACTGATAATCCTTTCCCGGCTCCGGAGCGGGAAGATTGCTGATGCGAATGACGCCGCTTTGACGACCGGGTTGCCATGCCACAGTCGCTTTCGCATATGCTGGCGCAGGCGCGGACGGCGCGAGCGTGTAAAACGTGGTCTGCATCAGCGGGTCAGCCCGGCGTATATCGGCAAGTTGGCGCTCCAGGCGTACGCGATCGAGAGCGAGCAGTCCGCAAAACACCGCCAATCCCGCCGCTATTGCCCAGGGTACCCAGCCAAACGAAGCGCGCTGCGTCGGCATTGGAACGACTCGTTTGGTTTCCGTCGCAATCTCACGCATGATGCGTTGCTTTAACGAAGCAGGCGGCAGCAGCGATGGAGCGGCTAAGGCAAGATCTCCTGCCGCCTCGCGCAGATCGCGGACAAGATCGCGCAATTCGGCGTTCGCTCGCAACTCAGACTCGAACGCAGCATCCTCATCCGCGCCGAGCAACCCAAGCGCGTAGAGTGCTGCCTGATCCTGTTGTTCCTCCGAAATCATAAGTTGTTGAGTCGTTCCCTCAATTTGAGCAGTCCTCGACGAATTCGGGCTTTTACTGTGCCCAGCGGTTGCCCGAGCCGCGCCGCAATTTCGTGATGGCTGAGATGCTCAAAAAAAGCCAATTCGATCGCCTCGCGTTGTTCAGAAGGCAAATTGTTTAATACATGTCGCACGCGCGCTGCCTCATCATTCTTCTGAGCGGTATCCGCAGCACTCTCGACGGTGGATGCATCGCCCGTGACGGTGGTAGGTGTATCTTCGGTAGAAGCGACCACAACCCGCGAACGCCGGCCGCGCGCCCGCAATCGATCGATGACTCGGCTTCGAGTGAGCAGCACGGTCCAACTGAAGACGCTGCTTTGTTCCGGGTCGTAGGTGCCGGCACGCGACCAAATCTGGAGGAACACATCCTGCAGAGCGTCCTGCGCCTCTGCAGGGTCTCCAAGCATTCTCATCGCCATAGAATAAAGCGGACCGCTCATTCGATCGTAAAGAGCGCTGAAGGCGCTTTGATCGCGGCGGCCAATCCGCGCGATCATTTCCTGATCCAGCATCTGCTGCGCTATAAATGTTTCCGCCATGCTCTGGTCAGTTCCGCCTAAGTCATCCAACGGGCACCGGCAACCGATAAGTGTATCCGGTTATCCGACGAATCGTCGAATCTGGATGCAGTTATTTTGCGGGGCTACCGACCGACTTTGTTTTAGTTAGTCGTGCGTTCCATCAACGCGAGAATCCGCGCTTTTTTTCCACCGTAATCGAGCGAATGAAAGCGGCGGATTTCATCGAGGCGGCGCTGGCTGTTGAGCGTGTCGAGGTAATGCGTATAGCTCGCTGCAAGCTGGCTTGTCTCCAAATAACGGCCACGGAGGTTTGCATCGCGAAATGCATCGGGGCATTGGCGCGCGAAAAGATGAAGGCGAAGCCAGCGTCGGTCCATGCGCGAGACCCGTTGCGTTTTTCGAAAAAACGCAATAAACAAAAGCAGAACAAGATAGGTATCGACCTGCGCCTGGAGCTCCAGATTACGCGCAAAATCTTCGGAAGCGATCTCGCGGATTCCGCTTTTGAATTGAAGCGCCGCATGCAAGGCGTGATTCAGTTCCTCTACGAACATGATTAGCGAACGAATATTGCGATCGCCCAAACCTGCGCGCGGATCGTGCTGTTCGAGCTGTTCAATTAGCCACCGCGAATAATAAATACCGACGTAAAGCTGATCGCCGGCGCGCCGAAGAAACGTGCGCGCGAGTTCGCTCAATTCGCGCGCGGATCTTCCAGCGAGCATCGACAACTGCGCGCAGCGAGTCCGATCGATCAGACAATCTTCCAGATTGATCCCGACCTGCGCGTAAGTCCGCTCAAACAATTTCTGAATCTGGCTAAAGAGCGTCTCGTTCATAGGCTGAGCGATGGCCGCGCGTCATCGTCCAGATTGAGCAGACGATCGGAAAGTTGGTTCAGCGCGAGGCGGACATCGCGGAACCGATCCGCCAATCCTTCGAACACGTCATCCAATTCGCAGCGACGCGCAGCTGCGTGCGAAGCAACAAGTTGATAGTTCGTTCGACCGACGTGCTCATAGAACTCAATGTCCGGGCCGCCGCGCAAACTGCGCCGCTGCGCGTTCTCATGAAAAATTCCGCTGATAAATAGGGAGTAATTGCCGATGTGCGCCCGCAGCAAAAACGCCTGCTCCGGGGTTGCGCGGCCCAGAGCGATCAGCATGTCCGAAATGTATTGTTCGGCGAGATGGTGGGTCTCATCGGATATCTGTAGCCGGCTCGCGCGGGAAAAAGTTTCGAGCAACGACGCGACGTAATCGCAAAGTTTCCGGTCGCCGATCCCGCCCTGCTGCAAAACGTGCCGAGCAAGAACGTAAAAATAAAACTGCGACGAAATCCGCAGATGCCCGCAATGATTCAGGATCGCACCAACCAACCGCGGATGATCGAGAATGGAATCGCGCGTTTCCAAATCGCTCAATAGATCGACAAGCGAAACCTGATCGGTTTGCGAGCGCGCGAGCGTGCGCACGATGAAGTCGAAATCCGCGGCCGTAAACCGCGCCCGACAATTCGCCCTGATCATCGGGACTTCATAATGCGCGATAGACGCGCCTGTGGCAAGCTCGATTGCTGACGCCGCTAGAGCCGAAGGTTTTTAACGAAGCCTGTTAACGAAATTGTTATACTCTTCGTGGGTGCCGATCCAAAACCACACCGCGAGATCACGTTCCCGACGTGCGAGAGCACGATAGCTATCTCCAATTCGAACTGACCAAACATTGTCGACAAGCGGTTTGAACTGCATTGAGGGATGGAAGGGATCTCGCAACCACAGTTGAAACTTTTCTCGCGCGAGACATTGGACGTGAGCTGGCAGTCTGTTGAACTCGTGCCAGAATCGCCGATGCGTTCTGGACTTCACGGCATGTCGCGGAGGCGACCTGCTTTGATGTCATCTTCCACCTCGTGGAGAATCGTATCGAGCTTACCGCCCGCGATGTCACGCTTCATCTGTTCGTCCCAGTCATCATCATTCCAACCGTGCAACCACGCCGCCAACTCGGCGCGCTCTTCAAATGAGAGCCGTTGGATGGCACTCTTGATTTCGGCCAAACTCATATTGGCGAGCGCGACTACTGTTGTGTCGGTTTAACGGCGACCGGGTTGCCTGTTGAAGTCGGATTCTCCTGCTCGGCGTTTTCAGTCGCGATATCTTTGATTTCCCTGGTGATCGCAACCGATTGAAACGTATCTGCCGTGGAGAGGCGTTTCAAAAGCTCCTGAATCTTTGCGGCCTTGTCGTCTTCGATGATCATATCAACCTTTCGTTAGCGCGCTCAGCGTCGCAGCCAATTGATCTTTCGAAATCGTTGCTGCCTGCTTCTCGGCCATCAATGTAAGAATTTTACCACCGCTCAAGCCAACAACAAGCGATGTCAGAAGCTGGGCGACAGTCAGGTGTAGCTCAATCGTTCTTCCAGTTACCAAATCGTACGAGGCCAGCGGACCGTACACGCCCCAGATCACGAGCGCAGCAACCGCACCGACGAGCACATTGCCGATCCAGCCCGGCCGCCAAACCTTCGCCGCAGGATCAAAACGCGGATAATTAAACTCACCGCTGATTGCGGAGTTAACAATTCCGCCCAACGCTCCGAAGGCGGCGATGAGCAGAATAATTTGCCAGATCGTCATAAAACCTCCGCTTCGACCTTGCACAGTTCGCTTTCGGAATTAAAGCAAATTTGCGTAGCTAGAGCGTGTCGACTTTCAATGGCGCCTACAAACTGCTGCAATTCGCTTGTTGTTTTGGATTAGCGCCGAAAGTCAAAGCTTGTCGAAGAACGCACGCGACAACGTTGGGTTTATCTTCACACTTTTCGTTGTCGTGGTTTCGAGAATCTTGCCCGTGTTGAGGTCCGTTTCAGTCGTTGCGAACGGGAATTTCACGCCCTTCACGTCGCGAAAATCCGAACCGACCTGCTCGATTGTCGTTGCCGTAGGATCGACATCGACATTGCAGGAGGTTGCGTGCGGGGGTCATCCAAAAACACGACGTCGCCGACGCGCAAATTTGTCTCTAACACGCAGGGCAGAACTTTTGTTGCCAATCCTATGTGATTTATGTCATATCAAAACAAGCATGGCTGAGACGCATACAGGTGGATGTTACTGTGGAACAGTGGAGATCGAGATGCGCGGTGATCCTCTGGAGATGGGTTACTGCCATTGCGAAAACTGCCGGCGTTATTCCACCGCGCCGGTGAGCGCTTTCACGTTGTGGAAGAAGGAGAACGTAAACGTCACCAAAGGCGAGGAGTTCCTTGGCCGATTCAAAAGCAGCGACATCAGCGAACGCGGTTATTGCACAAAGTGCGGTGGCCACATTCTGGTCGAGCATCCGACGCTCGATTTAATGGATGTCCGCATCGGCGCGCTCCGGGATTTTCCGTTCAAGCCAAACGTGCACCTCAATTACGCCGAGACGATTCTTCCGATGAAAGACGGCCTGCTTAAGCTCAAAGACTTTCCCGCCGAAATCGGCGGATCAGGCGAAACGATGACCGAGTAGTTCGCCGGCTTCAGCAATTAGTCATCGTAACTGTTATTTTCGATTTTCATAAACTCCTTCACACATGAAACGTGAGGGTGCTGAGAAATAAATCGCTGTGTAATTCAACAGTGCCCGGCCCACAAGAAGCGTTCTCTCAACCATCAACGGCGGCCCCGAATCAGCCCAGCTTGTAAATGCGAACCGGCGCGTTTCGGCCACGGATTGGGAGTGAAACCGCAGACTCGACGCCTTCCAGTTCACCGACGGTTTCCTGCACCGATTCTGAAACGAGAAAGCTCGAGTTCAGTTCCTTGTTCAATTGCTCGATCCGAAATGCGACGTTCACAACGTCGCCGATCACA
>Ga0066388_100001046_pt1 | contig 14866 bp, 13 predicted proteins | sample PanSoiMetaGPlot6_FD_64539 | JGI IMG/M metagenome (GOLD analysis project Ga0066388, IMG submission 64539) | Tropical forest soil microbial communities from Panama analyzed to predict greenhouse gas emissions - Panama Soil - Plot 6 (Hybrid Assembly) | ecosystem: Environmental > Terrestrial >... | reverse complement strand
CTCACCGGCGCGGTCTTCGCGCGCGATCGGGCCGCAATCGTGCGCATCACCGATGCCCTGACGCACGCCGCGGGTAATTTTTACGTGAACGACAAGCCGACGGGGGCCGTCGTGGGCCAGCAGCCGTTCGGCGGCGCCCGAGCCTCGGGCACGAACGACAAGGCGGGGAGCGTGCTGAACCTGCTGCGCTGGGTTAGTCCGCGCGCGATCAAGGAGACGTTCGTGCCGCCCACCGATTTTCGTTACCCGTTCATGGCGCCCGGCAACTGAGTCTTTGGTCGGGCTCTGGAACCCATGCCGGCGTTCCGGGCGTTTCTCTGGCGGAGGCGCCTATGGCTAGGACAGTGTCCACGGGCTTCGTCCTCTTGGTCCTGATGGCGGTCGCATCCGGCTGCGCGGACATGGCGACCGCGCCGGTCATGTCGGCGCAGCAGGAGTGCGAGCGGACCGGTGGTATGTGGCGCACGAACTTCTGCGACCGGGCAAGCGGCGGGGGCGGCGGCGGGTACTGATCCGCGAAGACGGCCCGCGGCCACGAATCGCCGGGGCGTTCAGACGCCAGTCGAGCCGAAGCCGCCGGCGCCGCGCTCGCTGGCCGGCAGCTCGCCGACCTCGATCGGCTCGGTCCGCTCGACCGACTGGACAACGAGCTGAGCAATCCGGTCGCCGCGCCGTACGGTCACGGGCTTCTCGCCGTGGTTGATCAGCAGCACCTTGACCTCGCCCCGGTAGCCGGCGTCGACGAGCCCCGGCGCGTTGAGCACCGTCACGCCCTGACTGAGCGCCAGGCCAGAGCGCGGTATCACGAGCCCCGCGTAGCCGGGCGGGATCGCGACCGCGAGCCCGGTGCCGACGAGCCCGCGTCCCCCCGGCTCGAGCGTCGCGTCGTGGGCGGCCCGAAGATCGAGCCCCGCGTCGCCCTCGCGCGCGTAAGCCGGCAGCTCGATCGAGGGATCCAGGCGCTTGACCGGAAGCTTGATCACGGGATCAGCACGACCTTGCCGTAGCTCTCGCGCGCGGCGATGGCGCCCAGCGCGCGCGCCGCGCGCTCGAGCGGGAACGACCGCCAGATCACCGGCGTGAGCTGGCGGTCCTCGGCCAGCTTCAAGAGCTCGACCATCCAGCGGCGCACGCGCGTCGGGTCGCGCTGCCGGTAGAGCCCCCAGTGCACGCCGACCACGCTCACGTTCTTGAGCAGCACGCGGTTGCCCGCGACGTCGCCGATGCGCCCGCCGGCGAATCCGACGACGAGCAGCCGGCCCTCGAACGCGATGCAGCGGGTCGAGCCGTCGAAGACGTCGCCGCCGACCGGGTCGAAGATCACGCTGGCGCCCTCGCCCTCGGTCTCGCGGCTCACGCGCTCCACCCATGCTTCGGTCCGGTAGTCGATGCCGACGTCGGCGCCGTTGGCGCGCGCCACCTCGAGCTTCGCGGCGGAGCCGGCCGTGGCGATGACGCGCGCGCCCAGCGCGCGGCCGAGCTGGACCGCCGCGAGCCCGGTGCCGCCGGCGCCGGCGTGGACGAGCAGGGTCTCGCCGCGCCGGAGCCCGGCGCGATGGACGAGGCCGCACCACGCCGTCTGATACGCGAGCCCGAAGACGGCGCCTTCCTCGAAGGTCATGAAGTCGGGGAGCGCGTAGACGTGGCGCTGATCGACCGCGACCACTTCGGCGTAGCCGCCCCACGCCATCGTCGCGAACACGCGCTCGCCCAGACCGACCTCGGTCACGCCCACGCCGATCCCGCGCACGATCCCCGCGACCTCGCAGCCCGGGCTGAACGGCGGGTCGGGGCGGTACTGATACTTGCCCTGCACGATCAGGATGTCGGGGAAGTTGCAGCCGATCGCGCGAACCTCGATGAGGACCTCGCCCGCGTTCGGCCGTGGGGTCGGCGCCTCGGCGTACTCGAGCGTCGACGGGTCGCCCCACGCGCGGGCCAGCATGACTTTCATCCAATCCTCGCCGTCGGCGGTCGCATCCTCGCGGTCGTCCGGCGCGGGCGAACCGCGCCGGAGCCGGCGGAATCGTAGCACAGCGCGGTAATATGACCGCCGTGTCCGAGCCCCGCCAGGCCCTCGCCGGCGTCACCGTCCTCGATCTCGCCACCTATCTTGCGGCACCGGTGTGCGCGACCTTGCTCGGCGAGTTCGGCGCCGACGTCATCAAGGTGGAGCAGCCGCGCGTGGGTGACGACCTCAGGCGCCTGGGCCGACCGGTCGCGTCGTCGGCCGGAGGCTCCTACTGGTGGTTCGTCGAGGCGCGCAACAAAAAGTCGATCACGTGCAATCTCAGGGATCCAGACGGGCAGGCGCTGATCCGCCGGCTCGTCGCGTCGGCCCACGTGGTCACCGAGAACTTTCGCCCGGGAACGCTCGAGCGGTGGCACCTCGGCTGGGACGAGCTCGCAGAGATCAGGCCGTCGCTTGTCATGGTGCGCATCTCGGCGTTCGGGCAGACCGGCCCCAACCGCGAGCGTCCAGGCTTCGGGCGGATCGCCGCCGCCGTCGGCGGCCTCGCGTACGTCGCCGGCTATCCCGATCGCGCGCCGGTGTCGCCGGGGACGCCCACGGTGCCCGACTATCTGGCCGGCGTGTTCGGCGCCGTCGGCGCGCTGGTGGCCTTGCGCCACGCCGAGCGGACGGGCACGGGCCAGGTCGTCGACCTCGGGCTCTATGAGCCCGTGCTCCGCGTGCTCGACGACGCCATCGCCGTGTTCGGCGGCACCGGGAAGGTGCGCGAGCGGATCGGCTCGGGCACCGAGAGCGCGGTGCCCCACAACCATTACCTGACGCGCGACGGGCGCTGGATCGCGATCGCCTGCACCAACGACCGGATGTTCGCGCGCCTCAGTCAGGCGATGGGCCGCCCCGACCTGGCCGCCGATCCGCGGATGACCACGACACCCGCGCGGCTCGAGCACCGCGCGCTGGTCGACGGGCTCGTCGCCGGCTGGGTGGCCGAGCGCGATGCGGCAGACGCGCTCGCGGCGCTCGAGGCGGCGGAGGTGCCGTCTTCGATGGTGGCGAGCGTGCGCGATCTGTTCGAGGACGCCCACGTGCGGGCGCGGGACAACATCGTCTCCGCAGTGCTGCCGCTCCTTGGGCGAATCTCGATGCCGGGAGTCGTCCCGCGACTGACGGTGACGCCCGGACGGATCGAGAGCCCCGGCCCGTCCAGGCCGGGGGAGCACAACGAGGAGATCTACTGCGGCCGGCTCGGGCTCTCGAGCGCGGAGCTGGCGCGGCTCCAGGAGCGCGGCGTCATCTGAGCCCGCCGGCGTGAGCGCGCTCCTGGTCGGTGCCCACGACCAAGTTCGAGAGGTTCTTGAGCAGCTCCAGCGCGAGCTGGGGGCGATTGCGGATCAGCCACTCGAGCCGCTCTTCCTTGATGACGAGCAGCTCGGTGTCCTCGGCAGCGATCACCGTCGCCGAGCGGTTCCCGCCGCGGAAGAGTGCCATCTCGCCGAGCGGCTGGCCCTCGCCGACCCGGTTCACGACCCGCTCGACGCCGTCGAAGTTTCGCCTGATCTCGACCGAGCCGGCGTGGATTACGTATGCCTCGTCGTGGGCGTCGTCGCCCTCCTTGAAGATGACGTCGCCCCGCTTGAATCGCCGCCGCTCGATGTCGCCGAGCGAGAGGTTCTTGTAGAGCTCGAGCCCGACCGATGGCAGCGCCGACTTCGCCTCGACCGGCAGGCGCGCGTTGGTCCAGCTGCCGAGGCCGCCCTTCAAGATGCGCACGGTCTTGAAGCCCCGCTGCCGGAGGATCTGAGCGACCCGGGCGCTCTGCTGCTCCTCCGGGCTCGTGCAGTACGCGATGATCATTTGCGTCGGTTCGAAGTTGACCGGGGCGCGCTCGGCCTCCTCGGGCGCCAGGCGCGTCGAGCCCGGCAGCTTGAGCGGGCTCGTCTCGAAGTCGGTCTTGGTGCGCACGTCGAGCAGCGCCGGGTTGAGCCCGCGCTCGATGAAGCCGATCACCTGCGTCGGCGTGACCCGGAAGCGGTTCTTCCACCAGCGCTTGCCCCACATCCCGCCGTAGACGCCGACGCTCACGAGCGTCACGCCGAGCGTCGCCAGCGCCCACGGGAACGGCTCGGGCGGCGGGTTCTTCACCTTCTCCTCGGCGAGCTTGAGGGAGTGCTTGACGTCGATCAAGTTCGGGACGAGCTTGTCGGCTTCGGTGAACCGCGCCAGCGCGATCTTGTAGCGCTGCGACAAGAGCGCCTCGACCCCCGCCGCCCAGACCGGGTTGAACTTGCTGTCGCCGGGGTTGGTGACCGGGGTGCCCCGCAGGAACTTGCCGACGTCCCTGGCCGGGATCAGGAAGTTGAAGCCCTGGACGTCCGCGCCGGACGACGAGAGCGACACGAACTGCATGACGCCGACGAGCGTCGCGTCATCGGTGATCGCAGGGCCGCCGCTGTTCCCGTGCGCGGCGGGCGCGTCGGTCTGGATGAGGTCCTGGTTGATGACGTCCATCTTGAAGCCCGACACGAAGCCGTTCGTCGTCGAAGCGTCGAGGGTCACGCTCCGGTTCAAGAGCTCATGCGACAGCACCACGCCCGGAAATCCCAGGATGTGCACGGGATCGCCGATCTGCACCTCGCGCGTCGTGAGGCCGATCGCGGGATAGACGCCGTCCTGCACGCGGAGGAGCGCCAGATCGCGCCCCGAATCCGGCGTCGGCTTGCCGGTGCTGTCGACCGACGGCGGCGGGCTGAATTTCTGGACCTCGGCCGCGAGCTTCACGCCGTTGGACAAAAGCACGGTGATTTGGGCCTCGGTGTTTTCCAGCTTGGCACTGGCCAGAGCCCCGCTCGCCGCCTGGCGAAGCTGCTCCTCGAGGTCCGGCCGCTGCCCCAGCATGAGCCCCTTGGCCTTGAGCTGCGGCTGGACGCACGCCTCGTCGACCGCTTTCTTCCTCAGCTCGTGCGTCACCCAGGGTGGCAGCCGATGCGCTGGGTCCACGACGTGGGCGTTGGTGACGACGTAGCCGCGGCCGTCGACGAACCAGCCGGTGCCCGTCTCGATGTACGGGGCCGGCGAGACGGCCACGGGACCGCGCCCGCAGTTCAGCGTGACGTCGCCCTTTACCTCGGTGGTGATCAGCACGACGGCGGGCTTGACGCGCAGAATGGCTTCCTGGACCGAGTACGCCGCGACCGCGATGGGAGCACCGAGCCAGGCACCCGCGAGGAGGAGCCCGAGCATCAACGCTCTCATGGCCTGGCAACGTATCACGGAGCCCGCGCGGCGTACAATGACGCCCGTGCCGTCGAGCGACGCGCGCTACACGCTGCGCCTGTGCGAGGACACGCTGCCCGCGGCAGGCCGCGGCGCCCTCGGCGCGCTGAACCGTGTCCTCTATGTTCGCCGCGGCGGCGTGACGGTTGTGAGCCCGCCGCGCGAGGCGCGCCTGGCCGCCGGCGAAGCGTGGCACGGCGCCGGCGCCTGCCAGATCGTGGCCGGCGAGGCCGGCGCCGCGATGCTGCGCTACGAGCTCGTCCGGGGCGCGGTGCCGCTCGAGCGGCTCGCCGGCGGCACGACGGCCGTGCTCCTCGCGCACGCGATCGATCTCGACCCCCGCGCCGAGTATCTGATCCGCGCCGACCAGGTCGACTTCGCGCCGGGCGGCGTCGCGCTGCCGCACCGGCACCGCGGCGGCGGCATTCGCTGCCTGCTCGCCGGTGCGCTCGAGGTCACCGTGGGCGAGGCGCCGGTGCGGAAGGTCATCCCGGGCGGCGCGTGGTTCGAGAGCGGACGCGAGCCCGTGCTGGCGGTCGCGTCCAAGGACGAGCCGACCAGCTTCGTCCGCGTCGCGATCCTGCCGCGCGAGATCCGCGGGCGGACGTCCATCACGTACGTCGATCCCAAGGACGCCGAGCGGGGACGGCCGCGGACCTACACGGTGTTCGTGGACGAGCCGATCGAGATCGCCTGACGGCGGCGGAGGAGACGCGATCCGTGGAGCGCTTTCTCGTGATCTGTCTGGGCGGCGCGATCGGGACGGGGCTGCGCTACCTGACGTCGGGTGTGGCGGCGCGCTGGCTCGGCGCCGAGTTTCCCTACGGGACCTTGATCGTCAACGTCGTCGGCTCCTTCCTGATCGGGCTCATCCAGCAGGTCGGCACGACGAGCCTGCTCATCCCGGAGACGACGCGGCTGTTCCTGACCGTCGGAATCATGGGCGGCCTCACCACGTACTCGTCGTTCAGCTACGAGACCATGCGGCTTGTGGAGATCGGCGCGTGGGGCCCGGCGTGGATCAACGTCCTGGTGACGACTGCGGTCTGTCTGGGTGTCTGCTTGCTCGGCATCGCGGCAGGGCGACTGATCGTCGGAGTGCGGTAGTTATGCGGAAGATCGACGGTGAGCAGGTCCTGATGCGTCTGTTCGTGGGCGAGTCCGATCGAGCCGGCCATCGTTCCCTACACGGCGCCCTGCTCGAGCTGCTTCGCGCCCGAGGCCTGGCCGGCGCGACCGTCCTCAAGGGCGTCGCCGGCTTCGGCGCCAATTCGGTCATCCACACCGCGAACATCCTGAGACTCTCGGAAGATCTGCCGCTGGTGATCGAGGTCGTCGATACCGAGGAGCATCTCGAGGCCGTGCTGCCGGAGGTCGACCGCCTGATGCAGGGCGGTCTGATCACGATGGAGAAGGTCCGCGTGCGCCGCTACGCGCCCGACGAGAAACGCTAGCGCCCGCTCCAGCGCGCCGCGTGATAGATCCGCCGCTGGTCCTCGGTGAGTAGATCGCGCGTCTTGAGGTGCGCCAGCAGGTGGACCAGCCTCACCTCGCTGCGCGCGCGCTCGACCTCGCCGACCGCCGCGCGCACGGCGGCGTCGTCGGCCGCGCGATCGGCGAAGAGGCGGCGAAGCTTCGCCTCGGCCTCGAGTAGCCGGACGCTCTTCGGTTTCGACTCGGCGAACATCGCGTGCATCAGCGCCTGGGCCTTCGCTTCCTGATCCGCTGTCAGCTTGAGCTGGTCCCTGAGCTCGAGCACGTGCATCGGGCCGGGGTAGCCGTTCTGATCGGCGGCGAACGCCAGGCCGAAGCCGCGGCCCTCGCCCACGACCTTGTCGAACTCGGCCGAGCACGCCTCGGCCGCCTGATGGCCTCCCACGTGGCCGTGGTCGTGTTGGCCCCACGAGACGGACGAGCCCGTGCCGAACAGCGCGATCGTCGCCACCACCGTGCTCGTCGCGACGCGTCCCAGGCTTCGCATTGGCATAAGTCTCCTCAGGCGAACCGCGCCAGGTATTCGCCGAGCGCCGTCGCCTCGCGCTCGCGCAACCGCACGGCGATGCGGAGCTGCTCGAGGTACTGTTCGAGGGTCTTGCCGCCGAACTCGGGCTTTCGCACCTCGAAGAACGAACGAACGTCGCGCTCGAGCTCGGGGGTGGCCAGGCCGATCACGCCCTCAGCCAGGCGCCGGAGCCCGGCCTTCGGGTACTGGCGCTCCATCGTCTCCCAGTTGGCCTTCACGAATTCCCAGGCGAGCTCGCGTCCGTACACCGACGTCAAGAGCGACCGCACGACGAACGGCGCGTCCTGGGTGCGGAACTCCCCGTTGGTCGCGCGGGCGAGCGTCCGCGCCAGGAGCTCGCGCTGGCGGAAGGCGGCCAGCGCGTAGAGGTAGCGCTGCTCCTCCTGCGGCGTCGCCGCCGCGCGGAACTTCTTCGAGAACTCGTCGTAGCGCGAGGCGTCGCCCGCGTGGGCCAGCACGCCGATGATCGCCGGAAGCACGTTGGGATCGAGGTCGGATGCTCCGGAGTAGAGCTCGGCCGCGCGCGCCTGCACGGCCCGATCGTCGCCGAGCGCCCCCATCGCGCGGATCAGGTCGCCGCGGAGCTGGCGCGTCAGCTCGTCCTCGCCGGATCGCGGCGTCCAGCCGAGCTCGCCGAAGACCGCCCGCACGCGGTCGCGGACCAGTGCTCCGAGCCGAGGCCGATCATCGGGCTCGACGATGCGATTGAGCATCGCGAACGAGGCGATCAGCACCGACCACACGTTGCGGTCACGCTCGCCGCGGAAGCGCGCGGTCAGCTCGAGATAGTCGGTCAAGGTCATGTGGCCGGCGACGGTCACCGCCCACGAGTCATTGACCAGGTTGAAGCGCTCGATCCCGCCCAGGCCGGACAGCGACCCGAGCAGCCGCTCGAGCAGCTCGCCTTCGTAGCGGACGCGGTAGAAGCCATGGCCGCCCTCGTTGACGAGCACGGACTCGAGACGCTCGGGTGCCTGCATCCGCGCCTCGGCTCCCGCCAAGAGCGGCCGCTCGACCGTCGCGCGCCCGCCCGCGGTGAGGCGGAGCTGGAGCGGCACCTGCCAGCGCTGATTGCGCGGCGACGGGGTCGAGCCCGGCATGGGCTCCGACAGATACGTGAAGCGCTGCTGGCTCAGCACGAGCTCGCGGCCCTCGAGCCGCGCGCTCACGAGCGGGTAGCCCGGCTGGAAGATCCAGCCGTCCATCACGGCGGGGATCGGCTGATTCGCGACGCGTCCGAGCGCGGCCCAGAGGTCGCCGGTCTCGGCGTTGGCGTAGGCGTGGCGCCGGAGGTACTCGCGCACGCCGTCCCGGAACACGGTTGCGCCGAGGTACTGCTCGAGCATGCGCAGGACCGACGCGCCCTTCTCGTAGGTGAGCACGTCGAACATCGCGTCGGCGTCGCGCGGCGCCTCGACGTGGAACTCGATCGGCCGCGTCGAGTGCAGCCCGTCGACCGAGAGCGCCGCCGCGCGCGAGACGCCGAAGGTGGTCCAGCGCTGCCACTCCGGCTTCCACGCGTCGACCGCGAGGATCTCCATGAACGTGGCAAAGGCCTCGTTGAGCCAGATGCCGTTCCACCACGTCATCGTCACGAGATCGCCGAACCACATGTGCGCGTTCTCGTGGGCGACCACGTCGGCGACGCGCTCGAGCTCGGCGTGCGAGGCGGCCCGGGCCTCGACCAGCAGCGCCGTCTCGCGGAAGGTGATCGCGCCCAGGTTCTCCATCGCGCCCGCCGCGAAATCGGGAATCGCGAGCAGATCGAGCTTGTCGCTCGGGTACGGCAGCCCGTAGTAGTCCTCGAAGAAGGAGAGCGAGGCCACGCCGATCTCGTGACCGAAGGCGGCCAGCCGCCGCTTGCCCGGCACGCACCACACGCGCACCGGCGTCCGGCCGACCATCACGGCGTCGGTGGCCTCGAGCTCGCCCACGACGAAGGCCACCAGATAGGTGGACATCTTCATCGTGTCGGCGAAGGTCACCACCTTGCGGCCGCGCTCGACGCGCTCGCCCACGACCGCCGTGTTGGACACGGCCGTGAGCTTCGGGTCGATCACGAGGGTCACCGCGAACACGGCCTTGAAGGCCGGCTCGTCCCAGCACGGAAACGCGCGGCGCGCGTCGGTCGCCTCGAACTGGGTCGCGGCCATCAGCCGCTGCTCGCCGGTCGGGTCCTTGTAGCTCGAGCGGTAGAAGCCGCGCAGCTTGTCGTTCAGCGTACCGGTGAACGCCAGGCGCAGCCGCCACGTACCCGGCGCGATCGCGGACGGAAACGTGATGCGGCAGCGCTCGGCCGCCTCGTCGACGATCGGCGTGCCCCGGAGGGTCTCGCCGCGCGCGTTGGCGATCGTCGTCTCGCCGAACACAAGGTCGACGGCGTTGAGAACCACCTCGGTGGTCGGCTCGTCCACCTCGACCGTGACGGTCTCGTCGCCCGTGAAGGTCAAGGTCGCCAGATCGGGCTCGAGGCGCAGATCGTAGCGAGTCGGTCGCACGTGTCGAGGCAGGCGATACGGATCCACAGCGCTCTCCGGAAGCGGTCAGATTGACTTCCGCCTTACTGTACAGCAGTCGGCGCGCGCTATCATGCTCCCGTCGATGCCACGTCGCCTTCGCGGCGCCTCGGCGGCCGCGGCGCCCGTGCTGCTGGCCGGCGCGGCCGCGGCCGGCGCCGACCGCGTCCAGGATTTCATCGGGCGGCACTGGCGCCAGCCGCTGGCGCCCCAGGGACCGCCACCCGCGCGCTTCTCGCCGCTCGAAGCCTCGCTGCATCCGGAGTCGTGCGGGGCCCGCCATCCGGCGCAATTCGCCGATTGGCGCGAGAGCGTGCCCGCCGCGGCGAGCGGGCCCGGCGTCCTCGGCCAGCTCGTCGAGATGCGGGAGAGCGATCCGTCGTCGGCCCACGGGTGTCTGGCCTGCCACGCGCCGCTCGCCGAGCAGGGCCCGTTCGTCGCGGTGGGCCGCGAGCTCCGAGAGAACCCCGACTACGATGCGGCCCTCACCGGCAAGGGCGTGCCGTGCGCGGGCTCGTTCTTCGAGACCCTGCTGCGCCAGGCGCCGGCCGCGGCGAAGCGCCGATCCAGCAGGCGCTCGAGGCCGCGCGCCGCTCGCCGTTCACCGTTTTCGAGCGCGAGCTGCCGCTGAGCTAGAAGCCGAGGGCGGCGCCGTCGGCGCGCGGGTCGGACGCACCCGTGAGCCCGGTCGGATCGATGCGGATCACCTGAGCGTGGCCCATGAGATCGCTCCAGCCCTCGACGATTTCCACCTCGTGGCCGCGCTCGCGCAGCGCCTCGCGAACGTCGTCGCCGAAGCGATCCTCGAGCCTGAGCGAGCGCGTCTCCTCGCCCCAGGTACGGCCGAAGAGCCAGCGCGGCGCCTCGACCGCCGCCTGCGGGCCGAGCCCTCGGTCGACGATGCGCGTGACCAGCGCCGCCTGCGTCTGCGGCTGGCCCTCGCCGCCCATCGTGCCGTAGACGAGCCGCGGACGTCCGTCGACCAGGTACATGGAGGGGATCAGGGTGTGCGCCGTCTGCTTGCGCGGCTCCAGGCGGTTGACGTGCCCCGGGTCGAGCGAAAAGAACGCGCCCCGGTTCTGCAGGAGGACGCCCGTATCGCCCGCGATCACGCCCGAGCCGAATTCCCAGTAGAGGCTCTGGATGAGCGCCACCGCGTTGCCGTCCCCGTCCGCGGCCACGATCGCGATCGTGTCGCCCTCGAACGCGGCGCCGCGCGAGGCCCTCGACGCCCGCCGCGAGATCGAGCGGCGCTTTTCTTCGAGGTGGGCCGGGTCGAGGCAGCGCGCCACCGGGACCGGTCCGAAGGTCGGATCCGCGAGATAACGGTCGCGGTCATCGAACGCGCACTTCGTGGCCTCGACGACCACGTGCACGTAGTCCGCCTCCGGGAGCGAGGCCACGTCGAAGCCCTCGAGGAGTGAGAGGATCGCGAGCGCGGCGAAGCCTTGCGTGGGCGGCGGAAAGCTTGCGGCCTCACCACCGCGATACGCCACACGAAGCGGCTCGACCCAGGTCGCGTGATGCCGGGCGAGATCATCGGCGGTGAGGGGGCTGCCCGCGGCAGCCGCGCCCCGCGCAATTCGCTCGGCGAGCGGTCCGCGATAGAACGTGTCGGCTCCCTCCCGGGCGATCTCCTCGAGAGTTGACGCGAGGTCCGTCTGCACGAAACGCTCGCGTGCCAGGACGGTCGGATGGTAGATGCGCCAGAGGCGGTCTCGTAGCTCGGCCGGTGCCGCGATGCCGAACAAGTCGTCGGCGTCGGCCGTCTCCCGCCGCTGCCCTGACGAAGGCGGAAAGCCATCGCGAGCTCGAGCGACTGCGTCCTCGAGAAGCGCGCCCCAGCCGATCGGGGAGCGCAGCGCATCGCGGCTCAGGCGGTGGGCCTCCCACCATCCTGAGACGACCCCGGGGACGGTCAGCGCGGCCACGCCGCCGCGCGTGGGAATCGTCTGACCGAACCGGGCGCGATAGGTCTCGAGGTCGGCGGCCGCTGCCGAGCGACCGGCGGCGTTCAGCGCGCGGAGTGCGCGCCGCCGACCGTCGTAGATCAGCCAGAAGCTGTCGCCTCCCACGCCGTTCATATGAGGGTAAACGACCGCGACGGTCGCCGCGGCCGCGATCGCGGCATCCACCGCGTTGCCGCCGCGCCTCAGCATTGCCACGCCGGCCTCGGAAGCGAGCGCGTGTGGCGTCGCGACGAGTCCTCGCGTCGACCGGGCCTCGGACCAGCGGTTTGACGCCGTCACGCGTCGGCCATCAGCACTCGTTTCGATGTCGCCTCGTGCGTTGAACGCATCCTCGGTGCATCGTGCCATAACCTTGCGCAAAAGGTATATCGGCGCGGGCGCTCCTTGATTTCAATCCGTGAAATGTGGAAGATTCGACGCCAGGAACGGTGCTGATGAGTCGGCCCACGCTAGCTTCCGTCGTGACCATCGATCCCGACGTCACCTTCCGCGAGCTGGGCGGTGAGATCGTGATCCTCAATCTCGGGACGGGTGTCTATTTCGGGCTCGACGAGGTGGGGGCGCGGATCTGGCGGCTCATCGAGGATCACGGATCTCTCGAAGCGGTGCTCGCGGTGCTCCGCTCGGAGTACGAGGCTTCCCCCGCCGTGCTCGAGCACGATCTACTCGAGCTGGTCGACCATCTGTGCGCGAAGGGGCTGGCGCGTGTCGACACGAAGCCGGCGTAGCGCCCGCCTGGGACGTGCGCTCCTCGGCCTTGTGACGCTTTCGCGAGACGAACGGGCCCTCCTCGCCCGGGCACTGGTGCTCTTGCCCCCCGTGAGCGCGGGCCTGCGACTTCTCGGACTGCGGCGTATGCGGCGTATGCTCGCCGTTGCCGCTGCCGTGCGATCGGTCCGTCGTTGGGACGTCGACGATCATGGTCGCCAGGCGACGCGCACGGCATGGCTTGTGGAGGTCGCCGCCCGCTGCCTGCGGCCGCGCCCCACCTGCCTTGCGAAGGCGCTCGTCGTTTCTTCGCTCCTCCGTCGACGCGGCGTGCCGGCGCAGCTGGTCATCGGGGTCTCGAAAGCCGGCGGGCAGCTGCAGGGGCATGCCTGGGTAGAGCTCGACGGGCCCGCGGTCGGTGAGGCGGCGGGGCCCGGCCGCTACGCCGTGCTCGCTCGTATGCCCGGCGGGCCGCCCGCTTCGGTAACGATCGCCCTACACGAGCGAGCCCCGTGAGCGGTCTCGCTGGCGTCTTCGGCCTCCATGGTCGTGCGGTCGACGCCAAGCTTCTGAGGAAGCTGACCGCCGCGGTCGCTCATCGCGGTCCGGACGGCGAGGGCTACTGGTCCGACGGCCCCGTGGGCCTCGGGCATCGCATCTCGCGCACGACGCCGGAGTCGCTGAGCGAAAAGCAGCCGCTGCTCGACGAACGCGAGACTCTCTGCCTCATCCTCGACGGCCGGGTCGACAACCGCGCCGAGCTCGCCGCATGGCTGCGCGATGAAGGCGCCTGTTTGCGCGCTGACACCGACGCCGAGCTCGTGCTGCAGTCCTACGCCCTCTGGGCTGACGGTTGCGCCTCCCGGGTCGTCGGTGACTTCGCGTTCGCGATATGGGACCGCGGCCGTCGCCGGCTCTTTTGCGCCCGCGATCCCCTCGGGATTCGACCGCTGTATTACTGGATCCACGACCAGACTTTCGTGTGGGGCTCCGAGCTACGACAGGTGCTTGACACCCTGCCGATCGGCCCGGAGCCGAACGAGGCTGTCGTCGGCGAGTACCTGAGTGGTCGTCTCGTCGATCTCGAGGAGACTCTTTATCGCGGGATTCGGCGCCTGGCGCCGGGCCACGTCTTGACCGTCGACGGCGGCGGCGTCCGGGCAGTGCGCTACTTCAACGTCGATCCGCGGCGCGAGATCCGGTATGCCTCGGACGACGAGTACGCCGAGCACTTCGGCGAGATTCTTCGAGAAGCGGTTCGCTGTCGGCTGCGGAGCGTGCGTCCCGTCGCGGTGTTTCTGAGCGGCGGGCTCGACTCTTCGGCGATCGTCGGGGTCGCCGCGCGGCTCGCTCGAGACCGCGACGCGCGCGAGCCCGGATTCGAGGCGTACTCTCTCGATTTCTCCCGCGCGGCCGCGGACGAGCGAGGTTGGGTCGACGACGTGGCCAAGCTGTGGCGCATGCCGGTGACGCATATGAGAGCCGACGAGACCGTCGTGCCGCCCCTGGCCGATCAGGTCGCCGAGCTCCGCGACTTTCCTGATCTGCCCAACGCTCACCCCTGGGGGCTCTTACTCGACGAGGCGTGCCGACGGGGCAGCCGCGCCGCGCTCTGGGGATATGGTGGCGACGAGTGGCTCACCGGGGACGCCGCGCATTGCGCCGACCTGCTCCGGCGGCTGCGTCTGATCACACTCGCGCGCCGGGTCCGCGACGATCTTCGCTCCCTGAATCGGCTTGGCGGCCCGCCGACCGGCCTGGCGGATGCGGTGCGATCGTGCGTGTTCCCGCTTGTTCCGCGGTCTGTCAAGAGGCTGGCGCGCCGGCTCCGGAGCTGGGACGTCCCGGACTGGATCGCGCCGGGTTTCGCCCGACGCGTGGCGCTTCAGGAACGCCTCGGCCGAGAGATCGCCGTGCCTCGGTTCGCGACATTCGCGCAATGTGCGATCGCTCGCCAGCTGCAGAGCGGGTGGAGCGTCGCCGAGTACGAGATGGTCGACCGATTCGAGGGGCGTCGATCGATGGAAAGCCGATTCCCCTTCAATGATCGGCGTCTGATCGAGTTCGCTCTGGCGCTGCCCGAGGATCAACGGTGGCGCGGTACCGAGACGAAGTTCATTTTGCGTCGAGCGGGCCGGGATCTTCTCCCGCCTTCGGTGGCGCGCCGTGCGAGCAAGGGCGACTTCACGTACCTGTTCACAACCTCGCTTGAGCACGAGGGCGGCGCCCAGATCTTCGCGCGCCTCCGCCTCGAGGCCGATGGATTCGTCCGCGGCGCCCGAGTCCGAGAGATGTACGATCGCCTGCGCCGGGGCGACCTCAGGTGTCTGGGGCCGAGCTGGATGATCTTCGCGACCGAAGTGTGGTACAGAACCATGTTTCCCGAGTCTCGGGCATGGCAGAC
>Ga0066388_100001043_pt1 | contig 14874 bp, 17 predicted proteins | sample PanSoiMetaGPlot6_FD_64539 | JGI IMG/M metagenome (GOLD analysis project Ga0066388, IMG submission 64539) | Tropical forest soil microbial communities from Panama analyzed to predict greenhouse gas emissions - Panama Soil - Plot 6 (Hybrid Assembly) | ecosystem: Environmental > Terrestrial >... | reverse complement strand
CCTGCCAGACGTCGGCTTCTACACAACCTCCGCCGACAGTCCCAGCAATTGAGCCATCATCGCGCACCAGCATCTTCGAGGTCTCAAAGGAGGGCACCGAACCCCGCACGTTTACGATGGTCGCAACCGCGCCACGGCGGCCTTCTTTGCGCAGCTTGACGATTTCTTCGTAGATGTCCATTCCAGCTTGATTATTGGGGTTTCCCGCAGGCAAGTCAAACCTGCAGGTAACTGAGCGATCATTAGGCTATTCGAGGCCGATTCGATGTTTTGTATCAGGGCCGCAGCGAAAGCCGTCGGGTTCTCCGGCGCCTGCCAGGCAATTCTTTAAGGGGAACCTGCTGGATTCCGCTGTTGAAAATGCCCCTGCCGCACTGATCCAGCGTCTCGCAATGACATCGCTCGATCATTTTGTGCAGCAGTCGCTGCATGGTTCTAACATCTTCCATCAGCTCGTCAAGTTCAGCCAATTTACGACGGGATAGTTTCTGCCAGCGCTCTGATGCCCGCGTGAAATTGCGAAAGCCAAAGAACAATTGCCGGATCTCATCCAGAGTGAACCCCAACTGACGTGCCCGCTGAACCACCGACAGCCGATATAGCGCAGTCGCGTCATAGCGTCTCTGTCCGCTTATGCGCAAGGGCGCGGGAAGCAGCCCGATCTTTTCGTAATAGCGGATGGCCGATGTTTGCAACCCGACTTGCCGCGCAAGCTCCGAGATTGTCAGTAGCGGCATTCAGGAATTCTAGTCGGAATATCTTCGGCTCGAGCGTCCAACACAACTATTTTTTTCAAAAATAATTCTTGCCTTAAAGTCAACTTTAAGTCGTAGCGTCTTCTACACCGCGCCTTCCAGGCGCCCTTTGGAGGAAGTCCTATGAAGAACATATCAACTGCGGCAGCCGCATTCGTCGGCGGCATCGCCCTCTGGTACCTCGCCTATCCATACTCCGCTTCAGCCCGGCAGGAACCTGGGACAACAACCGTTGCACGACACCAGAGCCCTCTCGCCTGCGACCGCAAAGCGCTCACAACAGAGCAGCGCAAGCGGCATTTCGACGAACTGGGTCCGTCCCTTCGGTCCCGAAGAAAGAGCGTCCACGAACTGCCTGACGGCTTCGAGTTCGAATTTCCAGGTGACGAAGAGACGTTCGCGCTCCTGGCGGAGTGGGTCGCTGGGGAGCGTGTCTGTTGTCCTTTCTTCGAAATTAACGTTAGGGCGGAGCCCGATAGCGGCGCCCTTTGGCTGCGCCTCACGGGTCGGGAAGGCGTGAAGCATTTTCTTGAAATCGAGGGAAGTGGCTGGCTTAACCGCTGATGGTCCGAAGGAGCCGTCGTGCTTAGATTGATTTCACTGGAATCAGCGTCAGATCGTCCACAAGCCCGACTTCCTTCTGTAGAAATGGCTCGGCATACGTTACGCCGCCCATCATGCCGTAATGGCGTGCCATTGCCTCGACACGGTCCCGAATTTCGGCTTGGGCGGGAAAGATTTCCTTCCCGGCGTCCTGATCGCTGAACTGGGACTTGTACGCCATCAGGGATCGGAAGCGCTCTTCGAACTGATCGGTGATGTCGACTACGAACGTAGGCCGGACATCGTGATACAGGGTGGCATACACAATCTTGAATGGCCGGTGCGGCGGAAGCGGGACATCATCCAGGCCTTGACGAGCGACGATCAGCTTGGCAAGCCCAGCGAGGAAACAAGCTTCGTAGCCCAGAATGGATGCAGTGTAGTGGTCGGGATGCCTGCCAAGCCAGTAGGGAAGAATCAGCACCTGCGGCCGTGTTTCGCGAATGACGCGGGCCACTTTGATGCGGTTCTCCCAGGTATTCTCCACGCGTCCATCTGGGATGTCGAGCGCCTGACGCCAGGCCACCCTCAGAAGACGCGCCGCATCCGCCGCTTCGCCGGCGCGTTCTTCGGCCGTGCCGCGCGTCCCCATCTCTCCTTGGGTCAGGTCAAGAATCCCGGTTCGATGGCCCCTCTGAGCCATTTTCAGCAGTGTGCCGCCGCATGTCTGTTCTACGTCGTCACGGTGCGCAGCCATGGCCAGGATGTCGAGGGGAGTGCCGTGCATGTCAGTCGAGATTGCCTTGCTCGACCACCACATTTTCGCGGACGATCAAGCGATGATGTGCCATCTCCTTTAGCGTCGGCAGAACGCGCGAGATGTGCTCGTCGGTGTCAACGAAAGTAATGACGACTGGAAGTTCCCCGCCGGCCTCAACCAGATGTGCCGTCTTAACCTGCTGACGTCCCAGAAAACCCGCCACGGCGTGTGTCACGGTCGCGGCATAAACATTCTCCTTGTGCAAATAATTCAGGATTTGAATATGCAGCGGCCGGTGCTGCCACTGGTCGGATTCATTAAGGTAGATTGTTACTTGGACCGCCATGGCGTCTGGCATTTTACAGCACCCGTGCCAGCGCCATCCCAGCCAGCGCGGCGGCCAGACACAGCAAGTTATTGGACAAAATGTTGCTCGCCATCAAAAACCATTGCCCCTGCTCGAAGTAGGCCATCGTCTCGAAGGCGTAACTCGAAAAAGTTGTAAAGCCACCACAGAAGCCAACCACCACTAGCAACCGCCAGTGCGGATCGACCAGGGCTCGTTCGCTGCTCCAGATCACGAACCAGCCGACGATAAAACTTCCCGTCGCGTTGATGAGAAGTGTCCCATAGGGGAAGACCGGCCCCAGCACCCTCGCAGCGAATTGGCTCACTATGTAACGGAGGTTGGCGCCGACAATTGCGCCCAGTGAAATAGCAAGAAAGTTCACGATGGAGTTCTCCCAAGAGTAATCGTAGGAGTTATCAGCCAGTTACGCTGGCGGTTATGGCGAACTCCATCGCCTTGTTCTTTTTTACCACGAACGCATGCCAACTGCTTACTGGCTGCCGATTACTTCTTGCGTTCCACAAGAAAGCGCGCAAGTGATTTCAAGGTCTCAGCGCCATGGCCGAAACTTTCGATGCTGGAGCATGCGCTATCGATCAGAGTGTCAGCCCTCTTCAACGACTCGTCGATTCCAAACAGAGACGGGTACGTTACCTTTTGGGCAGCGCTGTCTTTTCCTGCGGTCTTGCCCAGTTGTTCGGAGGTTTGCGTAACATCGAGAACGTCGTCGACGATCTGGAACGCCAGGCCCACATTTTGACCGAAGCCACGCAGTTTCATTACCTGTCCATCATTCGCCCCCGCGTACACACCTCCGCTCACCACGCACGCGGTGATGAGAGCTGCGGTTTTTGCTCGATGGATGTACTCCAGCATCGCAACGTCGGGCTTCGTGCGTTCCGCTTCGAGGTCGACTACCTGTCCGCCGATCATCCCGTCAACGGTGCCCGTCCCTCGTGCCACCTCTTCAATGATTTTCAAACGAGCGTCGCCGGGACAGGTAAGCATTGCCATGACCTCGTAGGCCTGTGTCTGCAGGGCGTCTCCAGCCAAGATGGCGATGGCCTCACCGAAAGCTTTGTGACACGTTGGCCGGCCACGCCGCAGATCGTCATTATCGAGAGCCGGAAGGTCGTCATGAATCAGCGAGTATGTGTGCAGCATTTCGAGCGCCGCACCCAGGTCTTCAATTCCTCGTGGGAGAGTCCCCGCCACCAAACGCCCGGCTTCCATGGATAGGATGGGTCTTAGGCGCTTTCCGCCTGCGAAAACACTGTGCCGCATGGCTTGATGAATCGACGTGGGATGTTGCGTGCTCGGCGGCAAGAGTCTTTCAAGGGCGCCGTCGGCGGCTTTCCGACCCTCCCTGAGCGTTTCCTCAAGCATGGGAAGGTTGAGTATAGCAAGTGACAGTAAAAGCCGATTCCGGTGAATTGCACGCGAACTCCGCGCTCAAGCCAAGTGAGAACTACAAGTGGGAGTTCCTTGAGGACTGGCGGAATAACCAACCGTGATCAAACGTGACAAATCGGCATAGGGGGGAGAGTCACCTCCGCTCTCCTGCCACCGTACGAGCGGGTCCCGCATACGGCGGTTCGATAAGTTAGTCCCAGCGACGAATCAATGGGGCTGGGGCGTTCGCAGTTTGGGGACGCCGTCCGGTTTCACTTCTCGGGTCAACATCGGTTGCGGCTTCCCCGCGCCCTGCCTGCCCAAGGCCCGCCGAAGCGGGATGGCCAGTGCAATACCCCCATCGAGACCCAAGCACTACTGGCCCTTCCTATCGTTCGGGCCTGCGCCGCTCACGCGACTGGCGGGTCGGAGGAGGCGCGCCGTGGCGCTGGCCTCCGTCCGCCGCCCAAACTGCACGTACAGTTTTCCCGTATGCAGCTTTCACGAAGACTCAGTCATGCCGAGATGCAAGAGAAGGAATCAACCCGATCAAGTTCACAAGCCCATACTCACCGTACAGCGTCGTGACGGGAAGTTGCTTCCACCCACCACCTCACCTCGCGGCGAGTGTTATTTCACCCTTGCGCTTCGCTACGACTTCACCTCCATCAGGTCGTCAAAGGGACTCTCACCCTCGAGCTGTCGAACATGCTCGGCACACCAAAAAAAGAGGGACGCTCGCGCGCGTCCCTCGTGCAGTTTTGTTTGGGTTAGGCCGCTATTGATCCGCCCATCGATTCGCTACGCAAGGCAGCGTCAACGATGGTGCGCGTGTCAAAGGTCGGACAAAGATCACTTGCACCGGCGTTCATCGCGGCAGTCCATATTTCCTCGTCTGCCAAACGGTGGGTGCAGACAATGCACACACCGGTGAAGTCGCGGTGGAGACGGGCAATCTCAGACATGGATGCCATTTCCAAGTCAACGATGACCAGTTCACTGCGATGACGCACGACGATCTCACGCAACTGCTCGATCGAACTCGCCGCACGAATGGTCTGAAAGTGGTGACAGAGCGAAGCGGCCAAGGCCCTGACAATTCGGGAATCACTTTGTAGGAGAGCGACACTGAGTGTCTTCATAACTGCCCCCATGTTTGCCGTTGGTTTACGGCGGGCCTGGGCTGCGGCCACTGGCCGCAGGACGTTGGTACTTACGAGCCGGACGTACAGAGCAGACCTACTTTCTGGCTGGCGCCCTTTCCGTCGCGGGCTCGAACGGTTCAGCCTGGAGCTTCCCATTGTTCTTGAGCAGGATCTCCACCTTGCCCTCTGCCTCCTCCAACTCTTTGCGGCAGGAGTTGGAGAGCTGCATGCCCTCCTCAAAAAGGGTGAGAGATTTTTCCAGAGGTACATCACCCTTTTCCAGTTCCTGGACTATCTTTTCCAGCCGCAGGAGGCATTCCTCGAACTTGGCCAACGGGATTTACTCCTGTACCCATTTTAATGCATTTTTTGGTCTCCGCAGCGCAAGTTAATTTTGCTTTAGGAGTTGATAGTCGGATGCCCGGAATGGCGAAAGGTTACAGCTCGCCGAAATCTCGGCAGAAAGCGGACACAGTCTTGACTACGACCGGCCTTGGGCGGCTTTGGTTCCGAGCGCCTCCAGAACGTCCACAGCGGAGGCATACCGCCCCAGAGGTGCGCTGATCTGCGCTCCTTGGACCATGCTCCTGACAGCGGCAAGCATCTCACGGGCAATGGCGACGCCTTCCTCGCGGGCGGATTCTGGAGTCGCTGCCCGCGACATACGCTGCAGAACGGCATCCGGCACTGAGACGCGCAATTCGTTCTTCATGAATTCAGCATTGCGGACGCTCACCAGCGGCCAGATTCCAGCGACGACGGGAATACGGCAGTGCTCGATGCGCTTGAGGAAATTTTCCAGCAGTGACAGGTCAAAGACCGGCTGAGTTACGGCGTATTCAGCGCCCGCCTCGACTTTGTATTCGAAACGGCGGATTTCCTCTTCAATATTCGGAACCCCAGGGTTGGCCCCCACTCCAATCGCAAAAGCCGTGCCTTCGCCCAACGGATTGCCGCCAATGTCCCGGCCGAGGTTGAGATTGTGCACGATGTTAACCAGCCCGATTGCGTCGACATCAAACACGGCAGTGGCATCTGGATAGCTACCCATCTTGGGCGGATCTCCGGTTATGCAGATGAGATTCCGTATACCCATCGCGGCCGCCCCCAGCAGGTCCGACTGGATGCCGAGCACATTGCGATCGCGGCATGTGTAGTGCAGGATGGCCTCAATCCCCACCTCGCGCTGAATTAATAGTGACAATGCCTGGTTGCTCATGCGCGCCGACGCTCGAGGACTATCAGGAATATTGATGCCATCGACACCGACGGCCTTGAGGAAGCGCGCCCCTTCCACTTCCTTGCGAATGTCCGTCCCCTTTGGGGGGACGATTTCGACCATGGTGGCGAATTCGCCCGTCGCCAGTTTTTCGCCGAGTCGCGAACGGGTTTCCAATGGCGGGACGGGTACCGCGGCCGGAGTGGGTGCCGGCCGTCTGACCTGAACACGAGCACTCTTGGCTTCTCCGGCGCGAAGCGCTGTTTTCATCACGCGGATGTGTTCGGGGGTGGTTCCACAGCAGCCGCCGACCAGTCGTACTCCCGCTGTTACAAACTTTCGGGCATAACTGGCCATGTACTCGGGCGAGCACAGGTAAATGTTCCGGCCTTCGACGGACCGTGGCATTCCGGCGTTGGGCTGTGCCGAGAGAAGGATGGTTGTATCGGTCGCTCGCACGCGTTCAATCGCGTCCAGCATGGCAACCGGTCCCACGCTGCAGTTGCACCCGATTACATCCGCACCCCAGTCCACCAGGCGCGCAGTAAAGGCCTCTGGCGTAGAGCCATCCAGGCAGTTGCCGTCTTCGTCGATGGTGACCTGGGCTACCACGGGCAGCTTGGAATCGACGTCGCGAGCGGCAAGAATCGCCTGATGCAACTCCTCGACGTAACCGAAGGTTTCAAGAATCACGAGATCCACTCCGCCCACGACCAGAGCGGAAATCTGCTGACGAAAAGCCTGACGCGCTTCCTCGAAAGACGTCTTGCCCAGCGGTTCAATTCGCACGCCCAGGGGTCCAACCGAGCCGGCCACAAGAACATTGAAACTCTTGGCCGCATCTCGGGCGGCTCGTGCCCCCGCCAGGTTAATTTCAGCAGTGCGATCAGCCAGGCCATGGCGTGACAGCCGGAATGAATTGGCGCCGAAGGTGTTGGTCTCGATGATCTCGGCTCCCGCCTGCAGATAATCGTGGTGAACTCCTCGTATCAATTCAGGCTGCGAAAGATTCAACTCGTCGTAGCAGCGGTTGATGAATATACCCTTGCTGTAGAGGAGCGTCCCCATTGCGCCGTCACACAACATCGGTGCGCTCTTCAAACGCGAAACCAGATCCGTAGTCATCGATTTGAGAATACAAGATGAAATAACATTTTGCACAGAGCCGCACGGCTCGATGAGGGCAAGACCTGCGTCTGACGTGCCGAGTGCGAGTCCGTGCCGGAGGCTCCAAAGAAATCGTTTGGTATAATCCACTACCGCGCATCTAACTTTCCATCACCCATGGTTCAAAGCGCAGGAAACTTCAAAAGTCGTGTGCTCACCAGTGTGGTCGTAGCAATCGCCTGTGCTTTCCTGCCCTTTTGCTACAAAGCCCCCACAAGCTCCAGCGGCGGCACGACAACCAACGGACTTCCCCCTAGTGGCGTGCGATTCCGGGCATTTGTTTCTCAGGACATCTCGACCAGTACGTCCACCGCGGGTCTGGACATCGTAGACGCAAGGCTCGATAAACTCGTGCGAGCGCCCGGCGTCGCGGCCGGGAATGCTCCCACCATAATGAAAGTTGCGGGTAATCATAAGTTCACGTTAGTTTTCGACTCGGCATTGAACGCCGTAAATGTCGTCGACAACCACGCCGAAAATACCGTCGGCAGAGTGACGCTTCCCGGACCCACTGAGAGCATGGCACTGCCCGATGATGCTTCGGTGGCCTTCGTCGCGGTGCCGACTGCTATCGTCGCCGGCCAGCCCGTCGGGGCAGTGGAGATGTTGAATCTCACCAACTTCTCGCTTGAGCCGCCGATCCCGGTCGCGGCAGCCCGCTTTATCGTGCTCAGCCCCGATGCCACTCGACTTCTAGCTTTCAGCAGCAACCAGAATCAGGTGACGCTGATCAATCTTTCGAACATCGGGACCAGCACCACCCCGAATTGGGTGGTCAATGGCAGCCCGGTGCCAGTTACTGGCGCTGGTTTGGACAATCCGGTGTGGGCCGTATTCACCAGCGACAGCAAGACGGCGTTCGTCCTGAGTTGCGGACCAGAATGTGGAGGTACGACAGCCGGCGTCTCGGTTATCGACTTCAGCGGGACCACGCCCACTCTGGGCGCTACAGTCCCCGTGCCCAGCGCGACTTTCGGGGCACTGTTCGGTTCTACGCTCTACGTCGCGGGGTCGGCTCCTACTCCGGTGGGAACGAACAGTTGTGCACCTACTTCGACAGCGGCTACGTCATGCGGCCAGCTCGGTTTGGTCGACACCGCATCGCTCTCCCTGCTTAAGACCCTGACCATCACAGACGGATATCACGACAGGATGGGTGTTACTTCTGACAACCAGGTCTTCGTCGGCTCACACGGCTGCACCAACATCAACATTGCGAACGGGGAGCAGCGCGGTTGCTTGTCGATATTCAACAGCGCGCAAAACTCCATGACGATCGGCACCGACCTCGGAGACGTGACCGGCATCCAGCCCGTGACGGGCCGCACCGAAGTCTATGTCGTGGAAAACGGCGAGTTGCGAATCTGGGACACTACCACCGACAAGCTGCTCACACCGGACAAGCAGATCAATATTGTCGGCCAAGCCATTGACGTAAAGATCCCCGACTAACTCTCAAGATTATTTGGACGGCGCCAGGACCAGTTTGTGCGACCGTGCCTTCTCCATCTCCCCAGCTGAAAATGGCAAAGCAAACGTGAAACCCTCGTACCAAGCCTTCCACTGGTCCATGTAATAGGGACTCAGAAAATTCCCAGACTCGCCCGTAACCAGATTTAGCGTTGATTGGTCGAAGTTCGAAAAATCGAGAGTCATGCGTTCCGAGGGTCCAAAACTCATACCTACCTGCTTTACCGTGTAACTGTCGCCTGACTGTTCTTGCAGACCGGGCCCGGTCCAGCGTGACAAGAACGGTAAATGGCTGAGAACAGGATTCTGGATGTAAAGAGGCGAGGCCTTCCCCCATTTCCAATCCGCAAGATTTCCCGGCGAGTGGGGATTACTGACGGCAGCTTCTACCGCGGCAGCCAACACGCTGTCGAAGTCTGGATATTGATCCGGCAACCACCGCTTCGGTTGCTTGAGAAGAATGTTCTCCACCCACACCGGTGCCATGAACCAGCGGTAGTCCTTCCACGTCAACTGATCCGCGCTGGGTTTTGCGCCCTCTGCGGCGGCGCCCAGTTTCGGCTCGAGGAGCAACCGGACGAGTTCGCGCCGGGCACGATTCTCAATCGTTGCGGCGGCCGAATCTGTTGTCATTCTTCCATCCCAATCCCGCATCAGATCGCGAGCCTGGACAGCACGGGGAGAAACAGTCTTTGCGTGATCGAGAGCATAGACGAATCGCTCCGCGCAGAAGCGGTCGAAAGCCGAATAAATGTCGGTTTGCAATGCGAGCAGGTCCGAGGGCGAAAGCTTCTTTCCTGACTGCAGCACACGATAAATTCGTTCCATACGCCAAGGAGCATCCCATTGCGTGCTCACGCTGTACAGATAGCCGTCGGGAGTAATGCGGCCATTCGCCGTTCCTACGACTCCCCACGGCGGGTCGAAGACGTTTGGCAGTTTGTCGAAGTCAATGTATCCCGTCCACTCGTGAGCATCGTCGCTTCCATTCACCGGGAGGCTCCCGTCTCCGGCCTTGCGAATGGGAATGTGTCCCGTGGCGTGGTAACCGATATGCCCGTCCACGTCGGCATACACCACATTTTGCGACGGCGCATCCCAGGTAGAGAAAGCGTGCAAAAATTCATCCCAATTCTGGGCAGAGCCAACGTCAAAAAAAGGATCGTTGATTCCGTCGTAAATGGTCCAGCGCAAAGCGAGCGTCCGTTTTTCACCCAGGACAAGATCAGTGATCACGGGACCGTGTCGCGTCACTCTCACGTCGACCGAAACATCGGGTTTCCCTTTGACATGAATAACCTCATGCCGATGCTCAGGCTCCTGCCATCCCTTCGGCGTCAAATACAGCCCCTGGTCGTTGAAAGTCTCGATGTAAACGTCCTCAACCGTCGGGCCGACGTTGGTGAAGCCCCATCCAATCCGCTGATTGTGGCCAACAATCACGAAGGGCACCCCCGGCAAACTTACTCCGGTGACATCAAAGGTCCCGCTCTTGAGGTGGGTTTCGTACCACAAGTTCGGCATCTGGTGGTCGAGATGCATGTCGTTTGAGAGAAGCGGCTTGCCGCTCACAGTGTGGTCGCCAGAGACAACCCAATTATTTGATCCCGGGCGAAGCAGGGAATCATTCTCGACGGCGGGAATGTCAAGCCCATCCCTCCAACGATCAAAGCGCGTCACATTGCCGCCTGTACCGGAGTCGATCGTCTCCCGGTCTGTCTCTGGCTGGTCAAGCCGCGCAGGTCCCTTGGTTGGCGGATGGTCATGCCAAGACGAGTTGACATAGAGATCGGCGGTTAAGTCGGGGCCCAGCTTCGCCAGAATTTTCTCTTTTTCCAGGGCCGCCTCGTAATAACCATGGTTGAGGTTCTGCACCATATTCGCGCCCGATAAGACGCTGTCCTCGGCCGTCCAGGTTTTTGGCGAATACTTGAGAATCCGGAACTCGAGTGGAAGGTGACTCTGATGAGAGTCAATGTAGGCATTTACTCCGCGAACATAAGCCTCAACATAGGACTTGTCGCGTGCATTCGCGTTCGCCGCTGACCTTTGTGCGACTTGGCGCAAGCCCAGAATCCGCTGTTGGCGATCGTGCTCGACGTACTTTTCCCCCAGGATTTCCGAAAGTTCACCCGCGGCATAGCGTCGTATCGCATCCATCTGCCACAGCCGGTCCTGTGCCGTGACATATCCCTGCGCAAGGAACAGATCCTCCAACGTCGCGGCTTCAATCGTCGGCACACCATGCTGATCGCGGATGATGGTGACCGGCGAGGACAGGCCCGGAATCCGGACCTCGCCATCCAGTTGCGGCAACGCGGAGCGCGCGATGCTGTAAAGCCATACAACCGTGCCAGCAGCGGTTAAAACCACTAAGAGAACGAGAACAGCTAAAATCCTCAGCCCAGCCGGGCGGGGCCGCGTCAATGAAGGAGTCACCGTATCCGTTGTCATAAGCGAACCTAAGATTGTAGGGCGCGCTCTGAGTTATGACAATTGCCGGGAGGGCACGGATCGGGTGGTCAGAAGTCACCAAGCCATGCGCATTCATCATATGCAGTATTATGCTTAGGATTCTGATTGGAGTTCGGACTCACGGTGACCACCAGTCTGCAGAAACGTATTGATGACCAGCCCAGTATCTCGCGCGAGATGGTGAGCGAAGCCGGTGAAATCCTGCACCGTCATCTCAAACGGGTCGGACTAAAGCATACAGGCCAGCGCGACACGATCCTCCATACCTTTCTTGCAACCCGCGAACATCTATCGACTGATGAACTTTTCCGGCTGGTGCGGAAGAAGGACCCCAAAATCGGATTTACTACTGTCTATCGAACGCTGAAGTTGTTAGCAGAATGCGGACTGGCCAGCGAAGTGGCTTTCCACGACGGCATCGCCCGCTACGAGCACCAGTACAACCGCCGCAGCCACCATCACATGGTTTGCACCGTATGCGGCAGCTCAGTGGAATTCTTTTCACCCGAGGTCGATCGCCTGGAACAGGAGATTGGACGCAAACATCGCTACGAAACCACACGACACACCTTCCAAATTTACGGCGTCTGCGAAGACTGTGGCGGCAGGAGTCGCGAGAAACGCGCTCCCTAACAGGCTGCGCAACACTCGGTGAATCCCTATTTATGATCAGGAAGCCGACGCAATGGACGATGGAGGACGATCTCGCCCTGAAATCTGCACTACGTTAGCAGGGAGTTGCGCACACGCGTCAAACTGATCCGTGCAACGCACCTGACCTGCGGCGCATCCTTCCGTTGCCTTTGTCCCCATGAGTTTGGTAATGTCCGCGACTTCGGCCTAAGCTAAGGATGAAGCGCTGACTGTTGAGAGGCAGCGGTTGTTCTGAGAGGAAGTTTATGTCTGGTTCTTGTCCTGTGTGTGACCTGCCATTAGAGGAATCCCTGCTCAACTGTAGCAAATGCGGATGGTCGGCCCCTGTCCCCCAACCTCAAACCGCAACGCGAACCCAAGACCGGGTAGCTGGTGCCCTTGCTTATATGACCTTCCTCCCCGCGATCCTGTTCTTGGTCATTGACCCATACCGGCGTCGTCGATTTGTTCGCTTTCATTCCTTCCAAAGCATTTTCTTTTTCGGATCCAGCGCACTTGTAGCAATCGTGTTCGGCTTGTTTTCCTCACTGCTCCTTGGACACCTGCTTGCGTTGTTGTTTCTCATGATCTTCGCGATCGGCTGGGGGATTTTATGGCTGGTGCTAATGGCCAAGGCGCTTTTGGGCGAATATCTCCTTCTGCCATGGCTGGGAAATTTTGCCTACGAGCAGGCGCAAGGCTCTAACTCGCAGTCGGCTTGAAGTTCGAATTCATACACTATGGACCTTTTTGTGTCCTCCCGGTGTACTGATAGACCGGCTGCTTAATGGCCTTCGGTTTCTATTTTTTCACCCGTGCCGAAAGCGGTTTTCTTGTATCCTTGACCCTTTGCATAGGCACTCCTGGGGGAAGGGAATCGATTGCGAGTTAAGGTCTTTTACCACGATAAGTGCTTTGATGGAGCTTGTTCCGCCGCGCTTTTTGCCCGCTTCTATCAGGAACGTATACGCGAGGATGCAGAGTTTGTGTTCAGCGGACTCTTGCATCGGGCCGGAGCCCTCTTCGACGAATCGCACTTCGATGGCGAAGAAAACGCAATTGTTGACTTCAAGTACTCCAGTTCGCCGAAAATAACCTGGTGGTTCGATCACCACGAAAGTGCTTTTTTAACGCCCAGCGATGCCGAGCACTTCGAGCAAGACCAGAGCAACCGCAAGTTTTATGACCCCAGTTTCCGCTCCTGTACAAAGTTTCTTGCCACCGTAGCGGAAGAGCGTTTCGGTTTCAATCCTGCCCCTGTATCCGAGATGATCGAATGGGCCGACATCATCGATGGCGCGCTCTATCAGGATGCCCGCATCGCGGTCGAAATGAAGGCGCCCGCCATGAAACTGACAATGTTGATCGAGGCAGCGCAATCTCTCGATTTCGTTCCCCGTCTGATCCAACTTCTGGCTAAGCGGCCTCTCGCATCCATCCTGGAAGAGCCCTTTGTTGCTTCCATACTTCCTCCACTCATGCAGCGCCACGAACGTTCCATCGGAATCCTCAAGGAGCGTACCGAATTCAAAGACGGCACAATCTTCTTCGACATCACCGATCAAGACCTCGAGGGCTACAACAAGTTCATCCCCTACTACCTCCACCCTGAATCGATCTATAGCATCGGATTGAGCAAGAGCAGTTTTCGCACCAAGGTGTCAGTCGGATCGAACCCGTGGGTCAAATCCAACAACCTGGTAAATCTAGCGAAGATATGCGAGCGCTATGGCGGCGGAGGCCACGCCCGCGTGGGTGCGATTTCATTCGACGTGAAAAATGAGGAAGCCGCTCGCAAAGCCGCGCACGACATCGTGGAGGAACTTCGTGCCAGCGTCCGCAAGCGCACAGCGCCCACTGCCTAAGGGTGGTTGGGTATGAAGTTCCCCAGCTCGAGCTCCTCGCCCTTGCTCAAACAGGAAAGTGCCTTACCATCCTTCGAGGCTCTGATCTTGCCGCTTTCATCGGCGCAAAACGATCGCTTTCCGGATTCCGATGTCGCCGGTTCGGCGGCGATTTGGAAGCGCGCGTTCGTGCACCCGCTCATGGCAAATACGTAGCCGCTTGCTGCCCCCGACCCGACTTCGTCGCCGATCATTATTGGGCCCTCTGGGTCTGCTTCGCGGGACGCCTTTTTCAACTCTGAAAGCGAGCAAATGAAGCTCTGGTCGGGATGCGCCGCGTGGTGTGCGACCTCGGCTTGCACGATAGCCCGAACTGTATAGCTGGCACGCAGCTCATTTTGCGCCCGTTGCTTCTCGAGCAGATCCTTCACGAAGCTTTTCACGAAATCGGCGTCTCCCAGCGGCACGTGGACCGACAAATTGATGTCGTTCAGCCGCCATACATTGGCTTCCGACGTCATGTCGAAGCTCAGGCGCGGCACAACCGGCAACGCTTGTTCCTTGCCGTTCTTGTAGTAACGAAAAGTGAGATCGATCTGGTCTTCATTTCCCATGAGGCTATCGCGTTCCACTGTAACCTCCAGTTTCTCGCCTTGGCTCGGCTCTTCGTTCACCAGCAGGACAGGACCCGTCTCCATGATCTGGACGTGGCTGCCCGCTGCTGTCGCTTGCGCGCCGATCATCCGTATCTCAGCCATCAGATTGTCGCTCCCGCTCGCGCCGATCTGGCGAAAGCCCTTCTTTGCCACCTCCGGCAAATGCCGCTCGAGATGGTCGGGTGAACTTCCCAGGAACATCTCCAACAGCGCTTGACGTGCCGTCTGTGGAGGAGGGTCCGTCGCGGGCAGAGTCTGGCATCGGGCCGCCATCGAAACCAAAGTAATAAAGAGTAGGGAAGTACCAAGTGTGGCGCGCATAATCGCGGGACCTCCGATCGCTGTGTTCATCAGCCTGGCAGACCAACGCCGGCTACGCCAGCTATTCTTTACCAATCCTGGACGGCAAAAGCCGTTCCGAAGGTTCCTGGCAAAGCCGGACTATAGTCAGTGGACCGACTCGTAA
>Ga0066388_100001042_pt1 | contig 14885 bp, 14 predicted proteins | sample PanSoiMetaGPlot6_FD_64539 | JGI IMG/M metagenome (GOLD analysis project Ga0066388, IMG submission 64539) | Tropical forest soil microbial communities from Panama analyzed to predict greenhouse gas emissions - Panama Soil - Plot 6 (Hybrid Assembly) | ecosystem: Environmental > Terrestrial >... | reverse complement strand
ATTCGGCCTCCGAGATGGACTCTACTCCGGCGAACTTAAGGACGATTTGTCCTTTATGCGGCCAGAACGATTCCAGTTCCAGTTCGCGCCGCGCGCCATTCCCGGCGAGGGCGAAAAGATGCTTGCGATCCTCGAAGCGCTCAGGAAAATCAGTGTGAAGTTCGGCTGCGACTTCGCCCCGACGGCCCTGCGTCTTCCCGACGCGGGCAATGGTAACAAACTCTTCGCCTATTCCAGGATCTCCAAGATGTAATGCTTATGCAGCTTCATAGCAGCCACGCTCAATAATGCTCGCAAGGCGCGTGCTGTGCGTCCGGACTTTCCAATCACCCTGCCCAGATCAGCTTCCGCAACCTTCAATTCGAGAATGTGCTCGCCGTCCTCTTCGACGGCCTCGACCATGACCTGGTCAGGTGAATCGACGATGGCCTTGGCGACCTGCTCAATGAGCACCCGCGGATCACCAGCATGCTCGCCTGTCATCGGGGATTTCGCTCCTTAGGATTTCGAGGTGGCGTGCCGTTCTACGCCAACGAGGCTGCCGGCGTCGGCGTGGGCTTCGCTACCAGCTTCTGAACGCGTTCGGACATCTGTGCGCCCTTGGAAACCCAGTAGTCAATTCGGTCACGTTTCAGTTCAATACTGGCCGGAGTGGAGCGCGGATTGTAAGTGCCCACGACTTCCACGGGACGTCCATCACGGGCCCGCTCTTTTTCGATCACGATTACCCGGTAGTGCGGCTGCTTACGCGCACCCATGCGCTTGAGTCGAATCATCAACACAGGACTTCAGCTTCCTTTCCTGCTTCTGCTGAGGGATATAGACAAACCATTATTATCGCGGAAGATAGCGGGATTGGCAATAGCACAGGGTTGCATGGTCTTTGGCAAACCCGCGGCATGCGCTCTACGTCTTATAGGTGCACAAGAGGCGACAGAACGCCTATGGCTTACGTGGAACGAGCGGAGGTCGTCACCTTTGAGAAATCCTGGCTTATCCGCATCGGCGCTGCTCTGGTAATCGTGACCACGCTCCTGCTGGTTCTTCTCTCCATTCTAGCTTTCGTGCTCCACTTTAGGGGGCCGTTTGCCGCCTTGGCTGTCTATTCCTATCTGGCGGGTTCCATAGGCATGATTCTGCTCTGCCTGGGTGCCATTCACGTTTTGTTGCGGCGCCGCCCGGTCGAATAGAGTCAGCGGGACGCCAGATTTGTGAGAACCTCTGCCGGTTCGGGCCGCCCCGTATAATCCGCGTCCGCGCAGGCAAACAACACGGTGCCATCGCGGTCAAGAATGTACATGGCTGGGATCGGGAGTTGCCAGCTATCGTCACCGTTGGCGAAAGGCAGGTTTATAAAAGCCCGACGGTAGATTGCCTGCTGCTCCTCAGGAACACGATAGACAATCCCGAACTCCCGCGCGACCCGGTTACCGGAATCGGACAAGAGCAGGAACTCGAGCGCGTGCTGGTCGGCCATAAAGAATGATTGTTGAACGGTCTGCGGAGAAATGGCCACCAGATTCGCGCCAGCCAGTTTGATTTGCGGCAGGATCAGGTTCATCGCTTCCAGTTGGCCAACGCAGAAGGGGCACCAGCGTCCCCGAAAGAAGCAGATCACCAGTCTGCCCTTGGCCACGAGATCCGAGGAAGAAATCTGCTTGCCATTCTGATCCTCAAGTTCGAAAACCGATGCCTTGGCTCCTAGCGCCAGGATTCGTTGCTCGATTCCGCTTTGCTTCAGATCCCGAATCACTTTGGAGTGAACAGCCTGCGTTTCCGGTGGGACGTACTTGGCGATCAACTCCTTGCGTTCCGCGAACTCGTCGCGCAAGGATCGGATCCGACGAGTGGCAGTGGATCGATCTAAGGATCGCCATTTCATGACTGGTGCTCGCTCGTTGGCCTCTGGGGTACGACCTGTTTCTCGTCAATCAGGAGAGCTTCGATTACGGTACTTCTCGCGGATTTGGAACACTGGAATGGGCCACGATTAGCCAGCGGCCTTTCATTTTTCTCACGACCATTACGTAGTTGCCTTCGACCAGTCGATCCCGGAGGGTGACGTTATATGCGCCGGTGTCGTAGCCGAGCTCGCCAGAGTGGTCCACGCGCAAGCTATGGACAACATAATTGTGTGCTCCGTCCGTGATGGAGCGCTCGATTTCCGCCAGGATCGAATCATGACCGTGCACGGTTCCGTCCCAGCGCATCAGGACCGCCTCGGGAGCATAAAAGGCCGCCACTTATCGCCATGCCCGGCGTTGAATTCCTGCACCCAGGTGTCACGCAGCTGCTGAATCTCGGTGGCAAAATCGTCGCCCTGGTTGCGGTGCGCCGGCCCCTTCTGTGCCGCTGCTGTAGCAGCCAAAAGGACAATGAAGAAGATTAGCCCTTGATTTGTTGCTCGCACACTTTTGTCCTCCGATAATCGGGAACAATCCCCTGACGTTCGACAGCTGTCTGGCATTGAAACCAGCATCTGTCGAACCCACATCCCCGGTGCCGAACGGGTGAATACTGGCCTCGGGTTGATATTCGCGAGTACTTAACGAAAAACGGAAAACCGAGAGGGGAGAACCGAGATCTGCCCTCACATTCCGGGGAACTTCATCCCAGCCATGCGGCGGGCGAAACTGGGCTTGCCCATCTGTTTGAACATCTTCTTCATCTGGGCGTATTGGCGGAGCAGGTTATTGACCTCCTGCACGCTGGTTCCTGAACCACGGGCTATGCGCTTCCGGCGGCTGCCGTTGATGGCTTCATGATGATCGCGCTCGAAAGGGGTCATGGAATTTATGATCGCCTCGACGCGGTTGATTTGCTTGTCATCCACCTTATCGGCCGCCTGCTGTAGCCCGGAGAATGCGCCAATGCGCGGTAACATTCCCATAAGGCTCTGTAGAGATCCCATCTTTCTGACCTGTCGCAATTGATCGCGAAAATCTTCCAGTGAGAAGCCATCCCCGCTCAGCGCCTTGGTGGCAATCTCCTGGGCGCGTTTCCGGTCTACCTGCTGTTCGGCTTTTTCAATAAGCGAGAGAATGTCGCCCATGCCGAGAATGCGCGAGACGATGCGATCCGGGTGAAACAGTTCGAGCGCGTCGTACTTTTCGCCGATGCCGTTGAATTTGATCGGCTGCCCGGTTACGTTGCGGATCGACAGCGCTGCGCCCCCGCGAGCATCGCCATCCATCTTGGTCAGCACGACGCCGGTGAGGGTGAGCTTCTTATGGAATTCGTCCGCGGAGCGCACGGCATCTTGACCGGTCATAGCGTCAGCAACAAAAAGGATTTCCTGCGGATTGAGCAGGCTTTTCAGCGACTGCATCTCTTCCATGAGCTGCTCGTCGATATGAAGACGGCCGGCGGTGTCGACGATTAAAACGTCGCATCCGGTATTCATTGCCTCGCGTCTAGCTTCTTTCGCCAGGCGCTCGACCGTGGCGGTATTCGCTTCGGCTACCTGTCCTTCATAGATATTCCCCTTGATGGCCTGAGCAACGACCTTGAGCTGTTCGCGCGCGGCTGGTCGGTAAACGTCGACGGAAACCAGCAACGGCCGATGTCCGCCGTTCTTCAACCAATTCGCGAGTTTTCCCGAGGTGGTGGTTTTTCCGGAGCCCTGCAGCCCAGCCATGAGAACCACAGTTGGGGGCTGGGAGGCGAATCTGAGTTTGGCCGTGTCGCGGCCTAAGAGTTCAACCAATTCATCGCGCACGATCTTGATGACCTGGTCCCCGGGGGATAGCGCGGACATAACCTCCTGCCCGAGCGCCTTATCCTGGACCTTGTCAATGAGCTGCTTGACCACCTTGAAGCTTACGTCGGCCTCAAGCAGCGCAAGGCGAATCTGGCGGAGGGCTTCCTGAACGTTGTCTTCATTCAGGACCGCCTCGCCGCGCAGCGTTTTGAAGGTTCGGTTTAGTTTTTCCGAGAGATTCTCAAACATAAGATCTGTAGCACTCGGCTCAGCTGGTCTATTTTAGCAGCCCACAGGACCTGCTCGGAGGAATGGAACCGCACGCGAGCCGGCCAGGAAACGTCGGTGACCTGACCCGGTTGCGCGTCACGACTACGCCCTGAGGTGGGCGGGACAAACCGTCTCACTCCGCGGCGACCGGTGCTATTTCGGCGGCTTTGCCTGGCGGGTGCCGCAGCTGAGGGAGTGGGTATTGGCGTTGTTTTGGTCTGAGATGCTCGGAGGTGCGGTAAGCGAGCGATTCCTCCGCGCTGGATCATGCGGAATTCGCTCGGCGTCGCTGTTATCACTACTATCGCTGCGCCGCCGGGAATGGTTTTTTGCCGCCAGCGCACGCCGCATCCACATCGGCGGACGCTCAACCTGATGACTTCTACCTCCAGGGCGGCCGGCAGCGTTCACTTGGCATTTGTCCCGAATGTCCGGCTCGCGATTGCGACTCTGGCTCAGATTGTCTTGGGCGCTGCTAACCCGATCGCTTGGTACCCTTGCCCGGATGCTATACCGGACCGGCGCTGATATGCCGAGCCCGGGTTGTGAGCCTTTCCCGGTTCGGCCCCGGCAAGCTCCAGCCTCTCTTTTTGCCATTTCCGGAGCGCTGGTGGGGTGGAATCCAAAGGTAATGCGGATATTCGCGCGGGCTACAAGTTTGACCTCGTGATTGCGGCTAGCAGGCCAGAGCTGAGGGAGACGGATTGATCGTTACCTTGGCATGCCATCTCGAAAGAGTTCTTTTGCCGCGATCACGGTATTGCTGTGGATCGTTACCGTGTCATCAACGACGCGAGCGTATCCGCCGGCAAGTGTCACCATGACCGGTATACTTTTCAGTTTCGCCGCCCGAAACACCAGCTCATCGCGCTTTCTTAGACCATTCATGGTGAGAGCTAGTCCGCCCAATTGGTCCTCGCAGTAGGGATCAGCACCCGCGACATAGCAGATCAAGTCCGGATCGAACTCGCGCAACCCGGAACTTAGCGCATTGTCCAGCCAGCCCAGGTAATCGTCGTCGCCGATCTGGTCGGGCAGGTCAATATCAATGGACGATGGTGGCTTATAGAGAGGGTAATTGTTCTCCTGATGAAGAGAGATGGTAAACACGTCCCCATCGTGCGCATTGCGGATTTTGGTTGTCGCAGCCGAGCCTAAAGTGGACGCGGATCGCGACGGCAGCGAAGCGGCTGGAATGCGCATACCGGCGAAGATGGCGGCGGTTCCGTTGCCCTGGTGTACGTCGCAATCAACCGTCATGGCGCGCCGAATTTTTCCATCGCGTTGCATACGCCGAATGGCGACCGCAACGTCATGGATCATGCAGAACCCCTCGCCGTGGTCAGGAAATGCATGATGGAATCCGCCGCCAATGTTGATAGCGACCCCATCTTTCAGGGCACAGTCGGCCGCCAGAATCGATCCGCCGGCCGCCAGCCAAAAGGCGCGGACCAGTTCGGGCGAGTAGGGAATTTCCATCTCTAGTTCTTCGCGCGCGGAAAGAGTGCCGGTTTTTAATTTGTGGACATACTCGGGCTTATGAACGAGGAGAACGTCCTGGTCGGAAGCCGGTTTGGGTGTAAGGAAATCGGATGGGTGGGCTACTCCGCTTTCGACCAGCCTGTCGTGAATGCGGCGATACTTCTCGGCGGGAAAGACGTGGGCCCCGATCGGGAGATAATAGTCGTCGCTGTATACGAGCTTGAAAGGGAGCATACAACACCCAGTACTCGCCATTCGGCAACGAAAAATCCCTATCATACGCGGTTCCCGCGCCTAGCGCAGTATAGTTCGCTGGCCCCGGGTAACGGTGCCTAAGACAGTTGAATTCCGATTGCTGAACGGGCGAAGCTATTTCTTACGCGGGTTAGTTCCCGAAACAGGGGGCACCAGCGGGCGACGAATGGGGACGATGGCTCCCCTCGACGGATCGGACGCGGCATTGGCCCGGGAAAGCACTTCTTCCTGGATATACTTCACAAATTCCTGGATCTGATGTTGCATTTCCTCCATGCGCTCCCGCATTTGAAGAATAATGGCGATGCCCGATATGTTGACGCCGAGGTCGCGCGCCAACGACAGGATGAATTCCAGCCGCTGCAAGTCTTCATCTGTGTACAGCCTTGTGTTGCCCTCGGTTCGTGAAGGTTTCAGCAAGCCTTCTCTCTCGTAGAGCCGCAGGGTTTGCGGATGGATCCCGTACATCTCGGCAACAGCCGAAATCATGTAAGCGCCCTTGGAACGCCGTTTCGTCATTGTAAGTTACTAGCTTACAATAAGCGGGAGGCACGCTACGGATTACACGGAAGCTTAGTAGATCAGATTTGTCTAATCCGTGCTAAAGCCGTTGCGGGTCTCAGGCTGCCGGTTCCACTCGTTCCGATGATGCCCAGCCGGTGGGCTTCAAAAGCGTGTTCAGGGCGTATGCTGCCACTCCGCCGCCAATCAGGATCATTCCAAACGCGAACGAACTGACACCCAGAACTTGCTCGGCGTTACTGCGTATAACCGAGAAGCCGAGCAAAAGAACAGGGGCTATTCCAATCGCGATTGCGCCAATCTTTCCTCCCGGTACCCGAAACGGGCGCGGCAAGTCCGGCTCATGGAAGCGAAGCCGAATCAGGGCAGCAAACTCAAGTGTCAGACTGGCACCGTACAGCAAGATGTCAATGGTCACCAGACGTTCAAAACCAAGTCCAAGACACAACGCCCAGCAGACGGCCAGGAAAACAATCGCAACCCAGGGAGCCCGGCTGCGGGGGTGGAGCTTGCCAAATACTTTAGGGAGCATGCCGTCCTGCGCCATGGCCAAGGGCAGTCGTGAGTAGCTCATGACCAAGGCGTTGAACATGCCAAAACCGCTGATCATACCTCCCAAAATCAGGGCAATCCGCAGCAGCGGCCCGCCCAGCATGCCAGCAACCTCAGCCCAAGAACCGGTTTCCCATGTGTTCGGCGCCAGTCCCGTCATCCACATGGCTGCCACCGGGACGATGTAGCTCAACGAAACAATGCCCACCGCTGCCAGCATAGCCCGGGGATACGTCCTCTGCGGGCGCTCCACCTCTGTCGCGATGGTGGAGGCGTTATCCCACCCCATGAAGTTCCACATGGCGATGAGCAGACCTCCGATCATGTCTACACTCGAGGTAGTGGGAGTAGTGACCGCCTTCGCCAGGGCTCCAATTTTGAATGGGGATAATAGAACGATGAGAAGGAATGGAGCCGATAGTGCGAAGAACAGCCACAGCGACGTGGTCGAGACCGCCTTGACCCCAGCAATGTTCAGCGCCACGCAGACGATGACCACCGCTAATCCCACCATAACTCCGCGGTGTGCTTGGGCAAACCACGGGAACATACGGGTGAGATAGGCCACGAACAGCGTGGGATAGATGGCCATATCGAAAATCGAAGCTACCAGCGACAGCCAGGCTTCCTGAAAACCCCAGAAATTCCCCATGGCCCGGCGCACCCAGGCGTAGTACCCACCCTCGAACGGCAAAGCGCTGGAGAGTTCGCCAATCATGAACGCAGTGGGAAGACTCCAGAGAAGAGGCGTGAGCAGCAGGATGAGAATGGCCTTCCCGTATCCCGAGCCGTGCACGATGTCTTCGGTCCCATAAGTTCCGCCCGAGACCATGAAAAAGGTCGCGGCGACCAGGGGCCACAAGGTAAGACGAATCGAATTTTTTCTGGGGATGACTGCGAACCTGTCCTGCGGGCTGGAAGTGGATGCGCTAACGATGGCCAATTTCTATGGCTTCCTCCCTGGGCGACTCACTCTCACCACCCCGTCTCCCTTGGTCGAGGCTCCCGGTTTAACCGCGATTTCCGGGCATTTCGGCGAAGTTAGTTCGCAAGCGAAGCATACGGCAATTTAGATGTGTTGCAAACACAATTTGGGAAAATTTTTTTGCGGCGGCGCAGGAACAGGAGTGACCAAAACGTTGCACACAAAAAGGTGGACTGTCTTTCGCGACGCTTGTTTCCTTTTGAGTCAATTCTCAGATCTTGGACCAGAGTTCCCTGCGTGGATCGTCAGGATTAAGTTTGGCGATCTCACGGAAGAGTTCTTTAGTGCGCTCGTCGCGGGGCATGGGAACACTCACTTTCACTTCCACGATCTCATCGCCACGCCGACCATCCTGAGTTGCCGACTGCACACCTTTTTCCCGCAGGCGCAGCTTTTGGCCGGATTGCGTTCCGGGCGGAATCTTCAGAAGCGTACGGCCGTCGATGGTGGGGACCTCAATTTTTGATCCCAGAGCAGCCTCGCTGGCGCTCACCGGAACAGTTAGGTGAATGTCGTCACCTTCGCGGTGAAAAATGGGGTGATCGCCGCTTCGAATGATCACGTAAAGGTCGCCTGCCTGTCCGCTCCGAACCCCGGCATTGCCTTTGCCGGCCAGACGAATACGTTGTCCATCGCGCGTACCCGGCTTGATCCGAACTTCCAGCGGCTCGGTGCGTTCGACCGTTCCTTCGCCTGCGCACGCAGGGCACGTAGAGATATTCTTCCCGGTGCCATTGCAGCGAGGGCAGGGAACGTTGAATTTCATTCTTCCGCCGGTCTGCGTAACCTGGCCCGAGCCTTTGCATTGCGGGCACACGCCCGAGCTCTCCAGATAACCTTTGCCGTGACAATTACCGCAGATGTCACGCCGCGTGATGTTTAAGCGCATGACGCCGCCGCGGATCGCTGTCCAGAAGGGGACATTAACCTGGTATTCCAGATCTGTACCCCGCTCGGCTCCTTCTTCGGTGACCGTAGCCCCACCGCGGCCCCCGCCGAACATACTGGAGAAAATGTCGCGGAATCCTCCCGCCCCACTGGTGGAAGGCCCGCGGGCCTTACCGCCCTCAAACAAGTCGGAGAAATCAAAGCCGCCAAAGTCAAAATGAGCTCCCTGGCCACCGGCAGTCTGCTGGCCGCCGGGAAATCCCCCAAACCCGCCAGCCCCGGTTGGCCCGCCACGAGCGTAGGCTTCGGCGGCTGCCGGATCGATATTGTCGGAATAGAAGCCCAACTGATCGTAGATTTTTCGCTTCTTGGAGTCACTCAGGACATCGTTGGCCTCAGAGATCGCCTTGAACCGTTCCTCGGCCGCTTTATCCCCAGGATTGACGTCCGGGTGGTATTTGCGGGCGAGCTTGCGGAAAGCTTTGCGAATTTCGTCAGCCGAGGCGGTTTTCTTGACTCCAAGCGCGCCGTAATAATCTTTGGTCTGAGTAGCCATGAGTGGATATCAAATATACGGTGATCCGGAGCGAAGGCCTAACCCCGAGTCGAGAGAACCCGTGCCCCCTTCAATCTGGCACCGCCCCTCCGGGAGTTCTCGTTGGTCCCTGGTCGATCTGCCTCCCAATGCCTGCTCGGCTCCTGAATTCTCGGCCAAGTCTTGCTATCGCGGGTTGATTCGATTCAATCGGCGCAATTTTCTTTCGCCGGCTGCCCAGCTTTGCCGAACGCCGTTGAGTGTGTAACATCGCAACCGGTGCGAAGTCCTTCGCTCGGCTGGAGATGACAGTTCAGTTATCAATGCCGGATCGTCGGCTTCGTTTTCTCCGCCAGGACGATCTTACCGGTAGCAGGCGCGTCTACATAGACGGGAATTCGATTTATGCCGGTCGTAGTATTTAGGAACACATACCAGCGACGTTCGTCCTCAACAAAAGCCAAAAAATAATTTTGTCCGTTTACTTCGAATTGCAATTGAGTAGTTCTCCTCGGATAACCCGAAAAATTTGATAATGGACCAAAAGGGGCGCTCGCCGCGCCCCTTTCCGGTCTTCACAGCTAACAGTTAGGAGCTAATCGCTCATTTCTTGTCCTCAACGTCCACGTACTCGGCGTCGATCACGCCCTCGTCCTTTTTCTGGCCTCCGCTATCGGGGCTGGGGCCTGTGCCCTCCGCCGCACCCGGAGTCGGGCCTGCTGCACCCGGGGCCCCCTGTGGCTGGGCAGCCTTGTACATCTGCTCAGCCAGCTTGTGCGAAGCCTGGGTCAGACGCTCGCGGGCACGATCCATCTCGCTCCTGTCGCCGGACTCCAATGACTTCTTGGCGTCAGCCACAGCGTTCTCGACATCGCCACGTTCGGAACCGGAGATCTTGTCGCCATGCTCGCGCAGCATTTTCTCAACGTTGTAAACCATCGAGTCCAGCTGGTTGCGAGCCTCGATCTCCTCGCGCTTGGTCTTGTCTTCGGCCGAGTGCGCGTCCGCTTCCTTGGCCATTCGGTCGACTTCTTCCTTGCTCAGACCTGAAGACGAGGTGATGGTGATCTTCTGGTCCTTGCTTGTGGCCATATCCTTCGCGGTCACGTTCAGAATGCCATTGGCATCGATGTCGAAGGTGACTTCGATCTGCGGCACTCCGCGCGGCGCCGGCGGTAAGCCGGTCAAATGGAACTTACCGAGCGTGCGGTTCTGACTCGCCATGGGACGCTCGCCCTGCAGCACGTGAACCTCGACGGAAGTCTGGTTATCGGCTGCGGTCGAGAACGTTTCCGTCTTGCGCGTCGGAATCGTTGTGTTGCGCGGGATCATCGGCGTAGCGACGCCGCCCAGCGTCTCAATCGCCAACGTCAGCGGGGTGACATCGAGCAGAAGCAGATCTTTTACTTCACCCTTGAGCACGCCACCCTGGATGGCTGCACCGACGGCCACAACCTCGTCGGGATTAACACCCTTGTGTCCCTCTTTCCCGAACAACTCTTTAACCAGCGCCTGGATCCGAGGCATACGGGTTTGGCCGCCGACCAGCACCACTTCGTTGATTTTGCTGGGATCGACACCGGCATCCTTCATGCACTGGCGGCATGGACCGACAGAGCGCTGAATGATGTCTTCCACCATGTTCTCTAGCTTTGCGCGGGTCAGCTTCTTTACCAAGTGTTTGGGGCCGCTGGCATCGGCCGTGATGAAGGGCAGGTTAATCTCGGTTTCCATGGTGGTGGAGAGCTCGATCTTGGCTCGCTCGGCTGCATCACGCAGGCGCTGCAAAGCCATTTCATTGCCTTTGCCGCGCAGGTCGAGGCCTTCGTCCTTCTTGAACTCATCTACCAGCCAATCGACGATGCGCTGATCGATGTTGTCGCCTCCCAGATGGGTATCACCGTTGGTGGCCTTTACTTCGATTACACCTTCGCCGACTTCGAGAATCGAGATATCGAACGTACCGCCACCGAAGTCGTATACCGCGATTGTTTCGTCCTTCTTTTTGTCGAGTCCATAAGCCAGCGCAGCCGCCGTGGGCTCGTTGATAATCCGCTTCACATCGAGACCGGCAATTTTGCCCGCATCCTTGGTCGCTTGCCGTTGCGCATCGTTAAAGTATGCCGGGACAGTGATGACTGCTTCGGTAACGGGCTCCCCAAGGTAATCTTCCGCCGCCTTCTTTAACTTCTGCAGAATCATGGCGGAAACTTGTGGAGGCGTATACTCTTTACCCTGCGCTAGGACCGCCACATGGTCGCCGGACTGCACGACCTTGTAGGGCACCATTTTCATTTCTTCGGTAACCTCGTTGTAGCGCCGTCCCATGAAGCGCTTGATCGAATAAATCGTATTCTCGGGATTAGTAATCGCCTGGCGTTTGGCGACCTGCCCGACCAGCCGTTCGCCAGTCTTGGTGAATCCCACCACTGAGGGAGTAGTCCGCCCACCCTCTTCGTTGGGTATAACCTTCGGTTCACCACCTTCCATGACGGCCACTACAGAGTTGGTCGTTCCCAAGTCGATCCCAATAATCTTGGCCATTGCGTTCCTCCCGCAAGATAACTTAAGTGATTGAAAATAAGCAGTCTATTGTCCTTCTCTGGCTTATAGCAACAACATAATAGAATTTGAGTACGCTACTGTCAATGTCTTAGATGAACTTGGAGATGGCCCGGTTGCAAGAAGGCAGTGGCCAACGATGATTTGGAGGGAATCGGATTGCGGAAGCAGCCATTATGAGGCGTTTACTCGACCGTGACTGACTTGGCCAGATTGCGTGGCTGATCCACATCGCATCCGCGACGGACGGCGATGTGGTAGGCGAGCAACTGCAAAGGCACGATCTCGAGGATAGCTGACAGCTCCTCAGTGGTTCGAGGGATATAAATCGAGTGATCGGCCACTTCTTTGATCTCTTCGTCGCCCTCGGTCGCCAATGCGATTACCTTTCCGGATCTTGCTTTGACCTCTTTTAGGTTGGATATGGTTTTCTCGTATCGCACCACCGAACCCGGGTCACTGGAATCGCAAGTGGCGATGATCACGACCGGCAGGTTCTCGTCGATCAGTGCGTTGGGACCGTGTTTCATCTCGCCGGCAGGATAGCCTTCCGCGTGAATATAGGAGATCTCTTTTAGCTTTAGGGCACCCTCTAGCGCGATCGGGTAATGGATCCCGCGGCCGAGGAATAGGAAGTCTTGTGAGCGCACGTACTGTTTGCTCAGTTCATCGCAATCTTCTTCGTGTGTGAGCAGGTGTTCCAGCTTGCCGGGAATTTTCGTCAGGCACTGCACCGCTTCCCGGGCCTGCTCCCCGGTCATGGCTCCGCGGACCTGAGCCAGGTACAGAGCGAACAGGTACAAAGCGGTCAATTGGGCGGTGAAGGCTTTGGTCGAAGCCACCCCGATCTCAGGGCCGGCATGGGTATAAATGGTTCCTGCGGCCTCACGCGTAATCATCGAACCGACAACATTGCAGATGGCCACCGTCCTGGAGTTGCGAGCCTTGGCTTCGCGCTGAGCGGCAATGGTGTCGGCGGTTTCACCCGATTGGGATATCACTAAGGTGATGTCGTCGGGAGTGATGATAGGATTGCGATAGCGCCATTCGCTAGCGTAATCGACCTCGACGGGAACCCTTGCAAGGCGTTCGATCATAAATTTGCCGGCCAAACCCGCGTGCCAGCTGGTGCCGCAAGCCACGATGTTGAGTTTCTTGACGGCGCGAAACTCGGCATCGGAGATCTCCATTTCATCCAGAAAAACGTGACCGGTATCTTGCGAAATACGGCCCAGCGTGGTGTCGCGCACTGAGCGGGGTTGCTCGTAGATCTCCTTCAGCATGAAATGCTTGAATCCGCCCTTTTCCGCCATGATCGGGTCCCAAGTCACATGCTGGACTTTCCGCACGATGGGGTTGCCCTCGAAATCGGTGAGTTCGACTCCGCTCGGTGTGATCACAGCGAGGTCACGGTCGGCTAGAAAGAAGAGATCGCGAGTGTGGTACAGAATTGCCGGGACATCGGAAGCCACAAAGTATTCGTCTTTGCCCAACCCTATGACAGCCGGCGGACCGTTGCGGGCGGCGACAATTTTATTTGGTTCGTCCACCGAGATGACAGCCAGAGCGAAGACGCCAGTTAATTCCTTTACTGCTTTACGCACGGCCTCTTCCAAGCTGGGGTGATGACCATTGCTGGACTTCAGAAAGTATCTTTCAACCAGGTGGGCGATGATCTCGGTATCGGTCTCAGTGGTGAACTGATGGCCCTCTTCCACCAACTTTCTTTTCAAGGAGAGATAGTTCTCGATAATGCCGTTGTGCACCACAACCACACGGCCGGTGCAATCCCGATGAGGGTGAGCATTCTCCTCCGTAGGCCGGCCGTGGGTCGCCCAGCGGGTATGGCCGATTCCATAGGTTCCGTCGATCGGTTTCAGACGGATGACTTCTTCCAGGTTGCGCAGCTTGCCCTCGGCACGCCGGATCTGCAACCCCTGGCCATTTCCGGACACGGCGATTCCGGCCGAGTCATAGCCCCGGTACTCGAGTTTTCTCAACCCCTCGAGAATAACGGGGACGACACGTTTCTTCCCCACGTATCCTACAATTCCACACATGCCGTGTCTCCTTGAGCTTGGGCCGATGTCACCACTTATGCCCGAATCAGCCTGCCATAGTCCGCTCGAGAGGGGGGAACTAATCCTCGAGAGAGAATCGGAACTCTTCAATGACAGGGTTAGTTAGCACTTCGCGGGCCATGCGCTCAACCTCTGCCTGGGCTTCGGCTTGGTTCAAGCCGCCGTCGAGCGTGATCTCGAAATACTTGCCCTGCCGGACGTCTTCCAGACCCCGGTAACCCAGCTTCTTGAGCGCTCCCTGAATGGTTTTACCCTGGGGATCGAGCACACTTTTCTTTAGAGAGACGTAAACGAAAGCTCGCATCGAGAAGCATTATACGTCACCTCTGGAGGCACGGCAGCGAGCCAGGGGAACTGGTCGAAAGCGCTACAACCTCAGCCGAGATTGACTAGTTTCTGGTCGAGTTCGGCTAAAGCATCCTGCAACATGGTGCGGTACTGCGGATGGCTGGCGTTTTCCAGTTGCTCGACGATGCGCCTGCGATTCAGCAATAAACCATCTTTTTCCTGCAACTTAACCTTTTGCGCAGGTGTCAGGAGCGGCTTGCCGGGTGAGCGTGACTCGGCGGCTTCCGCCTGCTGTGCCTCGACCGCTTTACTTTCCCATCCACGAGCCATGCTCAACATTATATACGTGATACTTGCGCCTGATGGGAGCCTCACTCGCGAGGTGACCGAGGCCAATGAACCGGAACCGAGGCGCTAGCGACGGATCCGCTTGTAAGGACCGAGGTCAGTCAGAAATCGAATGGGATCGGACGAGCTCGCAGCTGAAGTTCCTCACAAGCCAAACAGCTCCCGCAGTCGCTTGGTTTGGGCACGGCTAACCGGAATCTCAATTTGCTTTTTGTCATCCATGCGCAATTGATAAGAACTCTTAAACCAAGGCACTACTTCGCGAATTCGATTGATATTGACCAGGTAGGAACGGTGCGCGCGCCAGAACAGATTGGGATCGAGTGAATCGAGTAACTCTTCGAGGGTACGACAGTTGGACACTCCTTCCATGCCGTTAGCCCCCGCAGTTACGACGGTGATTACGCCATCCTCGAT
>Ga0066388_100001041_pt1 | contig 14886 bp, 12 predicted proteins | sample PanSoiMetaGPlot6_FD_64539 | JGI IMG/M metagenome (GOLD analysis project Ga0066388, IMG submission 64539) | Tropical forest soil microbial communities from Panama analyzed to predict greenhouse gas emissions - Panama Soil - Plot 6 (Hybrid Assembly) | ecosystem: Environmental > Terrestrial >... | reverse complement strand
TGGAAGCGGGTCTCGATGAGGTTTTGCAGCTTTGTCGAACGGCGGGGATTCGTTCCAGCCTCCGCCCGTATCCGGCGACACTGCTTGGCAGCAGCGAAGTCACACTGGCGGAGCTCGCTCTCGCTTACACGATTTTTCCAAACGGCGGCTGGCGCGTGAACGCACCGCACATTCTCGAGCGGATCGAAGAAAAAGACGGGACGGTCGTTTGGGAAACGCCGCGCGTCGACAACTCGCAGGGCGTCCTCAAAGGCGAGACCGCCTATGAAGTTCATTCCTGTCTGACGGACGCATTGGAGACCGGCACCGGCACAACTGCGCGAACTGAATTTGGTCTCAAAAAATTTCCGGCCGCTGGGAAAACCGGCAGCGCCTACGATTTTACCGACGCGCTTTTTACAGGTTACGACAGCAACTTCACTTGCGCGGTTTGGGCTGGATTTGACAAGCCGCAGAAAATTTATCGCGGCGCATTTGGCCGAGAACTGGCGTTGCCAGTCTGGGTCGACATCATGAACACGGCGGCCGCCCGTTATTCACCGCGTGAGATCAGACGCCCGCCAGGCTTGAAAGAAGTCGAGATTTGTTTGCGTTCCGGAATGCTCGCCACCGACAAATGTTACGACACGGTAAGAAGTGCGACGGGTGATTCAGTCCAAAAGCGCACGACTTACACCGAAATTGCGACAGCGGCGCAAATGCCGATTGAGCCGTGCAATGTCCACGGCGAACCGCGCGTCCCAGTGGTTGCGGACGCGCCGGCCGCTGAAGCTCCCCGCGCCCAACTCGCCGCTGATTTAACTGAAGTGAAACCCGTCATTATTAAGAGTCCGACGCTCCTGACGGAAAACGATCCATATAATTCCGCAAGATCGATCGCAAAAATCGACAAGGCGACCGAGGAACAAGTCGCGGAAAAAGAAACGCCGCAAAAGATCGACGATCGAGAACGAAACGCCATGCGAGGCGACGCTCGAAATCAAAAGACCGACAAAGCGCGCAGTGCCGACGAGGCAAAACGGCTCTTAAGAGCGATACCGGTCGAACCGGAGTCGGAAGAGACGCCGGTGGAGATCCGCCGGGCAGTTCCGGTTGGGCCGATGGATGAGGTCGAAGATGGAGCGTTGTTGAAAGCGGCCACGCCATCCCCATCTAAATCAGACGATCACTAGAATGGCGTCAACCGACGCAACTGATTTTCAGCTCAGCGTCCTCAATCCTGGCGGACGGGATCTCGAGCAATATTTTGGCGAACCGGTCGGTCCCGGTGCGAACGGCCATCCGCCGGTCAACCTTCACGCCTTCGCCGCTTGCACCGGCGGTTCGTTTCATCGGACGACAAAAAATGCGATCGAAGAAAAACGCCCGATTCTTCTCTTGCTCCGCGGCAATTTTCGAGCGACCGAACGCGCCCTGGCTGAATGCCGAAAGGAGAAACGAACCGTCGCGGTCGCGTTAAAAGAAACTGGCCTGCATCAAATTGCCGAACAATTATGCGATCCGCGAAAGCTTGCGCGATTTATGCGAATTGTAGCGCAGGCTGACGGATGCGTTGCTACAACCCCGGAAGCAGCTGAGATTTTTCGCCGCGTCCGACCCGAACGCGATGTTAGCACGGTCGCTTTCATCCCAACGCCTTACCCGCTCGAAGACGAACAATGGAAATTCGCCGTTCCGGCCGTTGAGCAACGCGGCATCTTCGTTGGCACCCGCGAATGGGATGTCCCGTCGCGCAACCATCTTGCGGCGCTGTTGCTCGCCCGAGAAATTTGCCAGAACAGCTTCGAGCCGGTGACCGTCTTCAATCTCGACGGCCGAAAAGGTGAAAAACTTTTGGCCGAGTTGAATTTTCCGCCCGGGAAATTGCGCGTCCGTGACAGGCGCGAATCGTACCCCGATTACCTGCGCGAGATCGCACGGCACAAGATCGTCCTCCAACTCGATCGCAGCCGCGTGCCCGGACAAGTGGCGGGCGACGCGCTCCTGTGCCAAACGATTTGCGTCGGCGGCGAGGGCGCGATTGAGCGGCTCGTATTTGCCAATTTCTGCGGAGAAGGACGGACCACCGCGCAACTCAAAACCATCGCCTTGGAATTGCTAAAAAACACCGCCGGACGCGCGACCGCGATCGTCGAAACCCAATGGCGCGCTGCCGAACGCATTTCGTTTCAAGCCGTGCAAAGACAGCTCGCGAGTTTTTTCGAGCGGATTGAGAAAGGCGTGGTTGATCTTCAACCAACCCTGCCAATCATACCCAGATAAATTTCTTCGAGCCGGTGAATTTGATTCCGTTGATCGAATTTCTCCGCCACCGCAGCAGCGCCGTTTCGAGCCAGTCGCGCCAGAAGATGTCGATCCTGCACCGCTTCAAGCAAGGCGTATGAGAGCGCCTCATGATCGCGCTCGGGGACCAGGATTCCGCTCACGCCATTTTCGATCGCTTCCGGAATTCCGCCATGATCGGTCGCGAAAACTGGAAGCCCGCTCGCCATAGCTTCCAACATTGAATTGGGAATGCCTTCTTGATTTCCGTCGCTGCCGGTTTCACTGGGATGCAGGAAAATGTGCGACGCATAATAAATCTCGCGCAATCTCTCCGGCACCACGAAGCCAGGGAGAAGCACGCGATTGTCGATCTTGAGTTTGTGCGTCAATTCCTGGACCTCGCGCAACATCGGCCCTTCGCCGGCAATCGTCAGCGTTGCGCGCGGATAGTGCGCCAGAAAAGCGGTTAATGCATGAAGGGTTGTCGCCAGACCTTTCTTTTCAATCAGGCGGCTGGCTTGCACGAAACGCCATTCGCCATTGGCGGGAAACTCGCGTTCGCGGAATGGAAATTCATCAAGCGGAATGCCGGTGCCGACGATGTCGATCTTGTCTTCGACGCATCCGAGCTCGACCACTGCGCGGCGCAATGAAGCGGAGCGCACAAAAACTCGCGTCACGCAGTCGAGCATTTCCTTAGTCGCGTTCCGATAAGCAGGCTTTTCCATGTCCACCGAAACGTCCGCGCCGTGGAAGGAAACGATGCTTGGCTTCGGCCACGCTTGAATCAGCGGCAAAAGATGAACGACAATGTGCCCGAAGAAAGTGTGTAGAAGCTGCGCCTTCTCGCGATTCAGAACGTCAATCAAAGCGCGGAGTTCTTTCGATGAGATCTGCCACGGCTTGTTTCGAACCTGTCGAAACCAGAAACGCCGCAAAAAATGGGTCGCCGGTTTTGCGACGATGTCGATCTTATCGAACGGAAACTTGTCCGGATTCTCGCGCTTTTGGGCGATGACGATTGACTGAACCCGGCGAAGGCCGGTGATTTGCCGGTAGATGTGCAGCATCTCCGGCTTGAGAAACGTCGCGCAATAAAAGGCGACAACCGGTCTTGGATCAGGCGAGTCGTTCAATGTTTGAAATCAAACATCGAACGGCAAAATCAAAAATTAATTGTGAAGAGCTTGATCCCTTTCCACTTTCCGGTGTCGGGATCGAGCACAACGCTGTCTTCGGCTCTTCCGTATTGGGGCGGAGCCTTCGGATTCAACATCTGAAATGGATTTCCCCCACGGGCAGCGCGCGGAAGAACGCCGTCCGTATTTTCTTCCTTAATCGGCGGCGGCGTCGGCGCATGACGAGCTTTCACGCGAGCAGTGAAAGTTTTCTTTTGCGGCTGCGCCATGGCCAAGCCCGCGATCGTCATCAGAATTCCAACCACCACGAGCTTCTTCATTCCTTTTTCTCCAGTTAAGGCCTCGCAAGTTCTTGCCGGTTAGACTCCTTCGGCGCAGAATTGTCAAGAGAAATGGATTATCTCGAAAAAGCCAGGCGCGTCTTCGACGTTGAAATTCTCGAGCTCCAACGGCTTCGCGAGCGGCTGGGCGATGATTTCTCCCGCGCGGTCGCTTTGATCAAAGACGCGGTGGATTCGCGCGGTAAAGTAGTCGTCGTTGGCGTCGGTAAATCCGGGCATATCGGAGGCAAGATCGCGTCGACATTGACCAGCACGGGATCGCCCGCGGTGGTTTTGGATTCACTCAACGCGTTGCATGGCGACCTCGGCATGGTGGCCGACGGCGACGTCGTCCTGGCATTGAGCTCGAGCGGTGAAACCGAAGAGCTCGTGCGCATTTTGCCGGCAATCGCGCGGTTTCAGGTCAAGATCATTGCCATCTGCGGCGACGCCGAGTCCACTCTCGCCAAAAACGCGCACGTCGTTCTCGATGTGAACATCGAGCAGGAAGCGTGTCCGTTGAATCTGGCGCCGACTTCAAGCACGACCGCCATGCTCGCTCTGGGTGATGCGATCGCAATGGTTCTGCTGGAGGCGCGCGGATTCAACAAAGAGGATTTCGCAAAATTCCATCCCGGCGGAAAAATTGGACGCAGTCTGCTCATGCGCGTTCAACAGGTGATGCGGCCGCGCGAATCCATGGCGGTCGTCCCGCCAACTGCGACTGTTCGCGACGTTCTCAAAGCGATGTCGAGCGTGCGCGCAGGCGCCGCGGTGGTAGCGGGCGAAGATCGGCAACTCCTCGGGATCTTCACCCACGGCGATTTCGCGCGGCATTTTCAATCCGATCCAAAAGTCGGTGAACGCCTTGTGGCGGACTTGATGACGCTGAATCCAGTGACGGTGCACAAAGACAAGCTCGCAGTCGAAGTTCTCAAACTGTTGGAGATCCACCGCATCGATGATCTCGTCGTTGTTGATGACGACAAAGTCCCGGTCGGAGTGGTTGATTCGCAGGATCTGACGCGTTTGAAGTTATTGTAGGGCAACGCGCCGGTTGCCAATGGATGGAAGGCGATGTGCCTGCCCTACAATTGCAAAATCACGCAACGCATGTAACGTCGGCCCTCTTTTCCACTAGTCACTTAACACTGATCACTTCTGTATGGCCGCGGCCAACGATCTCCGCCGAGGAATGGCGATAAAATATAACGGCAATGCCGCCATTGTCCTCGAAGTGCACCATCGTACGCCTGGAAATTTACGCGCCTTTGTCCAGGCGATCATTCGCTACATCAATACCGGCAAGAGCGCAGACGTCCGTTTTGGTTCCACCGATAAAGTGGAGCTGGTCGATATCGAGCGAAAACAACTTGAGTTCAGTTACAAAGATCACAACGGCTACCATTTCATGGACCCGGAAACTTACGACACCATTACTTTGCAGGAGAATTTGATCGGCGACTCGAAAGATTATCTCGTTGAAAATCTCGCGGTTCAGGTGCTTTACGCCGAAGGCAAACCGGTTCAGATCGAAATGCCGGCGTCGGTGAGCCTGAAAGTTGTCGAATCAGCGGAAGGTTTGCGCGGCGACACCGCCAGCAACGTGACCAAACCAGCCAAACTCGAGACCGGGAAAAAGATCAACGTCCCGCTCTTCATCAAGGAAGGCGAGATAATCAAGATCGACACGCGCACCGGTGCCTACATGGGCCGGGCCTAGTATTCTTCCTCTTCCGCTTCGTTCTTCGTCTTACTAAAGTTCGATTCTGAAACAATAAGAGATTCCTCGACTTCGCTCGGAATGACAGGAAACGTAACCGAGCATCGGTCAATTCATGAGTCGAAGATCGAGACCTATAAAGGCGCGCCGCGTTTACGTCGCGCCTTCGCGCCGCCTAGCAGGCTCGCCGCTGCTGATGATTCCGACGCGCTGGGTGAAATTTCTTTTCGCAATCTTTCTGCTGCCGGTGTGCGCAATTTTGACCCAAACGTTTTTTACTGTGTTCGCTCGCGCAACGATCACGCAACGTTTGTGGGCCGGACAGGAATTCTGGTTTTTTTCGTTAGGTGCGGTGCTCTGGTTGATCGCGTTTATCGGGCTGCCGCGACCGATCCTGCTTTACGTCTTTGGTCACGAGCTCACGCACGCAGTCTGGATTTGGTTAATGGGCGGCCGCGTCAGTCGTTTCCGCGTCGGACGGGACGGCGGCCACGTCGTCACCAACCGCACCAACTTCTGGATCGCGCTCGCGCCATATTTCTTCCCCCTCTACAGCATCCTCGCGATCGCGATTTATGGTGTGCTCAGCGTTTTTTACAACGTCCAGCCCTACGGCCGATTGCTTTACGCGGTCATTGGCGCGACCTGGGCGTTCCATCTCAGCTTCACTTGTTGGATGATCCCAAAAAACCAGACCGACCTGCGCGACCACGGGACGTTTTTTTCGGTGGCTGTGATTTACCTCATGAATCTCGGATTGCTCAGTGTGATGCTGATCGTGGCGTCACCGCACATCACGTTTGTGAGTTTCGGTGCGGACCTGGCGAAGAATCTTGGCAACTTTTCTCAATGGGTCGGCGATTTGAGCGACAAGTTCGTTCAAGGCGCACATCATTGATTCGTCACCATCGCGAACGGCAAACCCGACAGCGCCTCGGCTACACGAATTTGCCGGTTCTGAATCGACAACTCGCGGCCGGTAAAAATTTCGCGCCCGCGTTCGAGCAATAAGTTTTCAGGAACGTCGATCACCGTGTCTTTCCAACGTTCACCGATCGGTGGAAAACCAATTCGCGATGAAAGGCGCGGCACGATGACGATTGCACAGTCGCGATCCAGTTGGCGCACGAAACTGATGGAGCAATCGGCAAATGCGCCGGTCGCGTGCAGCGGCAGATAATTTCCACGCTGAAAAAGATCGACCTGCTCGTTGCGAAACTGGAGCGCGCGCTGGGTGAGGAACATTTTGATGCGACCGTCCGGCCAATTTTGCAGAAGCTCTTCCGGAGTCTTGCTCGATAAACATGAAAGCATCTCGGCGCGAAGTCTGTAATCAACCGCGCGCCGATTGTCTGGATCTACCAGAGAGAAATCCCAGGTTTCGTTTCCCTGATAAATGTCCGGTACGCCCGGCGAAGTCAGTTTGAGCAAAGTCTGAGCAAGTGAATTGATTGCGCCGAATCGCGCAATCAATTCCGCGATTGGGATAAAAGCCGGCAAAAACTTGTTCTTTGGAGTCGGATCCAAAACTTTCGCGACAAAATCGCGCGTCGCGGCGAGCCACTCTTCGTTCGGTTGGATCCAGCTCGTGTTTAGTTTGGCTTCATTCAGCGCCTTCATCATGTAAGCCTGGATGCGCTGGGTGTATTCAGGGGCGACGTTTTGTTCCGGCGCGCCATTGCCCGCGATCGGCCAGGTTCCGAGCAACGTCTGGTAGAGCAGATATTCCTCGTTCGGAGCGGGCGTCTCCGCTTCGTTCACTATTTTTTTCCAGCGCCGATTTGCGGTCCGCCAGCGTTGCAAAGAGCGCCTCCACAATTCCGGAATTTCAGAAATCGCAACCATTCTCGCGCGCACGTCTTCGCTTCGCTTGGTGTCGTGCGTTGAAGTCGCGAGCAACGTCGTCGGCCAAGTGCGATGTCGATCCAGGTTGCGTTCGTGAAATGCGTCGACACTCAGGCCGAATTGTTGCGGCTCGCCGCCTACTTCGTTGAGCGCGGCCAAACGGTTGTAAATGTAGAACACAGTGTCTTCGAGTCCCCTCGCCATGATCGGCCCGGTGAACTGCTGGAATTTGAGCACGAAATGCATGTGCTCTTCGCGCGCCTGCGCATCCAGGTTTTCCGGAAACCGGAAAAGCAGAATGTCGCGCAGAAAATTGAAGATCGATTCCTCCATCGCTGGATTGCGACGTTTGGCCGAGGCGATGGCGCGCTCGATCACTTGTCGATCTTCGTCGCTCACCGGTTGGCTGGGCGCGAGATAAGTTCGATACACCGGGAAGCAGGCAATCGTTTCCCGCACCGCGCGCGCGAGCGCTTCAAATGTAAAATCGCGATACCAACGGTTCTTTTCCGACAACCGGTCAAGCATGTTGCCGAGGACTTCGACCTCGTTGGCCAGCGCCAGTCGCATCACCAGGCGCTTCTTCGCGTAAACGAGATGCCCGAAGTGCATGGTGTGTCCGATAAACCGATGAAAAGTCCTGGTCGCGTCGGCTTCGGCCGATGCGTCGACCAAAACACCGGCGACTTGATTGGCAAAATCGTAACCGGTCGTTCCGTGCAGCGGCCAATCTGCACGAAGCTTTTCCGCGCCGGTCAGAATTTTTTCCGCGATCATGTAGACGGCGCGCCCGTCTTTCGGCAACGGAATGCCCAGCATCTTGGCGCAACGCCGCTGCAGCGCGTCCAAATATTCTCTCGGCAAATACAAGCCGTCGGGATGATCGATCCGCAGTCCGGTCACCGCTCCCATTCGGACAAGATCGACAACCAGCTGGTGCGCGGCGTCGAACACTTCGGGCAGTTCCATCCGGATTGCCGCCAAATCATTCACATCGAAAAAACGGCGATAATTAATTTCCTCGGCCGCGACGCGCCAAAACGCCAAGCGATACGACTGCGCGTTAAGAAGCTCATCCAACCAATCGAAGCTCCGGGGATCGCCTGGGCGACCGTTAATTTTGGCCAGCGCTTTTTCAATCGCGCGCTGAACTTGGGGTGCTTCCTGACAACGCCGCTCCAAACGGCGCTTCACGATTTCCTTTTCCCGTGCGCGCTCGGCGATCTTTTCCGGATCGGTCTCACTCCGTCGCGGCAAATACTCCAGCGCAGTCAGAATGCTTTGAAACTCGGCGTAAAACTCTTCGTCTTTGTATTCCGCGAGATTTTCCAGCGCCATCTCGAGCACGAAACGATAAGTGCCGGGCGCAATCGGCAGTTTTTGATTTCGATAAGCCAGATAGAAGGCGCCCTCTTCGAAATGCACTTGCAGTTCGCCGCGCTCAAGCACGCGACCGTATTGATCGGTCAGAATCGGGAGCAGAACTTTATCGCGCAGATCGGATTTGAGCGGGCGCCAATCGATGTCGAAATACGGCGCATACATTGAGCTCGGCCCGTTCTCGAGCACGTCCGCCCACCACTTGTTGCCGGGCTCGGCGATCCCCATGTGATTCGGCACGAAGTCGAGCACCTGTCCCATCCCGTGCGCTTGCAACTCCGCGATCCACGCATCGTAGTCGGCCTGCGAACCGATCGCGGCGTTCAGCTTGTTGTGATCGGTAATGTCGTATCCGTGCAAGCTGTTCGCGCCGGCTTGAAAATAAGGCGATGCGTAAACGTCGCTGACACCGAGCGCCCGCAAATACGGCACGATCTCGCGCGCCTGCCCGAATGTGAACCAACGGTTAAACTGCAACCGGTAAGTGCAAGTCGGTATGCGTGGATGCTGTTGCTTTGTCATGTCGAGCCAAGTCGAGACGCGTTTTGAATGACGAAATCCGAATGACGAAGGACGAAGGAATGATGAAACTCAAGTGACAAATGTTGCGGGGACGACCTATCTCGGGCTTCGGGCTTCGTCATTATCGTCACATTTTCTCCGGCACTTTGATGCCTAGCAAATCGAGGCCGCGCTGCAAAATCCGCCCGGTCAGATCGCATACCGCGAGGCGCGAGCCGCGCACCGGTTCGTCCGACCTTAGTACCGGACAGGCCTCATAGAACGCGTGGAAGCCGTCGGCCAACTCAAATAGATAATTAGCGAGAATGTTCGGCCGAAAATCGTTGAGCACTTGCGGCACAATCTCGGCAAACTGGCAAAGGCGCTTGGCCAAAGTGATTTCAGCAGATTCGTTAAGAAGGAACTTGTCGATCTTCGGCGCGCCCTCGCCCGCTTTGCGAAAGATCGAGCGGATCCGGACGTAGGCGTTCTGCAAATACGGGGCGGTGTTGCCTTGCAACGCCAGCATTTTGTCCCACGAAAAAATGTAATCGGTCATTCGATATTGGGAGAGGTCGGCATACTTGACCGCGCCGATCCCGATCGTCCTCGCGATGTCGATCTTCTCCGCGTCCGTTAAGCCCGGATTCTTCTCTTCGACAATCTTGCGCGCGCGGATGCACGCTTCTTCCAATAATTGTCGCAACGGCACATTTTCGCCGGAGCGCGTCTTCATCAGTTTCCGGTCTTCGCCGAGCACATTGCCAAATGGGATGTGACGAAAATCGGCCTTGTAGCCTTCCCGGCGCGCGATCTCGAATATCTGCCTGAAGTGCAAGGTTTGGGGCGCGCCCACCACATACCAAAGGGTGTCGCGCGTTAATTCGTTGATTCGATACTCGACCGTGGCGATGTCGCTCGTCGCGTAATTGAAGCCGCCGTCGCTTTTTCGAATGATGCACGGCTTGTCCGCCAGCTCGGGAACGCCGCGAAAGAAAACCACGACCGCGCCTTCGCTCACTTCCGCGATTTTCGATTTGAGTAATCGATCGACGACGCCGGCCAAGCGATCGTCGTAAAAACTTTCGCCGCATTGGATGTCGTAGTGAATGTCGAGCAACTCGTAAACGTGTTCGAAATCCTGCATTGAGAGCGCAACGCACTCGTTCCAGATACCGGTGTTCTCCTTATCACCGGATTGGAGCTTGACCAGTTCCTGACGACACGCTTCGCGCACCGCCGGATCGGATGTCGATCTTGCATTCGTCTCTTTATAAATGCGAACGATCTCCGCGAGCGGATCGCGCTGGAGCGCGTCTCGATCCAACAAATTTTTCCAACCCCAGATCACCATCCCGAACTGGGTGCCCCAGTCGCCGATGTGATTGTCCCGGATCACGTCGTGCCCGATAAAGGTTGCGATTCGGGCGAGCGCGTCGCCGAGCGCAGTGCTGCGAATGTGACCGACGTGCATCGGCTTGGCCACATTCGGCGAACCGAAATCGATCACGATTTTTTTTGGCGATGTTGACCTTGCAACGCCTAATCGCTCGTCGACAAAGAGCTCCGCTGCTTTCTTGGCGACCGCGTCGGCGCGCAGCGTGAAATTGATAAAGCCTGCCCCCGCGACAGTTGGCGATTCGGACAAATCGGAAACATCGAGTCGCTCCAAAATCTTTGCGCCAACGTCTCCCGGATTTTCGCCGCGCTGTTTTCCGAGTATCAGCGCCGCATTCGTTTGATAATCGCCAAAGCGTGAATCAGTCGCCTGCGTCAGCTCGCCGACGTTTGGGAACCCAGCCTTCGCCAATGCGTCGACCAATCTCTTGGCGAGATGTGTTTGGAATGTCTCCATTGCTGGATCAAACTGTAGCCGCTTGGCTGGGCGAAGCCAGAAGGTCGATCGATCCACCGCAGACCGCGGCTACAATTTATTTTTGTGCTGAATCGCGAAAGATCGACAAGATTTCTTCAGTCGATTTCGCGGCGGCAAGTTTTTCGCGCGTGGCGCGGTCGTTTAGAAATTTCGCGATCGAGGCGAGGGTGCGGAGATGCGTTTGAAACTGGTTCTTCGGAACAATGAAAAGGACGACGAATTTCACCGGCGCGTTATCGAGCGCGTCGAATTCGATGCCGGATGTGGATCTTCCGAAGGCCGCCACGACGTCATCAATCCGATCGGACGAGCAATGCGGAATGGCGATGCCAAAGCCGATGCCGGTGCTCATCGTTTCTTCGCGCTGCTTGAGCGAAGCGAGGATGCTGTCCCGGTCGTCCGGTTTGATTCTGGTCAGACGCACGAGCAGGTCGATCAGCTCGACAATAGCCGGCCAACGCTCGGTCGCCTTCATCTCGGGGATGATTTGCTCTGCGAAAAGTAAATTGCCCAACGACATGCAGAAGCGCGATTCGGGAGCGCAAGCTTAGCGGTGACGCTTACGTTGACAAGCGCATTTCAGTCTCAGGAACCGCGGATCTTATAATTCAAACGGCGCGAGAGCAGCCAGCGGACACCGAACATGTCGATGGTGGCGAGCAGCGCGCGATTTCCGAAACCGTATTTGGTCTGGCCGAACCGGCGCGGCCGATGGTTCACCGGAATTTCAACCAGTCGATAGCCCGCGCCTCTAACGAGAGCCGGAATGAATCGATGCATCCCCTTAAATGGAACCAACGCGTCAACACATTCACGGCGCATCGCTTTGAGCGTGCAACCGGTGTCGCGCACGTAATCCTTCGTAAACCGGCTCCGGACAAAATTTGCGATCCGACTGGTCAGACGCTTCGTCATCGTGTCCTTGCGTTTTGCGCGATATCCGCAAACCAGATCGGCGCCGCGCGAGATTTCTTCGAGCAGTCGCGGGATATCAGCCGGATCATTTTGCAGATCGCTATCGATCATCACAATCGTCCGCCCGCGCGCGGCCCGAACACCGGCATATAGTGCGGCACTTTGCCCGGTATTCTTTTCAAATCGAAGAACTCGCACGTTCGGCGCGGTTTCGATTTTCTCGGCGCTGCGATCGGTCGAGGCGTCGTCGACAAAAACGATTTCGTAATCCAAACCCGCGAGCGCGGCTCGCAATTCCGGTTGCAAGATCGACATGTTCTCTTCTTCGTTGAAGACGGGAACCACCACGGAAACTGCGGGCAATGCCATTGCCTCGTTCATAATGGCAGCGTGCGATAACGGCGGCAAAGAAAAATCTGCCAGTAGCGCACATGTTGGCCAAAACGCCGCAACTCGATCGTGCCCACAAGTTCGGTAGATTCAAACGCGGCACGGATGTTGTGCGGCGGATTCTTCGCGTAATTACGAATAAGCAGCGCGCTGCGTCCCACAAAAAGGTTTTCTCCTTTTTGCTCGGTGAACGTTTCATCCGACGATTGACCCGGCTTTGCCGGCTGTTCGACAAACTGATCGTAGCGCGGCCAAAACGAAAATTGGTTTATCAGGTCCTGGGATTCGACAATATAGACAGGCGGATGACCTGGACCTTCGACGCGTTTGTCGCGCAGATAGAACGAGATCTCAGAAGCGCGATGGCGTTCGTCGGCAATCAAAAACAATTTCTCACCGAGCTTTGTTTGGAGGTCGTTCCGAATTCGCTCCACTTCGGCGGTCATCGATTTCCAGCCGCGGAGCCGATCGCTGGGATCACTTCGGCGAAACCGGAAACCGGCGCTGCGCAGCAAGTCGGAGTCGAGTGCAAAAAGGCTCACGATGAATCCGAGAAGAATGGCGGCAGTAGCGAAGATTTTTACGCCGCGCGTCTCGACCCGTTCGCACCAATAATGGACCGCGAGCAATCCGAGGCTGAGGAACGACACGGCGTCCCAGTTCGGCGTCGGCACGTGGTTCATTGAGAGCAGGAAATAAAAAGCGAACACCGGCAATCCAAACCAGAATAGAAACAGAATCTTGAATTGTTTATTCACGCGGCGCCAGCTGCCGATTACTCCCCAGACCAAAGCGGCAAAAAGCAGCGGCGAGTAAAACAGGAAATGTTCGCCAAGAAATTTGAATGCCTCGAGCGGTCGAAAGCCAACGTCTTCGCCCAAACTCCCGCGCGTCCGCAGATGAATCAGTGTGATCCACGCATGTTGAGCGTTCCATACGATTGGCGGGATCGTGCAAACGACGAAAACCCCGAGCAGCCAATACAAACCAGGTCGTTTGAACTCCTGGCGCAAACGCGGCGCAAAAGCGAGAACGAGGAGGAGGCAAAAGATTTCGAAGGCGTTCGTCCATCGACTCAGAAATCCAAGACCGATCAGTAACCCTGTCAGCGGCCAATAGAGCGAAAATTTCTGACTCCTTTCAACGGCGAGCCAAAACGCAAACATCGCCGTCGTCCAAAAGAAGATCGACAACGCGTCGGTCGTCATGACAAATGCGCCGACATTAAAAATAGGCGTGACGTTGAAAGCGATCACGGCCCAAAGACCGATGTTCTCGCCAAACAAACGCCGCCCGAAATAGAAAAGTAACAAACTCGTGCCGGCGGCGAGGATGGGACTCCAGAAACGGACGCCGAATTCAGTGGCGCCGAAAATCGCGGTGCTGGCGCGAATCGCGAACGCGATCCCCGGGCCTTTGCTGAAATAACCAGGCGCCAGTCGCTCCGACCACATCCAGTAATGCGCCTCGTCAAATTCGAGATCGGTCGATCCCAACATCGACAAGCGAATCAGTGTCAGCCCTCCGATGAACAACCAAACCGCTCGTGTCTTGCTCATTCGACTGGATTAACTACCAAACTCGGATGCCGTTCAAAGATTCGCGGCACCCATCTCTTGGCTGCCCAACGCCAGATCAACTCCAATGCCGCCAGAATAAAAAATGTTTCCGCCGCGGCCAAGAACATCGTGCCGATCACGTCGCTCGGCCAGTGCGCGCCCAAATAAATTCGCGAATAGCCGACGAGCGCAGCGAAAATCCAGTAAAGCCAGCCGCGCCGGTAAAACAGCGTCAAACAGATTGCCGCGATCGTATTGTTAGTCATGTGCCCAGACGGAAAGGAAGCATCACCGCGCCTCCGGTCGGATTCGTCCGAACGGCGCACCACCGGTTTTTTGAAGATCGACATAAGCTCCGGCCGCCCTTTCTCCAGTCGGACCATGCGGACGGAAGCCACGTGCTTTGGTCGTTTTCGATTGATCGCCGACTTCAATGTGTTCGTAATCGGCTGAGCAATGAAGATCGTGATCAGTAAACAAAAAATGCAGGCCCGCGCCCTGAATCCGCCAAAGACGAGAGCGGCAAAAAGGACGATGAGGAGGAGCGGCTTCCAAACGTCGGCATCGCTGATCGCGGCCATGAACAAATCCAGAGCCAGGCTCGTCCATCGCTCGTTGATGAGATGAAAAAGCTGCTGATCCATTTGGCAGTGTTAAAGATAGGTGATTCGTTGAGACCTTGAAAAGGTCAAGCGCGATGCGTGTTACGGTTGTTGTTTTCACTTTCGTTGTGGCTGTTTTGTCCGCGCCGCCGCCGCCTTCGGCCAAGGAAATTCTCGATTCCGTCCGGATGCTCGAGGCGCGACAGCAAATCGATCTCGAGGGCCAGCTGCGCGAGGACGAAAAGGTGATTCCGTTTCACCTCACCCAAACTGGGCCGTTGATTCGTTATTCATTCGCCGACCCCGAGGAAGTGTTGCAATTGCGCCTCGGTGAAAACGGGTCGCGCCTCGATCTTGTCACCGCTGCGGGC
>Ga0066388_100001040_pt1 | contig 14887 bp, 13 predicted proteins | sample PanSoiMetaGPlot6_FD_64539 | JGI IMG/M metagenome (GOLD analysis project Ga0066388, IMG submission 64539) | Tropical forest soil microbial communities from Panama analyzed to predict greenhouse gas emissions - Panama Soil - Plot 6 (Hybrid Assembly) | ecosystem: Environmental > Terrestrial >... | reverse complement strand
TTGTTCGGATGAAACACAAACCTTGCACATCCTGTCTCGGTACTTACCGCCCGTCGATCCTGGACTTGGAAATGTGCGTCTGGTGCAAGGCAATCTCGAAGGCATTGCCAAGCTGGATCCCTCCGTCGAAACCGCCGCCTCCGAAGAGGCCTACTCACAGCTCCGCTTAGAAACCCTGGTCAATGAGTTCGGTGACGCCTACGTCATGACCATGAAGAACGATCGATGCACTGTGACTCGCCGATCGACAGGCGAAGTCGTGATCACGGGTCGAACGATTCCACTCGTTCGTACGCTGATCCCCATCAAAGCCGATCGTATTCCCGCTCCGCATGGTTCCGACGAACAACTTGTCGCCACACTTGAGCAGCAGGGTGAGCAACAGGGCCATCTCTCAGTCTGGACGGTTGGAGCGCCGGTTCGAAGATCCACAACACACTTCCCCAAGCAAGACGATCACTGCACCGCTATCCGTATCGAACGCGGCGGCACCCTCTCCGCCGGCTCACTAAGCACTTCAATCAAGGCCGGCTCGATATACAACGCACCATATACACATTATCGCCTGCGATGGACGAATCGCCCCTCACACGTGAACAACGCCGCGGCCGCCGGCCGCTCACAACACATGACGGACCGGTGCGCCTTGGCATACCAGCTCTTTACCCATTTAAAGAACCTCCAGGCGACGCATCGGCACATACTCACTATGTTCCTCCGCAACGAGGAATTGGTGCAGGAAAATATCCAACTGAAGCAGGAGCTGTCTGCGCAGCAAGAAACCGGCGGCATCATCGGAAAGAGCGCTCCGCTTCTCGATCTTCTTTCACTGATTAGAACTATTGCTCCCTCGGATACAACCGTGTTGGTGACCGGAGAAACAGGAACGGGGAAAGAACTCGCCGCGCGGTTGATCCACCAACTGAGCCGACGCAAGGATCGACGCTTCGTGGCTGTGAATTGTGGAGCACTGCCCGAAACGCTCTTGGAAAGCGAGCTGTTCGGTCACGAGAAAGGATCGTTCACCGGCGCGATAGCCCAGAAGAAAGGGAAGTTTGAGCTCGCCGACGGGGGCACACTGTTCCTGGACGAGATCGGGGACATCTCGCCTGCCGTCCAGGTGAAGCTCTTGCGTGTTTTACAGGAGCGAGAGTTTCAGCGCGTCGGAGGAACGAGCGATCTTAAAGCGAACGTCCGGCTGATCGCCGCCACAAATCGAGACCTCTTGGCGATGATGGAGCAAAACCATTTTCGACAAGACCTGTTCTATCGTTTGAATGTCATTCAGCTCTATGTCCCGGCCTTGCGGGAGCGTCTGGAGGATATCGCTGAACTCGCCCAGCATTTCGTCCAACGATTCGCCGAGAAAACAGGAAAATCCATCGCAGGCCTGACGCCAGACGCCTTGCGGCACTGTCTAGCCTACAAATGGCCGGGCAACATCCGCGAGTTGGAGAATATCATGGAGCGCGCCGTGACCTTGGCGCCGGAAGGTAAGAAGTGGATTACTCCAGACCTGCTCCCGAACAATCTACGTTCGACCACGGAATCGGCACCCTCGCTCGATCTTGCCGAATTGGTGGACCGTCTTGACTGGAGTGCGCTGCTGAAAACCCTGGAGACGCGAGGATCGCTCACCGGGCTCTTGAACTACCTCGAATGGACCATCACACGCCGCGCTGTCGCCGAATACGGTGGCAACAAGAGCCGCGCCGCGAAGATCCTCGGCCGCACTTACCGCTGGTTGCGCAAGCTCGAAAGCGAGATGACCGGACCACAATCTCCCGCGCGCAACCCCTCAGACAAACCGTAACCACACTGAGCCTCCACAACGCAATTGCGCGCATGTCGCACGAGGATCTTATGAACGATCGTTCATGGATTGTGAACGATTGTTCGCGGACAGCAGCGTGTGCTTGTCAATTTCTTTTGCACGGCACTTACATCAACCACCTGGCCTCCTTATCTGCTTGGTCTCTTTGGGTTAGATCTGATTCACACCAGCACTCAAATAGATTCAGTAGAAACCAATCGTGCCAATGAAATAGTCCTGCCGGCTTAGAGGGCAAACTCTTTTTCCCATCAACGACCCGGCCCACATCTTGCTCAATCACTTGAGCATCAATGAATTAGTAGAGACTTTTTCAATCCGATTCCTCAGCGCAGCCAGCAACGAAACCCGACCAGGAGCTGCCCCATGCACGGGCGTTGGCGAAACTCGGAGAACGCACAGTTTGAGAATGCGATCGTGGGCAGTGCCTCCAGCCTCATTCTTCCTGTACTTCTAGTAACACTCTCTGGTTGTATCGTGACATATCGGGATTTCCCCAACGCCACGTTGGAATCCCTGCCGAAGGACCACGAGCGGAAACCCTTCTACTACCACGTGGAGCCTATCGTCACCCAGATGGAGGCCCTCAGTCCCGAACAGCGCGAAAGAGCGAAGAGCTTCAGTAGGTTCACGGCGGGCATGCTCATGTCTCTCACTGTTGGTTGGTATGGTATATTTCCGCAGATCGATCCTGTAGCGCAGCCTGGGTATCACGAGGTGGCACGTACGTTGACAGCTAGTGGGATGTTCTCTAATTTGAATTTGCGTGACCCGCCGGCTGTTCCAGACATCGGAGTTTATTGCCATGTGATTTTTGACCTTAGGGAGCGATCCCAATAGCTGACTTTGTATGAAGGTGTCAATGTCATAGCTATGATCGGTAGTCTTGGGGTTTTTGCGCCTGCCGTTATGGTTCACGCTCTCCCGTATTATGCAGGGGAGGGTGGGACAACAGTCGTCTATACCCTGTACCGTGATGGCCAATTCAAGTCGGCCTATCGCTACCCTATCACGAAGAAAGGTGCAGGGTGGATCGTGCTACTGCCTTTCGCCTGGCTCAACTTCTTCACCAACGATCTGAAAGATGCTGTGCGCGAAGCCACGCTCCAATTCCTTATCGACGCACAACGCGATGGCAATTTGTAGCCACCTCGCAACAATCATGGTTCCATACAGGACACCATTCCTGCTGCTGGCAGCCTTGCTCATCCCAACTACTGTTCTTGCCGCCGACTTCACTGGAAGAGTTGTGGAAGTGATCGTCGGCAACACCGTCGAAGTCCTGAATGGCCACCATGCTGAACGCATCCGCCTCAGCAGCATAGACTGCCCGGAGAAAGGCCAAGCGGGCTGCGTCCGCGCTGGTCTTTGGGGAAGACATCGCGCTCCAGACCCACGGCCACGACAAGTACACGCGCACCCTTGCTGACGTGATCCTGCCCGATGGCATGAACCTGAATCAGGAGCTCGTCAAGCAAGGCTGATGCGGGTGGTAGTGGGAGTGTGCGCCAGGAGATCCGGTGCTAGAAGGGCTAGAAACAGAAGCCCGAGAAACGAAGCGAGGCGTGTGGGCTGATCGGCAGCCGGCGCTGCCATGGAAGTGACGGAAAGTTGGTCGAGCGCGACGGTCGACGCTTCGATTTCCGTCCTACCCTGTTTGCAATTCGACTCGTACCCCTTGAGAACATCCGGGAACAGAAACGGTTCCTGGAGCTGTTTTCTCCTTAATGTTAAGTGGGGCATGACAGTGAACACTCCAAAGCCACTCTGAAGTGAAGAACGGCATAATGCTGTAGACCTGGACAGATTGCTGCTAAAGACAAACACTCGTGGCGTGTGAGTCTAAAACAATTTCATAATGCTGTTTTCGTTCCTCTGAGAACCACTCGGAGTGCTGGCGCAAGAGAATCGAAATACAGCTTGCTAGATGATCCAACACCAAATCTGTGGCGCGCGCTGCGTAAGAATCTGGGTTGGCAAACAGAATGTGATCAACCTGTACAGCGGATTGAACTGCAAGTGGGCCGTAGCTACGATCGTCCCGAATCAACGACACCATTGCACTGATGGAGAATGTGTCTTCATATTGAATCACGCCAACAGGAAGAAGCAACAACAGCCCCGTGACGATAGCTTTGATCGTTCCTAATCCCTCGTCGGCTCTAATAGTGCCACTAGCTACAACGCGAAGTTTTAGAGGAATTTTACGAGTGGGGTAAATAGGGTAATGCACTTCGCCGAAGGTACGATTGTGTACCAAAGTCGATTTCAGCACATCGCCGACTTTTCCATTTCCCCATTTGACCGCAGCATCGTCAACTTCAAGTAGTACTTCTCGAGCTAAAGGGACGCTCGCTTGGGAGGCTGAAAGAGGTTCGATTACCTGGAAAGAATCGGACACACAGCCAGGCAACAGCCACACACTACAAATTAAGGCAAAATGCAGGATTAGCGTTAACCAGGTTGCTGCCCTCGCGCAGGCTCCTTTTGAATCTTCCAGTCGGAATCGTTCTGGCTCTGCAGAAGATTCGGATCGATCACCTGCCTTCGCTGATTGACGCAGCCGGTGAGTCCGAGAATCAATATAATGATCAGACATAACGACCCTCTGATTCCGTTCATCTTTAGACTACGCATACAGCCTCCGTCTTATGGCCGCGCTTCTGCTTCTGGGAAACGGTTCAACAAGTTGATGATGTCTGCTACAACCCGTTTCATCAGCGCATCCACCGCCTGACGAAGCGATGAGGCATAGGAGTCCTCCAATGCCATTAACGCCGGATCGAGACCTTTCACGAAATATCGGCGCTCCGCTTCAAGACCATCCGGTCGAGACACGTGGATGAGCACCGACAGATCTGTTTCAACGTCGACAGTCGACCATTGAACGACTGGTTCTATAAACAGTATCTGCGTAAACCCCTGTATTTTTGTGACCTTTGCATTGTCACCTTTAGTGTCGACTCGAAAACCCGCGGACTTGAGTTCGTTCCCTAAGCGCGTACCCAGCCATTCATTGACATTCAGGCTAGGCAAGACGTTGGCTGTGTCCTGATTAAAATTGTTCTTCTTCATCCCAACCCGACTCTGATTGTAGCGCTTATCGACAAATGCCGGAACGACCACCAGTCGGTCAGCACCGCCGGAATATCCCGTTGTTCCACCCGGCTGGGGCATGGGAACGGTGATATTGCTGAAGGCACAGCCAGCAAACACTGCCCCCACAATTGTGATAAGAAGCCCTTTGCTAAGTGGGAGTGTCGATCCAAGTGTCATGGAAATTGATCTCTTAAACATTGGCCTCCTATGGCCTCCACATACTCGGCCAAGAAATACTCAGAATCAGACGGACAGGGAACCCCAAAGAGAAGGCTAATCTCTGCACCACAGGGCTGAGTGTCATATGAAACATTCTGCAGGTACTTGCCTCTTCCAAAAGTGACGCTTGACCCTTCAGATTCGCTAGCGGCGAAGCGTGGCAGAATCCCTAAGGACCTTCTCGGCAAATTCAGTAGCCGCCTGAGATTCCTCCGACATCTGCCTTAATCGACCAATAGCGTAATCCCTGTCATTTTCTGGTACGGCCATCATGCTCAGGACACTCAATAGATACTCACCCCGCCCTTGGGCAAGATCCTGTTGAATGTGAGGATACCCCACAAGCATCAGATTTCGCATCCAGCGGGTCTTCGCGAGTTGTTGTCGCTCCTCCAGTGAGGCCTTCTTTGGATTCAAATTGAAGTGGTACGTTGTGGGATCTAGCTTCACAGTTGCACCATCTAACCCATCTGTTGATGACCCCAAGAGGCCACAACAGATAATGTTTCCCCAAAACCAGTAATTGAAATTATCTTTGATGTGAATAGTTTGGTCTTCAAATCCGTCCAATTTCACAATAACAAAGGTGTTCTTTGCCCGTGCAACTTTCACTTTGGCTATCGGTGTACTCCCAAGTGGTGTTGCTCCCAAAAGTAATACCTGTGCACCCGAGGGCTCAGAAGTAAAGGTCATTTCCTGGTCAAGTCCCCCTTCGCTTATCCATGACACCACACTCGCGCAACCTGGTAGAAATAGCCACACCACAGTCAGACACAGTAATGCGCTAATTCTTTTCATCATTCCCCTCCTCTTCTCAGTGGACTGCACAAGCCGACTCATTGGTGGATTCTCTGTCACTCTTCTCTACCAATCTCTACCAAATGCTTTTGGCCTTACTTGCGAGAATCTCCGCCGGGCTTCGGTCTCCGCCTCGCGACCGCATTCATCCGGACTCACCGAATATCAGGCAAGTCGCATACCTAATCTAAAATGCACTTGTCCTTGGTCGCAGACTGCGCTTTCTCGCAGAATCGGCCTGTCGGGAAGGTTCTCCACGAGGATGGAAAGCGGTCGACATGAATCGAAGGAGATACGATGCTGTATCAAATTTGATTGCCGGATCGAATCGAATGGATCTGCTGAGGGTGTGCACCCAGGAGGCCGGCCCGGTGGAGCCGCACGCAAAAAAGTCACGATCAATACCTACGTTCACGACAAGTACAGACGCACCCTTGCTGATGGGCTTCTTCCCAATGGCCGCAACGTCAATCACGCGCTGGTCAAAGACGGCTAGTGCTGGTGGTATCGGAAGGATGCGGCGGGGGATACGGTGCTGGAAAGGTTAGAAAACGAAGCACGAGAGATGAATAAAGGCTAGTGGGGTGATCCGCAACCGGTGCCGCCCTGTGAATGGCGGAAGCTTGGGCGACCGCGACGGTAGACGCTTCGATTTTCTGTCTTACCCTGTTTGCAATTCGACTCGTACCCCTTGAGAACCGCCGTTCAGGTGCTATGAACCGCGGTTCATAGTGCGAGCTTCATAATCCAGCCATCCTGATGACCTTGCGGTCCAGCCAATCGCGCAACGCCTTGCCCACCAAGCACTGTAACAAAATCGACTGGCCTGAACGCCCTCGGCGCATTCCTTGCTCATGCAACAGAGTGAACCTGAACTGAGCGCTCTCAAGGAGGTGCCCCATGCGCGGACATTGGCGAAACTTCGAGTTATCAAAAGGAGGTTTATCATGAAGAGCAACGGTATGAAGAATTATGTATTACTTGGTGTCATCTTCCTGGGAATCGTTTCACTTTCCGGCTGTGGGCACTACACGACTCAACGGACGAGCAACGTTCTGACCTATCTCCATCCAGGCGAGACACAGTCTGCGGAAGTCTCCAAGGATATCTCCAAGACTTCTCTGCCTAATATCCCGGTTCCTATAACACTCGGCATTGCTTTTGTGCCTGAGTCCAGAACGATTACGAGCGGTGGGGACACCAAGATCGAGCCATTGACCGAGAAGTTCAAAATGGAAATGATGCGAGAATTGACCGCGCAGCTTCGCCAGTATTCAATCTTTGCAGGAATCGAAGAAATCCCTTCGACGTATCTGAAGGTCGGGGGCAGCTTTGCGAATATAGATCAGATTCGCACGATGACTGGAGTAGATGTCATTGGTCTTGTGTCCTATGACCAAGTCCAGTTCACCGATAGAGGGCTCGTCTCGCTGCTCTATTGGACCGGAATCGGGTGGTACTTCGTGCCTGGAGAAAAAAACGATACGAACACGATGATGGATGCGGCCCTGTATCACATTCCAACTCGGAAACCCCTGCTGCGAGCAACGGCTCAAAGTGGGGTATACCATTACTCCACACCGATGAATCAAAGCCAGAATTTGAGAGATGACAGTGAAAATGGGTTCAAAGAAGCGCTCCATATGCTGGCCGCAGATTTTAAAAAGCAGCTGGACCTTCTCAAGTCAACATTGGGTAAAGAAGCAGCAGGTAGCCCGATCGCTGCCTCAGGCAAATAATGGAAGACAATCTTCCCCTGCATGGTTTGCGGATCTCTCTAGCAGAAAGGAGTGGAAACATGACGGCCAAGACTTGGGCAATGGCCCTAGTAGCAGCCTATGTCCTTGCTGCCTATACAGGCTGCGCCGTGTATCTGGCAGGAAAGGGACACCCAGGGACAAATCTTGAGGCCCTTGGAGTCGGAACGTCGGAGCAAGAAGTTGAACGCCGGCTCGGAACTCCTTCTAGTAGTGAACCGTTGGGCGCAGGCAAGCGACTCTCTAGATATCGCGTCGAACTGGCAAAACAGCCGAATTACGCACGATCAGTGGTTCACATCCTTCTTGATCTCGTAACGTATGGTATTTGGGAGTTGCCGGGAAGCATATACGAACTGAGGAACGAGCACAGAAGTGGAGACGTGGGAATTGTGTATGGGTCCGACGACCTTGTCCTTGAGATACAAGACTACCAGGCTATACAAGTACAACCTGTGAGTGCCGATGAACTGCAGACGCCAAAGGAGCAAGTAACGGCGTTCTGGAATGCTGTGATCAAATAAGAGCTTCAGCCTGTCGAGAAACCATGTACGGTGTTCATGCTCAAGCGCATCGACTGCCCTGAAAAAGGCCAAGCCTTTGGCCAGCGAGTGAAGCAAACCGCATCAGGGTGAGCCTCTATGGATTGGCACAGACTTTTATGCGTCCACGCGTGAAACCGGGCATGCAGAGTTCTCGCTCTTGTGGCCGCTGGTCGATGACAAGATCGGTCATGGCGTCGTCACCTGTCTCTGTGACAACACGCCGTTGTGCCATTCATAGCGGAGAGGGAAACATTTGCCTCCGACTTCAAACACTGGCACACTGCGGACCATACGAGGCCTTTCCTGGTGGACAGTCTTCAGCACAAAGCTACAGATATCAGCCCAATTTTGCACCCCCTTCGCGGCCTGCTGATCGCGCAATTCTTTGGCGCGTTCAACGACAACGCCTGGAAACTCATGGTGGCCTTGCTGGCCATCCGGCAAGCCACCTCACAGATGGCGCCGGGCCCTGAGCTGGAAACCGCGGCACAGACGCAAACCGCGCTCACCTTCATCATCTTCACCTTGCCGCTGGTGTTACTGTCGTTGGTCGGCGGTACCTTGGCCGATCGCCTGAGCAAACGCACGGTCATCATATCAATCAAAATCGTCGAGGTGCTCCTCATGGGTGCCGGCACCGTAGCTCTCTGGTTGAATCCCGCCGGCGGCATTCTGCCGTTGATCGTCTTATGCGGAATGGGCGCGCATAGCGCGCTCTTCGCTCCCTCGAAATACGGCATTCTCCCCGAGTTGATTCCGCATGAACGTCTCGCCGCCGGCAACGGCCTGTTGGAGGTCTGGACCTTTGCCGCGATCTTGACAGGCACGGCAGCCGGAGGTTTTCTCTTGCAGAGCGCCGGGAATCAGGTCTGGATGGCCCCCCTCGCCTTGGCCGCCTTGTCGGTGGTCGGCCTGAGTGCAGCTTTTGCCGTTCCCCACGTACCGCCCGCGCGCACGACCGGCGGCGTAGGCTCAACGATCCGTGTCGCCTGGGCGGCCATTCAGACAGAACGCCTGTTGCGTCTTGCCATTCCGGGAGAGATCTTTTTCTGGACGATTGCAAGCCTCTTCGCCCAAAACATCCTCGTCTATGCCAAAGCGGTTCTGCAGCTTTCGGATTCGATGTCGGGCCTCCCGCTCACGCTGTTGTCCGTCGGTATCGGCGTCGGCGCCCTGCTGGTCGGACGACTGTCTCAAAGCCGGATTGAGTATGGGCTGATCCCCCTGGGAGCCACGGGTGCATCCATCGCACTGTCCTTGCTCGGCGCCTTCACCCCACCCTTGCTCGGAACGTTTCTGATATTGGGACTCCTCGGAATCTCCTGCTCTTTCATCTTCGTGCCGCTGAATGCCATTCTCCAGTGGAGATCACCTCCTGATCGGCGTGGCGCCGTCATCTCGTTTTCCAACACGTGCGTTTTCACCGGAATCCTATTGGGCTCGCTCGCCGGCGGCTCACTCGCCAATGCCGGCCTCTCGACGACCAGCATTTTCCTTGTCACGGCGGGAGTGACCATAGGCGGCACGCTGTGGGCCCTCCGGCTGATGCCCCATGTGTTCTTGCGGCTCGTGTTCGTCATCTTGACGAACACCTTCTATCGCCTTCGCATTGTCGGCCAACAGCATGTTCCCCAATCCGGCGGGGCGCTGCTGGTTCCGAACCATATGTCGTTCGTCGATGGCTTCATACTCATGGCCAGCATTGATCGGCCTATCCGGTTCGTGGTGGATGTCGCCTATGCCACACACCCCCTATTCAAATGGCTGATGACCGCTATAAAAGTCATCCCGATTGCTTCAGCAGGCGACACCCGCATGATCCTCCGGGCGCTGCGCAGCGCGGGGCAGGCGCTGGAAGAGGGAGAGATCGTCTGCATCTTCCCTGAAGGACAGATCACCCGCACCGGCACGCTTCTGCCGTTCCGTCGCGGCTTCGAACGGATTCTGAAGGGGCGGCAGGTGCCGGTCATTCCCGTGCACTTGGATCGCCTGTGGGGAAGCATCTTCAGCTTTGAAGGCGGCCGTTTCCTCAGGAAATGGCCGGAGCGCATTCCCTACCCGTTGACTGTGTCCTTCGGCGCGCCGCTGCCATCGGATACGCCGGCACACAAGCTCCGCGACGCGGTTCGCACACTCGGAGAGGAGGCCTGGCGTCTGCGCATATCCTCCCGCCTACCTCTGCATCGTGAATTCATCCATGCCATGAGGCGGCACCCCTTTCGCTTCGCAATGGCGGACCAGACCCGCCCGCAAGTGTCGTCACTCCAAGCCCTGATCGGGTCCATCGTTCTCGCTAGAGTGCTTCGGCCACATTGGAAAGACCAACGCCATGTCGGCATCCTGCTTCCGCCGACCGTCGCCGGCGCATTGGTTAACGTGGCGGTCCCACTCTGTGGAAAAACCAGCGTGAATCTGAACTACACGGTCGGCAAATTCGGCCTCGAAGCAGCCGTGCGGCTCGCCGACCTTCGCACCATCGTCACCAGCCGGGTCTTCGTCGAGAAGGCCAAGTTAGAGTTGCCAGAAGGGCCGTCGATTCTATGGTTGGAGGACATCGCCCGCACCATCGGCACAGGACAGAAACTCGTCGCAAGTCTCCTTGCCCTCTGCGCCCCTGCCAGGCTGATCGAACGGGCCTGCGGACAGAACCGCCCGCTGACAATGGACGACCTGGCCACCATCATCTTCAGCAGCGGCAGCACCGGAGAACCGAAAGGCGTGATGCTCTCTCACTTCAACATCGACGCCAATGAGCAGGGAGCCAGCCAGGTCCTTCATCTCTACCAAAAGGAGCGAGTGCTCGGCATTCTTCCGTTCTTCCACTCGTTCGGCTATCTCGTCTTTTGGCTCGTGATGTTCAACAACGCGGGCATGGTCTTTCATCCCTCCCCTCTCGACGCCACCGCCATCGGCGAACTCGTGCGCCGCTACCGCATTACGTTCCTCGTCACCACGCCGACCTTTCTCCAGCTGTATCAGCGCCGTTGCACCCCGGAGCAATTGAGCTCGCTGCGCGTGGTCCTGACCGGAGCTGAAAAACTACCGCCTCGGCTCGCTCAGGCATTTGAAGATCGGTTCGGCATCAGACCGATCGAGGGCTACGGCGTCACCGAATGTGCGCCCGTCGTCGCCGTCAATTGTCCAGACTTCCGAGCCGCCGGATACTACCAACCAGCCTCACGGCGGGGGACTGTCGGCCAACCGCTGCCTGGTGTGTCTGTGCAAATCGTCGATCCAGACAGCTTCGAACCATTGCCCCCTGACACTCCGGGGATGTTGCTGGTTAAAGGTCCCAACGTCATGAAGGGGTACTTGAGCCGTGAGGATCTGACCGCCAACGTTATTCGCGATGGCTGGTATATTACGGGCGACATCGCCATGTTGGACGAAGACGGCTTCGTGACGATCACCGACCGTCTCTCGCGCTTCTCCAAGATCGGCGGCGAGATGGTCCCACATGGCCGCGTAGAAGAGGCGTTGCAGCAGGCCGCCGCCGCCGACTCGCAAGTCTTCGCAGTCACCGGCATTCCGGACGAGAAGAAGGGCGAGCGTCTGGCTGTACTACACACATTGGACGAAAAACGTATCCCCGAGATCCTCGATCAACTCGCCGCCAATGGACTTCCCAACCTCTTCATTCCTTCCCGCGCCAACTTCGTCAAAGTCGAGGCCCTTCCGGTGCTGGGAACCGGCAAAATGGACTTGCGCGGACTTAAACGGATCGCGATGGAACGACTTCGGGGACGTGCTGAGTTATCGGAAAGCTGAGAGCTGATTGCTCAAATGACCATTCGCCTATGACCGGGAAGACACTGATCGACTGCCACGTACATCTGGCTGCATTGCCGGATGGGGGAAACGGCTGCTACATCTCAGCGAAGATGCTCAAGAGCCCGCTGTTTCGCTTCTTGCTGTGGAAGCACCAACTCTCTCAGAACAAGCCGCGCGAGGCCAATCAGAAATATCTCGACGATCTGCTCGCAGAATTGCACGCCTCTCGGCATGTCCAGAAAGCCGTACTGCTCGGCATGGACGGGGCGTACGACAAGAACGGTCGGCTCGATCAGGCACACACGGATTTCCTGATCAGCAATGACTATGTGCTGAAGACCGCGAAAGCATACCCGAATGAATTCCTCGCCGGCGTCTCGATCAACCCGCAGCGACAGGACGCTGTCGAAGAAGTGCACCGCTGCGCCGATGCCGGAGCCGCCTTGGTGAAGGTTCTCCCCAACGCGCAGCAGTTCAACCCGGGTGATCCGCACTACAAACCGTTCTACCGAGCGCTCGCGGATCGGAAGCTCCTGTTTCTCAGCCACGTCGGGTATGAGTTCAGCCTGATGGGCAAAGACCAATCGGTCGGTGACCCCGATCGATTGAAGTTGGCACTGGACGAAGGCGCGACAGTCATCGCGGCCCATGCCTGCAGCTATGGCTTAATGTTGTACGAGAAATTTCTCCCGACGTTTCAGGATTTTGCAAAACGATACCCGCATTTCTACGCCGACATTTCCGCTCTGACGCAGCCTAACCGCCTCAAGATGCTCCTCCACCTCCGTCAACACCCCGAACTCTATGACCGGCTCTTGTTCGGCACCGACTATCCCTTGTCCGTCTTCCATCTGGCTGCGTGGGGTCGAGTCGGCTGGGAGGCTCTTCGCGAAATGATCCGCACCAAGAATCGATTCGACCGACAGGTAAAAGTCTGTCGAGGGTTGGGACTCGGATTCCGGTCGCTCGAAGAGATCGTCGTGCGACCCAAGTCGTCACACCGGCCTTAATCCGCATTACCCATGAATGCTTCTGCTACAATCGCCGATTCGCTGCTACAAAAACCATCGGTCGGCGGGGTCGCCCCTCGGACCCTCGACGTAGTATCAGGGACTGGCGCCCTTCAGTTTGGCGCCTGTCCCCATCTGAGGCGCAGCAGGACAGGCACCGCCGCGGATGGCGGAGCCAGTCCCCCGGGTTCCGCGCCCCGGTCTCGCCACGCGGCTCAGCGATTTCGCGACGAACCATCATGAATAATGCGGCTTAACTCATGGATCGAGACCTGATACTCGTCAATCTCCGAGAAAGGATTCTCGCTTTCGCGACATTACGAGTATCGAGGGCACAAGCCGAAGATTTGACTCAAGAGGTGCTGGTGGTCCTCCATGAGAAATACCCCCATGTTGAGGATCTGACAGAATTGGTTCCTCTGGGCTTTCAAGTCCTAAGGTTCAAGATGCTTGACGCCCATCGCAAGTCGCTCAGACGAGGCGAGTATAACCAGGAGTCAGTTGACGACCTTCCGCTCCCTAATCCCGGCGACGATCCCATGACGCAACTCGATCAGAAACAGCGAGTAGGCCGGTTGCTGGCCGCCATGGCTCAACTCGGCGAACGTTGCCGCGAACTGTTCAAGTGGAAGTTAGAGGGGAAAAGCTTTCCCGAGATTCAGAAGCTCTTGGGGCAGAACTCGATCAACACCATCTATACATGGGACCTACGCTGCCGCAAACAACTGTTGAGCTTGATGGGTGGATCGTGGGAGTGACCGCACAAGCCCTCAATTTTGAATTTTTAATTTTGAATTGAGTCGGCATCATGTCTGAACACGATCTCGAAAAACTGCTCGGCGGCTTCGCAGCAGATACACTGACGCCGGAAGAGAAGCAGGCGCTCTATAACGCAGCGCTGCAAGACCAACAGCTGTTCAATGCGCTGGCCGATGAGCAGGCTTTGAAAGAGTTGCTCTCTGATCCTGACGTACGACGCAGACTCCTCGCCTCATTGGCGCAGAAGAGCGTCTCAGGCGCCGGCAGTTCTCTGTTATGGCTGGATTGGTTCCGCCGCTCAGCAGGCCTAGCCTTCGCAGGAGGGCTTGCGGCAGCGGCCCTCGCGGTGCTGCTGGGTATCAGGATTTATCAGGACAGTCTGAGACAATCGGCACAATCGGTCGCGACCGAAGAGGTAAAGCCGGCGACGCCTCAAGCTGTTGAATCGCAGGCGAAGAATAAAGAGCGCCTAGCCCCCGCGACCGACCTCCCGAAGAAAGACATGGCAATCGACAAGCCAGCTACGCAAGATCGATCCACGCCTCCGCGAATGAAGAAAGAACGAGCTTCCGATGTCACCCGAGAAAATCCAAATCAGCGAAATGAACAAGGCGAAATCCGCAGGGAAGCCAAATCCCCCGTCGCTGCGCCTGGCCAGTCCACGGATGATATGACACCATCGGCAGATCAGAAACTTGCAGCAAGCTCTGCGCCAGTGTCATCCGCACCGGAGGCCAAACACATGCAGACACCGGCAGGTGGACGAATCGCTGGCCCCGTCACGGCGGCACTAAGCGCTCGCGCCCTGTTTTACGGCGGAGAGCCACCCCAAGCCGATGCACGCTTGATGGCCAAAGAACAAGAACAGGCCATAAAACCCCTGGCCGAATCGGTCCCCCGAGCTAACCGGCCTCAACCGCCACTGGAAGGGCTTTCACAACTGGGCAAAGCAGAAGGTGCAGCCACCCAAGCCAGGCACCTAGGACTCCGGTACAGCTTTGTCGTTCGTGGAACAGATGGGCAGGAGCGAGAAGTGGATGCGGCGACGGCGGCGAAGAATATCCAGCCGGTATTTCTCACCATGGAAGTCAACCAGGA
>Ga0066388_100001039_pt1 | contig 14891 bp, 11 predicted proteins | sample PanSoiMetaGPlot6_FD_64539 | JGI IMG/M metagenome (GOLD analysis project Ga0066388, IMG submission 64539) | Tropical forest soil microbial communities from Panama analyzed to predict greenhouse gas emissions - Panama Soil - Plot 6 (Hybrid Assembly) | ecosystem: Environmental > Terrestrial >... | reverse complement strand
GGCGCTGGCCATCCCGAAGGGGCAGTTCGCGTTCACCCGCGAGGGCGTGTTCTACACTCTGGCTTCCTCGTCCATGACGCGGCTGATCGGCCGCTGCTACAAGGCCGTCCTCGGCTCCCTGCTCGTCCTGTTCTTCGCCGCGCGGCTGTTCTTCGACTTTCCGCGGGAGTTGCCGCCGTTCCAGTTCGGCGGCGATATCCTGCTGCAGTGGCTGAGCAAGAGCTTCCTCTTTGTCGTGGACATTCTGATCGTTATTCCAACGCTTTGGCTGTTCCTCCGGTTTGCCGGGCTCAGCACCATGTCCGAGGCCGACGCACGCCGGAGGCTCGCCGAGCTCAGGGGCTGATCGGCGCGCAATCGGCGCTGCTGCGCCGTGGGTAACCTTGATCCGCACCGCAGACGCCTGCTTTTCCCCACGCTTCAGGGCTGATATGGGGTCAGCCCCGGAGTGCCTGCCCGCGTGTGGGGCAGGCAGGTTACCGCCAGAGGTGGAGAAACCCATGACGGCAGGCCGATCGCAGACCAGCAAGGCGGGAAAGCGCGTCTACCTGTTCGGGGCCGGTCAGGCCGACGGCTCTGCAGCCATGAAGGACCTGCTGGGCGGCAAGGGCGCCAATCTCGCCGAGATGGCGAGCCTCGGGTTGCCGGTGCCTCCCGGCTTCACCATCACCACGGAGGTGTGCGCGGCCTACTATGCGACCGGGCGCACCCTGCCCGAAGGCCTCAAGAGCGAGGTGGAGGCGGCGCTCGCCGGGGTCGGCAAGGCGGTGGGGACGCGCCTCGGCGATGCTTCCGCCCCGCTCCTGGTGTCGGTGCGCTCGGGCGCACGCGCCTCCATGCCCGGCATGATGGATACCATTCTCAACCTCGGGCTCAACGACCGGACCGTGGAAGGGCTGGCGGCCAAATCCGGCAATGCCCGCTTCGCCTACGACAGCTACCGCCGCTTCATCCAGATGTACTCCAACGTGGTGCTGGGCGTGGGGCACGGCCTGTTCGAGGACATCCTCGAGCGCCACAAGAACCTCAACGGCTTCTCGCTGGATACCGAGCTTGGCGCCGACAATTGGAAAGAGGTGGTCGGCGAATATCAGGCCGCCGTCGGGCGCGAGACGGGCAAGCCGTTTCCCCAGGAGACCGCCGAGCAGCTGTGGGGCGCGATTGGCGCGGTGTTTGGCTCCTGGCACAACGAGCGCGCCAAGACCTACCGCCGCCTGCACGGCATCCCCGACGCCTGGGGCACGGCGGTCAACGTACAGGCCATGGTGTTCGGCAACCTCGGGCCGACCTCGGCCACGGGCGTCGCCTTCACGCGCAATCCTTCGACCGGGGTGCGCGAGATCTACGGCGAGTTCCTGATCAACGCCCAGGGCGAGGACGTGGTGGCCGGCATCCGCACGCCGCAGCCCCTCTCCGAGGCCGCGCGCAAGGCGGCCGGGGAGCAGCTGCCCTCCCTCGAGGCTGCGATGCCCGACGCCTTCGCCGAGCTTAAGCGCGTGTTCGCGGCGCTCGAGAGCCGCTACCGCGACATGCAGGACGTGGAATTCACCATCCAGGAAGGCAAGCTCTGGATGCTGCAGACGCGATCGGGCAAGCGCACGACCAAGGCCGCCCTCAAGATTGCCACCGATCTCGTGGCCGACGGCCTGATCGACGCGCAGGAGGCGGTGCTGCGCGTCGACGCCGCCGGCCTCGACCAGCTGCTGCACCCGACGATCGATCCCGACGCGGAGCGGCGCGTTCTGGCGAAGGGCCTGCCGGCCTCGCCCGGCGCCGCCGCAGGCGAGATCGTATTCGACGCCGACGAGGCCGAGGCGCTCAAGGCGCAGGGCCGGGAGGTCATCCTGGTCCGCACCGAGACGAGCCCGGAGGATATCCACGGCATGCACGCGGCGGCGGGCATCCTCACCGCCCGCGGCGGCATGACCAGCCACGCCGCCGTGGTGGCGCGCGGCATGGGGCGGCCGTGCGTGTGCGGTGCCGGCGCGCTGCGCATCGACGGCAAGGCCGGCACCATGACGGTCGGCGGCGAGGTCTTCAAGAAGGGAGTCATCATCACCATCGACGGCACCAAGGGGGAGGTGCTCGCGGGACGCGTGAGGATGCGCCAGCCGGAGCTCTCCGGCGACTTCGCCACGATCATGGCCTGGGCAGATAGAGCGCGCAGGCTCGGCGTACGCGCCAACGCCGACACGCCGCGCGAGGCGCGGCAGGCGCGCGACTTCGGCGCGGAGGGCATCGGGCTGTGCCGCACCGAGCACATGTTCTTCGACGAGAGCCGCATCCTGGCCATGCGCGAGATGATCTGCGCCGACGACCAGGCAGGCCGGCGCAAGGCGCTTGCCAAGATGCTGTCGATGCAGCGCGCCGACTTCGAGGCGCTGTTCGAGATCATGGCCGGGCTGCCGGTGACCATCCGCCTGCTCGACCCGCCGCTGCACGAGTTCCTGCCGCATGAGGAGAAGGAGGCGGCGGCCGTCGCCCAGGAGCTGGGCGTGCCGCCGCAGAAGCTGCAGGCGCGCGTGACGGAGCTTGCCGAGTTCAACCCGATGCTGGGCTTCCGCGGCTGCCGCCTCGCCATCCGCTATCCGGAGATCGCCGAGATGCAGGCCCGCGCCATTTTCGAAGCGGCCGTGGCCGCGGGGCGCAGGACGGGCAAGCCGGTGATCGCGGAGGTGATGATCCCGCTCGTCGCCTATCGGGCCGAGTTCGACATTCTGCGCGACGTGATCGTCGCGGTGGCCCGCGCTGTCGAGAAGGAGACAGGCGCCACGCTCGACTATCAGATCGGCACCATGATCGAGTTGCCGCGCGCCGCGCTGCGGGCTGAGGAGATTGCCGTGGGCGAGGCGGGTGCCCAGTTCTTCTCCTTCGGTACCAACGACCTGACCCAGACCTGTCTCGGGCTCTCGCGCGACGATGCCGCGCCGATCCTCGCCAACTACGCGGAGCGGGCCGTCTTCCCGGTGGACCCCTTCATCTCCATCGACCGGGAGGGCGTGGGCGAGCTGGTGCGGATCGGCACCGATCGCGGGCGCAAGGCGCGGCCCGGCCTCAAGGTGGGGATCTGCGGCGAGCACGGCGGCGATCCGGCGTCCATCGCCTTCTGCCACGAGGCGGGCCTCGATTACGTCTCCTGCTCGGCCTTCCGCGTGCCGGCGGCGAGGCTCGCGGCGGCGCAGGCCGCGATCCGGGCGCAGCGGCCGGGGGAGGTCGCCAGCACCGCGTAATCCCACCCGTCACCCCGGAAGCCGAGCGCAGGCGAGGTTATCAGGGACCTCATCGGGCGAGTCGAACCTCCCGAGGTCCCGGATCGAAGCGCGTGCGCGCCGATGGCTCGCATCGCTCCGGCCTGGATGACGGGTAGAGAATGATTGACGGGTGGGGTCACCGGCTCGCAGTGGGCGCGGCGGGGACGATCTCCTGGAAGTACTGGATCGCGTGCTTGCGGAACAAGGCGCGCGAATCGTCGCGGCTGTAGAACATGTGCCCTCCGCCGTATACCTCCAGCCGCACGCGGTTGTCCGTGCCGATGATCGGCATCTGGCTCAGAATGAGCTTGGTACGGAAGTACGGGGTCACCAGGTCCGCATACCCGTGCGCGATCAGCACGCGAAACGTCGAATCTCGCACCAGCGCACTTCGCAGTGAGGATACCGACTCCTGCCCAAACCACGTCCACGACGCGCCGACGCCCCTGACTTGATATTCACGCTCGGGGGTCCACGCGAGGTGCCGTTTGCCGAGGTCGGTCATGGCTCTGGCGAGCTGCGTGGAGAGCCCGCCCAGATCGTCGCCGGCCTCGACGAGAATGGGTCCGTCATAGGCCGCATAGCGCTTCGCCGTTGCGTCGTAGGCGCTGTAGGTGCGTCCAAGCTTCCGATCGACGGCGCTGAGAAAGACCGAGGCGCTCGAACGTGGTCCGAGATGCCGGACGGCCTCGGCGTCGAGCCCGGTGACCGTGGCAATGCGCTGCGCCAGGCGCTCGACTGCCGCCGTGTCGCGCGGGCCCGCGAGCAGATCGGCCATGTATTCGCTGGCCGCCTCGCGTTCGAAGGCCGCCAGCTGCTGCGCCGAAACGGGACCCTTGGCGTCGGCAACCGCGGCCGCCAGCGATGGAAACTGGGCGACCTTGGCCAACACGCTCGAGAAGCCGGGGTCGAACCCGAATCCTGACAGTGCCGGCGACAGCAGGATGATGCCGTTGAGCGCAAAGCCCGGCACCGACTGCAGCGACTGGGCGACTCTCGGGCCGCGGAAGCCGCCGTAGCTCTCGCCGAGGAACACCCTGGGGGAGTCGGTGCGGCCGTTCGCCTCCAGCCAGCGCCTGATGAAGATGACGATCGAGGCGATGTCCCCCTGCACCGAGAAGAACCTGTCGCGCTGCAGCTTGGCGTCCGGCGGGATCTTGACCTTGCTCGTCTTCTTGGTCGCCTCGGCATCGGCGTCAGCTTTGGCGTCCTTCGCCTGGTCGGGAGACGTCTGGTGCAGACGGGTGTAGCCGGTCCCGACCGGGTCGATGAACACAAGGTCGGTAAAGTCGAGCCAGGTCTCGGCGTTCGGCAGCAGGTCGGCGGGAGCGCTCGGACGCGCGGCGTCCGGCGTGATGGGCAGGCGCCATGGTCCAAGCGCGCCGATATGCAACCACGCCGAGGCGGAGCCGGGGCCGCCGTTGATGGCGAAGGTGATGGGGCGTTTGCGTGACGGGGCCCCGTCGAGCAGGTAGGCGAAGTAGCCAATCTCGGCGACAACGGCGCCCTTGTCGTCCTCGAACGTCACCGCGCCGGCCTTGGCCGTGAAGGTGAGCTTGCGGTCCGGCAGCTCCAGGGTGTGGTGGCTGGTCGCGTCTTGGGGCAGCGCAGGGGCCGGCTTCGGGGCTGTCGGCGCCCCGCCCTTGCTCTCCAAAGACGGGCCGACGATGGGCGTGGATGGAACCGCGTCGAGGTCCGTAAGCGGAACCTTGATTGCGGCTGGACCGCCGGCCTCCTGGGCGGTGCCGGGAATCGCCGCCAGACCGAGCCAGACCATCGAGAGGACCAACGCAGCGGGGAGCAACCGATGCCCCACGCCCCTCGCCCCGGCGAGCGCAAGTTCCATGATGTCCTCCCCTGGTTCCGCTCCGCCGGCACCAAGAGCGGCCCAATTGCGTCCGAAGTTTGCCTGCGGCCGGGCTGCGCCAGGTTTCAGTTGTCAGGGTTCAAGGGTTAAGGTTTCAGGGAGCGGGCCGGACGGCGATGCATCCCCGAACATTGGCGGTCACTCGGCGACGGGCACGGCGTAGTTGAGGGGCAGCGAGTTCGCTAGACGACGGTGGCGCCGATCTGCTCGGGCTGCCCGAAACGGACGCGCCGAGCGAACGACGACATCGGCCCATCAGGCATCGCGTTTCCAGGTCGCAATCTGCCACGTGTTTCCCCACGGATCGCGCACCATGGCGCGCCGATCGCCGTAAGGCATGTCCGCCGCCTCCTCGATGGACTGGGCTCCTGCTGCGATAGCGCGCCGGTACGTCTCGTCCGCGTCCCGGACGTAGACATACAGACATGCCGGCGTTGCCTCGCGCACACCGCCCCCGTCGCTGACCATGATCATGGATTCGCCGATTTTCATCTCCGCTGGCGCTTCGGCGCGGTAGGTGCCGCTGGCATCGAAGACGGACTTGAGGAACCCGACCATGCCGGCAACGTCGCGGGTGAAAATCCGCGGTATAACGCTGGGCCAGCCTTCCCGCTTGAACTTGGTCATCTGATCAATCCTCAGATGGGAGTGTCCCCTCGGGCGCTGGCGCTCGCATCCAGGTGCGGCCCGCCTACCCCTCCCCCGCGACAGGAACCAGGTAGTTGAGCGGCAGGCGCCCCCCGTCGGCGAAGATGGTGGTGCCGGTCACGTAGCTTGCCTCGTCGCTGGCGAGCCAGGCGACGATGGCGGCGATCTCCTCCGGTCGCCCGAAACGGCCGAGTGGCGTACGCGACAGCACCTTGGCGCGGAAGCTCTGGTCCCTGATGACGTTCTCCAGCAGCGGCGTGTCGATGGTGCCGGGGCCGACGGCGTTGACACGGATGCCAAGCGGGGCGAGCGCGATCGCCATCGACTTGGTGAGCTGGCTGATGCCGCCCTTGGAGATCGAGTAGGCGACATGGTCGGGCATCCCGAACTTCTCGTTGATCGAGCTCATGTTGACGATGGCACCGGGAGAGATGCCGCCTTGCGCCTTGGCTTTGACCTCGGCCGCCATGTACCGGGCCACCGCCTGCCCCATCAGGAACGCCCCGCGCAGGTTGATGCTGAGCACGCGGTCGAACTCCTCGACCGGAAGGTCGAGGAACGGCGCGTCATCGACGACGCCGGCATTGTTGACGAGCACGTCGATGCGGCCGAAGGCCTGCAGCGTGGCGGCGATGATGTTGCTCACGTCGGCCGGCTTGGCGACATCGCCGGCGACGGCGATGGCCGTTGTGCCGCTCGCCTGGATCGCCCGCGCCGCCTTCTCGGCGGCCGCGGCATTGACGTCGCAGAGCGCGACCCTGGCGCCTTCTTTCGCGAGCCGCACGGCGCAGGCCTGTCCGATGCCTTGCGCCGCACCGGTGACGATCGCAACCTTGCCGGCGAGCAGCATGAGATCCTCCGGCGGTAAGATAGTACAAGGGGTCAGACCCCTGGCCGACCGCTTCTATTTCAGAACGAGGTCAGTGGCCAGGGGTCTGACCCCTACTCACTGCGTCTCGAAGGGAGACCAGGGGGCTGGCGGGACGCTCCACCAGACCTGCCGCTCGGAATCACGCGAGACAGCGCCGAGCCCGCTTGCGCCCTCCGGCCACGGCCGCGCTGCGGGCGTGGTCTTTGCGACGGCGGGGTTCGCATTGGCGCGCCGTGGTGCAGGGGGCGGACTTGCGACCTTCGCGTCGGCCGCGTCCTGTGGCGTCCTGTCCGCGACCGCAGTGGGGGCGGGGAGCTTGGCGATGGTTGTCTCGGCAGGGGCCGCCTTGTCCTGGGCCTCGCTGGGTGCCGCCTCCTCTCGTGGGCTCTCCTGGGCCAGCTGGGCCGAGGCTTGCTTCTGCGGTGGCGCGTCGACCAAGCGTATGCGCACGACGCCGGCCTGCCTGGCCACGCCGGATGCCGCCAGCACGTCGATGCGCATGTCGAACGCATCGGGGCCAGCGTTGCCGAGGGTCAGGTAGAGGCCGTCGAGATCGGCCTGCTTGACCACCCAGGTCAGGGCATCGCGCCGCTCGCCCCTGGAGAGCTCGGCCGTTACCGGAATGCCCCGCAGAACGACCTCGGTGTCCGCGCCCTCCGCGCCTTCAACGCGCACGCCCAAGGCGGTACGCTCCCGCTCGCCGCGCTCGATGGCGACATCGACGACCTCCGGCGCCGATATGGCCGGCGGAACCGCGGCGACGGCCTCGGCGGCGTTCGGCGCGCGCAGCCCGAGCAGCGTCAGGCCGCCCAGCATGCTGCTGGTCAGTGCGCCGACACCGAAGAAGATGAGCGTGCTGAGCCGGCGGCGTTGCCGCCGCCACCACTGCTCGGGGCCCGCACTCGCAACCGGCGTGAGTTGCCCGTCGGCGAGCAGCATCAAGCGTTGCATCAGGCTTCTGGGTAGCAATTGCCGGCTGCCTGGCGACCCCGATCCGCGCATGGCTCGTCTCCACGGCAGCGCACCCATGCCCGGCGGCGGGCGCACCGCGCATCTCTCCAGTCCGAAGAGCCCCCACGGCCCCAAATTACGGCAGTAGTGAAATGCTTTCCACCGGTTTTGGGTTCCAATTCGGTAAATTCGCTTGCATATTGCAACGTCAAATCACCTGCGCCGGATGCCGCGGCGCGTCGTCATCACGCCGTCATGAGGAGCGATTGCTCCGGGTATTGCGCATCCGCCAGCCTGTTTTGACTCCGCGAACCTTCCGGACGCCCCGCATGTCCGCAAACCCCTACAGCCAGCATCTCGACAAGAACGCCGCCAACTTCCAGCCGTTGTCGCCGCTGACTCTCCTCGACCGGGCCGCATCGGTGTTCCCGCGCCATCCCGCCGTGATCCACGGACGCCTGCGGCTCACCTATGCCGAATTCTACGTGCGCACGCGGCGGCTGGCCTCGGCGCTGGCTGCCCGTGGCATAGGGCCCGGCGACACCGTCTCCGTGATGCTCCCCAACACGCCGCCGATGCTGGAGGCCCACTACGGCGTGCCCATGACCGGCGCCGTTCTGCACGCCCTGAACATCCGGCTCGATGCCGCGGCGATCGCCTTCCAGCTCGATCATGCGGAGAGCAAGGTGGTGATCTGCGACCGCGAGTTCGCGCCTGTGATGCGGGCGGCGCTGTCGCTCGCCAAGGTCAGGCCGCTCCTCATCGACCATGACGACGGGGAGTTCCCGCAGCCGGGCGAGGCCCTGTCCGGCACCGACTACGAGGCGGTTCTGGCCTCGGGGGATGCCGAGTTCCGCTGGCGCATGCCCGGGGACGAGTGGGAGTCGCTGTCGCTCAACTACACGTCGGGCACGACCGGCAACCCAAAGGGCGTCGTCTACAGCCACCGCGGCGCGGCACTCATGTGCTATTCCAACGTGCTCGCCGCGAACATGGGCAAGCACCCCGTCTATCTGTGGACGCTGCCGATGTTCCACTGCAACGGCTGGTGCTTCCCCTGGACGCTGTCCGCGGTGGCCGGCACGCACGTATGCCTGCGCTGGGTGCGCGCCAAGGCCATCTACGATGCCATCGCCGAGCACGGGATCACCCACCTGTGCGGCGCGCCCATCGTCATGTCGACCCTGCTCGGCGCCAAGGACGAGGAGAAGCGGCCGCTGCCGCACCAGGTGGAGTTCGTCACCGCAGCTGCGCCGCCGCCGGAGGCGGTGCTGGCCGCCATGGCCGCCGCCGGCTTCAAGGTCACGCACGTCTACGGCCTCACCGAGGTCTACGGCCCCGCCGTCGTCAACGATTGGCACCGCGACTGGGACGCGCTGGACGCAGGGCGGCAGGCCGCACTCAAGGCGCGCCAGGGCGTGCGCTATGCCGCGCTCGACGGGCTCACCGTGATGGACCCCGCGACCATGGCGCCGGTGCCCGCCGATGGCACCACGCTGGGCGAGGTCATGTTCCGCGGCAACATCGTCATGAAGGGCTACCTCAAGAACCCCAGGGCGACCGAGGAGGCCTTCGCCGCCGGCTGGTTCCACTCGGGCGACCTCGGCGTGATGCACCCCGACGGCTACATCCAGCTCAAGGACCGCTCCAAGGACATCATCATCTCAGGCGGCGAGAACATCTCCTCGATCGAGGTGGAGGACGCGCTCTACAAGCACCCGGCGGTGACCTCGTGCGCCGTGGTGGCCAAGCCCGACAGCAAGTGGGGCGAGACGCCGGCGGCATTCATCGAGCTGAAGCCTGGCGTGCCGGCGCCGACGGCGGAGGAGATCATCGCCCACTGCCGCGCGCACCTGGCGGCCTACAAGGTGCCGCGCCACGTGGTATTCACCGACATCCCCAAGACCTCCACCGGCAAGATCCAGAAGTTCGCGCTCAGGGAGCGGGCCAAAGCGATGTGAGCGCCATTGAAGGAACCAGGCGGGAGCCCGTGCAGCACGGCCCCCCGCCTGTCGGTCATCTTTCGCGCCGCTACTGCTTCGGCGCCGCAGCCGCTGTGGGCTCACGCTTGGCGTTGGCGAAGTCGCCGGCCTTGACGATGATCATCTTGTCGAGGTCGATGAAGCGCTGGATCGCACGGTTCACGTCGGCAAGCGTCAGGGCCTGGACTCGCTCCTCGAGCGCCGCGTCCCACTTGAGCGTGCGCTCGAAGTACGCCAGGCCGTGGATGCGTGTCGCCAGCGAGCCGTCCTGCGAGCGCGTCACCGTCCGCGCTTGCAGCCATCCCTTCCTGGAGCCCTCCAACTCGTCCTCCGTGAAGCCGTCCTTCAAGGCCCGAGCGATCTCCTCCCTGAAGGCCGCCTCCAGCCGCACCGCGTTCTGCGGCGCATAGGAGGCGCTCGCCAGGAACGACCCCACAGGATCGAGTGCGCCCACCGTCACGACGCCTCCGGCGCTGTAGCTGACGCCATCCTTCTGGCGCAGCCGGTCCACCAGACGATTCTTGTAGGCGTCGCCGGCCAGCGCATTGCTGGCGATCAACAGTGCCGGGAAATCCGGATCGTCGTCGCGCACCTTCAGAGGCTGGTAGGCAAGAAACAGGGCATTGGCCTTGTCCGGCGTCTCCAGGGCTTTGTTGATGACGGCGAAGTCGCGGTATTGCGAGGCAATGCGCACATAGGCCGTCCTGCTCTTCCAGTCGCCGAAGAGCTCCTTTGCCAGCGCCGCCATCTCGGCCGCGTCGAAATCGCCGACGATGGTGAGCTGGCCGCTTGATGCACCGTAGAAGTCGCGGTGGAAGGCCTTTACCTGGTCGAGCGTCACCGCCTTGTAGTCGGCGATCTGCTCATCGAAGGTCCCGACGTAGCGTACGTCCCCTTTCGGATGAATGTTGACATGGCGGGAGAGCGCGTTGAACGCCACGGAATTGGGCTCGCTGCGCTGGGATTCGACGTTCGTCAGGGTCTGCTGGATCAACTGATCGAACTCGCTTGCGGGAAAGCCCGGCTCACGCAGGATTTCCGCGATCAGCCGCATCAGCGCCGGCAGATTCTCGCGCGTCGTCTCGAACGAGGCACCGACGCCCGTCGCGCTCCCTGAAACCGAGCCGTATGCCTTCAGCTTGTCGAGCTCGTCGCGGATCTGCTCGCGCGTGCGCTTGACGGTTCCCCGCATCAGCATGGCTGCCGCCACGTCGCCCGCCACGCCGCGGTTCATGAGGCTCGTCTCGTCGCCCATCTGCAGGGACAGCCGCAACATGACGCTGCTGCCGCGCGTTTTCTTCGGCAGCAGGGACAGCTGCAGATTGCCGATCTTGCTGCGGGCGGTGCGTGCCTCGACGTTGGCCGGCGAGGGGTCGAACGCTTCGCCAGCCGCGGCGGCCGCATCGCCCTTGTAGTCTTTGACCATCGCGGCGATCTCGGCGTCGCTCACCTCGGGGATCGGCGCGCGGTCGGCCTTCTCGGTCGGGACGTACAGGCCCGATGTCCGGTTGGACGGCTTCAGATAGGCGGCTGCGACGCGCTTCACGTCCTCCACGCTGACTTTGCGAATGCGGTCGCGGTACAGCAGCAGGAGCCGCCAGTCGCCCCTCCCCATCCACTCGCTCAGCTCGTCGTTCACGCGCCTGGGCTCTCTCAGGTTCGCTTCAAAGGCGTTCAGGTAGCGAATGCGGGCGCGTTCAACCTCCTCCTGGGACGGCGGGTCCGCTATCAGGCCCTCCACGGCCTTTTCCAGCGCGTCGCGCGCGTCGGCGAGGGAGTCGTCCTTGCGCAGCACGGCGGTGAAGAAGAGGTAGCTGCCTTCTTTGAGCGGGAGGACCGTTCCGGAAGTCGAGCTGGCCTTCTTCCCTTCAACCAGGCTCTTGTGCAGCCTGCCCGACGGCGTATGCCCGAGAATGCTGACTGCCAGCGAGACCGCCGCGAAGTCCGGGTGCGACGCGGGAGGCGCATGATACCCGGCCATGGCCAACTGATAGTCGCCTACGCGCCGTACCGTCACCAGGCGCTCGCCGTCTTGCGCCGGCTCCGCCGTATAATAGTGCGGCAGCGGCGTTTCCGGCCGCACAAGGGGGCTGAAGTACTTGTGGACCAGATCGATGGCTTTCTGCTCGTCCACCTTGCCCGATATGATGAGCACGGCATTGTCCGGCCGGTAGAACGTCCTGTAGAAGGCCTGCAGCCTCTCGATCGGGACGTTCTCGATGTCGGCGCGGGCGCCGAGCACGGCCTTGCCGTAGTTGTGCCATTCGAAGGCGGTTGCCATCATCCGCTCCGACAGGACCGCGGCGGGGCTGTTCTCCTTGGCCTCCAGCTCGTTGCGGACCACTGTCATCTCGCTGTCCAGATCCTTCCTGGCGATGAAGGAGTTGAGCATGCGGTCCGCCTCCAGCTCCAGCGCCCATTCCAGGTTCGCATCGGTGGCGGAGAAGACGCCGTAGTAGTTGGTCCGGTCGTAGTGCGTCGTCCCGTTCATGACCGCGCCGCGGTCGTTGTACTCCTTCCAGATGTTGCGATGCTTGGGCGTGCCCTTGAACATCAGGTGCTCGAGCAGGTGCGCCATGCCGGTCTCGCCGTAGCTCTCGTGGCGCGACCCGACGAGGTAGGTGATGTTGACGGTCACGACCTGCTTGGTCTGGTCCGGGAAAAGCAGGACGCGCAGCCCGTTGTTGAGGTGATATTCCGTGATCCCCTCGACGGCCGTGACGCGCTCGATCCCGGAGGGCAGCTTGATTCCTGTGGTCTGCGCCGCGACCTCGCTCTTGGCCGGTGCCGTCTGGGCCGGCGTCTGCGCGGCAACGATGGAGGCCCCCAGGCCCAGCGTCAGGAGAGGCAGGACTGCAAACAGCCCCGCCTTCAATCGAGCTCCAAGTCTCATGGTGTCCCCTTGCAATGGGTAAAGTTGGCGTCCAGGCACCTGGCACGGCAGGCGGCCGTGCAGCGTCCTTCCCCAGATCACACGCGTTCTTATGCCTTTTTCGCGGCATGCAACATGAATAGATCGCAATGCACGCGCCGGGGCGGCAGGCGTGCCAGCAGAGCCGCCGCGCGCCAGCGTCCACCGATCAGCCGATAGGACGGGAGGGTGCGGCGTGTGGTCTCGCCGCCCAGCCAAAGGACGACCGCATCCCTCGTGCGTGCCGGTGCTCCGCGCCGAGCTACACCAAGCTCAACCGGTCAATGTGAGAGGGAGCTGGGCCCGCTGCCTTCGCGAACGGTGCGAAGGCCCTGGTGACGTCGAATTGTGCGCGTACGTATTCCACGTTGGCCGATAATTGTTGCGCGCCTGGTTTCCCCAGACGGTCCAGGCCGCGCCCTCTCGTGCACCTCTCGCGAAGAGCTCCAGATAGGGGCCGGGCGAGCATGCCTCGATGATGGGATAGAGCTCGTCCGGCTTTCTGCTGTGCTCGCGCTTGCGGCTCGCGATGTAGTTGACCTGGCGGCGGCCCGCTTGCAGCGTGCGTGCGTTCTTGCCGCGCACCCCGAACAGGACCAATTCCGTCACGTTGCGGAAGTAGAAGCCCACCCCTCTGCCGTCCGGTCCTCCATCCTTGCGAACTTTATGCCAGACAATGTTGGACTTGTATTGGAACCCCCACGCCTGCATGACCGACAGGCCTTCCGGCAGCAGCGCGTTCGGCACCCACAAGTAAAGGTGCGCGACATCGGCAGCCACCTGCGCAACCGGAAGCCGCTTGATGTCGTCCAGCGTCAGGGTTGCGTAGCGCGACAGACGCCGGTGCTCGGGCGCCACCTTGCCGGTCTTGTTCTGGAACTGCCACGGCGGGTCGGCGAGGATCGCCCCGAAGCGCCGGCCGCCGGTGGCGCTGATGAGGTCGCTCTCTAGGTCGGTCATGGGTGCATCCCGTTGCCCGGATCGACCCCGTTTAGGGTGATTCGGTTCTCGCCGCGAACCGAGGTCGTGCGCGCCAAGGAGCAGCGCCGCTATGGCGCGGCGAGGAGCCGGCGGATATGGCTGTAGGCTATGCCGTCGCCCGCTGCAGCCCCGCCGCTCGCCCGCCTGGTCCTGCTCGCCGTCGCGGCGGAGGGCCTGCTTACCCTCATGGATGCGATGATCAAGGCGCTGTCGGCGCGCTATCCGACCCTGCAGGTCGCGTTCCTGCGCTTCGGCTTCGGCCTGATCGGCGCGGCCGTCTATGCGGCCTGGAGCCGGCCTGGCTGGCCGACGCGGGAGGCCACGGTCTACAACGGGCTGCGCGCGGTCCTCATCGTCGTGACGGCCGTCACCTTCTTCTTTGCGCTGGCGCGCCTGCCGCTCGCCGACGCCATCGCGCTGAGCTTCATCTCGCCGGTGCTCACCGCGCTCCTCGGCGTCGCCATGCTGGGCGAGCGCCTCGACTGGCGCATCGCCGTGGCCCTGACGGGCGGGTTTGCCGGCATGCTGCTGATCGTCGGCGGCAAGGTCGGCGGCGCGGGGCTGAGCGGTGACGTGCTCATCGGCGCGATCGCCGTGGTGCTCTCCGCCGTCGGCTACTCGCTCAACATCATCGTGCTGCGCCATCGCGCCACGCGCGATCCGCTGGCGCAGATCGTCCTGTTCCAGAACCTCGGACCTGCCGTGCTGCTGGCCGGGCCGGTGATCTGGGCGTGGACGCCGCTGACGCCCGGCGACATCCTGCTGTTCGCGCTTCTCGGCAGCATCGGCGTGACTGCCCACACCATGCTCGCGCACGCGTTCGCGCGCATCGAGGCGGCGCGCCTCGCCCCCGTGGGCTACGTGACGCTGGTGTGGGGTGTGCTGTTCGGCTTTGTGTTCTTCGCCGAGTTGCCGGGGTTGGCGACACTCGCTGGCGCGGCCCTCATCATGGTCGGCGCGCTCATCTCGCAACGCCGCTGAGGCCGGGCCATTGTGGGCAGGGAAAACAAGCGATGCGCCGCCGCTGCTGTATGGGCAACGACACCCTCTTCAGGCCCCGCAGGACCTGCCTCATAATGATACGACGAATACTTTGCGTTCGGCCTTAGTGGCGAATGTGACCGTTCGCACGCTGCAGCTTGGTCATCTCGTCCTTCAGTCTGAGCTTCTCCCGCTTCCACTGGCGGATCCGGGCGTCGTCGGCGGCGGGTCTGGCCATTTCTTCCTGGATCTTCAGGTCCAACATGCGGTGCTTCTCACTGAGCTCTGCGAGATGCGCAGCAACCGTCATCTTCACCCTCCGAGAGTGTGTTGATGGAGTCTACAATCTGACATGAAAGTGTCGCTTTGTCGACAAGACGACAGGATTCCCACGGCCCTGCTTTGCCCGTCCCAGGGGCCTCCTGCACCCAAAATCTCGCAAAGGAAG
>Ga0066388_100001038_pt1 | contig 14894 bp, 5 predicted proteins | sample PanSoiMetaGPlot6_FD_64539 | JGI IMG/M metagenome (GOLD analysis project Ga0066388, IMG submission 64539) | Tropical forest soil microbial communities from Panama analyzed to predict greenhouse gas emissions - Panama Soil - Plot 6 (Hybrid Assembly) | ecosystem: Environmental > Terrestrial > Soil... | reverse complement strand
TGAGCATCTCTGCTACTGATTGATAGCGCTTGCTCGGATTCCTATCAGTAGCTTTCATGACTATGGTGTCAAACGCTGAGCCGGCCGCTATCTCTTGCCGGTAAGTAGACGGGGGTTCCGGCTTGCCATTGATCGCCTTGATCAGCAATGCCTCCATGGTGTCGGCTTCAATGAACGGTCTGGCCGTCAGCGTCTCGAACAGGATGACCCCAAGAGAATATATATCCGTTCGTACATCTGGCGAAGCGCCTGTAAGCCGCTCCGGTGCTAGATACCCGGGTGAGCCCACCACCTTGCCCACTTCAGTGAGCCGCTTCTGACCTTCCAGCAGGTGAGCAAAACCGAAATCAACTATCTTCACCCAGTCGTCTCTGTCGCTGCGGCTCTGCAGGACAACGTTGTCCGGCTTCAAGTCCCTGTGAATAATCCCCTGGCTGTGCGCTTCCTGCAGTCCACTGCACATCTGCAGGAAGATCGTTGCGGTCACTGTAAGCGGCAGCGGTCCCTCCTTGCAGATTTTGTCTTCGAGTGACTGGCCGTCTATATGCTCCATGACAATGTATGGAAGGTTGCGCTCGGTCACGCCCCAATCGTGTACACCGACGATATTGTAGTGATTGATGCGGCTAACAGCGTGAGCCTCTCGTTCGAACAGCGTGATGGACGTCTCCGTTAGTTCAGTAGGACGTAAAACCTTGATGGCCACGAGTTTGTCCAGGCGCGGATGTTTTGCCTGAAATACGATGGCATCCTTGCCCTCACCGAGCACGCTGATAAACTCATAGCTGGCGGCAAGTTTCGTGCCGGCCAGGTCCGCGCGCTCCAGAACCGCTTCGTTCCCGTGTCCAAGTGGTGTCGGCGGAGTCGCGGAGGCTACCGGAGTTCGCAAAGCAGCTCTGATTCGACTAGCAAGCTCTTTCACATGAAATGGCTTGGTCATGTAAGCGTCGGCGCCGGAGTCGAGCCCAAGAGCCGTGTCATCACTGGAAGTATGACCGGTGAGCATAATTACTCGCGTCGTCCCACCGGCTGCCCTGAATTTTCGTAGAATGTCGATGCCGGTCATGTCTGCCATGTCCCAGTCGAGGATCAGCAGATCGTATTCGTTGTCCTGGAGCTGCTGCCAGCCCGCGCGACCCGAGTTTGCCACACTAACGGTGTGTTTCTCAAACGTCAGCCAGTCCTCTATCGCCCGCAGCATGATAGGGTCATCGTCCACTATCAAAATTCTTGCCATGTTCGGCTATCACCTTCCAACGCGTCCGTAGAATGCGGGCAACCACTTCGGGACTACCGTACAAATCTTATACCCCTGCAGTGCCCGGTGCAGGCGCTGGCGTCGTTGTTCTACATCCCTAAGCGTAGTGCAGGCGCTGGCGCCGTTCTCTCGTGATCGTCATACAAACTTTCGCACAAAGAAACGTGTGATCATCCGGGCGCATTCGATGCGCCGCCATTCGGCCATCGACGAACGGCTACAACAGCATGCAGGCGCTCGGCCATTGAGACGCGCTGCAACGATTCAGCTGGGAGCGCAGGCGTCCCGCCCTGATCCTTAGTTTCAGGCCGACTCGGTATCAGGTGGGACGAGCATGTAGCCGACTCGGTGAATGGTACGAATCATTGATTCTTTGTCTTTAAGATCGATCTTGTTGCGCAGCCTCATGATATGAATCCGCACGGTGTCCGGCGCCGCATCAGACTCCGACGACCAGACGCGGTCCAGAATGGCCTCGGCACTAAAAGGCTGATTGGGATGCCTCATTAAGAATTCCAGCAGAGCAAACTCTTTGGGCTGGAGACTGATTTCCTCATCGTTTATCAGAACCTGCCGGCTGGTTGGATTGAGCGTCAAGTACCCGGCGGTGAGCATGGTCTTGCTGACTGCCGGAGATCGACGCAGCAGCGCCCGCAGGCGCGCAGATAGCTCTTTCATATGAAAGGGCTTAGTCAGATAGTCATCGGCACCGGCATCCAAGCCGGTCTCCTTCTCCTCGATCTCTTTTTTGCCGGTCAGCATGATGACCGGCGTCTGCCCGCCGCTATTGCGAAATTGCTTGCAAACCTCCGGTCCAGAAAGACCCGGCAACTCCCAATCTAGTACAACGACGTCGTACTTGTAGAATTGCAGACGCTCAAGACCGTCTGTTCCTTTATATACAGGGTCGGGAACGTGGCCCTCGCCCGTCAGCCAATCGACCAGCAGGCTGGAGAGCTGTTTATCGTCTTCGACTATGAGAATTTTGGCCATCAGTCATGCCGTGCCGGCTAATGCAGAGGAGATTCCATACTACCAGGTACGGCGATCATGGGGAACAGGTGAATGGCTGGCAGGCTTGAATGAGTTGCCCGTCGCAGCATCCGAACGCCGGTGTTGTGCGACCGGCCGGCGGTTGCTATGCTAAATGCCAGGGCCCCGAGCAAATTATGGATTCGGCTCGAATCCATGGTGGGCAGAGGCATGTCATGCGGATCAATCTGAAACTCTCCCAACAAGGGCTCATCCTCGTGGGCGTGCCCATTGGATTGATGCTTGTCTTCCTTACTTCCCTGCTCTTGCTGCTCATGAAGGTGGAAAAGGAGGCGGAGGAGTCCGACCGCTCAAAAACCATCATCGCCAAGGCCAATTCGATTATTGGCTATTACTATGATGCGGCCTCGCAGCTTCTCGTCCACGACTACACAAGAAGCGAAAGAATCAGAAGCGAGTTCGACGACAAGCTTGGAGCCGTGGACAAATGTTTCAAGGAACTGGGCTTACTCCTGAAGAACGATCCCAAGCAGCTGGCCATCCTCGACGATCTCAAGGGAATTTCCGAACACGGCATGGGGTTGCTGAGAAGGTATGCCAGGCACCGCGGGCGCACACAGCAGCTATCTGCCCTTGAAGTGCAGATGTTGTACAAACAGTTCGATCTGTCGTGCAACGATTTCACTACCAAGCTCGAAGAGCTGATCGACAACGAGACCAGGCGCCACAACGCCAGTTCGGCACAAGAAGGAAGGTCGCGGGCACTTGTAAAGATCTGGATTATTCTGGGTGTCATGTTGGCGATTGCCAGCGGAACCGTACTCGCTTTGCTGTTCACGAGAAACACCACCAGCCGCCTGGCGTTGCTCATGGATAATACGGTGCGCCTCAGCAAGAAGGAGCCTCTGCTACCGCCATTGCAGGGCGAGGACGAAATCGCTCGACTCGATGGTTTCTTCCACAAAATGGCTGATGATCTGGCGGAGGCTGCTCGCAAGGAAAGAGCCATCCTCGACAATGCCGTCGACGTGATTTGCTCCATCAACGCCGATGGACACTTCACGGCAGCCAATCTGGCTACATCAACTGTCTGGGGATACCAGCCAGACACGCTGATTGGAATGCACTATTCGGAAATCGTCGCCAAAGAAGACGTCAAAAAGTTTCGCGAAGCGGTCAATCAGATCAGGCAAGATAAGGTACCCATCAATATTGAGAATCGGGTAATAACACCCGACGGAACCCCTGTCCATATCTTGTGGGCGCTGCGCTGGTCCGAGGCCGAGCAATCACTTTTCTGTGTAGCGCACAACATAAGCGACCGCAAGGCTGTCGAGCAAATGAAGCAAGACTTCGTAGCAACAATCAGCCACGAGCTGCGCACCCCACTTACTTCGCTTCAGGCTACTCTGACGTTGCTGTCGGAAGGAGCGTACGGTCAGCTTTCCGGTCCCGGTGAGAAGCGCGTGAAAAGCGCGGAATCTGGCATCTCACGCTTGATCATGCTGATCACCGATCTGCTCGACATCGAGAAAATGGAAGCCGGCAAGCTCAGCATGAATTTCAAGGATGTAGACATCGCCGACATCGTCGAAAAATCAATCGACTCGGTGCAAGGTTTTGCCGAGCAACAGGGCGTGCGTATCACGCCAGAGACAAGGGGGGCCATGGTTGTGGCCGACCCCGATCGCATAGTGCAGGTGGTGGTGAACCTGGCGTCCAACGCTGTTAAGTTCTCGGAGGATGGCGGTCAGATCGAAATTAAAGTAGTCGACGGCCTGGAATTTGCGGAAGTGCAAGTCGTCGATCACGGCATTGGAGTTCCCCCCGGAGCCGAAAACTCCATCTTCGCAAAGTATGAACAAGCCCACTCGCCCGACAGCAAGCGGCGCAAGGGCACTGGTCTAGGGTTGCCGATTTGCAAGGCGATCGTGGAGCAACATGGCGGACAAATCGGCATCAAGAGTACCGAAGGAGGGGGAAGCACCTTCTGGTTCACCGTCCCGCATGTATCTGCGGCAGTCACCCTAAAGGTTACGGACGATCTCCCGGTCGAACAGGGCGTCTGAAGCAACCTGATACCAGAGCGAATCGTTCAATCTACACTTAATCGGGTCCCACTGTTGCCACTACAATTCTCTGAGGGCCTTGACCTTAACGGGGGCTAGCCCGTCCGAAAAGTTGCGAGCCTCATCACATTGCAGCTTCAGGCCAACCTTACCAGTCTTGTCGATAAATGATCACCGGCTGGCGGCCCAAGAAGCCGGTGCGCCGGCGGCGCTAATCAGAAGTGCCAAACAAGCAAGCAACGTAGTAAGCAGGCGATTGGACATCGAAGTCATATTACCACCGAGCGCCAAGCACGCGGGTTTACCCAGCCCCAAGAAAACAACTCGGCAACAACTTCCCGCTATTGTGGCTGCAAATGGCAGCATGCCAAGGTATCAAGTTTAGAACAGATTTGGAGGTTATCGGAAATGGGCAGGGTCATCGCATTTACGAAGCTGCCCGTTAACAACTTGGATACAAATCAAGCGTACAGTCATATGCACATGGAGTTGGAGCATTCGGTGGTAGGCGACATGACTAATTGCAAATTACCCGGGGATCACAGGGTCACTAAAGTATCAATATTGGCATGGCTGTGTGCGTGTCTGTTGACAGCGAACAGCTGCTACGCGGCAACGCCGCGAGATGCATACCAGATGGGATTGGATTGCATTGCCTCCGATCACCTGGTGCTGGCGATAGATTTCTTCAGCCAAGCACTGGTCGAGAAACCTGGACACATACAAGCTTTGCTCCGCCGTTCTCAAGCCTACGCACTGACAAATGATCTTGCCAAAGCCATCAGCGATTGTAACGTGGTTTTGCGGCTGGATCCAAACAACGGCGAAGCTTACTTCCAGAGGGCTTTATACCGTGGTTTCGCCGGAGCCTCAGGGGCCATGATCTTTGCGCTAGCGCCAGCGAAATCCGACTTGCACAAGGCCGCCCAGCTCTCTTCCGATAAACAGAGGCAAGCCGAGCTATCTGCCCTCCTCGACTGCGATGGAGATGAGACTGCCGGCCAGCAACATGTCGCCACAACAACCACGCACAATGCAGCGCTGCCGATCATGGCGCATGCAAGATAGCTTTTGACTACGCCTGCTGACGCCGGAACTTGGGCGACAGCGGCACCAGTCAAGGCCATCTGCAAACCATCCCGATAGTTCAACAAAGCAGATTTGTCCCTAAGCCCGCTGACAGTGCCCTGTCTGTTCAGCGGGCTAAATTTTTCCAGGAAACAAGTTGGAAACAACTTGGAAACAACTTGTCGGTATTGTCCGGAAACTGACGCAAGAGAGTACTTGTCTCAACCCAGGAAACTCGATTTTACCCTTAGTATTTGAGGTGTTGATAATGGCAAACGACAGAGCAGACGAGCAGATACAGCTAAACAGGGGAGCCGAAAACGATGCCAGCGTGCGACTACTGGCTGAGGTCATGCCCGACCGCAAGAGAGTTGTTACGGCTAACGATTCGCCGGTACAACAGGTTGAAAGAGTAATGGAAGAAGTTGAGCTCAGCGTCGTCAAGGCATCCGGCGGGAAGCTCCCTGCAGGCGAGCGGGATCTTCTCATTCAGTGGGGACAAGACTCTATAAGAGATGCTTTGCAAGACATCAAGTTGAAGTTGGAGCCAACGCCAGAGGAAAAAGATAAAGCAAGAACCGATGCCAACGAGCATCTCGAAAACAACGACTTCTACAAGCTCCTGTCGAAGTCGGACCAACAAGCACTGGCCAAGATGCAAGATGCAATCTTGAATGGCGATACGAAGGCACTGGCAGAGCTCGCAAAACAGTACAAAGGTGATCCAGACAAGCTAGATGCTATCGGTCATGTGATCGAGAAAAATCTCAAAGAAATGGGCGCGCGTGTGCAGATAGACGTCACTGACGGCGGCAAGTTGCTGATTTACGATAAGTACGGCCGCCATGCAGCAGAGGTTTCCCCAGACGGAAAAGTAGCAGTGAGGAGTGTTCAGGTCAATCTCGACGGCTCGGTAGAGGTAATGGAAGACCGGCAGGTCCTGCGACCTAAAGCCAACGACGTGATCAAAGGAATAGCCGACAGCGCCGTATTCGACGTCACGCACCCGCATTTCAAATTACCCCCCATAGGATTCCCAGGCGGGGCCCCTTCAGGAAGATTCCCCCCTGGTGGGTTTCCCCCGGGCATACCAGGAGGGACAGGCTCTTCAGGAGGATTCCCCCCAGGTGGCCATTTCCCGATCGTGCCCGGAGACCCAGGAACAACGAGAGTTCCCCTCTATCAGCCCAAGCTATACCAAATCTAATCGGCTTGGCGACACTGGGCGGGCTGGGCGCAAGCCCGGCCCGCACCATAAACAACTTCGTTACAACATCACAGTACAGTCTCAAGCGTCAAGGCGATTTGGTGCTGGCCGCTGTGAGGGCTCATTAGATGATCAAGGCAATCTGCCTGAGACCGAACGACAGGTTCACGCCACTGGCAACACCCGGAATTGAGCAAGCTCGCTCCAACCAACCCACTTCTGCGTTAGATTCGACGGAAGCCGATAATGACCCGCGTTTGATCGAGCTCTTCACGGCATCGGCAGCCGTCGCCTGCCTCGGCGTTCTATTGGCCGGAATACTCATCACCCTGGGTTGGGCTTTTGACTGCGACGCACTCAAGGATCCGCTGTCTTTCGGGGGTAAAGTTCCCAGCAGCGTTGCCATCACCTTCATCTTGTCGGCTCTGGCGCTGGCAGGCAAATCGTTTGGACAAACCAGTACGCTGCCCCGCCGTCTGGCACACCTGCTGTCCTTTGCCGTCGCCACTGTCGGCGCTCTCACCCTTATCGAGACTCTGTCCGGTTTGGACCTGCACCTGAACCAGATATGGTGGCAAGTGCGCGCTGATGGCCCGGGAATCATGTTCCCGGGTCCGATGGCCCCTGGAGTGTCAATCTGTTTCATCTTGATGGGACTTTCCTGTCTGCTATTTGGCATGAAAACACGACATGGCCTCTATCCCGCCCAATTTTTCTCAATAGCCACGGCACTCGTCTGCCTGGTGGCAGTTCTGGGATATGCGTGCGGCGTATCATACCTGTGCACGATTGCCGGTTGCATCAAGGTGCCGCTGGCTGCCGCCCTCCTGTTCCTGGTGCTTTGCTATGCAAATCTATTCAGCGCAACCGACCAGGGGCTGATGGAGGAGTTCGTGAAGAGCAACCGAGCAGGAACCCTGGTCCGTCGCGCTTCGCTGTGGATCGTGTCACTGCCGTTGCCGCTTTGGCTCAAGACCGCCGGCGAGCAGGCAGGGCTGTACGACCAAGCGTTCGGGTGGGCACTGTTCAGCCTTTGCGCGTTGGCTCTCGTTGTCTCTATGCTGGTTTGGACTGCCAGTGCATTTGACCGGCTCGACTCGCTGGTTCAGAAATCAGATTCAGAGATCGCCCGGCGCAAGGAGCTTGAGCGCTTGAAGCAAGAGTTCGTTGCGGAAGTCAGTCACGAACTGCGCACACCGTTGACCTCACTTCAGGCAACATTGACTCTGCTGGCTGAAGGAGCATACGGCCAGCTTTCCGGCACTGGCGAAAATCGCGTCAGGAGCGCTGAATCGGGGATTTCCCGTTTGATTACCCTGATCAATAATCTGCTCGACATTGAGAAAATGGAAGCCGGCAAATTGCGCTTAAGGTACGCCGATGTCAACCTTGGCGACATTGTCCAACAATCGGTTGACGTGGTGGAAGGATTAGCTGAGCAATACGGCATCACCCTGGCGATACGAAAGCCGAGCCAGATGGTGCTGGCGGATTCCGAGCGAATGGTGCAGGTACTCGTCAACCTGTTATCTAATGCCATCAAGTTTTCCGAGCCGGGCAGCCAGGTTGAGATCGATTTTGCGGACTGCACCGATTGTTCGGAAGTTCAAGTCATCGATCACGGGATCGGCATCCCCTCGGGCTGCGAGGAAAACATCTTCGCGAAATACGAGCAAGCCCACACGCCCGAAGGCAGTCGACGACAAGGCACCGGACTGGGTCTGCCCATCTGCAAGGCGATAGTTGAGCAGCATGGCGGGACGGTCGGTGTCAGACCGACTGAAGGTGGTGGCAGCACGTTCTGGTTTTCCATCCCGCATTCAACCGTCTCGCAGCAAATCGCTTGAGCTTGCAAACAGTCCCGCCGGAAAGCACCAGTCTGTACCACCCAAGTGCGACGGCCGTCGACCCTTAAACACCTTCGTTACACATTCGATATAGCACGTTCGTTGCGACCTACTCCTGATAGCAGCAGGGGTAAGATCGGGGTAATGTTAGCTAGTAGCTTCGTGGGCACCAGGAGGGTCGAGTCATGAGTCAGCATGACGAAGAGAAGGCATCCGATAAAACTGTTCACAAGGACGCGGAGCCCGGACACCCGTCAAAGGCTACACATGATGAAGCAGCCAAGTCTCAGGCTGACCTTGTTAAGCGGCAGCGGCAGGAGCTGCAAGCTCAGAAAGATCCGGACCGGCCTGCTCGTGCTACATCACTAAAGTTTGGACGTCCGGAAATAGTCACAGAAGACGGCAAGTCAGTAGTCAAAGGAACGGCAGCCGCTACAAAAGAGACATCGAAAGATACCAAGCCGAGCAACAAGGACGCAGACGCTCCACCGAAACCAGCCAAGGCTCAAGAGGTGCCTGCCAAAGCTGGAGCCGCCGAGAAGACCGCCACGCCGACTGATGCGAAGCCACCCAGAGAAATCGACTCTAAGCTGAAGGTTGTTGATCAGGAAAAATTGATCGCCAGAACGAGCAAGCTTGGCGCCAGTCTTCCTGTAGGGTTTTATGCCGGGAGTGAATCGGTTGTGGATGCTTTGCGCGGAACGACAGAAGCGGAGCGCAGGGCAATCAAGGAGCTTTACACCAGAATGTACGGCAAAGACCTCGAGACACAATTGAAGGAAACGCTCTCCGGCACGGACCTTCAGAGAGCCCTGAACTTGCTGAATCTGAAGGATGCGGATGCAGTGAAGATACCTGCCGGGCTGAACCGCGATGAGCTGAATGCGGCGAACAAGCGTCTTCATCAAAGCACCGAGCCAATCGACCCATTTGCGTTCGCAATGCAAGTAAATACATTGATTCCCACGAGAACACCTGCAGAGCTCAAAGTGATGAGCGCCCTCTACAAGGAAGAGTACGGCGTCGACTGGGACCACCACCTGAAAGCAGCGGGAATGTCCCTCGACGAGTGCATCAAACAGGTCGACAGGTTCAAGGCAGAGATCAAGCTCGATCAAAGTTTGGACAGAGCTGAGAAAGCGCAAGTCAATCGCGAGCAGATGTCCAAACTTGCAGATAAGCTGGAAGCGGCAAGTCACACTGAGCTCGGGCCGTACTCCGGGCGAATTGTAAAAGACTTTTTTGGGAACCTAGTGCCCGAGCGCTGGGAACGCCGCGAAGATGGCGAGCCCGGGTGGAGAGTCGGAAAGCACCCTGCCGAAAGGCTGATCGAAAACCTGTCAGAAGCAGAGTTGAAGGTCCTGCAAGAAGTCTACAGGGAAAAGCATCACATAGACCTCAAATTTGTTCTAGCGCAAATTCCTTATGGCGAAGGCATCAGACTCGTGAAGATGCTCGATCGCGATGACAGCTACTTCAGAGAGATTCCGGCCGACAGGCGCCCAGAGCTGCGGGCAAAGGCGAAGGAGCTATACGTCGCAATGGCTCCCATTGGGACGGACGAAGACAAGGTCTATCGAAATCTGGAAGATTTGACCCTTGCAGAGCGCAAAGCTGTCGCCAAGTATTTCGAAGAGCTTACCATCGGCGGCGGTTCCCTCGAAGAGTGGATCGAAGGCGATTTCAAAGGCGACGAGAAAGAAAAGGCGCTTAACTACTTGCGCTACGGATCAGACGACAAGGCAGCAGGCATTCACTTAGCAATCACCAAGGGAGATGACCGCGAACTCAGTGCGCGGGTCATGGTGATGAACGCCTCGCAGATCGACGACCTCAAAAAGGAATACAAGAACAAGTTCAACGAAGACCTATCGGCAGCACTCGATACTGCCACTAACATTCAGCCTGCCACCAAAGAGGCCCTGAAGATTTTTCTGAAGGGCAGAGAAAACCTGAAGAATCCGCAAGACTATGAAAAACTCATCGATCTTTCCCTGCACGCAAATGGAGAAGGCATCGTCGATCGCATGACCCAAATCCGCGGCAACCGGGGCGAATTTGAAATGTTCAAAGAGGTGATGGCCATTGCGCCTCCCGACGTCCGCGGGAAGTTTATGGCAGACGGTGGCGCAGAGAAGATCGCACTTGCGTTTGAACATAATAAAAAGGATGCGCTCGAATATGGCGAGTACGGCAAGCTATCGGTCGAGCGAATGATCAAGAAGCAAGACAAGATTGTTGATGATAACGAGACAACCGAAAGGGTCATCAACGACATGGACAGAGGCCAATGGAATCCGAAGGGACGCAACGGCGAAGGCACACTTTATCGCCGAGGGGCAGAGATTTATGAGGACTATACGGCTAAGGTCTGGAGCTTAGGTTTCGCACCGGATCGCGCTCAAAAGGAATCAGAGTTCTGGTCCAAGCTGACAGCCGAAGACCGAAAGGCCTACGACAAGTTCCTCGCGGTCAACAACGCCATCGACGGCCACTGCAACGGCATCGAATGCTCAGACTGGCGCAATATGGCCGTTTATCCGGGCGGCCATGAAGCGGTGCTCGACAAGATTCACCACTTGAGCGAAGAAGAATGGAACAGACTCCGCAAAGACGACGCAGCAAAGCAAAAGTACATAAAGGAATTGGGAATCAATCTCTTTGATGTCGATGCTGCCAGAAGATGCCGTGAGTTGTTAGACAAGAAACTTGCAGCTTCAAAATACGAGGATTTGACATATGTGGGAACCACTCATCTCGAAGTCTTGAAGTTGCGCCAATCCTTCACGACGATATCTATTGAACAAGAGGCAACCTACCGCCAAATGAACCTGGAGAAGCAGGCCGATCTTCACACCGATGAGGAGAAAATACTCTGGAGGCGCAGGTACCTCATACAAGAGTGCAAGGACACTGGGTCTAACGCCGACAAGCTTTTGGATGCAATCCAACATATGAACCTGGAGGACCAGAAGCGTTATCGGTCCGACATTAACTACAAATTGTTCGTCGATGGGCTCGTTAACAGGGAGCTGAATGAAGCCCAGAGGGAAGCGGCCAGGCACATGCTCGACAACGTCTGGCCGCTCGGAAAGTACCCGGCACCCGATTTACCGGACAAAGTCAACATCGAGGCCGGCAAGAAGAACACCGATGAGCGGCAGGTCGTGCGCTGGCTGGAAGAGGAATTCAGGAAAGACAGCACACTGCGCAAGCGCGTGACGAATCCCGAAACTCCGCAAGACAAGGAGTTTGCCCGACGGCTGAACGAAGCCTTGCATCGCGCGCTCCAGCCCGAAAAGGATTACGACGAGTACGAGAAGTGGGCCAGACCGGTACTAGAGAATGGACGGCTGACTGCAGAGCAAAAGTTCGAGTTCGACAAGGACTACGGCGATCAGAAGGAGGTATTCAAGGACATCACCGATTTGGCCAATGATCCTTCCCTGGCCGACGAGCGCAAGAAACTGTCCGGCGACGCTAACTACAGGGACAGTGCGTTGGCCAAGCTCAGCGTTGCTCAGCGTGATCTGGCCGAGCGAATCATCACCCAATCGGCACTGCTCGATAAAGTCATCCAGCAATCACCTCCGCTTCCCAAGAACATTGAAGAAAAAATTTCCGCTGCCAAACCGGAAGAGCGAGACGCCATTCGTAAAGCGGCAATCCTTCAATCCATCAAGAGCGATCAGCCATACAGAGAAAGAACACTGGCGGGAATCAGCGAGCAGGATCGGCGTACAGCAATGCGAGTGCTCGAGTTCGGACCCACCCTTCCTGAAGACCGCGCGCGTGCACTTGCACTCAAACTTGGTCCCACAGCAGAAGAAGTAATGGACATGCTTCGCGGCATGAAATCCCAACAAATCCAGGAGCTCAAGGAAAACTACTCGCGGAAATATCGCTTTGAGATCGGCGGCGACATGGGCAATGCGCTGAAGAGCGCCGACGAGAGGAAGATGGATCGGCTGCTCCGAAAAGAGCCTGAGACCATAGAAGAACTTTACCTGGAAATCCGCGAGGAAGTGGGTGATGCAACCAGCGGTTGGGGTGCGGGAGCGACATCGGCGCTGCACTCTGGAGCTGGCGACGTAGCCAGAGACTACGAGCTCCAAATTCTGACCATGCTGATGCAGAGACCGCGGTTGCTGCCGGAGGGCTGGACCAAGCTTCCGCCCGATCAACAGCGGAGAGCACTCGAGGAACTCTTCAAGCCATCAGCCACCGGGGAAAAGAGCATTTGGGACCAAATGCAGCCCGGGCAGCGGCAAAATATAGTGGACCAGCTTCGGGAAGCGCGACTGCTACCGGACAACTGGGAAAAACTGACTCCAGATAAGCAGCAGAAAGCTCTCGACGACCGCTTCAAACCGGCGCCAGTGGGAGAGAGCGTCTGGGACAAGCTCACACAGCCGCAGCGCCAACGGATTCTCGATGAGCTGCAAGGGAAGATCTCACCGGATGATACCGAGGCCAAAGCGCTTGCAGAGAAGGCGCGAGCCCACATCGACAGGTTTATCGAAGCCAAGGCGGAAACCGCTGACGCGATCGCCAATGTAGCATTGGGCGTTGCCACCATAGCCATTCCCGGCGGTCTGTCGCTGAGAGGATTCCTCATCATCGCCGCCCTTGGTGGTGCCGGCAAGGTGGCCTTGAAGTCATCGTTCATGGGCAAGCATTACGACGGCGAGGTCGCCAAAGACTTTTTCTCCGGAGCAGTCGACGCGGGGCTAGGAGCGCTCGGCGGCGCCCAACTAGGAAAGCTGGCCGGGCTGGGCAAGAAGGCGGCAAGCGAGGCTGCCGAGAAGGTAATTGCCTCAACTGCGAAGGCAACTTTCAGAGAAGGCGGCGAAGCAGTCTTCAAGCAAGAGCTGCGCAATGTTGCTGCGCATGCGGTCTACTCTGGCGAAGGCAAGATCACAGACGAAGCGATCGAGCAAGTCGTAAAGAAAGTGGCCAAGGAAGCCGCCACAGAAGCAGAGCTAAAAACTCTGCGCGAAAGCACCAAGCAAAGCTTGGAAGCAGCCCTCGAGCAAGAAATCCGCACGGGCATCGAGAAGGTGGTGATGGAGGTGGGACTGGAATCTGGTGCCGGATTCGCGGGAGGTTTCGCCGGCGGCCTCACGAGCGGAATATTCGAGTGGGATCCGCAAAAGAGCTTCTCGGAGAACATGTCGGCGCTCATTCAAGGGGCTATGGTGGCCGGAGCCTTCGGTGCCGGCGGCGCATTCGCCTTCACGTCAGCGTTCAAAGTTGCCGGCGGAAGCTGGCGCTTGATTCGAGGAAAGCATATGCCGGAAATCTCCGGGGAGCTATCCAAAGTGGCGGGCGAAGGCGAATTCGCGATTATGCGGCCAAAAGATGCTCCCCAACTCAACCCGGATGCCCCAGGAGCACAGAAAGTTACTGTGACCCGAGAGGTACTGGAACACAACGCTGAGTTCAAGAAAGTAGGAGACTACTACGTCGATTCAGACGGTATCATCTACAAGGAGTTTGCTAAAGGTGCAAAGGGCGAGGTCTCGCTGGTTCGCGATGAAAGCGCAGCAATCGGCATTACCGAAGCCGGCGCCAGGAAGTTAGAGGAAGGCGCTGCCACTCACCGTCCCGATCACTCGTCCGCTGTGCCGGCGCGGAAATTCGATCCAAACGAACGAATCTATGACTTCGATGTTTCTTCGGCGGCGCGAACGGATGTTCCACCCATTGTCACGCGAATTTTGGATGACGCCCACATTCCTGTGCACGAACGAGACACGCTAATCAAGCTCATCCGTGAAAACAAGCTGGCGAAACCCGACGCGCTCGAGTCATTCGCTCGTCAAATGCGCGACATCAGCTCACGCTGGGATGATGCATCCCATCTGGCTGCCAGTGCTAAACAAAGCAATGATGAGTTACGGCATGCGTTCACCGCCTATCAGGCCAAGGCCCTGGAGAAGACTCGTCGACCTGATGGAAGCTTCGATCCCGATATAATGGAGCACCTCGCAAACCCTGAAAAGATTCGCGAGCGTTTCCCCAATGATCCGGAGATTCTCCGCGCGATCGATCACTACATCGATGTTCGAGACGCCAACGCCTGGGTCCAGCAAGAGTTGCACCTGACCCTGCAATCACGCGCTGAAGCCGTCCAGCAACTCCTGAATAAAGTGGCGGATGAGAATGGTCTGCCACGCGTGAAAGTCGAACTCCGCGATGATATTCGCATGGGCGAGGCAAGCGGATTCTACAAGGATGGGGTCATCAAGCTCCGGGAATCGGACATCCTCAGCAACGGGGATCCCATGTGGTTCATGGAGGCTGCGTACCATGAATTCGTGCACAGCCAACAGGACAGCCTCATAATACGGAGCGTCATCGACGATATCGAAAAATCGACAGGCCGCCGGCTGCGCATCGAGGATCTCGATCGCATTGCCGCCCTGGAAAAGAAAATGAAGGCGGATGGA
>Ga0066388_100001037_pt1 | contig 14895 bp, 13 predicted proteins | sample PanSoiMetaGPlot6_FD_64539 | JGI IMG/M metagenome (GOLD analysis project Ga0066388, IMG submission 64539) | Tropical forest soil microbial communities from Panama analyzed to predict greenhouse gas emissions - Panama Soil - Plot 6 (Hybrid Assembly) | ecosystem: Environmental > Terrestrial >... | reverse complement strand
TTCGGCTACGGTGCCCGCCACAACCGCGAGTACAACCCGGCCGAGCTGCGCGCCCTGCTCGAGGGCACCGGGTTCACCATCGAAGCATTGGTCACGCGCGATCTCGCCGCGGTTCCCCCGAGCGAACGCTGGCAGCGCACGTTGTGGCGCCGCATGCTCGCGCTCTACTCGTCGATGCCGCACGACGAGCACATCTTTTGCCGCGCCCGGCGCGGCGCCCGCTTTCGCTGGCAGTTCCCGCCCGATCTGTTCGACAACATCCAGTTCTACACGCTGGTCAAGTATCCGTGGATGGAGATGGGCACCAACGACAGCATTCAGTGCGCCGCCGGCTGGTATCCGCTCGAACGCCGCGACGGCGTCGAGATGCGCTGGATCGAGGGCGAAGAGGGACAAGGATTCTTGAAGACGCCCGAACGGCTGGGCACTTTCGGCGCCGAATTGTACGCCGCGCCGGCGCTGGGCAGTCCGACCGCGCGCGTGCACGTGGTGGTCTGGGATCGCTGGCTCGGCCGCGTCAAGCGGGAGAACGTCTACGTCGACGCCGATGCCACCATCGAGCGCGGTCGCTGGCAGCGCATCGAGCTGCCGGTCGGCCCGAACCGGCCGAATCCCGGCGATGAGGTCGAGGTGAAGATCCAACCCGAGTCGCCCAGCCAGCACGAGCGCGGACTCGCCGTGCGGCGCTTCTGGTTCACGACCGAGTAGAGCTCAACACCAAGAACACCAAGGCCGTCTGCAGAGCGGCTGAGCGGTGCCGATGACAACCTTGGTGTTCTTGGTGAGCTTGGTGTTCAAAGAGTGATGGCCTTCAAGCAGTACGTGCGCGCCGAGATCGCCGCGGGCCTCGACGAAACGTATCAGTTCGAGGATTGGGCGGCCGATGCGCCGGGGCGCAAGTACTACGACGTGCATCTCTCGGTGATCGACGAACGCGAGACCTGCGTGCCCACGCTGCGGCGCGTGCTCGACGGAACCGGTAAGCGCATTCTCGAGTCGGGCTGTGGCACCGGCCGCTGGATGGCTTTCTTCGAGCGGCTCGGCCATCGCGCCGTCGGCGTGGACGACAGCGCCGGGCCGCTCGCGGTCGCGCGCGCGCACGACCCGGCGTTGGCGCTGGTGCGCGGCGACGTGCTGGCGTGTCCGTTCCGCGATGCCAGCTTCGACGCGGTCTTCTCCTCCTACGTCGCCGAGCACTTCGAAGACGGACCCGAACCGCTGCTGCGCGAGATCCACCGCTTGCTGCGGCCGCAGGGCGTGCTGGTCCTGATCGTGCCGTACAACAGCCTCCTGCGCCGCCTGCTCACCAATCGGATCCTGCAGGCGTTCTACGTCTACGCGCGACTGCGCCAGCGGCCGTTGGCGTTCACCGAGTTCCGCTTCGCGCGGCGCGAGATCGAGCAGGTCCTACAGGCGACGGGTTTTCGCGTCGACCACGTCGAGCCGGACGACTTCCGCCTGCCGTGGGCCAAAGGACTGAGCCTCGACGCCGGTCCACTGCTGCGCGCCCCGGGCGCGCCGCCCGGCAGCTGGGAGCTCAACGCCCCCGGCCGCCTGTTGGCGCGATCGCTCAACGCCATCTCGCCCTGGCTGTCGTGCGCCGGCGCGCTGTTCGTCGCCCGCGCGGTCAAGTGAGCAGCTCGATGCGGCGGCAGTGGTAACTTACCACCGCCGCCGCATCGAGTTGCCCTCGCGCGGGAGCCCGGTGTAGGTCGTGGCACCATGCGCACGGGGCGTGTCGAGCTCGAAAAGAGTCCGATTCCGAGCGACATGCTGGATCGCGCCGAGACGCTGACCGAGCTGCTCGGCACGCTGGCGCGGTCGTTTCCCGACTACGCGTGTCTGCGGCTGGTGCGGCGCGACTTCTCCGACGAGCAGCTCACCGTCGGCGCGGTGTGGACGCGGGCGCGCGAGATCCAATCGGCGTTGATGAGGCAGGGCCTGCGGCCGGGTGGGTTCGTGGTGATCGTGATGCCAACCGGTGCCGAGCTCGTCGCAACGTATTTCGGCGTGATGCTCGCGGGAGGCGTGCCGGCGCTGGCGGCGACGCCGTCGCACCGGTTGGCCGATCCGTTGACGTACGTGTCGCGCGTCGGCCGGATCGTCCAGAACGCCGAAGCGCACGCTCTCTATGGCGACAACGAAGCGGCGGGCATCTTCCGCGCGCACGCCGAAGCCCTGCCGTCGACGACGGCGATCCTGACTCCGGCCGACACGGTCGCCGCGCCGCTCGCAGAGCCGGTGCCAGCGCGCGGCGACACCATCGCCACCGCGCAGTATTCCTCCGGCTCGACCGGCCCGCCGAAGGGCGTGCTGCTCACCCACCGGGCGATTCTCAACAACATCCGCGCACTGCGCCGCGGACTGCGCCTCACCACCGCCGACGTGAGCGTGAACTGGATCCCGCTCTACCACGACATGGGATTGATCGATGCGTTCCTGCTGCCGCTGTTCAGCGGCTGCCCGACCATCCTCATCCCGACCATGGACTTCATGCGCGATCCGGCGCTCTGGCTGTGGGCCATCCACCGCTATCGCGGCGCGCACGCCTGGGCACCGAACTTCGCCTACACCCTGTGCGCCAAGCGCATCGCCGACGACGATCTCGCCGGCCTCGACCTGTCGAGCTGGCGGCTCGCCGTGTCTGCCGCCGAGCCGGTGCTGGCGCCGACCGTGCACGCGTTCAGCCGACGCTTTGCCGCATACGGGTTCCGTCCCGAAGCGTTCACCCCCGTCTATGGGCTGGCCGAGAACGTCACCGCCGCCACCGCACAGGCGATCGACACGCCGCCGCGCGTCGAAACCATCGATCGCGCCGAGCTCGCCGCGTCGCAGGTCGCGCGGCCGACGGATGGCACCGGCATCGAGTTCGTCTCGACCGGCAGAAACCTCCCCGGTTGTACGATCGAGATCCGCGACGAGGCGCGGCGCGTGCTGCCGGACCGCGCGGTCGGCGCCATCTGGTTGCAGACCGACTGCCTGTTCTCCGGCTATCACCGCAACCGCGAGGCGACGGCGGCCAGCCTGGTCGACGGCTGGCTGAACACCGGCGATCGCGGCTACCTCGCCGGCGGCGAGCTGTTCTTCGTCTCGCGCGATACGGATCTGATCAACGTCGGCGGCGAGAAGTACACGCCGCACGACATCGAGACCGCCATCAACGCCGTCCTCGGCGTGCGCGAGGGCTGTGCGGCCGTGTTCGGCGTCCTCAACGAAGAGCGCGGCACCGAGGATCTCGCCGCGGTCGTGGAGACCAAGGAGGTCGACGCCGCGGCGCTCGAGCGCCTGCGCCACGAGATCCAGGCCGCGGTCTTGCGCGCCACCGGTCTGGGGCTGCGGCACGTGCTGTTGGTGCCGCCGGGCGGAGTCGAGAAGACCACCAGCGGCAAGCTGGCGCGGCGCGCGACGCGCAGCCGCTATCTCGAGCGGCTGGGCGCCGAGCAGCCGCTCGAAGGCGAGTCGTGAGCGCCGCGCTGGAAGCCAAGCTGCGGGCGTTTCTGCGCAGCGAGCTCGGCGTCACCGACGATGCCCTGCGCGCCGATACGCCGCTGGTCAGCAGCGGGCTGGTGGACTCCGCCGGCCTGGTGCGCCTGGCGGCGCTGCTCGAACGCGAGACCGGCCGCATCATTCCCGACAAGGATCTGACCGCCGATCACTTCGATTCGATCGCGCAGATCCTCGCTTATCTCGCCGCCGCCTGAGCGGCCGGCGCTAGTGCGGGCGCGGCGACGGCGGCGGTTCGGCGCGGCCGCGCCACGCAGATGATCTCGCCGCAGGCCAACCACGGGATCCACCGCGTCAGCGCGCCCGCCAGACGCGCCGCGGGTCCGGGGAACAAGAACAGCTGCTCGCGGCCGGTCGGCACGAACGGATTGATGATCAGGTTGTTGTAGTCCACCCACAGCCCCATGTTCTTGGGCGGCCGCAAGTCGTTGGGGTGCCACGAGACGACCTCGAAGCCGGTCTGCGCGAGAAACCCCTCCACCTCGCGCGCGCTGAAGCGGTACTCGGCGAAGCCGAGCTTCCAGCTGGCGCGGCGGCGGCGGCGCGTGACGTAGCTCAGCAGATGATTGATCACGGCGCGGCGCAGCGGGTTGTTGTACGGCACCGCCAGCACCATGACGCCGTCGGGCTTGAGAATGCGGCGCGCTTCGCGCAGGGCCTCGATCGGACCCGCCTCGTCGTGCTCGACCACGCCGAGCGACATCACCGCGTCCACCGACGCGTCGGCCAGCGGCGTGCGCCGCACGTCGGAGCGCAGCACCTCGAGACCGGGATCGGTGCGCTTGGCGATCAGGCAGGCGTCGTGGCTCCACTCCAGCCCGAAGACCCGATAGCCGCGCTGGCGCAGGTAGATCGGCCAGCGCGCCACGCCGCAGCCGGCGTCGACGATCAATCCCTGCTTCGGCAGATGCTCGAAGAGCACGTCGTGGATGAACTCGATCTGGCAGTCTTCGAGGTTGACCGTGTCGCCTTCGAGCTTCCAGCCCGCCTGGCTCCACTCGATGGGGCTCAGCGCGTCGAAGAGGTAGATCTTGTAGCTCATGCGGCGAGAGCGGGACGCTAAATCAGGGCCTGGCGTGGATCAAGCCGTGCCGCGCGGGTAGTGGGTCAGTCACTCTACGCAGGTCGGTGATGACGGCCCTTTTTACCGCAGAGGCCGCAGAGGCCGCAGAGGTATCGCAGAGCGGAGGCATGGGACCAGTCGCGCCGCGTTCAAAGCGGCGAGCTGTCAGTTGGGTAGTAACTCACGGCGCGACTGGTCCCATGCCTCCTCTGCGGTCCTCTGCGTCCTCCGCGCCCTCTGCGGTAAACAGGCCGTTACCGCCGACCTGCGTAGAGTAACTGACCCACTGCGCGCGCGGGACCCGGTTGACCGCATGCGCGGACCGCGGGTACTGTCGCGCGCGCGCCGTTCGAGAGCGCGCGACTTTCTCGCCAATCGGGGGTCCCATGTTGAACCTGCGTGCATATGTGCTGTTCCTGCCGCTCGTGGCGATGCTCAGCGGCTGTCTCTACGAGCTGACGCTGGACGACAAGGGCGGCGGCACGATGACCGCGACGTTCTCCGCCTTCAAACCAGACCTCCCGGAAACCAAGCGGAAGATGCAGAGCGCGTCGGTGAAGCTGGTCAGCGCCGACCTGATCGGCGAAGGCGAGAAGTCCCAGGGCGTGTTCAAACTCTCCTTCGCTGACGTGACCAAGCTCTCGACGGTGCCCAATTTTTCCAACGTCAAGGTGACGCGTTCGGACGGCGAGAAAAAGGGCACGAAGAAGGTCACGGCGTCGATCAGAAACGAGCGCTCACTGAACATCCCCGAGAACATGCTCGACCGCTTCGGACGCGAGGTGAAAATCGTCACCACGTTCCCCGGCGAGGTGGTCGAGACGAACGGCACGGTCAGTGGAGGCAACACCGTCACCTGGCGTTGGGAGCTGAACAAGTTCTTCGACACGCGCGACGTCGAGCTGAGCGCCACGTACAAAGAAGCGGGCGGGAGCGAGGGCGGCGGAACGCCGCCGAGCGGATCCCCGACGCTCGGCGCCGCGGCCGGAACGCCGACCGCAGCGGCGACGGTCGCGCCAACTCAGCGCCCCAAGCCGAAAAAGAAGAAGTAGCGCAGCCAGTACGCAAACAGAAAGCCCGCGAACTTCACTGTCTCGCGCACGTGGCGCATCTTCGAGCGCCCGCGGCTGCGAGGCACATATGCGACTGGCACCTCGTGAATCGTCAGCCCCGCCGTGCTGATCATCACCCCCAACTCGAGCACGTGCTCGAACCCTGGACGACGCAGCGCGGCAAGCGGCAGCGCGTTGCGCCGCAGGCCTTTCAGACCGGTGTACAGATCGGTCGTCCGCTGGTGGAAGAGGCGGTTGTAGATGCCGCTGATCAGGCGATTGCCGATGCGCCGGACGAGCGGCATGTCTGGGGGCCGCTCGCCGAGGAATCGCGAGCCGTAGACGACAGGGTGTTGCTCGAGCGCCGCAACGATCACCGGAATGGTCTCGGGTGGATACTCGAGATCCGCGTCGATGATGACGATGAGTTCCGCCGCTGACGCCGCGATGCCGTCACGGATCGACGCGCCGTACCCTTCATCGGTCGCGTGGAGTATCACGCGCACCTGCGGATAGCGCTGCAGCCGCGCCAGCGTCTCGTCAGTCGACGCATTGTCGACGACCAGCAGCGCCTCGAGATAGCCGAGGGCAGCAATGCGCGTGCAGAATTGCTCGATAGAGGCCTCTTCGTTGCGCACCGGCACTACGACGTCGAGGCTCGCGCTCATTCCGCCATCCGCCGCGGCGCGCTTCATCGACGGTGCGCGCTGATGAACCGACGCGTGAGAATGGTCCACAACAGGGCGGCAAACGTCCCGACCGTCTGATCGCGCTCGCGCACGCCCTTGCGCGGCAGGCGGAAGCTGACTGGAATCTCGATCACGCGCCGGCGGCACTTGAGCGTCTCGACCAGCATCTCGACGGCGTACTGCGCCCCGGAACTGCGCAGGGTCGGGCGGATCAGCCGGTAGGTCGAGGCCCAGATCGCACGGTAGGCACAGCCGACGTCGGTGAAGCGGGGCTCGTAACTCCACCAGAACAGCTCGAGCAGCTTGGCGAGGACGACGTGGGCGACGCGGACGACGCCGCGCATGTTGGTGCCCTGCTGGATGAGCTGGCGCGTCGTGCGCGTCCCCACCACCATGTCGGCGTCCTTCAGGTACTCGAGAAACTTCGCCGCGTCACTCGGCGAGCATGAGCCGTCGGTCTGGGCGGCGATCAGGATGTCGGCGTCGACGGCATCGAGGCCGGCGCGCATCATGTCGCCGTACTGGCCGGAGGGCGCGTTGATGCAGCGCACACCGCCGATCGCGCCCGGCGGCGGGCCGCCGGCCGGGGGCACCACCAGCACGATCTCCCGGAAGGGCAGCGCGCGGCGAAACTCGCTCAGCGTGTGCTGCGTGATCTCCAACGGCCCCTTGAGCAGGAGCACGAGCGCGACCGTGCGCTCAGCGAAGTGTCGCGTGCGCACCAGGTAGCTCGCCAGGTTCAGCGCGTCGCGCCCGTTCACGTTGACGTAGAGCCCGCGCACGTAGAAGGGTGCGACTGCCGCCCCGGCCGCGCAGAGCTGGCCGAGCACGCTGACCGGATCGTTCGGCTGCCCGTCGTCGGACGCCAGCGCGCGCTCCAGGTGATCGTAGAATGCGGGGCTGAAGAGAAACGTGCCGAGCCCGAGCAGCGCGTCGTCGGTCCGGGTCGGCTTCTCGACGATACGCGCGACGCGCCCATTGGCGACGAACACGGCGTAGTTCTCGGCGATTGTCTCTCGATCGGCGCCGACGGCCACGCCACAGACCGCGAGCTGATCGCGGTAGTCGGTCGACAGCAGCTCGTCGTGGTTCGAGTCCACATAGCACTCGTCGCCGAGGATCACGCAAAAGTAGTCCCGCACGTACGGCCGCGATAGCAGGATCGAGTATGACAACCCCTTTTCGACCGCGTCGTTCTGCACGTATGTCAGGCGCACGCCGAAGCGCGTGCCGTCACCAAAGTACTCCGTGATCACGCCGCCGAAGGCGCCGATCACCACCACGATGTCGGTGATGCCGAGCTGATCGCGCATGATCGCGATCACCCGCGCCAGGTTCGGCTCGCCGGCGATCTCGAGCATGCACTTCGGGATGCCCTTGGTGTACGGGTACGCTCGTGTGCCGCGCCCAGCGGCCGGAATCACGCCCACCATCGCGGGAACGGAGCTACGCAGACTGCCGGGATCACCAAGATGTCTCTGCATAGATCAGAGTCTCCGCAGATGACAGCCAAACCGTCCGCCAGTGGGGGTGCTGTCTCACCGCCCGGGCGGCTGCATCGTTGCACGTGGGCGGATCACCCTGGCGATCGGCCTCTCCCGGGCGGTGCGGCTACTCGCGCGCAGCCGGAACCGGACGGGCGCGGAACACGGCGCGCAGGCGCCGCACACGGTCGCGTAGGCGCTGCTCGATGACCGTGGCGCTGCGATCGGTGAACGCGATGTTGTGAATCGTGCGCCAGATGCGCGCTGGGCGGAGCGCGTAGGAGAGCACCAGGAACAGCAGTGTCCCCAGCAGGCGGTAGCAGAAGAGCTCGTAGCGCCCGACCGCGGCGCACACAGAGGCCGTCGCCGGCGACACCTTGCCGGTCGAGAAGTGTGCCAACATCTCGAAGTAGTCGTCGTCGAGCCTGATCATGCCGCGCGCCTTGAGGCCCTCGAACAGCTCGGTGCCGGGGTACGGCTGGAACAGCCCGAGGGCGATCTCATCGACGCCGATCCAGGCGAAGCGCGCGAGCGCCCACAGCGTGGTCCAGATCTCGCGCCGGGTCTCGTCGGGAAAGCCGATGATGATGTTGGTGCGCACGACGATGCCGCGCTGCACGGCGGCGCGCATCGAACGGTACATGTGATCGAGGCGGATCTTCTTCTTGATGCGCTTCAGCGTCGCCACCGAGCCGCTCTCCGGTGCGTAGACGAGGTATTTGCCGTTCGCCCGCGCGATCCACGACAGCGCCTCCTCGTCGAGTGCCTCGCTGCGCGTCCCCGACGGCAGGCTCCAGTCGAGCGTGATGCCGCGCGCCACGAGCTGTTGGCAGAACTCGACGATCCACTGCTTCTTGACGATCGCGGTCAGGTCGTAGAACTGCAGGCCGCTGATGTTGAAGCGGGCGCGATAGTGCTCGATCTCGGCGATCACGTTGGCCGTCGAGCGGATCAGGTAACGCGTGGTCCACATCGCGGGATTGGAGCAGAACGTGCACTGGTACGGGCAGCCGCGCGAGGCGAGAATCGGCATGTTCCGGCCGAAGCTGGCGCCGAAGCTGATGTTGTTGGCCAGATATGGTTCGATCGGGAAACTGTCCCAGTCCGGCCACGGCAGCTCGTCGACAGCGCGAATACGCGCACGCGGCGCGGTGCGGACGGTATGGCCGTCGCGGCGGAGAACGAGGCCGGCGACCGAGCAGAGGTCGGCGCCAGCGGCAACCGCGCCGCACAGGTCGACCATGGTCTCCTCGCCCTCGCCGAGCGCGATACAATCCAGCCCCGGGCAATCGCTGAGCGAGTACTCGGCCAGCGCCGTGCAGTGCTCGCCGCCGGCGACCAGCAGCGCGCGCGGAAAGCGTCGCTTGATAGCGGTCAGCAGGCGGCGCTGATAGAGCCATTCGTGCGAGAACATGACCGAAACGCCGATCACTTCGGCCGCGGGGTCGATCTGCTCCACGACCTCCTCGATGCTGATGCCGTTCGCCTGCAACCCGGTGCCGGAGATGTCCTCGACGCGGTTGAGCGCCTGACCAGTGGCGTCGATGCCCTGGATCCGCCAACCGCGGTCGCGCAGCGCGGCGGCAATATACGCCAACCCGATGGGCGGGGTCGGTTCGTTGTTGATGCTTCCACGCGGAGACACCAACGCCCCCCGCACCAGACTGACGTTCATCGACCCGCTCTTGGCCACCGGAATCATCGTAGCCCATCGGGCGCTCGGTCGCCCAGGCTTTCGTGTCCGCTGTTGGCCTTTGTGTTCAAACTGAGGTTAGTTTGGCTCTCCGGCGAGAGTCAACGATGCCATCCCGCGATGCCGTGCGTGATCCCATCCAACCGGCTTCGCAGACGCCGACCGATTGGCAGCTGAGTTCGCTCGCGAGCCGCATCTACGCCGCCGGGCCTCGCCTCTCCTGGCATCAGAGCCTGACCACGGTCTACCGCCCACTCTACGCCCCGTTCGGCATGATACTTGAGTGGATTCCAGTCGGGGCGACAATGCTCGATCTCGGCTGCGGAACTGGCGCCTTGCTCCATCTCGTCCACGCTCTCAAGCCCCTTGCCAAGGGATATGGGGTCGACGCACAACTTGCGCCGCTACGGGTGGCCCAGGCCGTCAATCGCGATCCACGGCTTGAGTTTATTCAACGGCACGATGTCCCGGTCGACCTGATCCCCGAGTGCACTGTCATCGCCCTGATCGACGTGTTGCATCACGTGCCGGCGATCGAGAAGCGGCCTCTTCTGCAGCGTCTCCTCGACCATGCCAGCAGCGGCACGACGTTCATTATCAAGGACCTCGATCCGCGCCCGCGCTGGCGCGCGCTCGCCAATCGGATCACCGACTACCTATCCACGCGCTCGCGTGCCGACTATCTGGCGATGGTCGAGGTTGAAGCGTTCCTTAGTCAGAGCGGCCTCCAAGTGCTTTCCGCTCGGCGCTGGAATAAGCAGGTGTGGAGTCACTACCTCGTCGTCGCACGGCGCTGACAATCGCCCCGCGCGCCGCGGAGAAGAAGCAGCACAAGAAATAACGCGGCCCGCGGTGTGCCGGGATCAGAAGAGCGCGTAGATGAATGGCGCGGCGCCCGAGCCGCCGAGCGTGACGAATCCGCCCAGTAGGGCCAGCATCAACAGAATCGGCACCACCAGCCAGCTGCGATAGTACTTCAGGTAGTACCACAGCTCGCCAACCAGCGTGCGGCGTCCGGCCCGCGCCGCAACCGCGAACTCGTTGTCGTCTTCGGTGGGTCGATTCGGCATTGCCCTCTCCTCAGAGGAGCATGACCGGTCTCAGCGGAGACCGCAACGGTCTCTGGACGCCTTCACTGGAGGGCGCCGCTCCGCGGCGCCGTAGCCGCGCGGAGCGCGGCTCGATCCCGCCTGCGATATTCACCATTCTCTCCTCGCGAAACGCGCTGCGGCGGCGCCGCGGAGCGGCGCCCTCCAAGGCGCTGCATGGTCGCAGCGGGCGGGCCGCCCGCGGTCCCAGGCGTCGGAAATCGATTCGAGCGTCCGCCTACGCCTGGCGCAGGTAGCTCGCCTTGTCGCGCGGTGGCGGCCGCTTCTGCCAGTAGCTCGTGTTCGCCGGGTACCGCCGTTCGCTCAGCGGGTCGGCGCGCATGACCCGCGCCAGCAGGCCGAGGGGCGTGATCACGCCGTAGAACAGCACGGCGAGGATCACGTGGGAGACGACGATGCCGATCGGATAGACCAGCATGCTCAGCAACACGAACGGCAGTCGCAAGATCAACGGCCGCAGCGCCGCGGCCAGCGTGATGGCGACGGCGAGCGCGATCGGCACCACGATTGCCGCCCCAGTCCTGCCGCGCAGGTACGCGATCGCAGTCAGGCTGATCAGCACGACGTCGGCGGTGAGCGCGAACTGGCGCAGCGTCCGCGCCGACGGGTCCGCATCGACCTTGATCATCCGCCACCGCCCGGCGCGGGGCGCTTGCGCCCGATCAGGTCGAACAGCGCGCCTTCGTGTGAGATGGTCGCGATCCACGTCAGCTGCACCAGCCAATGTTCGAAGCGCGTGCCTCTGGTGGCGTTGCCGAACAATGGCTGCGCCGGATCGAACGGTTGTGCCAGACGGATCGACGGCACCGCAGCCGCCAGATCGAAGCCTTCCTCGCTGAACCAACCGAGCACCTGATCGACGGTGTGACGCGTCTCGTGTGGATGCGCGTACTGATCGAGGTACCAGGCGCGCAGCTTCTCGTCCGACTGCGCCATCTTGCGCATGACATAGTCGACCTTGCGCGGATCCGCCTTGGTGAGGCGGAAGAAGATCCGTCGCAGCGTCGTCGGGATGCGGCCGAAGCGATTGTAGAGCCCGATGATGGTGTAGCCGCCCGGACGCAGCAGCTTGCAGATCGCATGGAAGGCGGCGCGCGCGTCGCGCGTCGCCATCAGGACGCCCTTGGCAATCACCAGGTCGAAGCTCTCCGGCTGCAGCGGCAGGTCGAAGAGATCGCCGTGGATGAAATTGCAGTTGCGCAGACCGTGTCGTTGCTTGAAGCCGCCCGCGAGCTCGAGCGACGCGCGCGTCATGTCGACGCCGACCACCGAACGGCCGCCGATGGACAGGAACGCGCCGAGCTGGCCCGTGCCACAGCCGATCTCGAGCACGCGCGCGCCGAGCGGAATCTGGCGGTCGAGCGCGCCCGCGTACACGCTGCGCGATGCGCGCGCCAGCAGATCGCCGACCGACTCGTACCCGTCGTAGTTCGGGAACGGGTTCTGCTCGTAGAAGCGGCGCACGCGTTGCGCGACCGCGTCCAGACCACGGCTCGGCGCCGCTGCGGGGCCGACATCGGCGGCGGGCGATGCGTCGGGCAGATCCTCCAGCAGGCCGGGGCCGACGATATCCAGCGCATGCCCGCATCCGCTGCAGACGACGCGCCCGGGCTGGCGCTCGAGCGCGGCGCCGTTGCAGCGCTTGCAGCGCAGGAAGCGCCGTACCCACTCCGCGCTCCATGACTCGTCGGCGGGCGATTCGAGCGCCGCTGCGGCGCTGTCGTCGCGCCACGCGCTCAGGCTCTCAGTCGTCGAGACCATAGGCACCGGCGGCGCGATCGAGCCCGATCGCACCCCAATCTCCCTCCAAGGTCTCGCGCTTGCCGAGCTCGACGGCGCGCTTGGCGCGCGCATCGAGCAGGAAGCTGCCGATCGCCAGCCGGTCGATGTCGGTGCGCAGGAAGCACGCGTAGGCGTCCTGCGGCGTACACACGATCGGCTCGCCGCGGACGTTGAACGACGTGTTCACCAGGACCGGACACCCGGTGAGGCGGTGAAACGCGCGCAGCAACTCGCGGAAGCGCGGGTTGGCTTCCTCCCCGACGGTCTGGATCCGCGCCGAGCCGTCCACATGCGTCACCGAGGGAATCGTGGAGCGCGGCACGCGCAGCTGCTCGAGACCGGTCACCTGGCGTTGCTCAACCGACAGCGGCCGGAGCTGCGCCTCGCTGACCGGCACCACGAAGGTCATGTACGGGCTCGGCCGATCGTGGTCGAAGTACTCCCGGCAGTGCTCCTCCAGGACCGCCGGCGCGAACGGTCGAAAGCCCTCGCGGTATTTGATCTTGCGGTTGAGGCGCGACTGCATGTCGAGGACGCGCGCGTCAGCGAGGATCGAGCGGCAGCCGAGCGCACGCGGGCCGAACTCCATGCGGCCCTGGAACCAGCCGATCACCTCGCCGTTCGCCAGATGCCGCGCCACGGCGACGCACAGCGCTGCGCTATCGGGGTAGTGCTCGTACGGCGCGCCGATGCTGTCGAGGAAGCGCTGCAGCTCGGCATCCGAATACTGCGGTCCAAGCAGCGATCCCTGCTGCGAGTCGCGCGGCTGCGGCCGGCGTGCGTTGCCGAGCAGCTGATGCCAGACCAGCAGCGCCATACCGAGCGCGCCGCCGGCATCGCCGGCCGCCGGCTGCAGCCAGATGTCGTCGAAGATGCCGCTGCGCAGCAGCTTGCCGGTGCTGACGCAGTTGAGCCCGACGCCACCCGAGATGCAGAGATGGCGCATGCCGGTCGCGGCGCGCACATGGCGGCCGCAGCGCAGCATGATCTCGTCGGTGACGGCCTGAATCGACGCGGCAAGATCCATTTCGCGCGCGCCGAGCGGCGCGTCCGGATCGCGCGGCGGGCCGTCGAACAGCTCGTCGAAGCGCGGCGAGGTCATGGTGAGCCCCTGGCAGTAATTGAAGTAGCTCATGTCCATGCGGAACGAGCCGTCCTCGCGCAGGTCGATGAGCTCGTCGAGGATGCGGTCGACGAAGCGCGGCTCGCCGTACGGCGCGAGCCCCATAACCTTGTACTCGGCGCTGTTGACCTTGAAGCCGGCGTAGTAGGTGAAGGCGGAGTAGAGCAGGCCGAGGGAGTGCGGGAAGCGCAGCTCGTCGGTGAGCTCGATGCGCGCGCCGCGCCCGACGCCGAAGGTCGCGGTCGACCACTCGCCGACGCCGTCGAGCGTGAGGATCGCGGCGTCCTCGAACGGCGACGGATAGAAGGCGCTGGCGGCGTGCGACTCGTGGTGGTCGGCGAACGCGTAGCTGCCGCGATACTGGTGGCGCAGGCCGCGGTCGAGCGCGCGTGGGATGCGCAGCTTGGTGCCGAGCCACTGCGGCAGCGCCTTCTGCAGCGAGCGGTAGCCATGTGGCGCGACCGCGATGTAGGTGCGCATGAGGCGGTCGAACTTCGCCAGCGGCTTCTCATAAAAGCCGACGTAGTCGAGGTCGCCGATCGTGCAGCCGGCCTCGCGCAGGCAGTAGTCCACGGCGCCGTGCGGAAAGCCCTCGTCGTGCTTGCGGCGCGAGAAGCGTTCCTCCTGCGCCGCCGCCACCACCGCGCCGTCGCGCACCAGGGCCGCGGCGCTGTCGTGGTAGAAGGCCGAGATGCCCAGGATGGTCGTCACGGCGTCGCTCCAGCCGCCAGAGGTTGCGGCGCGAGGCGAGCGGGCAATGCCGCGACCATGGCCTTCGCGATCAGCTCGTTACCGCGATCGGCGAAGTGATAGCCGTCGAGAAAGACGTCTTGCGCGGCCGGCAGCGGATCGAACACGCCGCTCAGGTTGGCGTAGGTGGTGTTGGCGGGCAGCGGCTCCATGAGCGCGCGGTCGATCTCCGCATAGGTGCGCGTGTAGTACTCGGCGTTCTTGAAGTACCCGGTCGGGCCGAAGCGCAGCATCTTCTCGCGTTCGCTCAGCGGCTTCCCGGTGGTCACGACGGCGGGTTGGAGAAAGACTTGGTAGCGCGCCTGGGCGAGCGCCAGCGCGTTGGCGCCGAGCAGCACGTTCTTGCGCAAGCGTTGCGCGACCAGCTCGGGCGGCACCGGATCCGGCGACACGTCCTGCACGTCGGTCATGGGCGAGAAGCCGGCGCGCTCGAGCGCCAAGTTGACCAAGTCCCAGTAGTACTGATCGGTGAGCGCGCGCGCCCAGAGGACGTTGTGACCGCGCTCGCCGTAGAGCGCGTCGCCGGCGCCGGTGAGCGAGATGACCAGGTCGGGCTGCAGCTCCGACAGGCGGTTCTCGATGCCGATGCGCTCGTGGGTCGACGACCAGGCCGGCGTGGCGAAGGTGAAGACCTCGAAATGCTCGC
>Ga0066388_100001036_pt1 | contig 14897 bp, 14 predicted proteins | sample PanSoiMetaGPlot6_FD_64539 | JGI IMG/M metagenome (GOLD analysis project Ga0066388, IMG submission 64539) | Tropical forest soil microbial communities from Panama analyzed to predict greenhouse gas emissions - Panama Soil - Plot 6 (Hybrid Assembly) | ecosystem: Environmental > Terrestrial >... | reverse complement strand
GTGATGCCGCCGAGCTCTGCGGCGATCTGACTGGCGGATAGACCGTCCGCCCATAGTTTCTTCAGCAGCTCGACCCTCTCCTCCGTCCAGCCCATTGGGTTTCTCCTCAGGCTTCAAGGCCTTGGATGGAATCCAACCCCGTCGTCAGACACCCCATCGGGCGCCAGACGCATATGCGTCAGGGATGGACAGAAATCGTTCGGCAGCACGAGATGTCGTACTACCTGACCAAAAGGCTACAATAGGCAGTAATGCCCGTGCAAGTTTTTCCGGGCCTGCGTCGCTAGCTACCAACAGGTTTTCCTTTAGAATCGGTGATTGCGACGTAGTTGAGTCGTTTGCTTGCAAAAGCAGCGCGTAACAGCGTGTTGTTGACAGGGTGGGGGCCGGCAATAGAATAAAAAAAGTGCCGCCCGGCGAGGCGGCACATTTCTTTTCGGCGGCTGCATGATGCCGAAAGCAGTAATCAGTGCTCGAAAGATCATGCGCTAAAGAGAACGCATGATCCCGAAACGTGGGGCACTGGATTTCGACAAGATCATGCGCAGGCGAAAAAGTTCGATGGAAGAAACAGGCCGTGAATTCGCATTTATTGCCCACTTATGCGCGCGTCGATCTCGCTTTCGAGCGGGGCGAGGGCGCGTGGCTGTTCACGGCCGAGGGTGAGCGCTATCTCGACTTCACTTCCGGCGTTGCCGTCAATGCGCTCGGCCATGCGCATCCTCATCTCGTCGCGGCGCTGACCGAGCAGGCGCGGAAGGTTTGGCACGTTTCCAATCTTTATCGCATCCCGGAAGGCGAGAAGCTGGCCGACCGGCTGTGCGCAGCGAGCTTTGCCGACACCGTCTTTTTCCAGAATTCGGGCGCCGAGGCGCTCGAGTGCTCAATCAAGATGGCGCGCAAATACCAGTCGGCCTCCGGCAAGCCGGAGCGCTTCCGGATCATCACGTTTGAAGGCGCCTTCCATGGGCGCACGCTCGCAACCATCGCTGCGACCGGTAACAAGAAATACCTCGGCGGATTCGGGCCCCCGGTCGATGGTTTCGATCAGGTGCCATTCGGCGATCTTGATGCGGTCAAACGCGCAATCGTGCCGGCGACCGCGGCGATCCTGATCGAGCCGATCCAGGGCGAAGGTGGCGTGCGCGTCGCGCCTCCAACCTTCCTGCGCGCGCTGCGCCAGCTTTGCGATCAGCACGGACTGCTGCTGATGTTCGACGAAGTGCAGACCGGCATCGCGCGCACCGGTGAAATGTTCGCCTATCAACGTAGTGGCGTGAAGCCGGACATCATGGCCTTGGCCAAAGCGCTTGGCGGCGGCTTTCCGATCGGCGCCTGTCTCGCGACCACGGAGGCCTCAAAAGGCATGACCGTCGGCACGCATGGCTCGACGTTCGGCGGCAATGAGCTGGCGATGGTGGTGGCCAATGCTGTTCTCGACGTTGTGATGGCCGATGGCTTCCTGGAGCGCATGCGCAAGAACGCGCTGCTATTCAAGCAGCGGCTGGCTGAGCTGAAGGATCGCCACAGCTCGGTTATCGCCGAAGTGCGTGGCGAAGGTCTGCTTATCGGTCTGCGTTTGGTGCCGCAGGCTTCCGAGATGGTCGACGAATTGCGCGCGGAGAAGATGATCACGGTCGCCGCCGGCGACAACGTGGTCCGCCTGCTGCCGCCGCTGATCATCGGAGAAAAGGAAATTACCGAAGCAATCGGCTGCATCGACCGCGCTTGCACGCGGCTGGCGCAGACGCATGCCGGGCCGGCCAAGGTGGCGTCATGACCGCAAACGGCATCCGGCATTTCCTCGATCTCATCGACATCCCGAAGCCCGTGCTTGCCGGACTGATCGAGAAGGGCCGTGTGATGAAGTCTGCTCGCGGGATTCTGACTTCGCCGCTTGCCGGCAAGACGCTGGCCATGGTGTTTGACAAACCATCCACGCGGACGCGCGTGTCCTTTGACGTCGCCATGCGACAGCTCGGCGGCGAGGCGATCCTGCTGACGGCGCAGGAAATGCAGCTGGGCCGTGGTGAAACGCTCGCTGATACGGCGCGCGTCCTTTCCCGTTACGTCGACGCGATCATGATCCGTATCCTCGACCACGAAGCTGTGGCTGAGCTCGCGCGCCATGCCACGATCCCCGTGATCAACGGTCTCACGCGCCGTTCGCATCCGTGCCAGGTTCTCGCCGATGTCATGACCTACGAGGAAAAGCGCGGCCCGATCCGCGGGCGGACCGTGGCCTGGAGCGGCGATGCCAACAACGTTCTGGCGAGCTGGATGCATGCGGCGGAACGCTTCGATTTCCAGCTGCGCGTGGCAACGCCTTCGGAATTGCGGCCCAAGAAATGGCTGTTGGACTGGGTCAAATCGTCGGGCGCCGCGATCCTGATCGGTGACGACCCGGAAGCGGCGGTCAAGGATGCCGATTGCGTGGTGACTGATACGTGGGTCTCGATGGGCGACCGGGACGGCAAGCATCGGCACAACATCCTCAAGCGGTATCAGATCAACGGCCGCCTGATGGCAAAGGCCAAACCGGATGCGCTGTTCATGCATTGCCTTCCGGCGCACCGCGGCGAAGAGGTCACCGACGAAGTGATCGACGGGCCGCAATCGGTGGTATTCGACGAAGCCGAGAACCGGCTGTACGCGCAAAAGGGCCTGCTCGCCTGGTGCATGCACGCGGACGCTTAGCGCCGCTTCGTCCGTCCCACATCATGGCCGTCACAAGGCGGCCGACTAAAGAAATGTTGGACTCGAAAACTCGAACCTGAACGCTACATAAGAACAATGACTGATCCCCAGATTGCTATTCCTTCCCGTGTGCCCTCAGCCACAACCGCCGACGACACATTCATGCCGTTCGAGGTGGCCAAACTCGATCTGCGCGGCCGTGTGGTGCGACTAGGCCCGGCGGTCGATGAAATTCTCGCGCGTCACGCTTATCCGCCGCCAGTGGCCAAGCTTCTGGGCGAAGCGATCGTGCTGACAGTCATGCTCGGTTCGGTCTTGAAGATCGACGGCCGCTTTATCCTGCAAACGCAGAGCGACGGTCCCGTGCGGATGCTCGTGGTGGACTTTGTTGCGCCCGGCAAAGTGCGCGCCTGTGCGCGTTTCGACAAAGAGCGCGTGGCTGCGGCGATTGCGTCAGGCCAATCAAGCGGGGGCGCGCTGGTCGGCAAAGGTCATCTTGCGATGACCATCGACCGGGGGGCCGATATGAGCCGTTACCAGGGACTGGTCGCGCTCAATGGCGGGACTCTGGAAGATGCGGCGCATGAATATTTTCTGCGCTCGGAGCAGATCCCGACGCGGGTCCGGCTTGCGGTTGCCGAGGAATTGCGCGCGGGCGAGGGCGGTCCCAGCCATCGCTGGCGCGCCGGCGGCATCATGCTGCAATTCCTGCCCAAGGCCCCCGAGCGGGCGCGCGTCGCCGATCTGCATCCCGGCGACGCTCCGGAGGGCATTGAACCGCACACGCTGCGGGAAGACGACGCATGGGTTGAAGGCCAGGCTCTGATCTCGACCGTCGAAGACGTCGAACTGATCGATCCGTCGCTGTCCAGCGAACGGCTGGTCTATCGGCTGTTCCACGAACCGGGTGTGCGGGTGTTCCGCGCAGGCTCTTTGCGTGCGGAATGTTCGTGCTCGCGCGACAGTGTCGAGGCCATGCTCAAGAGCTTTTCGCAGGAGGACCGCGACCACATGGTCGAGGACGGCAAGATTTCCGTCACCTGCGAGTTCTGCAGCGCGAACTACCAGTTCGCGCCGGGCGAGGTCGGCGCCAATGCTAGTTGATGGTGCGCTCGGCGTACGAGGAGTCGAGCGAAAAGGCCGGGATCTCGATGTCGAAATGCTCGCCCGCTGCCGTGATCATTCCGTAGCTGCCGACCATGAAGCCGGAGGGCGTCGGCAGTGGAACGCCACTGGTATATTCGAACGATTCGTTCGGTTTGAGCGTCGGTTCTTCCCCGACGACGCCCGGGCCCTTCACCTCCTGCAAGCGCCCGAGCGCGTCGGTAATTCGCCAATGCCGTGTCTTGAGCTGAACGGTCTCCGCCCCGAGATTTGTAATGTTGATGGTGTACGCCCAGAAAAAATAGCCGTTGCTCGGCGACGACCGCTCTGAAACAAAGCGTGGCGTCACGGTGACTTCTATCTTGCGAGTTACGGCGCGGTACATCTATATGCCGCACGATTTACTGTGCCGGACTTGCCATCCGGGATTATGACCGAAAGACCGCGCGAAAGAAAAGCCGCACATGGGCCCGGTATCAACCGAACGTGATCTCCGGCTAGATTTGTTCCGCGGCATTGCGCTCTGGCTGATCTTCCTCGATCACATCCCGTCCAATGTGGTCAACTGGATTACCATTCGAAACTACGGCTTCAGCGACGCGACCGAGATTTTCGTCTTCATTTCCGGCTACACGGCAGCTTTCGTCTACGGCCGCGCCATGCAACAACATGGTTTCATCGTATCGTCGGCAAGGGTCCTCAAGCGCGCGTGGCAGATCTACGTGGCGCACGTGTTCCTTCTGGCGATCTATCTGGCCGAGATCGCCTATGTCGCCACCAGTTACGACAATCCGCTGTTTACCGAGGAAATGGGTGTACTTGACTTCCTGAAGAATCCGGACGTGACCATCCTTCAGGCGCTGCTGCTGAAGTTCAAGCCGGTGAACATGGATATCCTGCCGCTCTACATCCTGCTTCTGTTATGGTTCCCGCCGATGTTGTGGTTGCTCTTGCGTGCGCCCTCGCTCGCATTGATCACCTCGGCAACAGTCTATGTGCTGATGTGGTTCTTCGAATGGAACATCCCGGCCTATCCGAACGGCACTTGGGTGTTCAATCCGTTTGCTTGGCAACTGCTGTTCGTGTTTGGCGCCTGGTGCGCATTGGGTGGCGCGCAAAACCTATCGCGCTGGATACACTCGCCCGTGCTGGTGGGATTGGCGATCACCTATCTCCTGTTTGCGTTCGCGATCGCGATGACCTGGTATTTTCCGCGGCTTGCAGTCTACGTGCCAAAATTTGTCGGCGATGCGATCTATCCGATCGATAAAACCAATCTCGATGTGCTCCGCATCATTCATTTTCTTGCGCTGGCGGTGATAACGGTCGCCTTCGTGCCGCGCGACTGGCCGGCGCTGAAATCGAAAATCTTCTGGCCGGCTATCGTCTGCGGTCAGCATTCGCTGGAAACCTTCTGTCTCGGCGTCTTTTTGTCTTTTGCCGGTCACTTCGTCTTCACCGAGGTGTCCAATCGTGTCATTACGCAGGTTATCGTTAGTGTTGCCGGCATCGCCATCATGGTGGCCATTGCATCGCTGATTTCATGGTATAGAGAAGCCGAACGGCGAGGCGGGGGACCGCGCCCGCCCGCCGCAAGGCCGGGTTATGCGGGGGGCGACGTATGAGGGAACGCTTGCTGCTACTGGCGTTGCTGATGCTGGGCGCCGCTCCGGCATTTGCCGAAAATCCTGCTGAATGCCGGGTCGCTGAAAGCCTGGCTGAGCCCAGCTTTCGGTTGCCGAATGTAACGCGTGCGTTGGCCGCGAAACGTCTCACGATATTGGTGATGGGCGCGGGCTCCTCGCAGCTGCCGGGATCAAATGGTCCTGCGAACGCCTACCCCGCGCGTCTCCAGCAGGCGCTCGCACAACAACTGCCCGGCGTCGACGTCAAGGTTGTAACCGACGTCAAGCCGAAACGCACTGCTAGCGAGATGGTTAAGGCGCTTCCGGCCGCGCTCAGCGCTGCAAAACCAGCCCTGCTGATTTGGCAGACCGGAACGGTTGATGCGATGCTCGGGGTTGATCCAGATCAATTCAGCCAGGCACTCGACAAAGGTATAACGAGTGCACACTCAACAGGCGCTGATGTGGTTTTAATCAACGCCCAGTATAGTCCGCGAACCGAATCAATGATTGCCCTTGCGACATATGTCGAAGACATGCGTTGGGTTGCACTGCAGCACGAAGTCCCTTTGTTTGATCGGTTCAATATGATGAAGCTATGGGGTGATCTCGGAACGTTCGATTTATACTCCGCGACGAAAAAGCTTGACATCGCCGAGCGGGTCCACGATTGCATTGGTAGGTTGCTGGCCGATCTCGTAGTTGCAGCATCCAAACCAGAAGAAACGCCGACCAACGGCAGTCGCTAGTTGAGGATTTATTTGAGGATTCGCTTTGCGCAGTTTTGAAGTCTCACAACTGATGGTGAAATCGTTTGCGGCCGCCCTGCTCGCCGGGCTGGCGCTGGCTTTGCCAGCACGCGCCGACACGCCCGCGCCGACTTGCGACGCCCCATTTGATTTGGTCCGGCTCACCAATCCGTTGCAGCACGTCGCGCAAAAAATTTCCGCGGGTGAACCGATCACCATCGTTGCCATCGGCTCGTCGTCGACGTCTGGGGCGGGTGCGAGTTCTCCGGCCGCGACCTATCCGAGCCGGCTTGCGGTCGAACTTCAGGAGCATCTCCCGAGATTGTCGATCACCGTGCTCAATCGCGGCGTCGGCGGTGAGGAAGTCGCCGAGATGCTCAAGCGATTCGATACCGCCGTCATCGCCGCGAAGCCTGACCTCGTCATCTGGCAACTCGGAACCAATTCAGTCATTCGCGGTCACAAGCTTGCCGACCACGGAGCCTTGATCGTCGCCGGTCTCGCAAAGATCCGTGCGATCGGCGCTGACGTTGTACTGATCGATCCGCAATTTGCCCCGAAGGTGATCGCAAAACCCGAAGCCGAGGACATGGTCGCGCTGATCTCGACAACCGCTAAGCGGGAAAATGTCGATCTGTTCCGCCGCTTCGATGTCATGCGGCACTGGCGCGATGTCGATCATCTTGGGTTTGAGACGTTCGTGTCAGCGGACGGCCTGCACATGAATGACTGGAGCTACGCCTGCATGGCGAAGGGGCTCGGCAACGCCATCGTCGAAGCCGCGCAGCGGCCGATCATGTCGGCCACCGTCGGGTCTCACATCGTTCCCTAAAGCCGTCTCAGACATTATCCAGCGCCCTTACCAGGTCCTCGATCAGGTCGTCGGGATGCTCGAGGCCGGCCGAAAACCTGATCAGTCCATCGTTGATTCCAAGCTCCGCGCGCTGCTCCGGCGTGAGCCGCTGATGCGTTGTGGTGGTTGGATGCGTGACCAGACTTTTGGCGTCGCCAAGGTTGTTGGTGATGCCGACCAGCTCGAGGGCATTGAGAAAACGAAAGGCGCCTTCCTTTCCGCCCTTGACCTCAAACGAGCAAAGCGTTGACCCCGCGCGCATCTGCCTGCGGATAAGCCCGGCTTGCGGATGGTCGGGACGGCCCGGATAGATCAACCGCGTGATCTTCCTGTGGCCGGCGAGCGCATTGGCAACCGCGCCCGCGTTGTCTGTCTGCCTCTGCACGCGTATGGGCAGCGTCTCGAGAGCTTTGAGCAGGATCCAGGCATTGAACGCCGATAATGACGGGCCGGTCTGCCGCAAGACCTGGTGATAGTGGTTGAGGATCAGCCTTTCCGAACCGAGGATAATGCCACCAAGAACACGGCCCTGACCGTCGATGTGCTTGGTCGCCGAATAGACCACGCAATCGGCGCCCAATTCGAGCGGGCGTTGATAGAGCGGCGTCGCGAACACATTGTCGACCACGAGCCTGGCGCCGGCGTTATGCGCGATGTCCGCAACCGCGGCGATGTCGATGACTTCCAGTGTCGGATTGGTCGGCGTTTCCAGGAAAAATGCCTTGGTGTTTTTCTGCACCGCCTTTTTCCAGTCATTAAGATCGGTCCCGTTGACAAGTGTCGACGTCACGCCGAAGCGCGGCAGCCATTCTTCGATCACCCAGCGGCAGGATCCGAACAGCGCCTTGGCCGCAACCACGTGATCGCCCGCTCTGACCAGGCCCATCAACGCGGTCGTCACGGCGGCCATTCCGGTCGCGGTCGAGCGCGCAGCCTCCGCGCCTTCGAACGCCGCCATGCGCTGTTCGAACATGCTCATGGTCGGGTTGGAATAGCGTGAATAAACGTAGCCCGGGGTCTTGCCGGAAAACCGCGCCTCGCAGTCTTCGGCGGTCGGGTAGACGTATCCTTGCGTGAGGAAGAGCGCCTCCGAGGTCTCTCCAAACTGCGATCGCAGTGTGCCGGCATGCACCAGGCTGGTTTCGGGACGGTACCTCTTGGTCGACGCGGGCATTGCGGCCTCCTCTGAGCCCTGCGCATGGTTTCCGGGCCACGCGCATGGCCAACAAAAAACCGGCCGGAGAAATATCTCGGCCGGGCTCACGCGTCCCCGGCCTTTTAGCGACTTGTTTTACGTGGCTGCAAGCCGGCCGGCTCAAATGACCACGGGATAAGGTGCTTGTAGCGGGGCGCACCGCTTCCCGTCAAGGCGCCCGTCGGGTTAGATCGGCGCAATCGCAAAACGGGAAAACGCCGTGAAGCTTTCGTTTGCCATAGACGACAAGGGCATATTGCCCGACCGCATGATTGCAGCGCTGGCCGCCGATGGCGGCATTTTGTCCGAAAGCCAGTTCATGGCTGACCAGATCCAGCCGGCGAGCCTCGATTTGCGGCTCGGCGAGGTGGCCTATCGTGTGAGAGCGAGCTTTTTGCCGGGGCGGACTACGGTCGGGCGGCGCATCGACGAGCTCAAATTGCACGAAATTTCACTCACCGACGGTGCCGTGCTGGAGACCGGCTGTGTTTACATCGTACCGCTCCTGGAAAGCCTTGCGCTTCCGGACGATATTTCGGCGGCGGCTAATCCGAAAAGTTCGACGGGTCGGCTCGACGTGTTTACGCGCGTAATTGCCGACGAAACGCGGGGCTTCGACCGTATCGAGATCGGCTATCATGGACCGCTCTATGCCGAGATCAGTCCGCGCACCTTTCCTGTCCTGGTGCGCGAGGGCTCGCGCCTTTCGCAAATACGATTTCGCCATGGTCATGCTTTGCTTGATTCAGATTCCTTGCGCGCGTTGCACGCGCGTGAGCGGTTGGTCGACGCTCCTACCGCCGACGTGAGCGAAGGAGTCGCAGTCGGAGTCGATCTGTCCGGCATTGGTCCCGGTGGTTTGGTCGGTTATCGCGCCAAGCGACACACTGGATTGATCGACATGGAACGGCGCAGCGGCTACGCGGTGCTTGACTTCTGGGAGCCGATTCAGGCGCGGCCTGACAAGAACCTGATCCTCGACCCGGATGAATTCTATATTCTCGCGTCCAAGGAGGCGGTCCAGGTCCCGCCCGATTATGCCGCCGAGATGGTGCCATTCGATCCGCTGGTGGGGGAGTTCCGCGTGCACTATGCCGGCTTCTTCGATCCGGGCTTCGGTTACGCCGGCGCCGGAGGAAAAGGCGCGCGCGCGGTGCTGGAAGTGCGGTCGCGCGAGGTGCCATTCATTCTGGAGCACGGGCAAATCGTTGGCCGTTTGATCTACGAGAAGATGATCGCGCGGCCGGAAAAATTGTACGGTCAAGGCATCGGTTCGAACTATCAGGCGCAAAGCCTGAAGCTCTCCAAGCATTTCAAGGCTTGATACTTGATGAAAGCAAAGTGTGCTTGCCGCGCGTGTTGACCATTCGTTATTCTGCAAGCGCGCGGGCGTAGTTCAATGGTAGAACGGCAGCTTCCCAAGCTGCATACGAGGGTTCGATTCCCTTCGCCCGCTCCATGACTTAGTGCGTTCGACCAGAAAGTTTTGCCAACGGTTTTGCAAGCCATATTCGCGGCCTGATCTGCGGGCCAATGCCAACCGCGCGTGCTGGCGAAATGTGTCATGGCAGCAACAGTGAGAGAATTTCGAAAGCGGACGCCGACTTTCTTGTTGAGATCGCCGCAACCTCGCAGGAATATCGGCCCCGCCCACCCTGGGGGGCTTAGGGGTTGGGGATTAGGGATGAGATCGGGGCCGCGCTCCCTTTGGGGACCGAGAGCGACCCCGATCTTATTTTCTTAACGGCGATTTCAGCAAGTTAAGGTTTGCTAACTTTCGCGCAATGTTGCGGTAAGGAACGGCCCAGGCTTCCGGGGAAGGAGCCCGGTGTAGGCCGCGCAAAAATTATTGAAGACCGGTAGCGTGAATCTTTTGATGATGTGAAGCGAAGTTGGGCCGCGCGTTCGGCCAAGCGTTTCTAGCCACATCGTGAAAGTTTGCCTACGATGACTGTCTTTAGGCGAAGGGGGCGGCTATGGGACGGCGGGTTTTCGGCACGAAGATCCGAACGACAATTTCTTAGCGGACATTTTGTTTTGCTGCACTAGGCTTCAATTCTCTCGCCCGCTGCTTGGCTGTACACGCGTTCAACACGCCCCCGTGATCTGGCGGAACTGCAGCGGAAGCACTCGCGTTTTCTGTATGAACCGAACGCGAGGCACAAAAAATGCCGCTGTTATTCTATTTTCCGCTCATCGTATGGATGGGCATGTTTGAGATCATGCAGGAAGAAATGCGCGTGCCTGCGAAGGTGCGCGTGCCGGCGCCCCGCTAGACGCATTATGCCGGGGCCGGCCTCATTACGCTGATCCTCGCCTGAAGCAGCAATTGCTGTCCCTCAGCGCCGCCTTAAGCGCCGGTCCGGAGGTGTCCACTACTCATCGCGCGCCAAACTGTTTGGCGAGCCGTGCCGCACGCGCACACAGATCTTCGGGCAAACCTGGCGGCACACTGCCGCTAACAACGAACTTCGGCTTTCGCTGAAGCGTTGTTAGTTTATCGAGCACCGCCTCCCATTCAGCGGGATGCAGTTTTCGAACCCGGGCGAAGCGATATTGCTCTCCGCTTGTTTCTTCATAAGCCGTGAAATTTTCCGGGTTTGCACGTGCGACGGCGTTACAACGCTATCGATGTCCTCACGCTCCACGAGCCGGTGCAGCAATTTTCCGATTGCGCCGCCTGTCGGGTAAATCGCCACAACGTTGCTGCCGAGACATGTGCCACCCGTGCTACGTTGATACCGCCGCCTCCGGGATCGCGCTTTGGCGCCGAACAGCGCAATTTCCGTGTCGGCTTGATACGTGGAACGTTGACGAAAATATCGATAGCAGGATTGATCGTAAGAGTAACAATGTCCGGCACGTGAGGGACCCGTTCCAATAGGCCGCGTTTCGGCAGGCTTTGACTTTGTAGCGAACGAAATAGGTATTTTTGGTTGCGATGCAAAGTTGCTCAGATTTGCAAAATTGCACGGAACAGCCTTGCGAATCTGGAGTTTCATGTTGTCGTCACGATGACTGCTGCCCGCAGCCATGCTTAAATTGAAGGCTGTTTGCTGGTTGCGAGGGGCCGTTCCAATGATCGATCCGCTGTACTCGCTGTCGGGATTCGCGGTCGGCGCACTGGTTGGCATGACCGGTGTGGGCGGCGGTTCGCTGATGACCCCTATTTTGATCCTTCTTTTTGGAGTCCATCCGGCGACCGCGGTCGGAACGGACCTGCTTTATGCCGCTGCCACAAAAACTGGCGGCAGTCTGGTGCACGGTTTTGCGCGTAGCATCGATTGGAGCGTCGTTCGCCGGCTCGCGACCGGCAGCGTGCCGGCGACGATGGTGACGCTCGCTGCCTTATCGCATTTTAACCTTAGCGGCGATGCGGCGCGCAACCTGATCACGCTCGTTCTCAGCGCAGCACTTTTTGCGACTGCAATCGTTCTGGTGCTCGGTAGCTCAATCGTAGCGGCCTATCGCGCACGTGTTGCCGGGCTTGATCCGCAACGCACTGCCACGAATACCATGCTGGTTGGCGCGCTGCTTGGCGTACTCGTATCGATATCTTCGGTTGGCGCCGGCGCGATGGGGGTGATTGCACTCATCATGCTTTATCCGCACCTACCAATGGCGAAAATCGTCGGCTCCGACATCGCTCACGCTGTGCCGCTGACACTGATTGCCGGCATCGGACACTGGATGATGGGTTCGGTCGATTGGCACATTATGGGTTCGCTGCTGGCCGGTTCGCTGCCCGGCATATTCGTCGGCAGCTTTTTCGCGATCCGTGTTCCGGAACGCGCGCTGCGACTCGTGCTGGCAACGACGCTGTTCGTGGTCGCGAGCCGCATCGCCTACGATCATGCAACGGCAGCTTCTTCAATATTTACCGCGTTCTCGCGGAGCGCGGCGCCGTGAGCCGGTGACGTCGGAAGCTTAGTGGTCCCTTGGACCGAAAAACGGGGAGCCCAGAAGAACCAGAATCCAAAGTGCCGCCAGTGCTCCGAAAGCAACGAGCAATACGCTCATCCGCGACCCCTTATTGGCGAATGTCCGCCTTAACGGAGCCTAGCACAGGCCGGAGCCTCGCAGCATGCGGCAAAAAAAGCGGCCGCGCACGGCTTGCGCGGCCAGGGCAATCGATCCGCGCTGTCAGTTACCGCCGATTGTCTTGATGACGCTCTGCATCGGGCGCGCCGCTTCGAGTCCGCCGCCCATCTCCTTGAGGACGATATCCACATATTCCTTCTTTGGCTCGACCGGCGCCTTGCCGACCACCTGGACGACCTTATAGCCGGCGTCCTTGAGCTTCTTAAGCAGTTCCGGCGCGGCATGGGCGGTGGCCTGCTGGAAGTCGTGCATCAGAATGATGCCTTTGCCGTGTTTTTCGAGCTTTTTCATCACAGAAGCGATCACCTGCTCGGGCTTGCGCATCTTGAAGTCGAACGAGTCCATGTCGGTGGAGAAGATGCCGACATTGCGTTCTCCGACATATTTGACGAGTTCAGGCGGGTGTTTCAGCGCCGGGAAACGGAAAAATGGCCCGACCGGCTTGTTACCCAAGGCGATGCTGACGGCGGCAATGCCCTTTTCGATCTCGTCCTTGCCTTCCTGCTCGGATACTTTCGACAGATCCTTATGCGACCAGGTGTGGCTTCCAACGGTGTGGCCCGCAGCGGCCACCTGCTTCATGATTTCTGGGTGCCACCCGGCATGCTTGCCGATGGGGAAAAACACCGCCTTCGTGCATTGGTCCGCCAGCGCCTTGAGCACCGCCGGAGTGTGACCGGGCCACGGTCCGTCGTCGAAAGTCAGCACGATTTCGTGGTCGGTCAGGAAGTCATAGGCCTTGAAATGCTCAAAGCCAAAACCCGGCCCGCCCGTCGTATCGATCTCGACCACGCGGGAAACGCCAAGCGCGTTGGGATTGTCACATTTTATCGCTGCCGGAAGGGCCGACGGTGCCGGCGCAGCGGGTGCAGCCGGAGCGGGCGCCGGAGCATTCTGGGCCCAAGCGGCCGTGACTGCTGACATTGAGATTGCCAGAGCTATTGCGTAAGCGCTGCGCATCAGGTTCTCCATACGCGGTAAGTGTCCGGATTCGGGGAATCTTATCTATTCATCGCGGCTTTGACTTATTGAGTCAACTTCCACGCCCCGATACCGTCGAAACACGAACATTTATTTGATGCTAGGATGGTTTATCTAAGGCGAGGTCACGTTGCCTCGCAGGTTGATCGAGCCTATCTCATGAGCGCAACGCTGCGTTTCCCGGAACAATGACCATGCCGGCGATTGCATCCAATAGGACCCTGTCCCGACCGCTACTCGTCGTCGCGGTTGCGGGCGGGCTTTTGCTTGCGGCAACCTTGGGACTTTGGACCTACTACGGAACTGCGCTGTTCTTCGAAATGGTACGCGCGGGGTGGGTGGCGTGCTTCTAATGCAACTTGAGGCGCTATGACCGCGCGAACGTCGCAAATACTTCTCGTCCTTTCCGCGTTTCTCACCGGACTGGTGGTTTTCACCGGTGTGTTTCTCTACGCCACCGGGAACTTGAGCGGTGGTGCGCCCGGCGCATCGGCGATCGGCGGTCCGTTCAAGCTTATCGACCAGAATGGCAAGCCTATCACCGATGCGGATATGAAGGGGCGTCCATTCCTGGTGTTCTTCGGCTACACGCACTGTCCGGATGTGTGTCCGACCACGCTGTTTGACGTGTCCGAAGTCATGCATGCCCTCGGCAATGATGCTGACCGCACCGGCGCGCTGTTTATCACCGTCGACCCCGAGCGCGACACGCCGCCGGTCATGAAGGACTATCTGTCGAGCTTCGACCCGCATCTGAGTGGAGCGACCGGCGACCGCGCGGCAATCGATGCAGCTGAAAAGGCCTATCGTGTTTATGCGAAAAAAGTTCCGACGAGGGATGGCGACTACAGCATGGATCATACGGCCTTGGTCTACCTGATGGACAAGCAGGGCCGATTTGTCGCGCCATTTAGCCTCAAACGGCGGCCGGAAGAGGCTGCCACCGAACTACGGCGCTATCTTTAGCGCCCAAAGCGGGGGCCGCAGGGCGGTTCTTTCCAGTTCGGTGAGATGCTGTTCGAGCTCAAGGAGGGAGCGAGTCCTGTTTTCCTGCCGAGAGATTTGGTCGAGCCCGTGCTCGGTCTTCCTCCAGAAATATGGCCTGGTGATGAGTTCGAGGGCTGCCAACCAGGCGGCGAACGAAAGCAGGAGCCAGTGCACTGGTGTCCAAACAAGAATGCGAAGCTTTTTTCGTTCACCGCGCCGAGAAAGACCAAGCCAGCCAAAATATGCTGATATTGAATAGCCGGCCACAGCGACCGCCAGACATTGAGCGATGTGGACAACGGCTGCCCCGTCGTAGCCCTGCAAAACAAGCGCGATCAATTTAAAGAGCAATACCATCAGGAATACTGAATGAGCCAATGCCACCAGCGCATTGCCACCGACAATAAGCTGGAAAGTCAGAAAGCCGGCAAAGCCAAGCTCGCGAAAAAGGTTGTACGGCTCACGCATGTGCACGAGCCATGTTTGCATCCAGCCTTTGTACCAGCGCGCTCGCTGGCCAAGCCAACGGCGAACGTCGGATGGCGCCTCTTCGTAGGTTGTGGAATCAATCACACCTGAGCGATAGCCAAAGCGGGCGAGGCGCA